>Ga0209635_10000079_pt1 | contig 54781 bp, 56 predicted proteins | sample DeeMarSWOR230_32_FD_187463 | JGI IMG/M metagenome (GOLD analysis project Ga0209635, IMG submission 187463) | Marine sediment microbial communities from White Oak River estuary, North Carolina - WOR-2-30_32 (SPAdes) (version 2) | ecosystem: Environmental > Aquatic > Marine > Intertidal zone >...
TAAAAATAAGCCTAAAGAAAAGAAATAATAAATAATGACTGAAATTCCGATACTTTCGAGTGATAAAGGAAAGAAAATCCTTTTAATGGGGAACGAGGCTATTGTTAGGGGGGCCTTAGAGTCTGGAGTAGGGTTTGCATCGACTTATCCCGGTACACCTTCCTCAGAAGTTGGAGATACTTTTTCGATGATAGCCAGAAATGCTGGAATTTATTTTGAATACTCGACAAACGAGAAAGTTGCCTTGGAAGCTGCGATTGGAGCTGCTTTTTCAGGTGTTAGATCCATGGTTTCTATGAAACAGTTTGGAGTCAACGTTGCTGCAGATTCTTTGATGCCATTAGCGTATGTAGGACCAAATGCAGGAATGGTGATTCTGGCAGCAGATGATCCTGGTTGTTGGAGTAGTGCTCAGAGTGAGCAAGATACAAGATACTATGCCAGGCTCGGTCATATCCCTATGTTTGAACCTTCTAACCCCCAGGAATGTAAGGATTTCGTTAAGATGGCGTATAAACTCTCAGAAAGATTCGAAATGCCAGTTTTTGTTAGAGAAACGACTAGAGTTGCGCATGGCAGGGGTGTAGTAAAATTAGGTGAGTTGGTTAAAGGAAAGACTAAGGGCTTCTTCAAAAAAGATGTGAAGAAATACAATAACATACCGCCATACACCATGAGGATGCATGAAGAAGTTCTTGAAAAGATTGAAAGGATAAGAGAAATTTCCGAGAAAACAAAAATCAATTTCATCGAAAATAAGGGTAGAAGGAGTGATTGGGGGATAATAGTTTCTGGCGTTTCATACAACTACGTCATGGATGCATTGGAAGATTTCAATTTGAAAATACCTGTTTTAAAACTGGGCTTAACTTATCCGCTCCCAAAGAAAAAAATACAGAATTTCATAAAGAGATACAGATCAGTTCTTGTCGTAGAAGAGCTAGAACCGATTCTGGAAGAAGAAGTAAACAGGCTCGCGAAAAGAGTGAATCCAAAATTGAAAGTTTATGGAAAGAATATTCTACCAAAATCCGGTGAATACAAGGAAGAAATTATTATTCATGCCATGGAAAGGTTAACGAAAAGAAAATTCAGGATTGGTTTTGAACAACATTTGAAAAGATACAAAAAGTTAAAATTGCCCAGACGATTTGCTATTATGTGCTCTGGTTGCCCCCACAGAGCAACTTTCTGGGCTGTAAAAATGGCAGCGGGTAGAGACACTGTTTTTGGTGGTGACATAGGTTGTTATATTCTAGGCATATTCCCACCTTATTATCTGACAGACTTTGTTTTTTCGATGGGTGCAGGCACAGGTATAATTCATGGAATTAAAAAAGCGACATTCCAGAAAGCAATAGCCTTTATGGGAGATTCTACTTTCTTCCATGCTGGTATTCCTGGATTGGTCAACATTATGTATAATGAATCGAATCCGTTGATAATCATCATGGATAATAGAATAACTGGTATGACTGGGCATCAACCTAACCCTGGAACATGGAGAAGTGGAATGGGAGATTCGACAAGACATATCCGTATTGAAGATATTGTCAAGGCAATTGGAATCAAGAATGTTAAAGTAATCGATCCGTTCAACGTTCCAAAAATGATAAAGTATGTAAGAAAATTCTTGAAGAAAAAAGATGTTTCTGTTATTGTTGCGAAGAGGGAATGTAGGTTATTAACTGTCAGAAGGTTTAGAAAATTGAATAAAAAACTTCCCAAGTATGGAATAGACCCGAAAAAATGTAAGAGATGTGGAACTTGTTTGTACTTGTTTGCTTGTCCTGCCATTTACAAAGAAGGGGATGAGTATAAAATCGATAAAAACTTGTGTACTGGTTGTGGTGTTTGTGCACAGATATGTCCGAACAATGCTATTAGAGCGGTGAAAAAATGAAAGAATTCAACATAATCGTAGCGGGAGTTGGTGGTCAAGGGGCCATAACTCTAATGAGAATTATTGCCGAAGCTGCACTAAAACAAGGATACGATATAAAAACCTCAGAATTACATGGATTAGCTCAAAGAGGCGGTTCTGTTCCTTGTCAAATCAGGTTCGGTGATAAAATTTACTCTCCCTTAGTCATGCAAGGTGAAGCACATCTGATAATAGCAATGGAACCAGTAGAAGCGTTGAGAGCATGTTACTTTGCATCAAAAGAAAATAAGACTATCTTTCTAGTCAACAGTTACAGTATAATTCCATTGTCTGTTCCGATATTAAAAATGAAATATCCATCCTTGGATGAAATAAAAGAAAATCTACATCATTTCTCAAGGCAAGTAATTGTTATAAATGCCGCAGATAAGGTGAAAAAAGTCACTGGTAATATTGTCATGTCTAATATTTACTTGCTTGGTTACGCAGTTTCCAAAGGTCTATTACCATTGAAAAAAGAGCATCTACTAAAAGCGATAGAAGAAATCGTTCCGAGGAAATACTTGGTAGAAAACAAAAAGGCATTTGGATTGGCTTTTGATTAGGAAATGAGTATTTTGCTGAAATTTTCATTCAATTTTATTTTGTTAGTTTTCCCATAGCTTTCCTTGGTGATTATCCCTCTCCTCCTTAAACTCTCAAGGACTCTAAATGTTTTAACTTTACCAAATAAGGACGAAAGTCTACTCTGTGTTATCTCTCCTTTGTTCTCGATAATTTTTTTGATAATATTCTTTTCCTCAAATTGTAGCATATCCAAAACCACTCGAGCATCTTCAGCTATTTTTTTCTCGCTCGCCGTTAATTTTGGGAACATTGCATAGTAAACAAAAGAACCAATCATTATTCCTAAGGAAGAAAAGGTCGGTATTAAGATGGGTATAGGTAAAGTACATGCACAAGCTGTTCCTTCTACGATATGAGTTTGAGCGTAGAGTGTACTAAACGATACTGCAAAAATAAAGCCTGTAATCAGCATAATGACAATCATAATGTTTCTTTTCATGGTTTCACTTCTGGTAACCAATATTTAAATATGGTTTCATTATATTAAACATTTAAATATAGCTATTAGGTAGTGAGAAAATGGATATAAAAAAGGTCTTGGCTTCAGAAAGGACCAAAAATGCTAAAGTAATGATGGAAATAGCTGCGAACAATTATACCAAGAACAGGGATGTGGCTCTCGGAAGAATTAATAAAGAGGAGTTAAAGGAAAGGGTAAAAAAGATAAAAGAATATTCGATATCAAACTTAGACACCCTAAAAGCAAAAGCCATTGAAAATCTTGAAAGACAAAAAATCAAAGTATTCGAAGCTAAAACAGCCAAAGAAGCATGTGAAATTGCCTTAAGGCTTATTCCAAAAAAACAACTCGTAGTTAAGTCCAAATCCAACACAATCAAAGAAATAGACCTTTTGTATCATTTGAAAAAAAGTAATGAAGTCGTGGAGACTGACACTGGTGACTTTATAGTTCAAATAACTGAAGATGAGGCTTCTCATACTCTTTCTCCCGCATTACACATACCATTAAAAAAGATAACTCAAACTATAAAGAAAAAATTCCATGCAAAAGTGAAAGAAGATCCTGAAGCTATCGTAGCTTGGTCTAGAGATTACCTAAGAAAAAAGATCATTAAGGCTAAGATAGGCCTAACTGGAGCAAACGTTATTTCTGCTGATGGGGCAATCTTCATAGTCGAGAATGAGGGAAACATATCTTTAGTTTCGAGACTCCCTGAGAAACACATAATCATCACAGGGATTGAGAAGATAGTTCCCACTATCCAAGATGGGATAACAATCTGTCATGCCTCTGGTATTTGGGGTAGTGGCGTTTCTATGCCTACTTACATTAATATCATCGGTTCTCCAAGTAAAACTGCCGATATCAGGAAAGAGTTAACATATGGTTTACAAGGTGCGAAAGAAGTTTATCTCATTCTAGTCGATAATGGTAGGTCACAGATGATTAAAGATGGTTTCAAAGAATTGCTTTATTGTGTGAATTGTGGAGGTTGCTTATACTTCTGTCCTGTTTACAGACAGGTTTTCAACCATTACGGTTTCCATCACATAGGCGGAAGAGGAGTGGCTATGACTGCTCTGCAAGAAGGAGCAAAAAAGGGATTTGATTCTGGTTTATATTTTTGTACTACTTGCCAATTATGCAAAGAAGACTGTCCGTTTGGAATAGATGTTCCAAATATTATTAAAAAACTGAGGAAGAAAGCAGTAGAAAAGGGTTTGGAAACTAAGATAAACGAAAGGATGATGGAAAACATAAGGTCGATGGGTAACCCATTCGGTGAAGAAGTAAAGGATGGGAAGATCCCGAAAGAATTGTATTGTTGTTGATTAATATGAAAACAAAATTGATTTTGATCTTATTCTTGCTATCATTTCTATTCAGCATAATGTTTGTTAGAGCTGAAAATGAAGTTTGTGTTTATTTCTTTTGGGGAAGAGGTTGTCCTATCTGTAATGATGAAAAGCCATTCCTGCAAAGTTTGGAAGAAAAATATCCTGAATTAGAAGTCAAACAATTCGAAGTTAAGTACAATCAAGAAAATAGAGAACTATTCGAAAAGATTTCAAAAGCATTCAACACTATCAGTTCTGGAGTACCAATGACTTTCATAAATGGAAAGGTTTTTGTGAGTTTTGCCGAAGGAAATGCAGTAATATACCATCCTACTTACAAGGCTTACATCGGTTATAGTGGTGCAATAGAAAATGCAATTGAAGAATGTATTGAAATGGGGGGATGCGATTGTCCAAGTGAAGATCTTATAATCGAGGAACCATCAGATACGAATCAAACTGGTGGTTATGTTCCTGTAACACCGGTCACAGAACAAATAATAACATTACCTATTATAGGTGAGATAAGTTTAGGCACATCATTGACTTTATTAGGAGCGGTATTAGGATTTGTAGATGGAGCATTGAATCCTTGTGCATTATCAGTCATCTTCTTTTTGTTTGCATATTTAATGGGTATCGGTTCCAGAAAAAAGAGTTTAACCTTAGGTCTAGTCTATGCTTTTACTGTATTCATTGTTTACTTTCTCTTCATGTATGGGATCTTAAATGTGATACTGATAACAGGATATCTCAGTATAATAAAATTCATAGCCGGAGTTGTGATAATAATCGCTGGGATAATCGAGTTGAAAGATTTTTTCTGGTATGGGAAGGGATTTTCACTGGAGATACCAAAATTCGCCAAACCTTCCATTGAAAGGCTAATAAAGGTAGCGACTATTCCTTCAGCATTACTTTTAGGTCTGCTTGTGAGTTTAGTAGAAATACCATGTGCTGGGATATTCCCGTTCATTTACATAACTGTTGTGGGTGAAAGAGTCGTTAATGCAGCAGCGAGTTTAATCTATCTCTTATGGTACAACATATTCTTTGTCGTTCCTTTGATTTTCTTAACTTTGATATTTTACTCTGGCTTGGTCAGAGCTGAGGAAGCGGAGAAAAAACGATTGAAGAGTAAAAAATACATGAGGTTAATTGCCGGGATAATAATGATTACTTTAGGGGTATGGATGCTGATGGGTTGATGATATGGGATTGTTTGACAAAATAATCGGGGGGAATGTCCTGTTCTATCCGGGCTGTATGGAGAAATTTGTGCTAAAAAAACATCAAGAAAATTATGAAAAGATTTTGAGGAAAATTGGAATAGATTTCATCAAACTTAAAGATCTAGAGCTTTGCTGTGGTTCACCTGTCTTGAATGCTGGATACGAAGTGGATTTTGAGACTTTAGTGAAAAAGAATTACAAGATATTCAAAGAACATGGCATCAATAAAATAATAACTCCATGTCCTGCCTGTTTCAAGACGTTTAAGTTAGAATACCCTAAATTCTTGGATAATTTTGATATTGAAGTTGAACACATTTCTCAAACAGTAATGGATGCTGTAAAAAATGGAAAGTTGAAATTGAAGAAAATTAGAAAACCAGTAAAAGTAACGTATCATGATCCTTGTCATTTAGGGAGGTATTGCGGAGTTTATGAAGAACCGAGAGAGATACTGAAAGCTTTGGGCTATAAACTGGTTGAGATGAAATTAAGTAGAGAAAATGCTTTCTGTTGTGGTGGGGGTGGGGGTTTAAAGTCAAACTACCCTGAATTAGCTGATGAGATAACTAAAATGAGATTGAAGCATGCTAAAGATGTAAAGGCTGATATGATTGTAACTACTTGTCCTATGTGCTTCAGTTGTTTTGATCAGGTTAGTAAGGGGAAAATAAAGGCAGTTGAGTTATCCTCACTTTTGGTTGATAATATACGTTAATTATCGAATTTCAAAATAATCGTAAATTACTGCAAAGATTAAAAATAATAAAGAAACTAGAGTTAGAATTCTTTCGTTAAGATATAGATTAACTACCATCAAAACTATCGCTATCAATACTGTTATGTGATCTGGTTGGAGAACATGTTTGAGCTTCATAATTAACTTTTCTTTTTCCATTCAGTAAAATGACAGGTCCCACAGTAGTAGCGATCTTTATGTTCAGCCATGTAAACTCCAGGGCCACATCTAGGACAGGGTCTTTTACTTCTTTTGATTTGACTGCCTTCTACTTTCAAGATATCCCATTGTTTGGTTGGTTTGTGTTTCACTTCTTTTCACCTTTCTTTTTTTCTGGCTTTGGTTCCTCTTTCTTAGGCTCTTCTTTTGTTTTTTCTGCAGGTTCGGGCTCTTCCTTTTTAACCTCCTCTGGTTTCTCTTCTTCTTTTTTCTCTTCCATTTCTTCCTCTTTCTTGGGCTCTTCTTCTGGTTTCTCTTCCTTAGGTTTCCTTACCTTTTTCTCGACTGTTTTTTCTTTCCATACCCTTGCCTTAACTTTTGATTTTGTCAACCCTTTTTCTGAAAAAATAAAAACAATCTCAACTTTTTTGGGATCTGACTTGAATTGTTTTGCAATTTCCTTATCCAAGTCCTCTCTATTAGGAGTAGCCTGACCTTTATGGTCAACCATTAAAACTAAATCAGTTCTTTTCAGGAACGGATTGTCTTTCTTCTCTATAACATCTAACTTCATGTTAACCCACGTACAAAGCATATTTTCCTGGAGCTTCTATGCCTAAAGTCTTGGCTATCTCACTCTCGTTTGGATTGGTGATGATGACTAAACCTTTCCAGCTCGCGGATAGGTCAGTTGAACCACAGACTGGACATTTTTTCTCTGAAGTAAATCTTCTACAGTTCCTGCATACGTATTGTCTCTTAACCATGGTATCACTTTCTAATATTTAATCTAGCGTAAACTTAAAAGCTTTATTTCTTCTTCACTTTCTTTACAACCTTCTTAGCCTTCCTCTTCTCATCCTCAATCCATGCTAATGATCCGAGATTAGGTTGTCTCATCGTCAACCCTATCTTATTTTCTTTCCCAGGAGCCATACTGATAGAAATAACTCTAATTCTGACAGGATCTCCTTCCTTTAAAGTCCTTTTGGTTTCCCTTCCTGTAAATATTGCATTCTTCTCATCATAACTTACGTAGTCGTTCAAAAGCTGTGATACATGGACTAATCCGTCCATTGGTCCTAATCTAACAAAAGCCCCAAACTCTGTGTTGTCTATCACATCTCCAAGAAGAATCTCATGCAACTCCGGTTTAAAAACCAATAAATCAAAAGTGACTGAGTAATGAACAGTAGGATCACCAGGCAATATCTGACCATCGCCTATTTCTTTTACACTGACAACAGCCAGACCCATCCCAAAATTCCTATCCAGCCTATTCTCATATTTTTCAGCTATACTCTCCTTTATAGCCTTCTTTAAGGACATTCCAAACCTAGTAGGAGGAACTTTTATCTTTGTCTTTAAAGTCAATATCCTATACATTCAATCAACTATCATTTGCATTTTTAATCTTAAAAAACTACTCAATCATCCGAACAGAGCATAAGCTGCGATGAGTGGGGCAAACATCGAAGCAGTCAAAGACATGACCACGAGTAAAGTGTTTATTGATGGGCCAGCGGTATCTTTGAACGGATCACCGACAGTATCCCCGGTTACAGCAGCTTTGTGTGCATCAGACCCTTTGCCACCGAAGTGACCGTCTTCAATGTATTTTTTAGCATTATCCCATAAACCACCTGCATTAGCCATCAAAAGAGCAAAAACTAATCCTGAGAGTATGCTTCCTACTAAGAATCCTCCCAATGCACTCTTTCCAAGGATAAAACCAACTGCTAATGGAACTACAATTGCTAAAACACTCGGTAATATAAGTTCTTTCAAAGCACCTATAGTAGCTATGTCAACACATCTTGCGTAATCTGGTTTTGCTTTTCCTTCTTTCAAACCTTTAATTGTTCTAAGCTGTCTTCTAACTTCTTGAATCATTCTAAAAGCATTTCTACCAACACCAAGTATAGTTAAAGCGGAAAACAAAGGTGGCATAAAGACCCCTATGAGTGCACCAGTTAAAACAAACGGATTCATCATATCAACGATTTCAATCTCAACTATCTCTGCATATGCAGCAAGCAAAGCAATTACAGTCAAACCAGCTGCACCAATAGCAAAACCTTTAGTTATAGCTTTAGCAGTATTGCCGGCCGCATCTAACCTATCAGCAATTTTTATAACTTTCTTCCCAAGTTTTGATTGCTCTGCAATTCCTTTGGCATTATCAACGATAGGACCATAAGCATCTGAAGAAACAACCATACCAGTTATCGATAACATACCAACTGCGGCCATGGCAATCCCATAAAGTCCAGCCAACTGATGAGCTATTATGGTTGCGATGCCAATGCCGATGAGTGGTGGTACTATACTAATTGAACCGTAAGAAAATCCAGTCAGAATGTTTATTGCTGCCCCTGTCTTTGATGATTCTGCAGTGGTCATCGCAGGCCCTCTATCTATAGATGTATAATAATCTGATGTTATCCCTAAAACTACCCCAGCAATTAATCCAGCCAGAGTTGCGTAGAATATGTTCATGTCAACTTCTAGTAAGTAAATCGTCAGGAATGCAAATATGGCAAAAAGTATGCATGTTATGTACGTTCCTTTGTTCAAGGCTGCACCAGGATTGTTCCCTTTGACTCTGACCAAACAGGTTCCGATTATAGATGCAAACACTCCAGCCGCTGATAAAAGTAGGGGTAGTATGATACCTGTAACACTAAGAACTACTGCACCGAGTATCATCGCTGCTACTATACTCGCAACATAAGAGTCAAAAATATCAGCACCCATTCCTGCGACATCACCGACATTATCCCCAACATTATCCGCTATGACAGCAGGATTTCTGGGATCATCTTCAGGAAAGTCCATCTCCACTTTTCCGACTAAGTCTGCGCCAATATCAGCCGTCTTTGTGTATATACCACCACCGGCTTTGGCAAAGAGTGCGATCGAACTTGCCCCAAAACTGAAACCGAGTACGATTTCAGGGTCTGGATAAATATAATAAATAATACTTATTCCGAGCAAGGCTAAGCCAACTACACCCAAACCCATGACTGCTCCACCATAAAACCCAACAGGAAATGCTTTTTTCAAACCTTTTCTAGCGGCTTGAGCGGTTCTAACGTTTGCATGAAGAGCTATATCCATACCGAAATAGCCGGCTAAAGCAGAACAGATTGAACCAACAACATAGGCTAAAGCGGTACTAGGACCTTTAGAACCAAGAGCGAATGCTATGATAACTGTTAATATGACAACAAAGATTACGAGAGTTTTGTATTCTCTTTTCAAATAAGCGATTGCCCCTTCCCTTATCGCATCAGAAATCTCTTGCATCTTAGGGGTTCCTGTGTTTTGTTTTTTTACCCAGAAATAGAGATAAAATGCAACAAAAATTGAGGCCAAACCTGAAATTGGAGCGATACTCAAAGCGTCCATACATACACCTTAACTCATCACAATATGTTTTTTACTCCTCAAATAAAGTACTTTAACATTTTTATTCTTTAGCCTTCGTCTCAAAATCCTATCATTCGTTGCGATAATTGTGTTTTTATCGGCCATTCTGTAAATTTTAATGTCAACATTTTTCTCACCTGTCTTTATAACTTTTACGTTTTTTTCTTTGATTAGGGTTAAAGCGACCTTTGCTGCTGTAGCTTCTTTTCCTCTAGTTTTTGTTAGTTTCTTTAATTCTTCTATCACAGAATCTAAAGTTGTTAATTCGTAATCGCCTTCTACAACTCTGTCTATTTCTTCGAATATATCTATGTTGAACTGATAAGGTATAGTTAAGAAGTTTGTGTCTAAAATTATTCTCTTCATTCTACTATTTCTCCGAAGCCAATTAATCTCCATCTACCCAATATCTGTCTTGAAAGAACAATCCTATCTTTTTTGTCGGCACAAATCGGAATCTTCAATTCCATTTCTATCTTATTTCCTTTGATGCTATTTACCGTTCCTATCGACCTGGCTGTTCCGACATTAACCATCAGAATTTCTTCTGGTCTTATTACCCTGACTTCGCTCATTTCCTTTGTACCAACAGCTCTTTCGAGTAATTTTGTCTGGAGTTTTAATTTCTGCCAAACCGGCGGTATTTTTCCAGGAAGTCCTACAACATTCCCAACCAAACCATCAGCCTTTGTGAAGTATGGGTCTAATTTAGTCTTAACTCCCAATAGCCCTCCAGCACCAGCTTCTTTCAATTTTTCCCCGGCTTTTTCCATGGAAACGATCTCAGTTGTTATTGGTTTCCATTTGTCCCCAACCTTAATGCCAGGTCTAATCTCTATGTCTTGTTTAACTTTGAATTTACCTTGAACTATCGAACCGCCGATTACTCCTCCATGAAGTTTATCCGGTGTAAAGCCTGGTTTATTTATGTCAAAACTTCTTGCCACTAACATCTTAGGATCTACATCAAGGTTTCTTTTCGGAGTTGGAATAAAATTTTCAATCGCTTCGACCAAATATTCGATGTTGATTTTTTGTTGGGCAGAAACTGGGATTATGGGGGTATTTGCAGGAACTCTATCCTTCACAAATTCTTTTATCTCCTCATAATTTTTCTTTGCTCTTTCAGGAGTTACAAGGTCGATCTTATTCTGTACTATGACCATGTTTTTGATGCCCACAAGTTCGAGAGTAGTGAGATGTTCTCTTGTTTGGGGCAGAGGGCATTTTTCATCCGCTGATATGACCAGGATGGCGCCGTCCATTAAAGCTGAGCCAGTGAGAACAGTTGCCATCAAACTCTCATGTCCAGGAGCATCGACAAAAGATACGGTTCTGATTGGTTTTGCCTTCACAAAACATTTAGGACATTTTTCTGAAGTTAGATAGATTCCGCATTTAGGACATTTATAAAAAGTAGCATCAGCGTAACCAAGACGTATTGTGATACCCCGTTTTAATTCCTCAGAGTGAGATGCAGGCCACTTCCCAGTTAAAGCTTCAACCAAAGTAGATTTTCCATGATCGACGTGACCGACCATCCCGATGTTTACTTCAGGGGCGAGTTTAGGAGTTGATTTCTTCGGGAACTTCCTCAACCTCCTTCCTTTGGTTTCTCTTCTTTAGGCTTTTCTTTAGGTTTAGTCTCTTTTTTCGGTTTTTCTTTGGGCTTTTCTTTTTTTGGTTTCTCTTTGGGAGCTTCTTTTTTTTCTTCAACTTTTTTTTCTTCTTTGGGAGCTTCTTCCTTTGGTTTTTCTTCTTTCTTGATTAACTGATCTAGAGGCTGGACTCCAGTTTTTATGATTTTACAATTAATCTGTCTGATATCACGAGAAATTGTATTCCCCCTGATCATCTTTCTCCTTCTTTGACCTTTCATTTCAGGGTGAAAGCCTGGTGGGTGAGCTAAAACTACTTTTTTTCTTCCAGGCCCGTGGACTCGAAAATGCATAGGAAACCCATCTTTATCAGTTCCACCAGTAATTTGTAGCTCGTAACCAGATAAACCTAAGATATCGCCATTAAACTTTTGTCCAATCATCTTTCCGACTAGACCTATGGCTTTATCTTGATCCACTTCTATCTTGTATGCTTTTCTCTTTGTCGGATCAGATACTATGAATTGAAAGTTTGGCATCAAATCACCTTAATTTCTTACTATAATACCTCACAACATTGAAATAGTTTTGTTGGGTTAATCTTAAAATCTTTGCTATCTGCTTCTTATCGCTCGCCGACCTCAATTTTAACATTTCTTTTATTATCGGTTTGCATTGTTTTTTTATAATTTCAGGGACTTTTATCCTTGCCATATCTTGTAAATACTCATACATTTTGTTATGGAACATTTTAAAGGATATCCAGCTTATGCTCAGACCCAGATAAACCGTGAACGCGTCATCGAGAGCATGCATTCGACCTTTTTTGAGTGTTTTTATTATGTAACCATCTGTAAACTTTATTTCTTTTTTAACGTCTGTTAGAGTGACCTTGTAGTTCGCATACAACTCATCATCAAAGCCAAAGCTCATCGCTCTTGTGTTGGCAAAAATATCTTTAATGAAAAGTAAGGCTGAGGTTGTAATTCTAATCAAGGAACTAAGTAGTTTATCTCTAGTAAATGGTTTGATTTCTTTTTCCAATAACTCAAACATGTTAGTCGCTGCATATTCGGCCTCATCTTCCAATTCATCTTCGATACCATCCAGTTTATTGAGCAGATGCATCAGTTCATGTGCAAAAAGACCTTGTATTGCTGGGTAATTTAAATCTTGGAAAATTCTCTCGTTAGCATCCATCATTATTGTTGGTATAAGCCCTTTGTCCCAATAAGAAAAACTTGGTGCGTTTTGACAAATCCATTCTCTCATTTCACCGTGTCTGGATAACTTACTAGACGTAACAATCTTTTTACAAACCTCAACTGGATTTTTTGTGATGTAAATTCGTATTTTTTTTAATTTTTTCACTCTAGCTCTCCTGCTGAATTCTTTTATGACATCATTGAGTGCTCTGGAGATAATGCGAGCTTCTTTACCCTTAAAATAAATGTGCTTTTCAAGTTTTAGTTTCATAACAGAATTATTGGGTTTTATGCATATATTTTTACTATTTAAAGATTGTGTGCAATTAAAAAACTTAAGGTACAAAAACCTAAAATAGTGATTAGTATGACAAAAATAACGATAGATCCTTGGGGATCTTTTTTAGTTAAAGACTATGAAAAACTTATCGGGCAGTATGGTTTGGAGCCTTTCTCAGACGCATTAATAGCCAAAATTCCAAAACCAAACAAGATAATGAGAAGAAAGGTTGTTTTTGCGCACACAGACCTCGTTAGAGTCGTAGATGCAATCAATAAAAAAAAGAAATTCTATGCCTTGACAGGGATAATGCCTACTCTCGAAAAGATTCATTTAGGAACAAAACTTGTTATCGAAAACATGAGATACTTCCAAGAACATGGAGGAAAGACTTATGTATTGGTTGCAGATTTAGAAGCTGCAGCAACAAGAGGAACTTCTCTAGAAGAAGGCAGAGAAAGGGCGTTAAACTTCCACATCCCTGCTTACATTGCTTTAGGTTTAAACCCAAAAAAAACTGTATTCTATTTTCAATCCACTAACGAAAAAGTAAAAAACCTTGGTTACATTTTTTCGAAGAAAATCACTTTGAATGAGTTCAGAGCGATATATGGCAGCACTGAACCGGCCAGGATAATGTCTTCTTTATTACAGGCAGGGGATATTTTATTTCCACAGTTAGAGAAAAGAATGCCTGGTGTTATCCCAGTTGGACCCGACCAGTCTCCGCATGTTTTACTGTCTAGAGATATCACCAATAGGACTAAGTCTACTTTTAATTTTGTTCCTCCTTCAGGCCTTTATCATAAATTTACTCCTTCTCTTGATGGAGATTTGAAGATGAGTAAGTCTAAACCAAATTCATGCATTACAATACCAGATGATATTGATGAAGCTTGTAAAAAGATTAGAAGGGCTTTGTCAGGAGCAAGGAAGACTTTAGCCGATCACAGGAAGTATGGTGCAATTCCAGAAAGGGATATGTCTTTTCAGTTGTTAACGCAACATTTCATTGAAGATGATAAGAAATTGAAAAAGATTTATGATGAGTACAAATCTGGAAGGATGACCACTGGCGAGATTAAGGATATTACCTGTGAGAAATTGACTAAATTCATGAAAGAATTTGAGAAGAATTTTAAGAAAGCTAAGAAGACTGTCCTAAAGTTAAAATTCATGGAATAATTACTCATAGATTTCTTCATAAAATTTGCTTACATTTCGCATATTTTCGTTATGAATATTCATCAACAGAACCCTCATCCTAAAGGAACTTGTAATAGTTTTTAGGACTTGTTCTCCTATAAAACTGGCTCTATTAATAAATTGTTTATAACCATCCTTAATCATGTTTAAAATCTTTTCTTTTGGAATACAATCAGGATGAACATCTGGCACGAGTATTTGTTTTTCCCAATCATCGTCCTTTATGTATCCTTTGTCAGATAATTCTCTCCAAATTGGCGTGCCTGGAGTTGCCGCAAAAATATTAAACTGTGGGAAATCGATTTTCAATTTATGGGGAGATAGTATAGTTTTTCTCATCTCTTTCTCAGATTCCATCGGTGCGCCTATAACATAAGTTCCTATAATTTCTAAACCTACTTTTCTGGCCTTTTTAACAGTACTCATAGTATGAGAGAAGGTCAGATTCTTGTTGTAGTATTTCAAAACCTTATCGCTTGCACTCTCTACACCAAAATATATTACTCTACAGCCTGCTTTTTTCATCCATTTTAGCATTTCAAATGACGATTGATCTGTTCTTCCTTCGCAGAACCATTCTATATTTATTTTTCTCTTTTTTATCATTCTACATATTTTAATCATCCTTTTCTCATTCAGAGTAAGATTATCATCGGCAAAAAGGACTTGTTTATATCCTTCACTCTCTAGCAATTCCAATTCTTCAACAACATTCTCTGGTGACCTTGCTCTCCACAATCTATCGAGAAAGGATGAACAACAACAAAACCTACAAGAAAAAGGACAGCCCCGGGAAGATAGAATGGATGTGAAATGTTTGGAAAAGAGTATACCGTTGATTTCTGACGTATACTTAAATTCCAGTAAATCTCTATCTGGGAATGGTAAAACATCCAAATCTCTGATGAGGGGTCTATCAGGGGTTGAAAAAATCTCACCATTGGCCCTAAATGAGATGCCAGTAACATCCTTAAGATTACGTTCTTTTTCAATCGTGTCAACAAGTTCTGGGAATGTTTGTTCCCCCTCTTTTCTAACTATATAATCAACGAATGGGTATTTTTCTAAAATTCTCTTATCATTAAAAGTAGCATGAATTCCCCCCCATACGATCTTTATATCGGGATTTCGATCCTTCAAGTATTCAGAAAGTTTTGCTGCCACAATACCCGAACTAGTAAGGGTTGAGAGTCCAACAATATCCGGATTCTTATTTAAGATCGAATCACCCAGCTTTTTGAGCGTAATCTGTTCGAATCCGTGGTCAAAAAGTGTTACTTCATGGAATTTATTTTTCAGTATAGTTCCTAAGTAAACTATCCCTAATGGTGGCCATGCAGATTCTGCCTTTACTGGCCCGAACTTAGAACCCACGTTAACTAAGACTATATTCATTGAATAATTATTAGTCAGAAAAATATTAAATCGATTAAATTTACCTGAAAATAGGATAATTATCAACGTGAAGAGGTTTATTTCTTGACAGGAAATATATTCCACCCCTACCCCCTTCTAAAATCTCCCTGATGTATCCATTCTTCTCAAATCTTCTCATAGAAATTAAACTCAATATTTTCTTGTCTAACTTTATTTTTCCATGTTTTTTCAACCTTTTGAGAAACTCTATATCTTCGCAGGATGCAAAATCTTCTCTAAACCCGCCACTCTTTTTAAAGAATTTCTTTGTGATCATAAAGGGAACACCGCCCATACTAAAGTTATTTATTAGACCAGTTAATTTGAGGAAACTTCTGTAGATTCCACCAACAAGAAAAGCCTGAAAATCTTTTTTTCTTGTACTAACATTACCGATAACGGCATCGTATTTTCCGTTTAGTAAATATTCAAGACTCCTATTAATCCAACTCGGTAAAAGTGTTGTATCTGCATCGAGAAAAACGAGAAATTCACCTTCTGCATATTTGGCTCCCAAGTTTTTAGCCTGTGGTATGTTTACTTTCTTTCTAATTATCTTATCCGTGAATCCTCTTACAATCGAAACAGTATCGTCATCAGAGGAGTCGACGACAATGGTTTCTAAGTTTTTATGGTGCTGTTTTTTTAGTGATAAGAGTGTATCTGTTATATAATTTACCTCGTTTTTTGTGGGAATGATAACCGACACTAGTGGATTTTTTCTTCTCATTGAAAACAAATTATTGGAATACGGCGTCTTAAATTTAATTGTTGATGTTAAAAGTATGGAAAAACACTCAACTTATAAATCCTTAAGATTAAAAATTTGTTTAAATGATATCGATAATAGTCCCGGCCTTGAATGAGGAAAAATATATTAAACCAACACTGAAAGCACTCAAGAATCAAGACTACAAAGGAAAATACGAAATCATAGTAGCGGACGGGATGAGTAAGGATAATACAGTTAGGATAGCGAAGAAATTCGCTGATAAAGTTATTACCGTCAAGCAAAAGGGAGTTGCTGCGGGGAGGAATGAAGGGGCAAAAATTGCTAAGGGAGAGATACTGTTGTTCTTAGATGCTGATACGATCCTTCTATTCAACGGTCTTACTGAGATTAGCAGACCGTTTCGAAGTAAAAAAGTGATAGGTGTGGCTTGCTCTATACTTGCCCTGAGCCCAGAAGCTAAAGATTTTGCACTTTACTGGTCTTTTAATCAATTCATGAGAAAATCGATGGAAACAAAAAAACCACAAATACCTGGAATATGTTGTGCATACAGAAAAAAGACTTTTGAAAAAGTAGGTGGTTTTAACGAATATTTGAATACTCTCGAAGACTTTGAACTATCAGAAAGAATTTCAAAAGAAGGAAAAATAGTATTCATTCCAAATACTTTAGCACTCACTTCAAACCGTAGAATAAGAAAATGGGGCAGGATGAAATCGATAAGAAAATATCTTAAACTCTATTTCAACTACATTCTAAGAAAAAAAACATTCAATCGAAATGAATATAGACCGATCAGATAGTTGTAAGAAGATTTTTGTATTTCTATTCACAATTTTTAAAGGATAGTATGGGTAACGATAAACGCTTGAAGCAGTTGCATGAACATGAAAAGAAGATTTTGAAGGCCTTAGAAGAGGTAAAGACTGCTTCCATCAAGGAATTGGAGGGTTTAACTGGTTTACATAAAGATTCTATCGAAAAGGCTTCGATGTGGGCAAGGGTTAAAGGAATTGTCAGTATAAGAGAAGACAAGACTGAATTCGTAGAACTGACAAAAGAAGGGTTAGAGTATGCTAAGGATGCGTTACCTGAAAGAAAGTTGATAACTCTGGTTAGTAAAGGCGAGGGAAAAATAGGTAATCTCAGGGAAAAAGTGAGTAGGTTTTCTATCGGTTTGGTCTGGGTTAAGAGGAATGGTTGGGTTGAGATAAAGAAGGGTCTTCTATCTATAACAGATAAAGGAAAAAAAATTCTTGAAGAGAAGATACCTGAAGAAAAAATACTTTCAGGTCTTTCGACTGGCAAAAAACTTTCTAGTGACTTCGATGCTAAAATCCTTTCAAAACTCGAAAAAAGAGGTTTGGTTAGAAAAAGGGCAAGAGTTCACAAATACATTTCTCTGACAGATTTAGGAAGAGAAATTTTACCCAAGATAAAATTGAAAGAAGATATTGGGCAGTTGAAGCCGGAAATGATAATATCAAAAGAATGGAAAGAAAAGCCTCTAAGAGGATATGATATAAGTCTCCCTGTCTCAAAGACTTATCCCGGAAAAAAACACTACATGACTCAACTCATCGAGTACATTCGTCAAATCTGGCTTGAGATGGGTTTCAAAGAGATGACTGGTCCTATCCTGGAAGTTTCTTTCTGGAACTTCGATGCTCTGTATCAACCACAAGATCATCCTGCTCGAGATTTGCAAGATACGTTCTACATTAAAAATCCTGAGAAAGGGAAGTTACCTGAGAAAGAAATAGTTGAAAATGTTCAGAAGACTCATGAGTATGGATGGACTTGTGATTCAACTGGTTGGCAGTATAAATGGGATAATGATTTTGCTAAAAAATGTGTTTTAAGAACTCATACCACATCTCTATCTGCAAGGACTTTAATGGCATTGAGAAATGCTGAACTACCTGCAAAGTTCTTCTCTGTTGGTAGATGCTTCAGGAATGAGACTTTGGATTGGAAACATTTGGCTGAGTTCTACCAGACCGATGGAATTGTTGTTGGGGAAGATGTGACATTCCGTCATTTGTTAGGATACTTGAAAAGGTTCTTCAGTAAGTTAGGTTTTCCAAAGGCCAGGTTTAGGCCTTCTTACTTCCCTTACACTGAGATGTCTGTTGAGATTGAAGTCTTCCATCCAGTTCATAAACAATGGTCTGAGTTGGGTGGAGCAGGGATGTTTAGACCAGAAGTCGTTAAGCCTCTGCTAGGTAAAGATATTCCTGTCTTAGCATGGGGTCCTGGGTTTGGAAGGGCAGTGATGCTGAATTATGATATCAAAGACATTCGTGAACTTTACTGGAATGATTTGAAACAGTTGAGAGAAGCTAAGTTGTGGTTAGGGTGAACCAGAATTAGAGAAATTTCTCTAAAATTAACTTCGCCTTCCATTTCGAAATTATTCCGCTCGGTCTAATCCAAACTGGAACTTCGTTTTCATCCAATTCGATTTCATACCTTAATAAAAGGTATCCAATTCCCATATCAGTTAGATAGTATAGTTTATTTCCTTTTTTTCTTATCAGTCCAAGTTTCGATAATTTTGGGAAAATTTTACAAGAGAAATACTGACTCGTTCTTTCCAATCTTCTCGCTAGATCTGTGGGTCTGTTTGGTTTGAAGAATAGATGTATTAATATGAGTTCTTCTTGTGGTGATATAATGATTTCTGATATTTTGTTCAATGTCTCATCGATGTTCATAAATGAAACTCTGGTTTCATAAAAATATAAGAATATCATAAACCATCTTAAAACTTAAGAAAATAAAAGTCTCAGCCCGTCGACCGTTAGGCCTCAGGGCTTGAGTTTTTATGTCTATTAGTAGCTTTCGTTACTAACGATATAAACTTAACTCTCAAGAAAGTTGCGCCAATGATTTATTGATGGCATACAGTAACGGGCTTCCTTTTGTTTTCTTTAAAAGATGGGGGTCGGACCTTATGCAGTTAAATGCTGTCTTTAAGTTTGTGGCAAAAAATCCACCAATGGCATTAGTCGCAGGCGGGATACTACTTAAATTAGTGGTATTCATTTTTTCGCCAATTCCAAATATGGCAGTGACCAGCCTTGATAGCACTGGCGACTTGTGTATAGGAGCAGGGATAGGTCTACAAATATTATGGATGTTATTCAGATACGGCTTGCCTCGTTAAAAATCTTTTGATTTTAAATACCATTGCTGTCCTTTTTCTTTTTTTCTTCTTTTAATCCCAAATTCAGATAGATTTTAATAATTAAACAGGCCTAAACTTCAACCCATAATTAATAATGCCTTCTTTACCATCAGTATAAATCCTTCTGAAACAAGCCTCAACCTTTCTTCCAATCTTCAAATCCTCTTCTTTCCAATCAACTATCTGAGAAGTCAACTTCGGACCGTCATCCAATTCTATTATCGCAACAGGGTAAGGAGCTTCTTTCTCAAATCCAGAAGGAGCTGAACGAACGATCGAGAAAGTTATAATCTTTCCAGTCTTCTTCAATTTAATGTCTTCCAACTTTCCTTCTTTCCTACAAACAGGACAGAGATACTTTGGTGGATAGAATACATTACCGCAAGTAGTACATTTAGTTCCGATCAACTGATATCTGGATTTAATCAAACGCCAGAACAATGGAACACTAGATTCATGACCCATAATCTCACCTTGAAAATATGTGGACGACAGCAGTAGCGCCAGAACCTCCAACGTTATGCGTCAAACCAAGTTTAGCATCTTTAACTTGTCTCTTTCCTGCTTTCCCTCTTAGTTGTAAAACCATTTCAACCGCTTGTTTGATACCAGTTGCTCCGACAGGGTGTCCTACTGCTTTTAAACCGCCAGAAGTATTAACAGGAATTCTTCCTCCTATTTCTGTTTCTTTTTTATCCAAAAGTTTTCCACCCTCACCTTTTTTACAGAATCCTAAATCTTCTGTAGCAACAATCTCAGCAATAGTAAAACAATCATGAACTTCTGCTAAATCGATATCTTTTGAAGTTAAACCAGTCTGTTTATATGCCTCTTGAGCTGCTTTAACTGTAGCATTCATAGTCGTTAAAGACTTTCTATCATGCAGAGCAAGAGTATCTGAAGCCTGACCAGAACCTACTATATATATAGGGTCCTCAACGTACTTCTTGGCCAATTCGGCTTTGCAAAGGATTACCGCAGCAGCACCATCAGTTATCGGTGAACAATCGAAAAGAGTTAAAGGATCAGCGACCATAGGAGAGTTTATGACTTCTTCGATTGTTATCTCTTTCTTAAATTGTGCTACTGGGTTTAAGATACCATTATGATGATTCTTGACAGCAACCTTAGCCATTTGTTCTCTTGTTGTTCCGAATTCATGCATGTGTCTTCTCGCTATCATCGCATAAAGACTTGGAAACGTTACTCCATAATAGGATTCCCATTCTTGATCAGCCGCACCCATCAAAGAACTGGTTACGCCATCGGTCATCAGGTCAGTCATTTTTTCTGCTCCACCGACTAAGACGATATCATGCTGACCAGAAAGAATCGAGAATAATCCTTGCCTTAAAGCCAGACCACCAGAAGCACATGCACCCTCACATCGGATAGCTGGAATGGATAATCCTAATTCTCCAGATATCATAGCACCAACATGTTCTTGACCTATAAACCTTCCGGCAGACATGTTTCCTAAGTAAATGGCATCCAAGTCTCTCCCTCTTATATTGCCATCTAGTATTGCCTTTGTTCCGGCTTCTATCGCTAACTGCCTCAAATTCTGATCCCAATGTTCTCCGAAATTCGTTGATCCTATACCAATAACAGCGACTTTCATATTCCTCTCCTCAACCTCGTGTATCTAGCATATGTCACATACTCTTTGTTATCGATGTAATCTTGAACCTTTCTCGCATTTTTTCTTTTTTCTTCTATCAGGTCTGTGACTTTTATGCTGAAGGAATCACTCCCAGCTCCAGAACCATAAGATGTTATCAGAATTCTCTCTCCTGGTTTGGCTACGTCTAATATTGCGCATAGACCAAGAGGAGACGAACCAGAGTAAGTGTTCCCAATTTTTTTAACGACAAGACCATGAGTTAGTTTGTTCAAATCAAAACCTAACATTTTTCCTGCTCTTATAGGAAATTTACCGTTTGGCATGTGAAAGACGACGTAATCAAAGTCAGTATTTTTTAAACTTAATTTCTCCATCAAACCTTTGGTTGCAGATATCACATGCTTGAAATATGCTGGAATTCCAGTGAATCTTCCTCCGTGACTTGGATACTCGACAGTATCTCTCCTCCAGAAGTCTGGAGTATCAGAAGAACAAGAATAAGTCCCTTCTATCTCTGCTACTATGTTGTTCTTTCCGATGATGAACGCTGCACCTCCTGCCGCGGCTGTGTATTCCAACGCGTCTCCTGGCTTGCTCTGAGCAGTATCTGAGCCTATGGCCAAACCAAACTTGATATAGCCCCCCTGGATAAGGCCCATGGCCATCTGAATACCAGCTGTTCCGGCCTTACAGGCGAATTCTGTGTCTGCTGATGTGTATTCCATGCCACAGCCAATGGCTTCTCCGACTATAGTAGAAGTGGGTTTAACAGCGTAAGGATGGGATTCTGAACCGATGTATATGGCTCCAATCTCTTTAGGGTCTATACCAGCCATTTTTAAGGCGTTTAATGCGGCTTCTACTGATATCGTTGCTGTGTCTTCATCCATTGAAGGGACGGACTTTTCTTCTATGTTTAATCCCTTTTTCAATGAATCGGCATTAGCACCCCAAACTGCGGCTATCTCTTCTACTTTTATCCTGAATCTTGGAATATACCCACCGTATCCAACGATACCAATCATACTTTTTCACTTAGTGTTAAAATTTTAAATGCTTTTGTATTGGAGGAAAAAGAAGGGTTTTTAAATTGATCACAAAATCGTCCTTAAATTAACTCCACTTCTCTCAAGATTATCCAATTCCTTCCAAGCAGCATGAATACGATCTTGAATAATTTTTATCTCTTTATCTTTCAAATGCTTGAACCTCTTCTGCATATTCAAGTATTCTCCAACAGGCTTTAACTCAGGGTTCATCGTCTTCTTAAACTTCCCATCCTCAATCTCATAAAGAACCCACATTCCTGTTTGAACTGCCAACCTAGCAACTTCTATTGTTTTGGAAGAATCAAATCCCCATCCTATTGGACAAGGCGTATGAATATGCATATATCTCGCTCCCTTGATAGACATAGCCTTCTGTATCTTCTTCTGTAAATCTTGAGGATAAGCTATGCTCGCACAAGCAACATATTTAACTCCATGAGCAACAGCTATCATAGGGACATTCTTCTTCCATGCATTTTTACCGATGGATACTTTACCAGAAGGAGTAGTTGTTGTACTCGCTCCAAAAGGTGTTGCACCTGAACGTTGTATACCTGTATTAGCATAAGCCTCATTATCGTAAGTTATTATCATGATATCATCGTTCCTTTCCATAGCTCCACTCACTGCACCAAACCCGATATCAACCATTCCTCCATCTCCACCAAATGCAATAACTTTAGTATGATCATTTCCTTGGGCTTCTAGAGCAGCTTTAACTCCAGTAGCGACAGAAGCGGCATTCTCAAAAACAACATGAATCCAAGGAACTTTCCATGCAGTCAAAGGATACTGGGTTGATGTAACTTCCAGGCATCCTGTCGATTCACATATTATCACATCTTTCCCAGTAGCTTTTAGCAAATGCCTTGCTGCAAGAACAGATCCACAGCCTGCACAAGTCCTATGTCCGGGTGCAAACAATTCATCAGTCATATGAACCACTCAACCTCTCCATCCTTCATCGTCTTGGATTTATCGATCAAAGCATTGATGTCTTTACTCCTGACATCAGTCCCGCCAAGACCAACAACTGCTCCAACAACTTTCGGTTTTTCTTTAAAATTATACAAAACATCTCGTACCTCAGAGAACACACTCCCAGAACCAAGGCCAGGAGAAATGTTCTTCTCGATAACAATCACGATTTCCTTTTCTTTTAAGGCATCGGCTAAATCTCCTTTCGGGAAAGGTCTGTAACATCTTATCTTAACCAAGCCAGTATCTTCTCTGGAGTCAACAATACATTTTATCGTTCCGCAGACAGAACCCATCGAAACTATTGCTATTTTCTTATCGTTCTTGTATTCCTCTACCAAGCCGTTACCATACTTTCTCTTAAACTTTTCTCCAAATTCTTCGTTAACTTCTTTGATGATTTTCTTAGAATTATCTACAGCCAAAGAAAGTTCTTTTTTCAACTTGAAGTATGGCTCGGGATAGGCAAAAGGTCCTAGAGTCATCGGTATTGTCGAGTCTAAGAGAGCATGAGTTGGTTTATATTTTGGTAGGAACTTGTTGACTTCCACATCATCCGGAACATTAACAGGCTCGACAGTATGAGTTAAGATAAACCCATCCATACAAACCATTACTGGCAGCAAAACTTTCCTATTCTCAGCAATCTTATAAGCCTGGATCACAGTATCGACAGCTTCTTGAGCAGTCTCGACATACAACTGAATCCAACCAGAATCTCTTTCTGCTATCGAATCTGAATGGTCACACCAAATGTTGATAGGAGCGGATAATGCTCTGTTAGCAACAACCATTACCACGGGTAATCTCATCCCTGCTATAGCAAACAAGACTTCATGCATTAACGCCAAACCTTGAGAGCATGTCGCAGTAAAAGCTCTTGATCCAGCCGCAACTGCACCAGCCACGCTAGATATCGCAGAGAACTCTGACTCTACTTCCAAGAATTTAGATTTTATCCTTCCATCCGCAATCAACTGAGCCAATGTTTCGACTATATGTGTCTGAGGAGTAATAGGATAAGCACTGACAACATCCGGTTTGCAGAGATAAATGGCTTCTGCAACAACCTTACTACCTTCCATGAAATGTCTTCCCATTTATTTTTCCTCCCTTTCACTCGTCATAGCTTTTATAGGGCATTCGTTAACGCATATTAAACAGCCCTTGCAATAATCGTAATCGATCTCAACCTTTTCACTCGATATTTTTATACATCCTTCAGGACAGAACTGGATGCAGATACCGCAACCTTTACACTTATCAGTAACTATTGGCTTGAACGTTCTCCAAGATCCAGTCTTAACTTCTTTCGAACTTCCAGGTTTTTTTATTGCTCCTCCAGGTTCCATATTATCCCTCTTTAATTTTTTCGTAAGTTTTTTTAACCGCTTCTATGTTTTTGTTGGCGATTTCTTCAGGAAATCTTTCTTTGATAGCTTCAACAACAGAATCTATCTTGACAATGCCTGTAGCACCAACCAACGCCCCGATCATGGGAGTGTTTACAAAAGGTTTACCGATGATTTCTAAAGCAATGGCAGTGGCATCGACTTTTTTTATTGTAGCTTTCGTCGGTAAATTAACATCCTTGTTCGTATTAATAATTATTATTTCGTTTTCTTCCAAGCCTTCAGTAACGTCAACAACATCCAAAAGGGTAGGGTCTAAAACAACAACATAATCTGGGTTGTAAATTTGTTCTCTTGTCCTGATGAATTTATCATCTATCCTAGCGAAAGATACGACAGGAGCGCCTCTTCTTTCTGTCCCAAAAAACGGGAATGCCTGACAATATTTACCTTCTTTAAATGCTGCTATGGCTAATATACTCGCACTCGTAACCACACCCTGCCCGCCTCTCCCGTGAAATCTGACCTCTATCATATTACATCAACATATCGAGTATAATTTTAAATGCTTTTGTATATAGGAAATCAGCAATATTTTTGAGTAAGGAAATATTTTAAACCAGAAAACTAAATAAAACTCATGGAAGAGAAAAAAGATTTGATAAAGGAATTAAAAAAAGAATTCAAAGGTCAAAGAGTTATAGTTTACCCAGGACCAAAAAAACCATCTAGAGCTGTGATGACTGTCATACTTACATTATGTCTTTTATTCGGCATGGGCATGTTATCGACGAGAAGATTGCCTACTGGTCAAGTAGTTCTTGGGTATAGTCAGTCGAATTGGTATGGAATTATACTGCTACTGATTCCGGCAATACTCGTTTTATATTGGTTTAGAAAGCGGTATTGAAGTTTCTATTTGATAGAAAAAAATATTCTATTTTATATATAATCGAGAATAGATATCTTTAAAAATAGTTATTTGTTACTTCTTAGTGGTGATAAATTATGGGAATTGGGAATGGAACTAAAATGTTAGAAGAAAATTATCATTATAGAAGACCTGAAAATCCAAAAAGGCGAGATCCATATAATATGGATAATGTTAGAGATAGCTCAAAACCACCTAAAATACCAAAAGGTCTTGCATGGAAGTATCTCAAAACAAAATAAACTTTAAAATAATTTAAAATAATAAATAATGATGAAATTCTTAGTTATTGGGAATATTACCAAAGATACTATAAGGACAAGAGAAAAAGAAATAGTCACTTTCGGCGGTACTGCTAGTTATGCATCAATTACTGCCAATAAACTAGGTTGTGATACTTACGTCCTTAGCAGAGGGAATCATAAACTCGATGGTTGGACAAGGAGTTTGACAAGTCAAGGAATAAAAATTGAGTTAGAACCTAGCGAAAACATTTCCCATTTTGTTAACGATTATAGCGGGACTGAAAAAAGACAATTCTATTTGAGCCATGCAGGAAAAATAGATTTCAAAGATTTGGGAAAGATGGATATTATTCACATAGGTCCTATTTTTAACGAAATTACTCTAGACTGTGTCAAGAAAGCAAGAAAAAATGCAAAATTACTTTCACTCGATGTTCAGGGGTTTGTCAGGTCTTCTGGTAAAGAAAGAGTTGTCATGAAATTCTGGGACGAAAGAGCTGAATTTTTAAAGTATGCAGACTTGGTCAAAGTCAACAGATTAGAGAGTAAGTTCGTTTCTAAAAAAACAAATTATGAAGAAATTTGTGAGGAACTTCTTGGATTAGGACCAAAAGTAATCGAATTAACTCTGAGAGAAATGGGAGCGATAATCGCGAGTAAAGAAACTTATAAAATACCTCCTTACCAAACTACTGTAATCGATAGAACGGGTTCTGGAGATGTGTTTGCATCGGCTTTTGCTATTCGTTATTTTGAGACTAAGAATGCTTTAGAATCTGGCTTGTTTGCATCAGCTGCGGCTTCTTTCGTAATAGAGGATTTTGGGACAAAAAATATAAAAGATAAAAACAGTGTATTAGAAAGATTCAGAGAATTGAAGGATAGGTATGAAGAAAGCAATAATTTTTGACGTGGACGGAGTTCTAATAGACAGTAACAAAGTCATAATCAAAGCTTACAAAAAAACAGCGAAAAAACTAGGCCTAAGAATACCATCTTCTGAAGAAATTATAGATCTACTCGGTAAACCGTTGGAAGAGATAGCAGTTACTTTTTGGCCTAATGTAGATCTAGAACTTTACATAAAAGAGCATAGAAAACTATTCATAGATAAAATTTTACATATTCCTAGAATAAAAGGAGCGTTAGATGCAGTTAAAAAACTCAAAAAAGCTGGGTTTAAACTAGGAGTAGTCTCGGGTGGGTGTATGTTTTTAGTGAAAAGGCATCTAAAAGATGCTGGGTTTGATATTAAATGGTTTGAAACAATCAGTTCTTTTGAGGCAACAAAAAAACACAAACCTGATCCTGAGCCGTTGTTCTATGTGATGGATAAACTCAACATGGAACCAGAAGAGACGTTGTATGTAGGAGATGCCGTGCCTGATTATGAGTGTGCTAAAAACGCAAAAGTTGAATATGTTGCTGTTTTAACAGGGTGCCTGAACAGAGAAAAACTGGAAAAATTAGGAGTTAAAAACATTATATCTTCTGTCGCTGAATTACCTAAATTTTTAAGATTAGAAACAGTTAGTTAATAGAGTGGTTGAATGAAAATAACTTTGTGTGGAAGTATAACTTTTTGTAAAGAGATGGTCAAATTAAGAGATCAACTTAATGAAATGGGTCACGAAGCAATAATTTGTCCTGTCATGGAGGATTTAGCTTTGGGCAGAAACCCAGAGTTAATAAAGAAAATCGAAAAAAATCATGCTCAAGTTAAGAGAGAAGGCGGATTCATAAAATGGTATTATGATGCCATAGTGAACAGTAACGCCATACTGGTTTTGAATTTTGAAAAAAAAGGGATAAAAAATTACATCGGTGGTAACACCTTAATGGAGATGGGCTTTGCTTATGTCCATGACAAGAAAATTTTTCTTTTAAACTCTGTACCTGAGATTAGCTATAAAGATGAAATAGTAGCGATGGAACCGATTATTTTAAATGGTAATTTGGATTTAATTAAATAAGAGTTAAATGAAAAAAGAAATTTTTCTCATTATTATTGCAGCCATATTTTATGGAACGATTACAGTAGGTGGACAGTTTCTAGCAAACTTAGGATTATCTCTTTATGAGATAGCACTTTTCCCTATTTCTGTTATAGCAATCTTAATGTCATTAATTGTAATCTACAAAAGAAAGTTTTTGATAAAAAAAGTTATGTTAAGATTCTTCATCATTTACGGTTTAATCGGAGCAATTTTACAAGTAACTCAATTTGGTGGTATAATTCTCGGTGTTCCAGTTGCTGTTGTTGCGTTTCTTTTGTATACCCAGCCAATTTGGACTACTATAGTTGGTAAGATTACATTACAAGAAAAAATAACCCCAAAGAAGGTTCTTGCAGTTATCATCGGTTTTATGGGTATTTTTGTGTTGTTAAAACCTTGGGATATTGAGAATATTGGCAATTTGGGCGGCATATCTTTTGCTCTTGTCGCGGGTTTCTTTTTATCTCTATGGGTTATTTGGGGTAGAAAGAGTGGAATCAACAAACAACATTATATCACGACAACATTTGGTTATGCATTTTTCTCTACAATGTGGCTATGGTTATTATTACCGGTTAGCTCTCTATTTTTACAAAATTCTATGATGAGAATATCGTTTGATTTTCCAGCATATTATTGGTTTTATGTAATCTTTTTCGCATTTCTTTGGGGTATAATCTCACATCCATTTTTTTATGCGGGCGTGAAAAAAGTTCCTGCCTCAATCGCAGGGATTATTTTACTATTAGAACCTGTAAGTGCCTCGATACTGGCCGCACTTCTCTTTGGTCAACCAATAACAGCAAACATAATTTTTGGAGGAATTTTAATTTTATTATCTAATTATTTAATAATACCTAAAAGAGGGAAAAAATGAAACATGGTATAGGAGTCTTAATAGAAAGAAACGGGAAAATCTTACTCGGTAAGAGATGCGAAGGCTGGGCCAACGGAACATGGACTTTTATCGGTGGTAAGTTAAGACTAGGTGAAAATTACATTAAAGCGGCCAAAAGAGAAGCCAAAGAAGAAACTGGTTTAGAAATCAATGATTTAGAATTAATAACAAAACATGTGAATGACATCGATGGAACACCTTTCCTCACCTTTGGATTTAAACCTAAGATAGTAAAAGGCGAGCCTAAAGTAATGGAGCCCGATCAAATAGAAAGATGGGAATGGTTCGATCCCAATAATCTCCCTGAACATGTTTATGTACCGACAATGAAAATGATAAAAGACTACTATTTTAAAAAGTGATTAAATGCCTGTTATAACTATCGATAAAAACGATTTCTGTAAACTTTTAGGTAAAGACCTAGACATGAAAGAAATTGAGGACAAAATACCAATGCTTGGTGTAGCCTGGGAAGAAAAAGAAAAAGATGAATTCTCAGTTGAAGTTAATCCAAATAGACCCGACATGCTTTCTGTGGAGGGTTTGGCAAGGGCATTCTCATCGTTCATGAACATTAAAACTGGTTTAAGGTCATACAAAGCCGAAAAATCTCTTTACATGGTTCGAGTGGATTCTTCAACAAAAAAAGTGAGACCTTACATCGTTTGTGCTGCTGTCACCGGAATAAAAATGACAGACGAGTTCATAAAATCACTCATGCAGATCCAAGAAAAATTACACATAACACATGCCAGAAAGAGGAGAAAAGCCGCAATAGGTGTTCATGATTTAGATAAAGTCAAATTCCCTCTTTTGTACACAACCAAAGATACTTCTTTCAAGTTCACTCCATTAGGCGAACAAAAAGAAATGAAACTCGATGACATCTTGAGACACACTTCAAAAGGAAAGGATTATGGTTGGATACTAAAAAAATTCGATAAGTATCCTATGTTGATGACTGCTGAAAACAAAGTCATGGCAATGCCACCGATAATTAATTCTATCTACACAATGGTCGAAGAAAAAACAAAGAATCTTTTTATTGATGTGACTGGGACGGATGAAAAAACGATCAACGAAGTTTTAAACATTGTTGTTACAGCCTTAGCAGAAAGGGGAGGAAAGATTCAACTCGTTAAAATAAAATATCCGGATAGACAAATAGAGACTCCTAAACTTGAAACTAGTATGATGAATCTTGACCCAGCATACGTGAACAAACTCCTCGGCTTAAACCTGACCCCTTACGAAATGATCGAATATCTGCAAAGTATGGGTTATGAAGCAATGGAAGTGAGTAAAGGAAACTTACAAGTAGTTATCCCTTGTTACAGGACAGACATAATGCATGCCATGGATTTAGTTGAGGATATTGCTATTGCTTATGGTTATGACAAATTCGAACCAGAAATACCTGAAATATCAACCATAGGTGAAGAGAGTCAATTGGAAACGTTTTCTAAAACTCTAAGAAATTCCTTGGTTGGGTATGGTTTGCAAGAAGTCGTGACTTTCATGTTAACGAACAAAGAGAATTTATTCAAAAAGATGAGAATGGAAGGAAAAGATTTTATCGAGACTGCTAACCCGAAAACAGAAGAGTATTCTATCGTAAGAAATTGGTTGCTCCCAAGCCTGATGGAAGTTCTATGGAGGAATAGACATAGAGAATACCCACAAAATATTTTTGAGGTTGGTGACGTTATCGAACTGGCTCCTCTTTCTGATACAGGAGCGAAAACTATGAGAAGACTTGGTATCGTAGTGTGTCACTCAAAAGCTAATTTCTCTGAGATGAAGTCTTTAGTCGAAAGTATCCTGAGTAATTTAGGTGTAAAAGATTACAAACTGGAAGAGTCTAAGTTACCGTGTTTCATCCATGGCAGAGCGGCTAAAATAGTCATTAAAAATAGGGATTTGGGTAGGTTTGGGGAAATACACCCTGAAGTTATCTCAAACTGGGAATTGGAAATGCCTGCTGCTGTATGCGAGATTTGTATTGATTTAGTTTTTGATTTGATAAAATGATCATATCCTTACTCCGTAAGCAAGATCAATAGCATGGGCGAACTCTGTCATTGCCGATTTTAATTTTTCTGGTGGTTCAGTAAGGGAAGTTCTGATGGTAACGTATGGCATTGTTTCATGGTTGTATCCTAGACTGTTTAAATTATATTCAGCTGGAATCCCGTAGAAGAAGTATTTCCCTGGGACGATTGGTGTGCCATACTCTTTCATTCTCTTATCAACGGCTTCAGAGGTAACATCCTCTGGTAAATCTTTTAATACAAAGAAAAGGTAAAAAGAGCTGTCAAATTGATGAATTAGAACATTATCCTTAGAAATGCATTCTTTTCTAAACGTATCAATTGCTATTTTCTCATTTTTTTGAAAATATTCACTCAACAAGCTCTCGATTTTATCAAGATTACCATCTGTCAATACAGTTTCCGCGAGAGCTTGCGAAACACTTGAACTGTGAAACATTGAATTTGCACTCATATTGTATAATCTTTTCATAATTCTTTCATCCATAGAAATAGCATAACCAACACGATCTCCTGCAAGACAAGATTTTGAAAAAGTTTTTGTAATAACCGCCCCTTCTTTGAAAACAGGCTCGCATTTTATTCCATTGTATATAAAACCAGGGTGTGGGTGGCCGTAAGCTTCGTCGATAAACACGATTTTCCCTGCATCTAAAACAGCAGAAACCATTTCTTCGAATAGATCATCCTCTAATACCTGTGTAGAAGGATTATTTTGTCTTGAGGTTTTGAATAAGTTTACATCAGAGTTTTGGAGTATTTTCTGTAATAATTCCAAATCAGGTTTGAACTTAAATCGACCATGTTTTTTTTCTTCTATTTCTTGATACATAGATACAACTGTGTTTCTATGTCCTCTTTCGAATTGCCCTTCATACCCTATGTATTGGGGGAGATGGGTTGTAGAAGTTAATATACTTCCATTAAATGGACCTGCAAAAGAATTCAAAATTAAAAAATTTAAATAAGATGATCCTGGTCCGATGAGGATATGTCTATCTGGGTCTATTTTCCAATCGTATAATTCATGGAACTTTCTTGCAATAGCTTCTCGCAGTTGAGGTAGACCACGTGGGTCCCCATAACTATGTAGTTCTTTGTCTGTATACTTATCAATCATCCTAAACATGGCATCTTTAATTATAGAAGGTATAGGTTCTGGTCTTGGTGGCTGTCCACCGCCCAGGCATTTGCGATTTGAATCTTTTAAAATCGCCGCCAAATCTTCGAGAAGTGTAACAACCCCAGAATCTCTAGAGAGGTTCTCACAAAAATCAGTAACTCTTAATTTAGATTCGCCCATGACTATAACCATGGAATAATAAATTTAATATCATAAAAGACATTTAAGGATTTATATTAAATCAGAATAAAAATAGTTTTAAATGCTCATTCAGAAAATGATGTTATGCGACCTAGTGATCGTTCTAGAAAACTTGAATCGACTCTTCGAGACTTGGCAGCTCGAGCCAAAGAATTAAAACCAGAGTTCGATGCAAAAGGGAAGAAGATGTACTTCTTCAACTTAGGCGATCCTAACAAGTTTGATTTCGACACTCCGCAATACTTGAAAGATGCACTGATTAAAGTCCTAAAGGAAGGAGGTGGGCATTATTCGACTTCCCAAGGAGATGAATCTTTAATAAAAGCCGTAATCGAAAGAGAAAACAAAAAAAATAATTTAAACTTAACAGAGAGGGATGTAGTTATTACGCAAGGTATAAGCGAAGGTATACATTTTCTATTCGAAGCTTTGGTCGAGCCAGGAAGGGGAGATGAAATTCTCATACCGGGACCTTCGTACCCTCCGTATATTCAGTACATTCAATTCTCTGGAGGTAAACCCATCGCCTATAGAACGAATGAAGAAAATGGATGGAAACCTGATATCGATGATTTGAGAAAAAAAATCAACGATAAGACTAGAGCAATCGTGATAATAAACCCAAACAATCCAACAGGCTCAGTCTGTGGCGAATCAATCCTTAAAAAAATTATTGATATAGCTACAGAACATGATATTCTTTTAGTTTCTGATGAAATATATGATGTCTTAATTTTTGGTGGTACTAAACATTTTGGAGTATCTTCTCTTGCAAAAGATGTTTCTGTCGTAGGTTTAAACGGGTTTTCAAAAGCTTATTGTATGCCGGGATGGAGATTGGGTTATATGTTCTTCCATGATCCCATGAACAAATTAACGGAACTTAAGAGTGCGATAATACAAGAAGCGAGACAAAGACTGTGCGCATGCACCCCAATCATGAAAGCTTGTACTGTTGCTTTTAGTGGGCCTCAAGGTCACATTAAAGAGATGAATAAGAAATTAAAGAGAAGAGCAGATTTTGCACACAAGAGACTAAACGAAATAGAGAGTATTAGCACACAAAAACCAGAAGGGGCATTCTACATTTTTCCCAGAGTTGACCTCAAAGGAAGATGGAGAAATGATAAAAAATTCTCTTTGGATGTTTTAGAAAATACTGGTCTTATTCTACCGAATGGCTCTGGATTTTGCCCTATCTATGGTAAAGATCATTTCCGATCTGTTATTTTACCGCCGGTTGAGATTATGGAAGAAGCATTTAGTAAACTAGAAAATTTCATGAAAAAATAAAATTATTTTCTGACAATTCTCACGAAAAATCCTCTAGATGCTTTTGTAACAAAATCATTCATCAATTTTTTATAATTTTCATCAATTTTTGACAATATTACTGCTTCATTATTGATCAAAAGTTTAGGGTCGGTACATCTTACTTTAGAGTTCAGATGATAATCATAATTTTCTTTGTCTTCAACTACACCCAAATAAGAAACCGAACCCAACATATCGAGTATTTCTTTGTCTTTTGATCCTTTCAGTTTGTTTATTACTTCTAAATCAGTCGTGAATAAATCAGCTTCTTCAATGATATTTTTTTGAATAGCTAATTCAAGAGTTTCTGATATAAGTTTGTATAGGGCTGCCTGGAATGGATTACAATAAAGCCTTACGTTAGCTTCAATGAATTTTTCTGCAAATAGTTTTACCATTTCCTTTTCTTTAAAAATTATTTCGTCGTCGAAGACTGTTAAAGCGTTTAGAATTTCATTGTGTCTTTTTTTGACAACACTATCGTAAATGCACATATCCCTTAAGAAATAATCAATCCTATCGGCGCATAAGTCAGGTAATTCTTTTTCTAGCAAGGTAAAATTTTCAATGTTTAGTATACTATTGATATCGATATTATGTTTTCTTAAGATTGGGGGTATATCAGAATTGAGTATCATCTTTTCGACGAATTTCTCATGATAGTCTTGTTGAACACCACGATTGAATATGAAGTCAGTTGCATGAGAAAAAACCATGTGAGAAATATCATGTAACAAACCAGCTATCTGTTCATCCAAAGAAGCATTGAATTTTTTTAGAAGTAGGCATACACCAACAGAGTGATCAAACCTTGTTGTTCGGTAACTGGCTAATTCATGGTCAGTTTTTAGTAAAATTAAAGGACCTCCTTGATTCACTCCTTTCAGTCTTTCCATGGCTTTAGTTCGCATTAAATCTATGAGAACTTTTTCTTTGATTGGGACTGAACCATAGACACTATCCTTGTAAATCATAAGCATTTAATTAAATGGATAGGTATAAAAAATTATCCGATAAGCCATCCTACAAATCTTTTCCACAGACTTCTTTTCTCAACTATCTCTTGTTGATATGTTCTTCCACTCAATCTAGCAGCCAATTTTTTAATCCCGATAGCGGCAGGAGAATGAGGAAAAAACTTTACCAACGGCTTTTTAGCCAGAATACTTAAAGCAACATTTGGGTCTTCTGGTATTTCCACGATTACTGGAATTTTTAACAAACTTTCCACTTCATCCTTTGTCATCTCTAACAAATTTCCTTTCACTCTGTTAATCACAGCTCCGATTATTTTCACATTAGTTTCTTTGGTTATATTCAATACTTTCAATGCATCTGTTACTGAAGGTAAGTCAGGGTTGGTAACTATGATAGTCTCATCAGATGCTGATAGAGCCGATATTGCCTCCCGACCTAATCCTGCTGCACAATCTAGGATAACATAATCTGCCTTCCCAATCAAGTTCAAACTTATTTCTGGTAGTCGGCCAACATCAACACCTTTTAGATCATTTAAACCTAAGCTGGCAGGAATTACCTTGAAGCCGTAAGGATGAGGGTAAATGGCATCTTTCAGTCTACTCTCTCCTTTCAGAACACTATGTAATGTATTCGGGGTTAAGTGTAGGCCAAGATGCAGGCCAAGATTAGGAGTAGTTAAATTAGCATCCATAACTATGACATTCTCACCAAACTCAGTTAATGCTGCGGCTAAGTTAGACGAGAGTGTAGTTTTTCCTACTCCGCCCTTACCTGAAGTTAGAATGATTAGTCTTGTCATTCAATCAATTTAATTTTATTATATCTTTTAATTAAAGTTAACGTTTAAAAAGAGTAAATAAAATCGATACATTTCCGACAAAAAAACTTATAAAACATCTGAAACCTAAAAAATGGAATAAGGAGGTTGTGAATAAATGACTAAAGTTAATTACGAAGAGGCTATAAAGAAACCTTTCACTGACTTAATGAAACTAATAATTGGTGTTATACTCAGCATCATCCCGATAGTACATTGGTTGGCCAAAGGATTCATACTAGAATGTTCAGGACTGGGAAAAACTAAACCTTCTAAAAAGATGCCAGAATGGAAGGGTTGGTGGTACTTATTCGTGAAGGGGTTTGCATCAGATGCGATACTGGTAATATATGCCATCCCAGCGATCTTAGTATTTTTAGTTGGTGCAGGAGCTGCTGTTAGTAGTTTAGCTGGAACTTTTTTTGCGTCAGGATCATCACCAGAAGCAATGTCGCAGTTAATATCGCAGAACTGGTATATGGCACTACCAACATTGTTAGAAATAGCTCCGATTATGATACTCGGGTTCATACTGTTGCTGATAGCGTTTTATTTGACACCGATAGCAGTTCTAAACTACTTGAAAACTAAAAAATTCGGTGAAGCCTTCAATTTCAGTAAGGTGACTAAGAAAGCTTTTACCGCAGACTACTTTGTTGTTTGGATAATCGCGCTAATAATAACAGCAATTGTTACAGCCATACTTTCAATAATTCCAGCAATAGGACCGCAAATAGCCTTTTTCATTACAGGGGTAATAGCTTATAGCCTATACGGACAAATCTTCAGAAAGGTCTAGTTTTTTCATTTTTCTTTTTTTGATTTTGTTTTAGGCTTTTTTACAAAATAATACTTGATGAATTATGTCTCTTGAAAATTATAATAGAATGAGAAACTTTAGAACAACGAACGAGCCTGAAGGAAAAGTAAAAATGGGTAAAAATAACATCTATGTTATTCAAAAACACGATGCGTCTCATCTTCATTATGATTTGAGACTAGAAATGGATGGTGTGTTAAAGAGTTGGGCCATTCCTAAAAGTCCTCCAACAGAGAAAGGTGTCAAAAGGTTAGCTGTCGAGACAGAAGACCATCCTGTTGATTATGCTGCCTTTGAAGGAGTAATACCAGAAGGCCAATACGGGGCGGGAACGGTTAAGATATGGGATAGAGGAACTTATGAACTAGAAAAAAGGAAAGATGGTGAAATAATCATAAAAATAAATGGAAAGAAATTGAAAGGTCGATATTGTCTGATTAAATTCAAAGGACAAGAAAAAAACTGGCTTTTTTTCAAATGTTAGAAATTTTAAATACGGAGTTTAAAAAAAATAATTATGGTAAGGCGTTTAGAACTTTTCATCGAATTCTTGATATTCGGAATTGTGATGGGCGTGGTTGAGGATTTGATTGCAGTAACTTTAGTCACAGGAGCACCAATAACATGGAGGGCAATTGTCATAATAACACTAGTTGCTATCCCTTTTGCAGCAATAGGAGAATTAATAGTCGATAGGATTGAGTTTACAGGAAAAAAACGTAAAAAATAGTCTCATGGGCCTGAAGGGATTCGAACCCTCGACCTTGTGGTTAGAAGCCACCTGCTCTATCCAAGCTGAGCTACAGGCCCGTCATAATATTAAAAGATAGTATTTTTATAAATTATTAATATCAACATCCATAAGTATAAGGTGATTCATTATTGTTGAGCCAGATTTCAAAAGAATAGAACAAAAATGGAAACAGAAATGGGCAGACGAAAAAATCTTCGAAGCCGACATTAGTGAGAGAGAGAAATTTTTTGTTAACTTTCCCTTTCCTTACGTGGATGGACCATTACATTTGGGCCATACCTTCACTTTGACGAGATTAGATGTTGTGGCCAGATTCAAGAGAATGCAGGGTTCCAACGTTCTATTCCCTTTTGCTTTCCATGCAACAGGTGAACCGATAGTTGGAGCAACTGAAAGATTAAGAAAAGGAGACCCCATCCAGAAGAAAATTCTTGTTGATTCGGGCGTGGCAAAAAAAGATATCGATAAATTCAAGTCCCCAAAATTCATAGTCCGATACTGGCAGAAGAGGATAAAGAAAGAAGCAGAAAATTTGGGTGTGGGAATAGATTGGCGAAGAAGCTTTACGACCATAGACCCGACTTTCAATCGCTTCATAGAATGGCAATACCGTCTCCTGAAAGATAAGGGTTACGTTGTTCAAGGGACTCACCCAGTAGTTTGGTGCCCTAACTGTAAAAGCCCTACTGGCGACCATGACAGACTAAGTGGGGAAGGAGAAACTCCTGTCAATTACATAATATTCAAATTCAAGCTTCCTTCCGGTGAGATATTACCGATGGGTACTCTAAGACCAGAAACTATCTACGGAGTGACAAACGTATGGGTTAATCCTGATGTTGAATACGTAAAAGCTAAAGTAAACAATGAGACTTGGATAATCAGTAAGAGTTGCGCAGAAAAATTAAAAAATCAGTTGTATTCTGTTCAAGTTAAAGGTAAGATAAAGGGTAAAGAATTAGTCGGTAAAAAATGCATTAATCCAATTTTAATGAATGAGATATTGATCCTACCAGCTGGGTTTGTCAATCTTGAAAATGCTACTGGACTAGTGATGTCAGTCCCTTCACATGCACCATATGATTGGATTGGTTTAAAAGATTTACTAGCAAATGAGAATTATCTGAAAAAATTCAAAGTTGAAGTAAATAAAGTAAAAAAAATAAAGCCTATATCAGTCGTCAAAACCTCAGGACTGGGAGAGCATCCTGCTGTTGATTTGATTGAACAATTTGGTATCAAAAACCAGAATGAAACTGAAAAGTTGGATAAAGCAACTAACATGCTCTATAAGAAAGAGTTTCATCAAGGCATTTTAAAAGAAATATGTGGTGATTACCAAGGACAAAAAGTTTCCCAAGTTAAAGAAGATTTATCGAAAGATTTCCAGAAAGTAAACGCGGCTGCAAGCATGTGGGAACCTTCTGGAGAAGTAATATGTAGATGTGGAACAAACTGTCATGTCAAAATTCTAGAGAATCAGTGGTTCTTAAAATTCTCTGATGAAGCGTGGAAAGAGAAAGCCAGAATATGCTTGAGAGGGATGAAAATTTATCCTGAAGAGGCTAGAAAGAATTTTGAAGGTACAATCGAATGGTTACAAGAAAAGGCCTGTGCTAGAAAATCTGGTTTAGGTACGAAATTGCCATGGGATAAAGAATGGATTGTTGAGACTCTCAGTGATTCTGTCATCTACATGGCATACTACACAATCGCAAAATATATTAACTCTGAAAGGATTGAGCCAGATCAGTTGAATGATGATGTTTTTAATTTTGTATTCTATGGTTCAGGCGATATTGGAAAAATTTCAGAGGATATGGGAATAAGTAAAGAAATTTTGCAAAAAATGAGAGAAGAATTCAATTATTGGTATGGTTTTGATTTAAGAGGATCAGCCAAAGAGTTAATACCGAACCATTTGACTTTCTGTATCTTCCATCACACTGCTCTTTGGCCTGAAAAAAAATGGCCCAAAGCGTTTACAGTTAATGGGATGCTCAATGTAGAAGGAGAAAAAATGAGTAAGTCGAAAGGTAACTTCATTCTGTTACAAGAAGCTTTAGATAAATATACTGCAGATGCGACAAGAGTAGCTTTGATGGACTCGGCAGAAGGTTTGAGTGATGCCAATTGGTCAGAGAGAGATGTGATAGCCTGGAAAAATAAACTCGCATTATTCTACAATTTGGTCGGAAAATATTATGATAAAGGAAAGGCCATGCTTAAACGACCTATTGATACGTGGTTGATATCCAGGTTCCAAGAGCATATCAAGAAGATAACCGGACATCTTGAAAAGACTGAGAACAGATCGGCTTTGACATACTTTCATCAGATGATTAATGATTTGCAATGGTACTTGAAGAGGAATGAAGAAATTAACAAATCAGTTATTAACTATACTTTAGAAACTATGGCGAAATTCTTGAGTATTTATTCACCTTTCATCTCAGAAGATATTTGGAGTAAAATGGGTAAAAGTACTCTTGTTTGTCTTGAGAAGTGGCCTGAGTTCGACGAGAAGAAAATCGACGCTGAAGTGATAAAACAAGAAGAAATATTTAAGAAAATCTGTGAAGACATTAAACAAGTGGTTAAACTCTCTAAGAGAAACAAAAACCTTTATCTTTATGTCTCAACTGAAAAAGAATTGCTATCACTGCAACAATCCACAAGTTTCTTGAAGAAAGAACTCGGTTTTGAGAATGTAAAGGCTTTCTTAGCAAAAGACCCGAAAAAACACGACCCTGAGAATAAAGCCAAAAGAGCTAAGTTTGGAAAACCCGGAATTTACGTTGAATAAAAACAACAATTAGTAAAAACCATAGGAAAAAAATAGGAAAAAAAGAAAAACAAAAAATAATCAGAAGTTAAATTTTATCTATCTCTTCTTCTTTTTCTTTCTCTTAGCCAACTAGTCCACCTCCGACGGACAACTTTGAGATTTTTAATATGAATCTCTTATGTTATTTTTGTAATTTTGTGTTTAAATTCTTTTGTAAAAAATTGCAAAATTTTTTATTTAATAAACAGAAAAGCCATTAAAAGTGTAAAATTTAGGCATCTATGAACGTATAATTTTGACTCAAAAATTTAAGCCAGAAATACGAAATTATATTTAAGTGATGTCTTTGTGGCACAACACAATATTGTTAGTTGACAACGGGAGCAAACATACACCCGATATAATAAATTTCTTGAGGAGTAGAAAAAAGATAATCGTACGTGTCGATCCGTATAAATTCAATCTGAAAAGATTGAAATCTGAGAAGATTGATGGTATCATTCTGACAGGCGGGAGCAGAAAGTTTATCAAAAAGAAGAAAAACTTCAACTTCAGTATCATAAGACTGTTTAAAAGAAAACCCATACTAGGGATTTGCCTGGGTCATGAATTTCTCATTGAGTACTACAAAGGCGGTCTATACAAGATGAATTTGAGATCCCAGGGTTACTCCTACATCCATCTCATAAGAGATAATGAACTCATAAAAGGAAAGAAAAAACTCTACGTCTATAAAGGACACAGCTTCGCTGCTGGTATACTCCCTGATGCTTTCGAACAACTGGCTTGGTCTTCAGATTGTGAGAACGAAATGATTGAGCATAAAATATATCCACATTATGGCGTTCAATTCCACCCTGAGATGAATCCTGTAGGGCATGAGATACTCGACAATTTCTTGAAATTGTGTAAAAAAACAGCTTAAGCTTTTCTCCATTCCATCTCTATGGCATTATCCCCATTCTTGTAATAATTTTTAATTCTTCTCTTATACTTGAATCCAAGACGTTTTAAAAATTCTAATGCATTCATATTGTCTTCTCTAGTTCTGGATATAAATCGTTTAGAATTTTTCATAGCTTCTTTGACCAGCATCTTACCTATTCCTTTTTCACGATACTCAGGGTGAACGACTAAGTTCATAGCTAACTCATTTTTAAACATAAAATATCCAACGACTTTCTGTCCTTCAACAGCAACAATCGTATTGTTCAAGTTTTTTTTAAAATAATCCAAAGAATGGATAGCCTTCAAAGAAATTTCATCCATATTTTTTATGTCCTCTAAATCTTCAAACTTTGCTTTTCTTATTTTCATTTAAATCTTAGACCATACTCTTTTAGTTTTTGGAATTTATCTTCTTTTGGTTTTTTCAGGAATTTGAACCAAACAATGAAGCCTATCACAGCTAATATTAAAAATATTATTAATAAAATTATTCCTGTTGGTATCTCGATCCTTTTCTCTGTAACCACTCTAAAGATGTCTGCACCCGTTCCAACGGTATCATCATATTTTACTGTAGCATACAGGATATAATTACCGGGTTCTAAATCAAATGGAATGTCTAAACTTCTGACAACTGATACCTGCATCTCGACAGCTAGGGTTTCATGTTCACTGGCTATAACATTTCCTAAAGTATCTGTGATCCCATATTCAACTTCAACATCCACTCGCTCTATTCTTTTTACATTGAATATCATCAACTGAACTAACACTTCTTCACCGGGTAGAACCTCTTTATATTTTTGAGGTATTTCCACATCTATATCAAACAATGGCTCTATCGATTCAACTTCTACCACGACAGAAATAATTTTCTCAATTTCATCCCCTGTCACTATTATTTCCCCAGGGAAGACGCCCAGTTCCTGTTCTCCTGATGCAGAGAAAATAAATTGAATACTCTTCATTTCACCTACACTTAGGTCAAACGTATACTCACTCACACCCTCAGGAAAGACCAGAAACTCTTCAAGGTTTTTCATGTTTACAGTGATAGTCAAATCTATATCACCTGTATTCGAAATATCCACGAGTTCTCTCACTGTCCCGCCAGGTTTTAACAGAACTTTTATGTAATCTTTATCGATCGCGAAGTTTATCTTTTCAACGACAACAGATGGAAGGACGCTTCCTCCTGGTACTTCCGATGGGGGCACACCGCAAGATTGTAATTGACAAGCATTATTACACCAGTGGCAACCAGCTGATTCACAGGATGATTGTGTAAAGAAAATCCAACATGGGAACCATGATCTGAGTATAAATGAGATTGATCCAAATACGCTTCTGTATACGCTTCTTAATCTAGATACGATCACATCAAGGGTCATGACCTGACTTATTACCCTAACATTTATAAAACTTCTTTGAACAAACCCAGTTATAGTTAAATAAACACTAACTATTCGTTCATAAATCGTAAAAGTTGTGGCAGTAACAAATCCACTGATGTTGAAACTCTGACTTATCGCTCTTGTGATTTCAGTTAATTTCGCTATAACAATATTAGAAGAAATTGTTTCACTTATTGTTTTAATTGCTCCGAATATCTTTACGATAGAGGATGTTAAAGAAAATGGTTGTGTTGGTTTCCTAAAATAATTACCACTTTTTGTTAAAGATTCCGTAACAGGTATTGCTTGTGTTATACTTTCAGTCTGGGCTGCTGAGTATTCATCACTCAAAGGGAAATAATCAGTATTATTTCCAGTTTGTCCAGGATCGATAATATAAGGACTATCACAAAATCCATCCTTGTTAGCATCTGTACAGGTATCAGAATAATCATTACCAGTAGAATTAGTCCAGTAATTTCCACCTATCTCTGTTCCATTGCTGTAAATTCTATCTCCAGTTTGTCTTGTAGTGTTCCAATTGTTAGCATATATAGTTCCATAAAAGCCAAAGTTATTTGTGTTGTTGAAAAGGTTGTTGTAGATTTCATTTGCTCCGGCTTGACCTGCATCCCATAAATAAATTCCGTAATTTGTATTGTTTTCTATTGTTGAGTTGGAGATCGTGTTTGAGTCGGAACTTCGAATGGTGAAGCCATATTGACTGTTCGAGTTTGCTGTACAGTTATAGATCGTGTTTGAGTCGGAAGAGAAAAGGTAGAAGCCTTCTTGATCGTTCGAGTTTGCCGTAATGTTGGAAATAGTGTTTGAGTCGGAGGAATGAACTAAGAAGCCACGATAGTTCGAGTTTGCCGTAATGTTAGAGAATGTGTTTGAATTGGCGACGTAAAGGTAGAAGCCATAATAATTTTCTGAAGAAACTATATTTGTAAAGTTTGAGTTACTTGTTCTATGTATTAAAATTACATTGTTATCCTTAGTTTGAGAAGCGTTTATCGTTATATTATCTATGTTTGAGTTGTCTGCATCACATAGAACTAATTCTGATAGCTCTTCATTCGCTAAATTAACAGAAGATTTAAAGTATTTTATAGGCAGGTCGTTTGAACCAGTAAGGCTTTCTACATTGTTATTACAATGTATATCTGAAGTTTCGTCGATATCGAAGTCTAATAAACTATTTTCTTTTGCTGTAGAGTTAGAGATTGTGTTTGAGTCGGAGCTGTAGAGGTAGAAGCCATAATTGTTCGAGTTTGCTGTAGTGTTAGTGAATGTGTTTGAGTCGGCGGAAATGTAAAGGCGGAAGCCATATTGATCGTTCGAGTTTGCTGTAGTGTTAGTGAATGTGTTTGAGTCGGCATAGTTAAGGTAGAAGCCATAATTGTTCGAGTTTGCTGTAGTGTTAGTGATTGTGTTAGAGTCGGAATAGTAAAGGTAGAAGCCATGATCTGGGCTTGAAGTTGAAGTTATGTTAGTTAAATTATTTCCATTCGCATAATACAAATAAATATTTGCAGAATCCCAATCATTTAAAACACAGTTTTTAACTGTTATGTTTGTTGTTTGACCTGAACTTCTATCAACATAAATTCCGTAATCAGCTACATCATTTCCATCTATCAAATGACCTTGACAATCAAAAACTACATTATTGGCAGAAATGTTAATACAGTTAGAAGTTCCTGAATTCGAAATATCTTCTGTTAAATAATAAGTTTCTCCTGCTTGATCTAAGACAGAACAAGAAGAAATATAAGGATTGTAAGTGGTAACAAAACTATACTCATCGCTTACATTCCAGTTATCAGAAGCATCATTAGCATATACTTTCCATCTTATCGTACAACCAACAGTATCATTTATAACGTAAGTCTCATTACTCCAACTTTCATTGATAGGAGCGCCAGGAAAGCTAGATTCTGTTACATTACTAAAACTACCAGTGCAATTATCCAGACTAAAGATATAACTGCTCAAATTGACATTATCAGTCCATCTCAGTCTGAATTCTACAGCTGAACCAGCTACTGTATTATTAGTTGAATTGTCAGAATAGGTTGGTGGGATTACTTCCTCTTCCCCACCCCAATCCGCATGGAATGGTTCGGGATCGATATATTTCCTAATAGTAACTGTGTCGTAATATGCGTCCCATGTTGGAGTACTCCATGCTGACGATACTATCCAATCTATTTCAGTAACGGTATTCCTGAAATTTCCATTTGTTACAAATTTAGTCCCATTGACCCAACAGTCGAACTTGTCCGTATCTGCTTTAGGCAAAACTTCAATCTTATACCATTTTCCTGTTTCCACATCGGTTATATTATTGTATTTGGTGTCATAATATTTTAAATAATTCCCTGTCACTGCCATCCAGATTGCTTGAGTTTCCCCAGAATACAGGTAAAAAGCAGTGCTCGTTCCTTGGTCGCCGAAATTGACATGATAGAAATAGTAAGTCAAAAGTAACTTCTCTTGTGGCTCAAAAGTCCTGTTAATATATATCGGGTATCCAGTTCCTGTATTATCGTACAAATATACGGACTGCGAACTGTTACATGCTTGGGTTGAAGAAACGTCAATAACATTAGCACCAGTTTCCGTAACATTCCATTTTGTGGGGTCTTCTCCAACTGTATCGGATTCAAAATCGTCACCGAAAATAAAAGTGTCGTTTATATTGCTCTTACTCGTTGCCTCACTATTGTCATAGTAAATCCATATCGTTTCATTGTTGGGCGAAGCAGGAATATCTGGAACTTTAACCCAAAAAACAGCATAGTCGCTTCCTGTTTCTTCTATCCAGTAGAACAATTCATAGTTAGTGTCATTAGTAAATCTTACATCACTAAAATCTTCCTTTGCCTTATCACCTATGTAAACAATATTTCCATTATCCGTTCCAGTTGTGTTGTAAACTTTTATTTCAACACTATAGTTCACTACCGCTCCCGCCGTGCTCCCTGTGATGTTGTGATATTTCCTGTAGCCCCAGTTTGAATCCCACCAAGGATCTAATACGACAGATTGAGATGGATTTTTATAATCCCCTCTCCATAGATACAGTTTCCATTTACCAAACGAGCCAAACCCCTTATCTGTTCTTCTTATCGGAACTTTGTACTCCCATTTTATTTGTTTGGATTCAAGGGCTTTGAAAGGAACATTCAGGATATAATAATAATGTTCGTTCTGATATTCCAGATGGTTAATGAGATGAGTCTTATCCTTCCAATCGTAGAACCACTTTTCTTCTTCCTGATATTTTATACAGTTATAACTCCAATAACAGATGTTGTTTTCAATATAATCGCAAGTTTGGTTGTAAGTCATTTCTGGGTTAAAATCTTCTATCTCACACATCCCATCAAACTGTGTCAGACATTCTTCCGATTCTGAACAAGTATCTTGATAAGGAACTTGAACCATATGAGAGTAATTTTCCCAAAGCCAAACATCACCTTTAATCGCCTCTGGAAATATGAAAGAGAAATTTAAATCTATGTCTTGATCTATTTTTGAAGTCGCATTAGCATATTGGACACAATTAAAATCATTGCAGGTATGAGGATGAACAGATAAAATTCCGAAGTCATTTTCCCATTTAACTGTATCTCCTTCGATAGTATACCCTGCTGCGATTACCTCTGAGATTGTTACCAGTATTACTAGAAGGCAAATTAGAAATGAGCTTAAACTTATACCTGCTACAGATTTCTTCCCTGTTCTTATCTTAAAACCCATAATCATCCCTTAATTTGAACAATTTGGCCATGCCTATGTCCCTATGAACGACTTTTCCTTCGGCCTCAAGAACAGCTAAATACTTAGACGATGTGGAATAGTTGATTTGAAGGATTTTGCTAACATCAGTTATAGTTAAGTCCTTTTTTTGTTGTTGAAGTAGTTTCAAGATTCTATTTTTTATCAACATTGATTAACACTATTCTTCATTAACGTCGATATATAATAATATTTATTAGTTCAGTATTTATAAGATTAGCGCATCAATAAAATTACTTTAGAATTAGAATTACTCCTCTAATGCTTCCAAAAACCATTTCGGTATCTTGGCCAATTCTTTCTCGATGTAATAGCTCACTTTTTTGATGCCTTCTTTCGGTCTGTAGACTTCTGCTCTATCAGCAACATAATCTGCGATCATCCTAGGAATGTTTTTGTTAGTTATATCAGCTATCTTCATCCCAGGAGAAATGTTCATCTCTATGACTAAAGGGTTACCTTTAGGACCTTCTATGACATCGACACCACATATTTCTGCCCCAATAGCTTTAGCAGATTTGACAGCAATCCTTTCTAAAGTACTATCTATCTTATACGAAACACCCTTCCCGCCAGAAGCGAGATTAGATCTTTTGCTCCCTTTCTTTGCTATTCTTTTCATTGAAGCCACAGCACTCTTACCAACCACTAAGACTCTTATATCCTCTCCTGGGTTCTGAACGTATTTTTCAATGAACAATGGTTGATGCAAGACATTCAGAGTATCTATCAACGAGAAAGCATTTTCTTCATCATTGGAGAACATCACTCCTTTCCCACCCGATCCGCCCAGAAGCTTCATGACGATCGGTGGTTTTAATTCTGAAATAACCCTCTTTGCACATGGAGGAGACATGGTTAAGTAAGTTTCTGGAACAGGAACCTTTGCTCGGTTTAGGATTTCTAAAGTTAGATACTTGTCATGAGCTATAAGAATCGACTCTGGTCTCACCGGCATATAAACTCCAGCTTCAATCAAGTATTTAGTTATCAAATAACCAAACATCGCTTTTGATGCCCCAATTCTAGGGACGACAGCATCGAAACCCGTCAAGTCAATTTCCCTGTAGAAAATCGGGAACTTTCTTTTTTTAACACCAATTCTAATTCCTTCGGTTGGAACGAACAATACTGACGAAAATCTATCAGACTCTTTCATGGCTTCGTATATCTTCATCGTTGAAGGTGAGCGTTTTTTGCTGCCAATGACGCATGCTTTCATTTCAATTCCCCTAATTTATGAGATTTATGTGATTTGGAAATGTCGACAATAAAGTTTGAAAACATTATATCTCTACCGATGAGAACTTTATACTTTCTAGAACTTCTATCTGAGACGTTTGCTTTAACATTCAACTTTTTTCCCTTTATCTTTAATTTGACGTCAACAAGTGGCCTGACGGTCCTGCCATGAATATTAACAGTAGTAGTTTTCCCGACTGGGTTTAAACCAATTTTTGAAACAATCTGTTTGTCTATGCTCGTTCTCTCAGCTCCAGTGTCGAATTTAGCCATGACTTCGATTTTCTTTTTTCTACCAGTAATTCTCACTGGCTCGACCAAGCCTACTATGATTTTTCTCATATCCTCAATAAGAATTCGGGAGTAGTTTATTTAAAAATTATCAAAAAGGGTTAATAATATTAAACACAATATTTTTATTGTATGGCGTCGAAGAAGCTTCCTAGAGAACATTTTGTCATCAACATCATAAAGGAAGTGATGAAGAGGAGGGGGGTAGTACAATCTCAAGAAGATTTATGTGCTATAGTCTTGGAAAAATTGAGAAAATACGATAAAACCTATGTGCTTTCGCCGAGAAGGACCAAAAACCTCGTTATTAAAATACCCAACATTGAGATAAAGGCAAAGACTAAAAGAATACCGAGAATGACTAAACTTGAAAGATGTCCTGTCTGTGTTAAAAAAGTCAGTAGAATACACGGAAAAAACTTGTTAAATAAGAAAATCCACATCGGTTATATTTGTGAAAGATGTGGTTATACGACAGATTTAGAAGCTTTTATGCCTATGAAGTACATTTTTATATGGAAGGCAAATAGAAAAGTTTAATACTCCAAAGCTAAAAAAACAGTCTATAGAAAGGTATAAATTGTTATCACTGGAAGATTAAAGTGATGGCAGATAACATGACGAGGGTTATAGGTATAGTTTCTGGAAAGGGGGGTGTTGGTAAAACCACGTTCTCGGTTAATTTAGGTATTGCTCTAGGTCGTCTCAATAAAAAAGTCTTACTTATCGATTGTAACATCACCACACCGCATTTAGCCTATTATTTGGGGGCAGAAGATTATTTTATAACCCTAAACAATATTTTTAGGGGGGAAGTGGACGAAAAATTTGCACCTTCGGCTCATTCTGGCATAGCTTTCATACCTGCTTCTGAAGAATTAAGAGATATAATAAAAATTGATTTTGATAGACTCGTTAGACATGTTAATAAAATATCAAAAAGCGGGGTTTTTGATTTTATCATACTCGACTCGGCCCCTGGTTTAGGTAAAGAGGGGTGCTCAGTACTAAGAGCAGCTGATGAGATATTGTTTGTAACTGATCCCACAATACCGAACATAACTGATATCGTGAGATGTTATGAATATTTGAATATGGTCAGAACTAAGAAAGTAAGCATAGTATTCAATAAGGTTAGGGAAAAACATTTTGAATTAAAGTTTAAGGATGCTGAAAGTTTCTTTGAAGCCCCTGTTCTTGGTGCAATACCATTCGATGAATGTATAATGGATAGTACTGCTCAAGGTATCCCATTCCTAAACTACATGCCTGGATCCCCTACTGTAAATGATTTCATGAAAGTAGCAGCGAACTTAGCAGGAATTCAATACGAACAAGAATCTTCATCAAAGATTAAAGGGATTCTTGGAAAACTCAAGAAAAAAATTAGAAAATGATCATATCTCTTTTAGAACGTATTCTTTCTCTCCCATTCCTAACTTAAAGGCATTCTCTATGACTTCTTTGGGCTCAATTTCAGTCAATTCAAGAAAGATGTTTTTCCCAGTTTTTTTGTTTATTAAATCTATTGAAGCCATGTCTACCGCAACAGGGTCTTTTGATAGTAGAATACCGATATCATCACAAATAGGAAAGCCCGCATCCATGCTACCGATCGGAAAACAGTCGCATCTTGGTGCTATATTCAGTAGAACATTAACGTAAATTTTTTTATCGGATTCAAATTTTTCAACAACTGCTTCTGCAGCTTCAGCAAGAGAAAAAAGAAGATTTTTACTGTGGACTTTTGCTTTGCCTGATTTTGTTACACCGCCCATTCCGAGATTTTTTATTGCTCCTCCAAATCCTGTCATTTCATGTCCTTTAACATGAGATAGGACAACGACAGCATCGGCATCGTACAAGTGTTTTGCAACTCCTATTTCTTTCATGGACCCTTTTGTCTTAACATTTACCCCTTTGTCTGAAATTACTACTGGGCATCCCATCGTCCCTTTGGAAAAACCATTCATCTTAGCGGTTTTTATATATTCTTCGATTGTATATCTATGAGCGCGATACAGAGTGGGAGTGTCAAATAGAAACGGCTTCCCGCCGACATCTTTAACGATCTCAACAATCCTTGCAACAATAGGGGGTCTAACATAGTTTAAATTACCGTATTCTCCCATGTGCAATTTTACTGCTACAGAATCGCCTTTTTTAATTTTGTTTATGTCAATTTTTTTCAATGCTTTATCCAGATTTTTTATAATCATTTTTTGAATCAAATAAACATCTGACATAAAATCACTAAAATAGAAATGTGTAGAAAGATAATTATAAGTGTTTAACATATTTTAGAATAGCTATACTAAGCCGAGATCGCATAATCAGGTAGTGCGCTAGCCTGGAAAGCTAGTGTCCTTCGGGACGTGTGGGTTCAAATCCCTCTCTCGGCGTAGAACTCAAAGAAGAATCTTGATTATCCTGTTGTGGTTAATAACTTGTCCGCAGATCAAACATATTTTAGTCGATACCAAACCGTGATCAAAATTATACATCAAATGACTATGACAAGTTTTACAAAGCATAGATGAACACCCAACAATAATTCTGCTTCAACATATTAACTGATTTCGAAAGAGTAATGTTGAGATGAAAACATTAAAATCCTAAAATCAATTTCAAGAAATCGATGTTAAGATGTCATAAAATAAAACTATTCTTTAATTTATCAAAATACACATAATTCAGTAATACTTTTATAAGTTCATTCTTTATAATTATATTCGGTAGCATGACCCTACTAGAACAATTTTTAAACATAGAAAACATATTCCAAGATTTAGGAACTTTCACAATCTACAAAGTCTTACCAGCCCTTCTAATTCTTCTAATAGGCTGGCTAGTAGGAAAAATATTCGGAAAAATAGTACGAAGCATTCTTAAAAAAATAAAAGCTGACAGGTATTTTAAATTTGGGCGGGGTTTTGAAGTAAGCAACGTATTCTCAGTAATAGCAACTTGGGCGATCTATCTTCTTTTCATAATATTAGCAGTTGATGTATTAGAAATGGAAATTTTATCAACAATCCTGCTTGATGTTTTAAAGTTCATTCCACTCTTAGTCGAAGGGATAATAATCATACTAGTCGGTTATCTAGTTGCCAAGTATGTTCAAGGACAGATAGTTGCTAGCAAATTGACATATTCAGAAATAATTGGACAGGTAATATTCTTTTTCACTATTATTATTGCAATAGACTTGGCATTACATGCAATAGGTTTAGAACCCTTTGTCATCGATGGTATAATACTAATTTTGGTTGGTTCGATCGGTCTAGGCATCGCAATAGCTCTGGGTTTAGGACTAAAAGATACAGTAGCAAAATTAGCAAAAAAATACAGTAAAAAATAGTGGTTTTTCTTTGAGTAAAATTTATATGCCAGGTTTTCGCATTATTTACTAATGGCACGAAAAAAAGTTAAGATATCAAAAGATACGAAAGAAGTGGTTGATACTATAGCGAAGGAGGCTAAAAGGGCCGAAAAAGCCGCAGAAAAAATCATGTTCGTTTCTAAGATAAAACAATTTGGAATAGCTATTGGTGGGGCGTTGCTTTTCTTCGGTTTCCTATTCTTCGCCATAACCGGTCTAATCATGATGGGTCAGTTGCCAACTATCATTCCTGCAGATTATAGAATACTTGTGAGTGTTTTTCTGATATTACTGGGCTCTTTACATGTATTGGGAGGAATTGCTTTAATTGTCGAATGAAAACCTTGCCAATAAGATAAAAATACGCATGAACACAGTATTTGGCTCGATAGAACTATTCATAGGAATTTTGTTCGTCCTATCTGCATATCTCTACACAAACACTGCCTATTTAGCAGATTTTTTACCTTTAGAACCATTCAGAACTTTTATACCATTCATCTTCATAGTCTTCGGATCTGTCCTCACTTTGTCTGGAATCTTTTTAGTCGCGTTGGAATCTTAAAGAGGAATAGAATAGCCACTATCATACTCACTGAAGATATTATCATAGAAGTATTGGCTATGATTACTTTTGTCAAGGGTTTAACAGAATGAAAACTTACTAGGAGCGAGTACCATAGACCGAATGACAGAAGTGATACTAATATGTTTATGCCAACAAACGCGATCCTGAACCTATCAATGCCAAGAGTATGCAAACAATAAACGAAGAAACCAAACACTATCCAGATAAAACCTACGAAAACAGCACTGCTCTCAAGAAACGGTAATAGAACCAATGGGAGTACGATTCCTAAAAAAGTAAAGAGTGTGTATACCGGTAACTTGAAAGGCCTGGTCAAATGTTTCCTTTTTTCTCTCAGTATCAGTAATGATAGAGCAACTAATGAAAAAGCTAGTATGAAACCAAAACCCGATACAAAAGCTACGAATTCAATCACTCTAGTTGCTATGAATAGGATTGCCATGAAAGCACTGAATAATAGCGCTACATGTGGGATATTATGTTCCTTATGGACCCTTGAAAATATTTTTGGCATGTAACCGTCACGACTCAGAGCGAATAATTTTCTAGAAGCTGCGAACAAAGCCGTATTCAATGATGATAACGTAGCTAGAATCGCTCCTATAACCAATAGACTGAGCACTACAGTATTTCTTTTTGCTAGATCAAAAAGAGGTAGAGAAGATTTGGTTATAACATCCAATGGTAAAGAACCGATCGTAACATAAGTTATGAGGATGTAGAATAGACTCACGACTATGATTGAGATTATCAAAGTCCAAGCTACATGTTTTGGATTTTCCACTTCCTCTGATATAGTTGCTATGGGTTCAAACCCCATGAAGCAAACAAAAATCAATGCTGCCGCTATAAAAATCGGGGATATTCCTTTTTCGAACAACGGTGTGATGTTGCTCGGGTTTATCTTTGTGTACCCAAAACCAATGTACAAGATTAGAATTAACATCACTGCTATCGTAATTATCGTTTGAAGTCTCATCGCATTTTTTGCACCTTTCAAATTGTATACAACGAATAGCATAACGATCAAAGCACCGAATAAATCCGGAAAGACAATCGGTAGTATATGGTTGATGTACTGCACAAAACCTATGGCAGACAAAGCTGCAAAAACTATACTACCGAACCATATCAACCAACCGATATAGAAGGCGATGATACCACCAAGACCTTCTTTAACAAAAGTATAACTTCCACCAAATGTTGGTATTGATGATCCCATCTCTGCATAATTGAAGGCAATGATTATGGCTATTATACTGGCGATTATGAATGAAACGATGAGACCAGAACCAGCGATGCTTGCTCCTAACCCTAAAAGGACAAAGATACCTGCCCCGATAGTAGAACCGATACCTAACATCAATAAATCAAGGAATTTAATTTTTTTCTCAACTTGAGGTTTCTGCTCTTTGATATAAACCATTCTTAGGTCCCCATCACTTCTGCCTTGCCTTCTATCCTGTCTATTATGCTGTTGATAACTGCATTTTGGCTCTCAACCACTGATTTGAGTTTTGATATTTTATTTGATAACTCTGTTATACTGTCTTGGACCCATTTAGATCCAGTAACTTGAACTGTTTGTACCCCACCTTTGGGGAGTTTAGCCAAATCCTCTTCCAAACTCTTCTTGAAATCCTTCAAGTCTTTTTCTGTGACGAACTTCGTCATTTTAACGCTGACTTCGTCGAGCATTTTGGTAATTTCAATCGTTAACTCATCCAGTCTTTCAATTCTCTCTCTTTGACTCTCGAGTTGACTAACTTTTTCGTTCAACTCAGAAAATATGTTCTCAATCTTAGCAACTACGATATCGGCATAATTCTTCACTTCGCTTATTCTTGCGATTTTTCTTTCCATTTCATAAGAAATATCGACCAAGTTCTCAAAACTTTTTATTTTATTCATCAATCCACGAACTTTCTTACTCTCTTCTGCTAAAGCTTTGAGGAGTGTTTGAAGGGTTTCAATTTTAGCTTTGTTCTCAAGAATGTCTCCCTCGGTCTTCTCAAAGATTTTTCTCAATCTTTGTGGCCTTAAATCAGTAACAGTTTCTTTTACTATCTCGAACTGGGATTTTACTTTATCAAAAGTTCTTTCCCTTTCCATCATCATCGTCCTTAATTCACCTATCTCTTCAGCCAGGTGCGTTAACCTCTCGTTCATGTCATTCCTAGACCTATCCAGTAAGTCCATCTTTCCGTTTAACTTTTCCAATCTTAGAACAAGATCTGACATCTTTACTTCTCCTTCAAATTCTTCTGTTCCAGTTTCTTCAGGAATTTCTTCGGCGGCTTTTCTTTTGGGTATACCTTTCGTTACCCCATATCTCTCTACAAGTTCTTCTTCTGAAACCTGTTTTTTTGGTTCAACTGTTTCTTCTCCTTCTTCTTTCTCTTCGGATATCTCTTGTTCTTTGGCTTCTTTGACTTTCTCTTCTTTTGCTCGCTCGATTATTTCTGTTTCTTTAGGAGTCTGTTCCTTTTTCTCTTCTTCCTCTTCAGTAGGTTTGGAATCATTTTTCTTTTTAAACATATTCCAGATTTAAATCACCCTCCTAATACATGTTTTTTTAACGAGTCGATATATATCTTAGCCATCCTGAATCTTCCTTTCTTAAGTTTATCTTGAGCCAACTTAAACTCAGTCTTTAAATCGAAGACATCCTGTCCTGCCTTTTCCATGCTCTCGATCTTGGCTTCAATCTTAGCCAGTATACCTGCATACTCTTTGTAAGTTTCAAGATCTCTGTCAGGAATCTTATGTGGTTCATGTAGAGTTGGCCTGAAAGCAACGAACCATGGTCTACCTTTATTGTAGCTTGGGTTCTGCATCATGCCCACACCGACTTCTAATCTCGTAACTCTCTTGGCATACTCTATTCCATACTTCTTCTCGACTCTCCCCAAATCACCCAAAGATTTTGTGTGCAGTTGGATTTCAGTTAAAACATTACCCTTGATTGCTTCTTTAAAGTCTGACAAAACCTGTGAAGCCATGATTAACCCGATGCCCCACTTCCTAAATTCTCTGCATGCTTTTTCTAAGGAAACATATCCACCCTTACCACCATACTTTTCAAGTAAACGATGAACTTCGTCAAATACTACGACCATTCTAAGTTTGGTTGACTCTTCCCATCCATGAGCGAATATAGTATCGATTATATTTCTGACAGCATCATCGTACTGTCCTGGTTTCAGTTTGTTTAGCATGAAGACTGTTATTTCTCCAGGATTCATGTACTTGTCAAAATCTATCTTCACGTTCGGGTCAGTTACTTCGTATATCATCCCTCTGTAAGGTTTAACTTCCCTCTTATCCATGCCAAACTCTTTGTAGAATTTGAGTAAGTTAGGATCTTTGCAGGGTCTGACAAACCCAGACCATTGTGCGGTCGGGTCGAAGACTATGACAGGTACGTTCTCTCTCAACAGTTCCTCTACAAAAATCATAGCTGAAACTGATTTCCCTGAACCAGTTGCACCAGCAGTCAATACGTGAGTCCTCAATTCCTTCATGTTGAAGAAAGCTTTCCTATTTGTTTCAGCGATTTTTCCAAGCCATATTCTACCTTCCGGAAGTTTACGGAAATCGAGTGGGAATATGTATCTTGCTTTAGAGAGTCTCCAAGATATATAACGCTTTCTTACAAAATACAGAGCAATGGGTACAGAAACAACGACGATGACTATTATTG
>Ga0209635_10000080_pt1 | contig 54697 bp, 55 predicted proteins | sample DeeMarSWOR230_32_FD_187463 | JGI IMG/M metagenome (GOLD analysis project Ga0209635, IMG submission 187463) | Marine sediment microbial communities from White Oak River estuary, North Carolina - WOR-2-30_32 (SPAdes) (version 2) | ecosystem: Environmental > Aquatic > Marine > Intertidal zone >...
ATCGGGTTACAGCTGCCTGAGGGACGGAAAGAACGATTTGAAAGAACCCGACCCAGCGAGGAAAAGCTTCACCTACTGGGCGGAGAAAAATCTGAGAGATGGCCATGTCGATCTGGTGGGAATAGGAAAGCAATCCCTTGCCGACCCGTTTTTTGCCAGAAAGATATTGAGAGGGGAAGTCCATTCGATACATTTTTGCAGGGCCTGCGGCGGCTGTAGTATTCTCTTACGGTCACAAAAACAGGTCGGATGCACGGTCCGTGATGAGTACTACCGAGAGGCCCCCCGACGGGTGAGGAAAGAAGCCAAGGGTTGAGGCCCGGGCACACGAAATGAAGAAAAAGATTCCCCCAGAAAGGAAGAAAGGAGGAGTGAGATGGCAAGATTTACCCGTGTGGAAGTAATCAACGCCATGTATGATCTCGGGCTCGTCCCGGTCTTTTATCATGGGGACTTGGAGACGGCGAAAAAAACCATTAAAGCCTGCGCAGACGGAGGGGCCAGAGTGTTTGAATTTACTAATCGCGGAGATCGTGCCTATCAGATCTTCACCCAATTGGCCGGCGGTTTTGCAGAGGAACGACCCGAGGTGATCTTGGGAGTCGGTTCCGTTTTGGATCCATCTACCGCCTCGCTCTACATCGACAGTGGGGCCAATTTCGTCGTCGGTCCCATCCTCAATGAAGAAGTGGCGAAGGTGTGCAACCGACGGAAAATCGCATACTCACCGGGATGCGGATCAGCTTCAGAGATTTCAAAGGCAGAAGCACTTGGGGTCGAGATTGTAAAGATCTTTCCCGGCGGTCAGGTAGGAGGACCAGCTTTCGTGAAGGCCGTGCTAGCTCCCATGCCCTGGACACGTATCATGCCCACGGGGGGAGTAGATTCCACCATGGAATCGATACAGAACTGGATCCAAGCCGGCGCTGCGTGCCTCGGCATGGGGTCCAAGCTCATTACCAGGGATATGGTTGCCAAAGGTGATTGGGCCGGTATAACAAAAAAGGTGGAAGAATGCCTGTGGTTTATCAAGGACGCGCGCGGGGAATCTCCCTTTTCCGGCATTGAACATATTGGGCTCTATCCAGAGTCAGCTGACGAAGCCAAGAAAGTGGCTGATTGGTATGCGGAAACCTTCGGTTTCGGACTCACCGAGGAAGATACCTCTGTATTTGCTCGTTCTTATGGACCTGGGTGGATCGAGATCATGAAAAAGGCAGAACGAGAGAAGGCCCACATAGCCATAAGGGTTCACAACTTCGATGCAGCGTGTAAGGTCCTCAGGGAGAAAGGCGTTGAGCTCGAGGAGCCGAAAATAATCGGTAACGCAAAACTCGTTTTTCTCAAGGGAAGGGATCCAGCAGGATACAGGGTGCATGTGATCTCAAGAACGTGATTTCACATTTTCCGTTCGCACCAAGTGGACCACCATTCATTTCATCGGCTATCCTTAGGGATTGTAAATTTCGCCGTTTCGAAAGGCCCTCCACTTGGTTTCAAACCACGCCTCCGTGTAGGGTACGGGACGGCATTTCACCCAATGGCTTTCCACCCTTCGGTCGCCTTTAGCGACCGTTTCCAGCACCCTCTCCCGGAATGCCGGGTCTTCTGGAGCGAATCGCCACGTATCCGCACGACTTTCATGGGGCAACACTCCATCTTTATCGAGGACCATCGCGGATCCCCTGCTGCCCATCCCGCTCTTGTGATACATTCGCCGAGCGGAAAAGCTTCCGCGACCCTTTGGAGAAGGCGTTGGACAGAAGTCGGAATCGCGGAAGAGGCCGATCTCTGCGCCTTCGTCTTTCCAGAATTTATCCCAAATGAAAAAGTCTTGCTTGATTCTCATACATGAGGGCCTTTACGGCTCTTGTTCCACCGGACTTTGACATCTGCCCATCCGAAACCAATTTGCCAATCGCCCTGCATATTACCCTATCGAAGACTTCAAATCGGCTGCCTTCCGATAGGATTTTTCTCCCGTCGCAAACAGGACCACCGCTTGATGTGAACAAAGACGCACTAACAGTATTGATCAAGTACTGTTCCATTACGGAGGGCGTGTCGTTGTGCCACCATGGAAACCCCGCATGCACGTTAGGAAATGCCCTTTCAAGCATCAGGTTAACATGGGCATATGTTTGGTTCATAGGATAGAGTATGAGGTGGGATTGATTTTGAGCCTCACCACTGAAGAATTTCGAAAGGAGCGGAGTGAGGTTTTCAACAACATTTACCATATCCAGGGAGATATCTCCGCCAACATCCATCCCCCATTTCTTGAACAGATATTGGTTGGCATTCCTCAAAGCACCATAGTGAATCTGGGTCACCATTCCTCTTTCCTGGTTCATCTCGCACAGTTTGTGCATCAAATAGGAGATAAACTCCCCCGTTTCCCTGGACCTGGTCCCGTATTTTGTCTTTTTCTCATATGCGTCGTAGAAGATTTCCTCCGCTCTCTTCCGTGTCACCTCTAACCCATACGGTTCCAATAAACCATGGTCGCTAGACCTTGCCCCCCTTTCCGCAAAATATTCATGCCTATCTTTTAAGGCCTCTACAAGGCCTCTGAGTGTCGTATCTCTCCCGGTCGATTGGCATATTCTTTCGACCTTTGAACGCCAATTATCACTAAAGATGTTGTAATAAGCATCTGGCCTAAAAGTAGGTAGAAATGTGATTCCGCCTATTTTTTTTGCCATTTCGTGATACCGTAAATCATCTAAGGGATCATCTGTGGTACAGATAACCCTTGTCCGGATCCTTCTCAGTATGGTCTGCGGCAGCATTTCCTTCCCTTTTAACCGTTCATTGGCCAGTGTCCATATTCTGTCGCCTGTATCCCCATTGAGTAACAGTCTGATATCGAACATTCTTCGCAGGTCTAAATGCAACCATTGATGAACATGATTCCCTTCAAGTTCAGGAAAGACTTTGCTCAGTGCCATCCACTTTTCGTAATCGGAAATCTCGGGATCCCGAGCAAAGGCCTGAGAAAACCCGGGGATTTTTGCAGCGAGTTGGATGATGTAGTGATCGTTGTTTGAATACTCCTCCCGGGGTTCGAGCACTTCCGCTCTCCAAATACTGGGAAAAGGAGGGTTTTCGACAATCTGCCTCAAATTATGGTGCGTATGTGTGTCAACGATTCCTACCTCTTCCCTAAAAGGAACCGCAACTTCATGGTGCAATTTTATTGCTTCCCTTGTATCCAAAAGCCAATTCGCTCCGAGAAACTTTTCTTCTTTCGGCATTTTTCCTCTCCTTCAATAGGGATACGTTTAGGGGGACACGACAAGCAGAAATTGGACCGATATCAATTTGAAGGACATCCTAGGCAGTCGGGGCTCATTTCAAGCCCGCGAGGAGGGCCCCCACGTTTTCCCCCAGAACCCCATGATTATAGCCGCCCTCCAAGAGCCCGTACCGTCTTCCCTTACAGTTCCGAAGGGAATACGCTTTAACCAGCTCTCCGATCCTCTGATAGTCCTGGGTCCTTAACATCCGTCCCCAGTCGTTTTCGTGGCGGTCAAAACCCGCAGAGACAGAGACAATGTCGTAATTCTCCGCACCCTCAAGGTCTCTAATGAGGGTTTCCATGAATTCCTCCCGATGATATCCCTCCGGGTGAAAGTAGGTGACCTCGGGAGAACCGCTGAAGATATTTGCTGTCCCGTCCCCATAGTGAAGGTCAATATCCAGTACCACTGCCCTTTTAATCTTTTCCTCTTTCAGGAGCCTTTTGATGGAGATACACATATTATTGAAATAACAGAACCCCCAGCAGGAATCTGAGCTGGCGTGGTGACCGGGGGGTCTGATGAGCCCAAAGGAGGGCTCTCCGTCGTAGGCGATTTGCGCCGCTTGAATTGCCCCTCCCACAGCCAACTTTCCAACGGTATAGGCGAACGGGTTGTGCTGTTTCACATATTCGATATGGCCCTTTTTGTGGCAGAGCTCCAGGTCCGCATCCGTGGCGGAATTTGGCTCTTCAAATTCAAAGGCTCCCTCGAGGGCTTTGCAGATGGCCTCCATTCTGCCTGGCTCGGCCGCGGGATCATGCGCATACACCTCAGTGTACTTCTTGTGGAATATCACCTTCATGGATATGCTCCTCCACCCAATTGACACCCGTGCCTTATTAAGGGAAAGACCATAAAAGCCCGAAGAAGTCAAGGCAGGAGCAAAGTCAAAATCCACCGTCTAATTCCCACCTGCTCCTGACTGAAAAATGCCCCTTCCGCTCCCTGAACGAAATTTCTGACCCGTTCTATGGCTCGGTCGTTCGAATCTCCAAACTCGGCCTGGTGGCCTCAGACAGCGGGCACAAGTGGCGCATAAGCGCTCAATTCGCCCCTTCGGGGACACTCTCTCGTCAAGACACGGGGTGGCCCCCCAAAAATTTCGTAATGTCCGCTCCACGGGCATCTTTCAGTGTGCAGTCCGTGGTTGATTTATCAATAGATCCCCAGGCTTGTGGGTGAAGCGATAAGCGAGGATTTTCATTTATATTTTCAGCCCTTTCAAATTTAGGCGGTGAATTTTGATAAGAATCGATTGCCCCCCTTAGGTGCCACGGTGGAAGCAACAAAAAAGTACTCAAAAAACTCAATGAACTCAAGAAACCAAATAAACCAGATCAACCAGATAAACGCTCCTAACCATCTAAACGATCCAACCAAATAAACGGAATAAACCAGACAAATCGAATAAACGAGATAAACCCAAGTGTCTCTCTTGACATCCTGTATGTGAACCGTTATAAAGGGTCCCTCACCCTACAAGTCAAACCAGGTGCTGAAAAAGGGGAATCACCTCCGTTTCGCCTGAGAACCCCATACAGCAGAATGGTGACTCATCTATGGCGGTAATCTTTTACGGTTGGTGGATAGTATTTGCTTCTTTTCTCATAGCCTTCTATGTCGGTGGCGCTTGTTTCTTCGGCTTTACCGCCTTTTTTGAACCCATAGTCGAGGAGTTTGGCTGGAGCTACACCCAGGTCTCAATTGCCTTTTCCCTCCGCGGGTTGGAAATGGGGATTCTTGCTCCTCTCGTCGGATTTCTCGTTGACCGCTTCGGCCCGAGAAAGCTAGCATTTTCAGGGATACTTATCGTAGGCTCCGCACTTATCTTCCTCGGTCTGACTAACTCCCTTCTTATATTTTACGGCGCTTCTGTTCTCCTCGCCCTGGGAACGAGCACATGTTCCTCGACAGTCCTGATGACAGCAGTATCCCATTGGTTCAGGAGGAATGTGGGAAAGGCAATGGGGCTTGTATCCTGTGGATTCGGCGCAGGCGGAATACTCATCCCGCTCATAGTCTGGCTCATTGGCCTCTATCAGTGGCGAACAACATTGATCATCCTTGGATTGGGAATGTGGGCACTGGGGATTCCTTTATCATTCGTCATCCGTCATAGGCCGGAACACCATGGCTACTTGCCTGACGGGGAGATCCCAACCGAAATCGGCTCCAGTTATGGAGGCCGGGAGAAAGAAGGGGAAAGTAACGTTAAAGAAGCTCTTAAAAGTAGAAACTTCTGGAAGATAGGTGTTGCCGAGGCAATACGGATGATGATCAGCATGGCAGTCGTGACTCACGTCATGCCTTACCTGAGCAGCATAGGAATGGCACGATCGAGGGCTGCATTTGTGGCGACCTTCATTCCCTTGTTTAGTATTATTGGAAGGTTTGGCTTTGGCTGGCTAAGCGATATCTTCGATAAAAGGTATGTCCTCGCCGGGGCATATTGCCTCTTCGGCATGGGAATTCTTGCCTTCTCTTATATTCACGTGATGTGGCTTATTTTCCCCTTCCTGCTCCTTTTATCCCCGGCAATGGGGGGAGCTGTATCCTTACGGGGGGTCATCGTGAGGGAGTACTTTGGTAGGGCCTCCTTTGGAAGGGTAATTGGGATGATGCTGGGCATGGGAGCAATGGGCGGAGTTATTGGGCCCTCTGCTGCCGGGTGGACATTTGATAATCTGGGAGCCTATCGGCCCGTATGGCTTTTCTTCACTGGGACTGCTGTGATTTCTGTCGTATTGATACTGCGACTTAAAACTCCCGGCCAGATGAGCGAAGAATAAAAAAGTGCTAAAACTCATTCCAAAACCTCCTCAAACATCGATTCTGCCATCAGCTTGATCATCTCCATCCCCTTTATCTCTCCGTCGAATTCCGGTACGAGGGAAAGGACCTTTCGGCCGAACTGTTTATCCCTTCGACTAAATCCTCCCTCCTCGCCCGGAGGCCTTTGACGTCCCTCCATAGTTTGTAGTACATAGAAGGATGAAACGATTTTTGCCCATGCAATGGGAAGAGGCATATCTCAGATGGTTAAGGGCCATATCTATGAACACTTAGTAACACCCCGTGACGTAACGGATCAGTCGATTGCTTACGATGAGTCTTACATCGAATGGGCTTGCACAGCAAGGGAGCGTATGATCGCCGAACACTTGGAGACACGGCTTCGATTCCTCTTCGGTGAGACCTATTTATGGTACATCACTCCTGCCTTTTTCGACAATCAAGTGGAGATTCGAGTGACAGTGGGTGATTACAACATTGAGAAGGGGCGGGTTAAGCTGGACTTCCATTTCAGTAACAAGACCAGCGGGCAGATGTTGGCAGAGGGATACCAAGTCATCCTTTTCTACGACTTCGAAAGCGGCAAGAGGATTCCAATTCCGGATCATTTCCTTAAATTGGCTGACATAGGAACTGTTGAGAAATTGTGAGGCCTCTGGGTTACGGGGCGGTTGAAAAGATGAAGCACAGGCTGGGGGGCATTCACAAAAGTTTCTGCTAGGGGTTACTGGCGGCTCTCGATGGGTGTATAAATGCAGGCCTCGGGGCCGCAATACGTGCCAATATAATCCGCCTTGGGCCGGTAGAGGTTCGCCTTTGGTTGGGCTCCCGCATACTTTTCCTCGATGATATGGGCGCTCCATCCAGATATCCGGGAGATGGCAAAAACAGGGGTAAAGAGATCACGATCAATCCCCATCATGTGGTAAACGGATGCACTATAAAGATCCACATTGGGATAGATCTCCTTTCCTTTCCTCTTTTTGAACTCCTCTTTGGTGCCCATCTCAATAAGTCGGGTCATCTCATACCATTTGGACTCTCTTACCCGTTCCCCAAGCCTCTCTGATATGGAACTCAGCACTTTCGCCCGTGGATCATCGGTTTTGTAAACCGCATGTCCCATGCCCATCACACGTTCAGCAGTATCAAGACGGCGCATGATCCACGGTCGAACGTTATCTACCTCTCCAATCTCCAGGAGCATCTCCATTACCTGGGCATTGGCTCCACCGTGAAGTTCTCCCGAAAGGTCACCCAAAGCAGCGGCAACCGAGGCATACATGTGCGCCCGGGTGGAGGCAACCTCTCTGGCGGCAAAAGTGGAGGCGTTGAAAGTATGATCGGCATGGAGAACGAGGCAGATATCGAAATCCTTTGCAGTCCCCGGGTCGGGAACCTTCCCCTTGAGGAGGTAAAGGAAATTTGCTGCATGGCTAAAGGATGGATCCGGTTGCACCGGGCTTTTATTCTTGCGAATGCGATCCCAAGCAGCCACGATCGTCGGAATTTTGGCAATGAGTCGCTTGGCTTTGGCCAGATCGGCTTCTTTCTCCATAACTCGGACCTGGGGGTCGTAGTCTGCAAGCATGGCTACACAGGATTGAAGCACATCCATGGGATGTGCCGATTTGGGGCGAACCTCCATGGATCGCAAAAGGGCTTCAGGGGGCCTTCCTTTCAGTTGAAAGAGACTCCTGAAATGATTGAAGTTGTCCGCGATTGGGAAGATCTCCGAAGAGCAGAAGGTAAGCGACTTCCTCAAAGCGTGAATATTGTATGAGGTCTAAGATACTGAACCCCCTATAAATCAACATGCCACGCTCCCCATCAATGGCACTGATCATGGTATCTGCCACGGGGATACCGCGCAGCCCAATATTCTTCGTTTCGGAAATCGTTCTTTCTGCCATGATTTCCCCTCCCTACGAAGATCATAACCAAGGGGTTTTTCAAAAGCAATTTAGGAACTGGGAGCGTTCCGGCCTCGGCCCGTGCACAGCTTGGATTTATATAGGGCTGCGGTCACTGTTACATTGAAATGGAAAGAACTACCAGAATTACAGGCAATACCCAGCAGATGCCGTACTCAGCGGGTTAAGTCGGGGATCTTAGGTTTTCCCTTGATAAGCCTTCCCTTCTCCCCGGGTGTTCTACCCTCTATGCTTATTCCTCTCAGGGACCAAGACTCCGCACCAATCACGTTCTCCCGTACGTCATCCCTCTGCTACACTATTAGTGAGGGTCCCGATTCCCTCGACCACCACGTCTACCCGATCGCCAACCGTCATGGGGCTGATTCCTGAAGGCGTGCCCGTGGCGATGACATCTCCGGGCATGAGGGTCATAATTTTGGAGATAAAGCTGATAAGCTCGTAACAGTTGAAAATGAGATTCTCCGTGGTGGATGCCTGTTTGCGTTCACCATTGAGGAAAGTCTCTATTTTCAGGTGGTGAGGATCCAGGTCTGTCTCAATCCACGGACCGAGAGGAGCAAAGGTATCAAATCCCTTAGCCCGTGTCCATTGTAAATCCCTCTCTTGGAAATCCCTAGCCGTGACGTCATTAAAGCAAACATATCCGAGGATATGATCCCGTGTTGACTCAAGGGGAACATCCCGGGAAATCTTGGCAACCACCACACCCAACTCTCCTTCATAATCGACCCGGGAAGACATCTTGGGATAGATTATTTTCTCCCCGGGCCCGATTACCGCGGTCGATGGTTTGAAAAAGAGCAAGGGTTCATCGGGGATCTGTACCTTCATTTCCTCGGCATGATCGCGGTAGTTGAGCCCCACGGCAACGATCTTCCCGGGTACACAGGGGGCCAAAAGGTCTACCTCCCCTAACCCGCTGACTCGCCCTCCGGCTTGAAACTCCCCAAAGACATCCCCTCGAATCTCGCGAATTTCCTCTCCCTCCAAGAGACCGTAAGCAGTGACACCCTTGAACCGATACCGTACGATTTTCATTTCGTCCTCCTGTCTACAACCCAATTTTTTCCTCTTGAGGGTTGGAATCCTGTACATTGTATAACGAAACCGTCAAGGTATACCTCGCAATGGGTGGTGAGGAAGGTAGACTTATGCCCCCTTCTTCATATCGTGGATCCTCTTCTTCACCTTTCCCAGGCATTGGGTGACGGGTATCTCCTTGGGGCAGACCTCCGTGCACTTCCATAGGGTTTTACATCCCCAGATGCCGTCTTCATTATCAAGGATTCGGACCCGCTCCGTCTCGCCCCTATCGCGACTGTCAAAGAGGTATCGAAATGCCCTGAGCAAAGCGGCGGGTGCCAGATATCTGGAGTTTTGACTACTAATGGGGCAGGCGGCACTACAACAGGCACAGAGGATGCACCTTATGGCCACGTCAAACTCCTGCCTCGCCTCCTTCTCCTGAAGTCGCTCCTTTTCAGGGGGGGAGGATTCATTGAGGAGATAGGGTTTGATGGCCCGATCCTTCTCAAAGAAGGGATCTAGATCCACAACCAAATCCTTTACCACCTTGAAAACAGGAAGGGGCTCGATAAGAAATTCGGCTCCCTCATAGTCCCTGACCAGCCTCTGGCAGGCCAGAGCGCAGACTGAATTGATCCTCATCCCGTCGGAACCGCAAACCCCGTGGGAACAGGACATGCGATAAGCCAACGTATAGCCCATCTTTCTCCTCCCCGTTTATGCCAGTCGTCTCAACCCGTGAAAAAGGCCAAAGGATATCTTGCCGACCGAGGTTGATCGCTGTCCGCTCAAAGCTAGGTATTTATGGAAGAACCGAATCAAACTCTACTTATATCCTCTCCAAAATGATGAACTCGTCTCAACCCATGGAACCGCTTATCCCCCCGACCTTCGCCCGGATAACTGCAAATCCTTCTTTTTCAATTGCCGATGCGACTCCCTCCTGTAGATCCTTGCCCGGCGTCAGGGCAACCATGTAACCCCCCATTCCTCCTCCCGTCAGCTTCGCCCCGAGCGCGCCCTTTTCGAGCGCAAGGTTGCACAGGTAGATCAATGTTTCATGGGAGAGCCCCATATCTATCAAAATCTTGTGATTCTCCGACATGATCGCACCCACTTTCTCCAGATCGTTAACCTCAAGTCCCTTTTTCACTTCTAACGTCTGGGCGTGGATGGTCTTCAGGCGAGTGGCAAAAAGCGCTGGATCCCTCTCCTTATCCTCACCGATAAGACCATCCAGAGCCGATGTATCGGCCGTCACGCCGCTGTTGCCGAGCACCACCTCGATGGGCCTTGCAACCTTCACCTTTTCGATAGTTTTTCGATCCTTTTCCAATTGGTAGAGCATAAGCCCACCATAACAGGAGGCGGTGTTATCAACTCCACTCGGCCTGCCATGATAGGCAAACTCTCCCTCCCAAGCCACCTGATTGATTTCGTCGATGGAGAGGCCGTGGTTGAACTCTTCATTCAAAGCCCTAGCCAAGGAAACACAACTGGCAGCGCTGGCGCCGACACCGCTCCCAGCCAGAAGCGTTCCCCCAAAGGTGATCTTGATTGGGTTCTTCCTGACATCGATGTTCATTACTGCGAGAATCCTGTTGATGGACTTGATCTGCTGCTGTCTCTTGCTATCCTTATATCCCGGAACCTCAGCCCGATTGTCTTCCAAAATCCACCCTCCCCCGTCGATCCTCTCCACCGTTGCCACGGTTTCATAGGGAATCGACGAGACAATGGCCGGAATTCCCCGCAGAACAAATTGATCACCTATCAGGATGGTCTTGCCAAACCCTGTTCCCCTCCCCATGGTGAACTCCTTTCCTATCTCTCATCCCCAGAGAGCGACATTCTTTATCTCTCAAGAATTTTCTCCATCTCCTCGATCAGTTTCCCTTCTTTTCCGATTGCCACCGTGGTAGCAGCAGTCAAACTGTGGCAGGCATCTGAGAATCCTCCGAGGCTATTCGTCGCCTCAGGAAGTAAAACATGGAGCCCCATCGCCCTCCCTTCCCTGATTTCCCTTTCGAGGTAAGGGGAAGCCCGCATAGAGATCTTTGCCTCGTTAAAAGCAATAGGGCCAAATCCTGGGATTTCATTGGGAAGAACCTGAAATCCGGCGATGTATCTCTTGGGATCAACAAATCCCATGGTCCTCATGGCGTGGCAGAAATCCCCGATCATCTTCACCCCCATGGGGGAAAATCGATTCCCTACGTGAAACCACTGGATGTGAGGCGACTTTTTCAAGGCGCCTTTCTTCAGCCTTACGATCTCGGCATCAAACGCCCTCGTCTTAACGGTTTGCAGCTGTTTCACCATCCGATCCGACTCCCGCGTAACCCCTTCGAGGCAGACCCGAACCCCCATTTCCGGCCCATCACGGTAATAGCCCACTCCCCCCAATATCCCCAGGTAGATCCCCAATTCATCACATGGCACCTGGCCCCTGGAAGAATGTAAAATATACTGCTCACCAGTTTCATGTTCCCTAATCTCCATCATTCCCTGTTGAACCGCTTCCATCAAGGCCTCACGGTTTTGGCTCACCAGCCGGCCGTCTACAAAAAAACCGTCTCCTACCGCTCCCAGTGCTGCGATATGAGCCATGTCGCGATTGGCTAGATCCAGAGTTCGGGCAAAAAGATAGCACGTCGTGGAGGCGGAGATATCCCTGTCCCCTTTAAGCCCATAGAGGTCGGGGTCGAGATTGTGGACCTTCTGATCGCTGGAGGCTTCGGCTACATGGTGGTCGAGGATCAGCGTCAGGTTCTTTCCCCTATTGAGGTCAGAAATCATCGGAGCGATCCTGCCGGCAAAATCCGCAAAGATGAGAATCCTTCCTTCCTGTTCGTAAACCTTCTTAAGCACCGCTGGATAGGGCTTCTCCAGACAGAAGCGACGAACCTCAAATCCTTGCCTTTCAAGGGCCCTGCTGAGCATTGCGCCCGAACTGAGCCCATCGGCATCATTGTGATGGAATATCTGGATAGCCTTTTCCGGCCATTTCTTCACTTCTCGGATGGCGCTCTCCATGGCCTCGATTAGTTCGTTACCCATTCCCGCCTCCTTGCTTCCCCTTGGCCAGCTCCCTTTTCTCTACATTCTCCATGTTCGATTTATCTGACGATCAAGGCATGAGTGATATGCTCCCGGGTATAACCGGGTACCCAGGAGCCGTTGCCACCGGCAGTGGCCATGGGGAACCGACCGGGGGTTAGGACCCTACCGTAGGCTCATCTCTGTGAGGACTTCCTTGAGCAAATCCGGACGGTCCGTGATTATTCCATCGACCCCCATGGTGATCAGATATTTCATCGCGTCCCGCCCATTTGGCGTCCAAACGATGACCTTCAGGCCGAGGGTGTGCGCTTCGTCCAACTTCTTCCGGTCAATTTCTCGATAGTTAGGAGCCCAGTATGTGCCACCTGCCGCTTGAATGGCTCGCGGTATGGAGCGGCCGAACTGGTCGACATCGAAGCCGGCCGTCCACGGGGAAACGCCTGGCTCTCCAATCTGAATGGTATTAAACCGCCTTGACTGTCGCGAAAGATACGCCGTCGCGACCTCTGATGCAACCCTCTGGACATATACGAGAGCGCGCCAATCGAAAGACTGGAGCACAACCCGGTCTGCCAGGCCGCCCTTGCGAATGATGGTGAGCACGGCATCGGCCACCGTTTCGGGAGATGGCGTCAGTTCAGGCTTGAGGGGCGACGTCTTGATCTCGATCCAAAATTGCACCATGTCACCCCCCATCTTCTTCGCCAGAGCGATAACCTCGTTTAAGGTCGGTATCCGCTCTCCATCAACGGGCCTTTGGTCTGGAAAGCGCCAGGCGTATCTTGTGCCGGGTTTCAGCCGCCCCACGTCGTAGGATTTTAGCTGTTTCAACCTCAGGTTTCTAATGGCTGGTCCAGGTTCCCTGAGCCATTGGCCGTCCGCCGTCCGGGTGATCTCAGGCTTGAGCCTTGAATCATGGTAGATCACAACCTCCCCATCCGCGGTGAGATGGGCATCCATTTCAACGGCATCCACACCGAGTTCGAAGGCGCCCGCGAACGCCGCGAGGGTGTTCTCCGGAAAGAGACCGGCGCCCCCCCGATGCCCGATGACATAAAAATTCCTCGCTGGGCGCGGCAGCGACTCTTGTGAAGCAACGTGGTCCGTCGTCTCAAAAACTGCACTCAGTAAGGTTGGTGCCAAGAAAACCATGGTAATAACTGCTCGCCTTCGCATTGACGTCTCTCTCATGGTAAGTTCCGATTCATCGGTATGCAACGGATAGATCCATCATACTCCGATTCTCCCTCGGACCCTTCATCTAAGTGGAAGAATCCCCTTGGAGTTTCAATTATGCGCCAGACGAATGCGATAACAGTAAACGACGAAGTTATTTATTGGCTATGGTAAAAAGTGGCCAGCTTGACAAAAACCTCATGAGGCGCGCTGGCCATAGCGACACAATCAACAATCTCCCGTAGGTCACTTGGGGGAATACCATGCTGGGGTCAAAACACACCTCCCAGACTTGCAATCTCAACCTAACCTCCGCCGAGGCGGGTACCGCTCTGGGGATCAAACAGGTGCAGGCGCTCTGGCTCGCATGTAAGAGGCAGGATGTCGGCAGCCACCACCTTCATTACGCCCGGCACACGAACGGTAACAACAGTTCTGTCTGTCCCAAGGTATCCATGAACGAGGGTATCGGCGCCCAGCGCCTCAATCATGTCGACCTTCAGGTCTACGAGCCCAGCGCCCTTTTCCGTCACGATCAGATGTTCGGGCCGGATGCCGAGAGTGACGTCCTGTCCCTTATAGGCGGAAAGACCCTCGTCTGGTAACTGGAAGTTTTCACCTCCAGGAAGCTTTACCCTCCTGCCATCGGCATCGAGCCGCGCCGGCATGAAGTTCATGGATGGTGAGCCAATGAAACCGGCTACAAAAACAGTGCTCGGCCGGTCATAGACCTCGAGGGGTGTGCCGATTTGTTCGACGACACCCTCGTTCATCACCACAAGGCGGTCGCCGAGGGTCATAGCTTCGACCTGGTCATGCGTGACATAGATGCTGGTGATCTTCAGATCTTCATGGAGTTTCCTGATTTCAAGGCGCATCTGGACACGCAGTTTGGCATCGAGGTTGCTCAGGGGTTCGTCGAACAGAAAGACCTTGGGCTCGCGCACAATACATCGCCCCATGGCGACCCGCTGGCGCTGCCCCCCTGAAAGTTGTCTAGGCTTCCGATCCAAGAAGTCGGTTAGTTCCAAGATCTTCGCTGCATTCCGGACTCTTTTTTCGATTTCTGCTTTCGGCATTCGGCGGATCTTGAGGCCGTAAGCCATGTTATTGTAGACGGTCATGTGGGGATAGAGTGCATAGTTCTGGAATACCATGGCAATATCCCGATCTGCTGGTTCCAGACGATTCACCACCGCTCCATCGATGGCGATCTCCCCTTGCGTAATCACCTCAAGTCCGGCAACCATGCGGAGCACGGTGGACTTGCCACAGCCCGAGGGACCCAGGATGACGATAAACTCGCCATCCGGTATTTCACAGGTAATCCCGTGTATCACTTGGGTTTTCCCAAACTTCTTGTATATATCCTTCAGACTGACATCGCCCATAATAATACCTCTATTTCTCGGTTTCCGTCATACCTCGAACAAACTGTTTTTGCATGAAGATAACGACGAGCACTGGCGGGATCATTGCCAACATGGTAGAGGCCATGATGATGTGCCATTCCGCTTGCCCCTCCCCCACGTCCAGCATCCGTTTAATCCCAATGAGAACGGTGTAATAACTCTCATCCGTGGTGATCAGCAAGGGCCAGAGATACTGATTCCAACCGTAGATGAACAGGATCACGAAGAGCGCTGCAATGGAGGTGCGCGACATGGGCAACAGGATGTCGAAGAAGAAACGAATAGGGCCCCCTCCATCAATTCTCACCGCCTCGCACAGCTCATCGGGTACCGTCATGAAGAATTGGCGAAAGAGAAAAGTGGCCGTGGCCGAAGCGATCAGGGGAAAAATCAACCCCGGATAGGAATCCAATAACTTCAGGTCGGCTGCCACTTTGTAGGTCGGTAAAATGCGAACCTCCACTGGCAACATCAAGGTGATGAAAATTAACCAGAAAAAGAACAGGCGGAAGCGAAATCTGAAATAGACGATAGCGTACGCCGCGATCAGGGAAATGGCGATCTTCCCGAAGGTGATCCCGAGTGCCATGATCAGGCTGTTCAACATCATGGTGCCTACAGTGGCTCCTACCTCCGTCGTTCCCATAGTCAGGGCTTTAACGTAATTCTCCACCAGATGACTCCCCGGCAGAAGAGGAAAGGATGTCGTAATCTCGTCCAACGTGAGCGTCGAGGCAACAAAGGTCACATAAATGGGGAAGGCAATAATCAACATGCCCACGATGAGCACCGCGTGCGTCAAGAAAGTAAGCCAGGGACGATTTTCAACCATAAAAAACTCCTTCAGTAGTGCACTCTTCTCTCGATGTAGCGAAACTGAATGACCGTAAGGGAAATGACGATAATCATCAGGATGACCGATTGGGCTGCAGAACTCCCGAGCTCCAAGCTGAGGAAGCCATCGTGATAGACCTTGAAGACCAGGATGTTGGTCGCCTCATTCGGTCCCCCCTCGGTGATGGCGTGGATCACGCCAAAGGTGTCGAAAAAAGCGTAAACAATATTGACTACGATTAAAAAGAAAACTGTGGGCGACAATAGGGGAAAGACAACCGTCCAAAACCGTTTTCCCGGCGAGGCGCCATCAATGGCCGCCGCTTCGATAAACGACCGAGGAATTGCCTGAAGCCCGGCCAGGAAAAACAGAAAATTGTAGGAGATTTCGCGCCAAGCCGCTGCGATGATCACCAGGAACAATGCCTGTCCCCCTTTCAGGGTGTGGTTCCACTCATATCCAAGTATCTTGAGATAGAAGGCGACGATCCCTACGGTGGGACTAAAGAGAAAATACCACAGCACCGCGGCTGCTACGGGAGCGACGGCATAAGGCCAAATGATCAATGTCTTGTACGTGGTCGCAGCTCGAATGACCCGATCGGCCATGACCGCCAAGAGGAGTGCGGTGGACATGGCGATGGCCGCAACCGAAAAGCTGAAAATCGTCGTCACTTGAATGGAGCGGAGATAAACGTCATCGGTGAAGATGTCAAAAAAGTTCGCCAAACCCACAAAAGTCGATGAGAGCCCAAAAGGGTCTTCCTGCAAGACGGACTGGTAGAGTGCCTGAGAGGCCGGCCAGATAAAGAAAACAAGGGTGATAATGATTTGTGGGGCGACCAACAAATATGGCAGTACTTTGTTGTTGAAGACAACGCGCTTTTCCACAGGAAATCCTCAAGACTACAGCTAAGAATAGCTGGACCCACCCAAAGACATGGATGGGCCCAGCTCAACTCAGAATTGCTATCTGTTCGCCCTTTCAAACTTGCGCAGGAGTTTGTTTCCCGCGGCAACCGCATCGCCCAGTCCCTTCTTTGCGTTCTTCTTGCCGACGAAGATGGCTTCAAGCTCGTTGTAGTTGATGTCGCGCACCTGCACGAAGTTGCCGAATCGTAACCCCTTGGAGTTCTCGGTGGGTTTATTCAAGGTCATCTGCTTCAACGCCGTTTCCATCCCCGGATTCTTCTCATAAAACCCCTGTCCCTTTGTCAGGTGATAGGCATCCGTGGTGATGGGCAAATACCCTGTGAACTGATGCCAATCTGCCTGGACAGCGGGTGAGGAGAGATAGCTGAAAAACGTTGCCACGCCTCTGTACTCCTCAGGTGAATGTCCAGCCATGACCCAGAGGCTTGCCCCACCAATGATGGTATTTTGCGGAGCACCAGGCGCATCGGGCCAATAGGGTAGCATGCTCGTACGGAACGGGAACTTACACGTCTTCTTACATCCAGCGTACCCTGCCGAGGATTCCGTGTACATCGCGACTTCACCCGAGTAAAATTTAGCATTCCCCAGGTTCCGGCGTCCGCCATAAATGAAAATCTTTTCCTTCTGCCAGTCGGCCAGTTGCTGAATATGTTTTACATGAAGTGGGCTATTGTATGTGAACTCGGTATCCAATCCGCCAAAACCGTTGGCTTTGGTCCCAATGGGCACATTATGCCACGCGCTGAAGTTCTCAATATGGATCCAGGAGATCCATGACGTTGAGAAGCCAGCGGGATATCCCGACTTAACGAGCTTCCGGCAGTACTCGGCCACCTCGGGCCAGGTTTTCGGCGGCTTGTTGGGATCGAGCCCTGCCTTTCTAAAAGCTTCCACATTATAGTAGAGGACAGGTGTCGAGCTGTTGAAGGGCATGGACAACATCCTGCCGTCAGGGGTGGTGTAATAACCGGTCACTGTAGGGAGATAGGCTTTCGGATCAAACGGGAGCCCCGATTCTCCCATCACCTCGTAAACCGGTTTAATAGCAGCCTTTGCCGCCATCATCGTCGCAGTCCCCACCTCAAAAACCTGGAGGATATGTGGTGGATTCTTTGAGCGGAACGCGGCAATGCCAGCAGTCATGGTATCGTGATAGTTCCCCTTATAAGTAGCAACAACCTTATACATGCTCTGTGACTTGTTGAAGCCCGCAGCGATGGCGTTGACCTTTTCACCAAGCCCACCACCATGAGCGTGCCACCACTGGATGTCCATGACAGCCTGTGCGCTAGTTATGGCAACGCCGAGAATGAAAACAGCAACGAATAAAAGCAATCGAAATGTTTTCATTTGATACCCTCCTTTGTTTAAGGAAATGGATTTGCTTTGATATCTTTCTTTGATCCCCCCTTCCTCTTTGAACTTTCCACAGTAATGATAGGTTTAGCGTTAAACCAAATAATTTAATTTACTATTATATACAATGATTGCAACCTGTCAAACCGGAAAAAAAAGGATTTACTAGATTCAAGTTGTTCAATCTCCCCCTATTGCCAAAATAATCGAAAATTTGGAGAAAATCATCAACGATCTTATAATGGCATACATTCGCTCCTCGAATCTATCTAGCCCCAACGCTTACCCCACTCTGGCCGTTGAACCTCTCACCGCTAATTCCGTTTCAAATATGATTCTTCTTTCCTCCCCGCTGCTTTCAAGGAGCAATTCTGCAGCTCTTTTCCCAATATCATAGTAAGGTATTTTAATAGCTGTTAAAGGCGGATCTAGAAGAGCCATTATCTCAGTATCAATATAGCCAAGTATCGAGATATCTCCTGGAACAGTCAGACCTGAATCCTTCACGGCCTTTAAACAGGCCGGGGCCATTTCGTAACCTCCAACGAAAAATGCGGTAAGAGACGGATTTTTTTTAATCATACGTTTTGTTTTATCGTATCCAATTTCATAATCATAATCCGCGTTGACGATAAGGTTATCTTTAATCTTAAGATTATTATTTTCAAGTGCTCTTTTGTAGCCTTTGATTATCCTCGGTGTAACGAGAGCATGAGGTAGTCCCGTCAATAGAGCAATGGTTTTGTGACCCAACGAGATCAAATATGAAATACCTTTAAAGGCATCCTTTTCGTAGTCGACTCCCACATATTTTATTTTTTCATTACCCCAATAGTAATGTAATATCGTGAAATTAAAACTCATCTCACTCAGGTCTTTTACATATCTGTTTACAAAATGTTGAGTCGTATACCGTGTGTTGAATATGATCAAACCATCCAGTGTATTTTGTTTGACAATTTGATTGATTGGCCTATCTCTCAACAGGCCTCGGCCACCTGAGAACAGGACAAGATCAAGGCCCTTTTCATTAAGGACATCCTGAATTCCCGCAACCATTTCAATGATTGTGTAATTCCGAAATATTGGGGATGCTAATGGAATGAACAGCCCGATAGAGTTAGTTTTACCTGATGCCAGTCTCTTGGCAATGAGATTCGGATTATAGTCTAATTTCTTTATTGTTTCGAGAACACGTTTTCTCGTACTTTGGCTCACCCTTGAGCCTTCAACATTATTTATCACCAATGATACAGTGGTATGAGATACACCAGCAGCCTTAGCCACTTCTTTGAGTGTCATTTCCCCGCCCCCCAGATTTACATGAGACAAAGATTGGTTGAAATTGGCCGGATACCATTACACGGTGATTTAAATCTCGGTACGGTTTAACGCTAAACTACATAGCACGACCATAACCTTTTGTCAATCAGAAGTGAGTGGAGTTTCCTGAGTTTTGATTTCAGCGATTGTCACCAGAAGCTGAAGCAGAGCTGAAAATCCTCTGTTTTACCCCTTTTGGCCTTGAGCCCCGTTTTATCGGGGAAAAGTAGATTATAGAGGCCATCAGCTATGGCATAATTGAAAAACGATGGAACTCCGAAAAACCTCTTGGAGACCAAAAATATCCGCTCCACCAGGAGCTTCAGCTTCAGGTTCTGTCCCAGGTATACAGCGGCAAAATAACTCACGGCAAACACTAAAACCACCATGTTCCTGATCCCGATGTAACTTCGTACCCTCAGACCCTCAAGATTGTAGCTCTGCTTGATATATCGAAAAGATTCGTCACACTTCCAGCGAGTCAGATAGATCTCCACGATCCGCCAGATACTCTCCTTGACCCTCAGATTGATCCGACAGTTGGTCAAAAGCATCATAGGCTCCTCGCCAAACCCCTTTACCACCACCATGAAAAGCCTCTCATCCCTGCCAGGAAGCTTCACAGAGATAGCACTATACCAAACGGTCCTCAGCTTCTCCTTGCCCTCCTCATATGTGATCAGAGTGGCCTTGAAATCACACGGCAGAACCCTAGCCATCTCACAACAGTCCCTCTTCACCCCACGATGAATCAGGTCTCGCTTCCGCAGTCGAACCACAAAACGCTTGGGGGCCTCCCTGGTGAGAAATTTATCAAAAAGCCTGTCCCAATCCCCTCCCCGATCAATGGCCCAAATCCCCCTGGTCCCAACATGGCGACCCACCACCTCGATGACACGAAATAATTGTTCATTCTCACTCAGAAACCCCCGAGACTCCTGAAAATAAGCCTCACAGTAAAGGGGAATTACCCGAGTGTGCTCACTATCTGCCGCCACACACTTACAGAGCCAATAGCCATTGCCCACCTCCCTTTCGCTGCCATCATGAATGCCGGCAATGTACTGCATCTTGCGAGCAAACTTCTTGCGAATATCTCCCAGATCTATGGCTATCACCATCTCCTCTAACACCTTAGAAGCACCCAAACGACAGATCTCGCGGTTGATCCCATCGGTAAAATCCACATCATCTAAATTGCGCGACAGCCGATCCTCGGTCTTGATCAACCTCCTTTTGCCCCTGGGAAAACCCTTGGAAATGATTCCTGAGAATTCTGCAAGCTGGGCCTTGATTTTGGCCACCACTATGGTATTCTCGTCCATGGGCGTTCTCCTTTCTGCTATAGAAGGGATCTTCAACCGATCCCTGTTAAAAAACTCAGCAATCTTTTATAGCAGAAAAGAACGCCCTTTTCACTTCTGAAATTTTTCTTCCCATTTTATTTCAACAAGTTACACCATTTCTAAGGAAAAAATTGAGGAAACTCCAGAAACTCTCTACCATAATTCTTGAAAAATTCTTTCAGATTGGTTATTGATGTTGTCACTTTATCTAAGCCAACCCCTGTATGAGGGAAAATCAGAGGAGGATGTTCATGAGGTCTCGAAGGATTCTCGTGCTATTGGCAATGCCTGAAATTGGGAAAGAGATGCTGAGTAAGTCAAATACGAGGATTGCCTTCCTTCACGGGCCCAAGGGTCAACTCCCAACCCTTAGAGAGGTGATGGAAGCTGCAGGGAAAGCCGATGTTCTCCTTCCGCCCGCATTCCTGTCCATTCCTAAAGAGGTTTTGGTGGGAAATCCAAATCTCCGGGGAATTGCGAATTATGGGGTGGGATATAATAATATCGATGTGGTATCTGCAACGGAACTCGGCATTCCAGTGACCAACACCCCTGGAGTCCTGACCGAAACTACAGCAGACCTGGCCTGGACCCTGCTCATGGCAACGGCGAGGAAAATCCCCCAGGCGCATAATCATACCGTCTCAGGTCAATGGAAAGGGCCTGGCGGAAAATCCTTTATGGGATTGGATATTGGACCTGGGGGTGCCAACACGCCAAAGGTTTTGGGCATCATCGGTTTTGGTAAGATCGGGAAGGCGGTGATGAGGAGAAGTCGAGGTTTCAAGATGAAGGTCCGAGCCTACGATCCCCCCGTGAAAAAGACCATTACGAAAACAAAGGGGGTGGAATACAGGGAACTCGGCGACCTCTTGAGAGAGAGTGATTTTGTCACGCTTCATTGTCCTCTGACCGGTGAGACGCATAATATCATCGGGAAGAGGGAACTCGATCTGATGAAACCAACCGCGATCCTCATCAATACTTCCCGAGGTCCGGTGGTGGATGAGGGGGCTTTGGTCTCAGCTCTAAAAAAGGGGAGAATCGCTGGAGCAGGACTGGATGTCTACGAGAGGGAACCCCGTCTTAGTCCGGGCCTCGCAAAACTGGAAAATGTCGTCTTGCTCCCCCATATTGGAAGTGCCACAGAGGATACCCGGGGACAGATGGCTGTCGTGGCAGCAAAAAATGCAGTTGCCATGCTGAGGGGGAAAAGGCCACCCAACATTGTCAACCCCGAGGTCTTTGAATCTCCCGAATATCTTCGGAAGTTGAAGATCTGAAACCTGTTGGGATTCTTTTTTGATCTGAACTCTTTCCTCAAATTCACCTAGCGCGGATCCTGATGCAGAGAGGATTTACGCGGGTGGAAAACTTGACCGGGGGCACCATGATCTGGGCCTACCCCATGAACAAAGGCGATGCGAGTTAGGATCCGAATTCCCTACGTCGCCTTGTAGATTATAAAGGCCCCCAACAATAAACATCACCCTCCTATACCACTGCTCTCCTATTATCCCGTAGAAATAAGAGCCAACGTACGTTCCCAAAATTAACACGGGCAATGAAATCCCATACAATCGAAGGATAGCTACTGTAGTCACACCGCTGATGGCATGTGCAAAAACAACCATCAGCCCGAAGAAGATAAAGAACCCCTGCAAGGTAACCTTTATCCTATCCTTGCTCCATCGCTGAAGAGAGGTATAGACGATTACCGGAGGTCCGGTCGCACTGAGCGCCCCTCCGAGACATCCCCCGAAAAAACCGAAAAGATAGGCCCACCCCTCCCTTATCCCATCTTTCGATAATCTAAAGAAGAGGTTATACAGAGAATAGACAACCAGGATAATGCCCAGGGTCCAATGGATCATATCCCTATCGAGTTTCTTAAGAAAGAATACCCCACCCCAGAGCGGCACCCACAATAAGGGGATAGATCTTCTTGAACTCCAGATGCTTCCGGAGCTGAACCAGGAGAAAGAAGGTTATGGATAGGCCGTATAGTGCCGTAAGAGGAATAACCATCTTGATATACAGGAAAATCGCCAGCAGGGGCAGGGCCAACAAGATGGAGCCAAAACCGGACAGTCCTTGGGTAGAAGCGGCAAGAAATACGATCAGACATATCCATAGGTACGTTCCCATTCCAACCCCACAAAGGGTTGCCCATTACAGGGTGTATACCATTTTCCCCTGCCCTCGGCCAGCCTAATCTTATCTGTTCAGCGTGCCGAGTGGTATTGACGAGGACATTTCTATACAATATGAAGTTATGAAGTTGTGGTGCCTAATCCCTTTTCCTTTATTCCAAATGTCGGCAGTCAAACGGACACATAGCAATTGATAGATTTAGTATCTATCCTTCTCTCTGTGAGGACGAGAGATGAAGAAAAATATGTTGGGGAACACGGGAATAGAGGTTAGCGAGCTCTCATTTGGAACGCTGATCCTCGGAAAAATTCAGGCTGATCTAACCATAGAAAAAGGTGGCCAGGCGGTAAAAAAGGCCAGTCCGTTGTTGACAAGGACAAATGCATCCTCTGCGGATATTGCGCAGAGGTGTGTCCTGAATTCGTAATCCGGGTCATTTGAACCTCCATTGGTCAACGAATTTGCAACCCATCCCGGGAACTTTTCCTTATACCATCGGCCTAAAGAAGGATGTCTTTCGTAACCTCTGTGGGACTCGGTACCCCGACCATAGTCATGGTTCTCTGTAATTCCGACGTCATCTGCTCCAACACTTTGCGGATCCCGTCCTTGCCGTTGGCTGCTAACCCATAGAGGATCGGCCTTACAATCCCCACGGCCTGAGCCCCGAAGGCGAGACCTTTGAAAACGTCTGTTCCGCGTCGAAAACCTCCATCCACTATGATGGGTATCCTCTCATCGATGACCTTTACGATCTCATCCATCAATCCATTATTCCAATTTGAGCCCTGAGTTTCTATGTGATCAAGAGGTTAAAAAAATGCTTCATAATAAAACTCAGGAAATTCCAAAAAACGCTTTCATTGGCCGAAAATATCCTTTATCATAAATAAGAAAATTTCACGTCCAAACACATGTTTCTTAAAGATGGAGGTACCGGTGGATTTCCAGCCGTTGTTTAAGCCGAAAACCTTGGCCGTCATCGGCGTTTCCTTACATAATGACCGGCATCCGGCCAACGTCATTTACTACAAGAACAACCTTCGGTTTCAGGCCGAGGTCTTTCCCGTAAATCCCCGGGGGGGTATACTTCAGGGGGAAACGGTGTATGCACGTATTTCGGATGTTCCCCGAAAGGTTGACCTAGCGGTGATCGCCGTCCGCGCCGAAATGGTTCCCGATATCATGGCCGAATGCATTCAAGCGGGAGTTGGTGGAGCGGTAGTTATCTCCGGGGGTTTTGCTGAAGTCGGTCGAGGGGACCTGCAGGAGCGTATGGTATCTCTGGCAAGAGAAGCGGATTTCCCTTTCATTGGCCCCAATTGTCTGGGAGTCTATTCCCCTCCCTATATGGACACCTTTTTCCTTCCCAGCGAACGAATGGTGAGGCCGGATAGGGGGAGAGTTGCACTGGTCAGCCAGAGCGGGGGGACCCTCGTCGATCAGATGAGCAAGTTTGCCGATGAAGGTATTGGCCTTTCCCTGGGGATCGGTATCGGGAATAAGGCCCTGATCCAAGAGCTAGACCTGCTCGAGTATTTTGCCCGTGATCCTGAGACGGAAGTCATTGCTTTCTACGTGGAGGGTTTCGAGAAAAACGCGGGACGGGAATTCGTCCTGGCAACAGGCCAATGCCCAAAGCCCGTAATCGTTTTAAAAGCGGGTAAAAGTCTCGGGGGAGGCCGGGCCATCTCTAGCCACACGGCCGCGATGGCCGGGGACTACGAAGTCTTTTCCGAGGTGGTGTCTCAGTATGGCGTGGTGGAGGCCAAAAATCAATTTGAGCTGGTCTCTTTCTGTGAAGCGCTGAGCTGTTACAATCAGTCCATTGACGGTAATATCGGTATCATCACGGCTAGTGGGGGTCACGGGGTCTTGGCCGTCGATGCCTGTTCCTCCCATGGCCTTTCCGTGCCGCCCTTATCCGATCAGCATCAAGCCCAAATCAGGGAGCGAGTTTCACCGCGAGTTCGAGCAATCGCTTCCTTCGGCAACCCCATTGATCTTACGGGGAGCGCCGTGGATGATGATTTTATCGCGACGGCTAAGTTCCTGGCCGGCTATCAGGGAGTTGATTGTGTAGTGATACTACTTTTGCCCTATACGCCGGGGATTACCCCGGATTTGGCAGCCCGATTGAGCCAGATTTATCGACAAGCAGATAAGCCGCTGATCGCTTACGTACCCCATGTGGAAAAGTACGGTATATTCATCGAGGGATTTGAATTTAACCGGATACCGGTGGCCCACTCCATTGAAGGTGCGGTACACATGGCTGAGGCCATGAGGAGGTGGCAACGTTGGTGAAGAAAGGGATAAGGGACATACTTTCTGCTTCAAAGGATGTGGGCTGGGTCTTGGAACCTCAGGCCAAGCACCTCTTTTCCATGGCAGGCCTGAACGTTCCTCGATTCACCATGTCGACCACGGTGGAGGAGGCAGTTCGGTTTGCCCATAACATCGGTTACCCAATAGTTGCGAAGGTGGTTTCTCCTCGGATTGTCCATAAATCAGACAGCGATGGCGTTGCGGTTGGGATCGATACAGATGGGGAGTTGACCGAAACCTTTACCCGGTTCAGCCGAATCGAGGGCTTTGTTGGCGTGTTGGTTGAGGAGATGATGTCGGGCCTAGAATTGATCGTCGGCGCCAAGATCGACTACCAATTTGGACCGGTGATCCTCCTGGGAATTGGTGGAACCGGGGTGGAGATCTATAGGGATATCACCATGAGGATGGCACCTCTTCGTGAAAGGGATGTCGAATCGATGGTAAAGGGCCTTAAGGCGAGGCCGCTTCTGGAGGGTTATCGGGGCTCAGAACCGATCAATCTGAGCGAATTGAACCGGCTTCTCATAACCTTCTCCAAATTGGTTATGGACCTTGAGGAGTCTATCGAATCCATCGACCTTAACCCGGTCATCTGTTCATCGACCACGTGTGTTGTGGCGGATGCCAGAATCATGCTCAAGGAAAGCCTGGAAACGGAATAGATCCAATGGCAGAAACAAGATTTCATTTCGCCGTCGGCTTCGGCCTCCTTCTCATCGTCTCCATCTGGTTGTTTCCTTCACATCTAACAGCGAAGGAAGAATACGCTGCGCAAACGGGCAAGGATTGTGAGACCTGCCATATAGACCCCTCAGGTGGGCCGGATTTAACCCCCTATGGGCACGCCTTTCGCAGAGGAGGGCACCAATATCCCATTCCAGCAGAAGCCTTTACGGAACTTCCACGCTATAGAAGAATCGTCCACTTTTCATCGGATATTTCCACATTGCTGCAGGTGTCATCTGGTTCGGAACCATCTTTTATGTACATATATTCATCACCCCCCAGGCCCTTGCCCGGGGGCTCCCCAGATCGGAGTTGATTCTGGGCTGGGTGTGCGCCACAATCAGTGGTACCACTGGTATCCTCCTGACCATGGCCAGGTTAACTGCTTTGTCGCAACTCTACACGACGAAGTTCGGAATCGTCCTATCCGTTAAGATCATTCTCTACCTCTTGATGGTAGGCATCGCGCTCTTCATCACCATTGTGATCCGGAAAAAATGCGACGGGAACTCGACCAACGGAAAGCCGAGGAGGTGACTGGAGGCATTTTTACCCACACGGATTTGCTTTCCTTTAATGGAACCGGGGAAAAACCGACCTACGTCGCCGTGGGAGGGGACATCCATGATCTTTCTGAGAGCTCCATGTGGAAAGAAGGACGGCACATGGGGCAGCACTTCGCGGGCAGGGATCTGACCGATGATCTCACAGCGGCTCCCTATGGTAGTGAGGTTCTCGAGAAGTTCAATAGGGTGGGGAGGCTGTGGAAAAGTACGAGAGAAACCTCTCCCCGTGTCAGCGGCACGAGGAAAACCTTCATCTATCTGGCCAACTCCGCCCTGGTAATTTCCTTTCTCATCTTCCTCTGTGTCGCCCTGTGGCGGTGGGGATGAAGAGGGACTCCCAACCGAGCTCCCTGTCGGGAAGCCAAAGGTTTAAGGACGAACTCTCCTTTTCTCAGTGCGAACAGCGCCCGAGAGAGGGGTGGCTCGGCCACCACCCAGAAATGTCTCCATGGCAACTACGATGATCGGATTCATGGATTTTTTTCAACGACGCTATGTACTCCCCCTTCGCACTCGATTTATTCTTCTGTTCACTTTGCTCCAGCACGGGGTGATGAGAAAGCTTTCCTCCATATTCCCAATCATCCCGATAAACTTATTCATGGGTATCGAAAAAGTGAGGACATCCTCAGGGACACACGGCCGGGCCGAGACATCGAACATCCCGAGGACGCATCGTGGACGCGCAGAATCCTTTTCCAGATAGGGATACTGCACGATTGAGGCACAGCCTGCGGCAAAGGGCGCAAAAACCCCGTTTGGTTCGGCTTCATCGAAGTTTGCGAGTGTAAAAAGGCCGGAAAGAACATCGGGGCGCGCGAAGAAGATCACCACGTCGGGATCTTCCATGTGCTCGAGCCCATCCCATCTTTTGAAGACTATGAACCGAGCCGGCGCCTTGAACTCCGGCAACTTTTCCATTATCTCTCTCACTAATGCTGGCGATTTTTTGTATCGTTCGCCTTCGAGTTTTCCTGGAATACCACAGGAGAGGAAATATTCGAAGTTGGGCATGACATCTACGGCAAATCCGAGATACCTTTTCCCACCGCCACACCCGACGGAGTCGGCATCAAAACAGAGAGGATTCCCCCTTCTCACCCTTGACAAATCGGCGATAAGACACCTATGCCCTGAAGGAGGTTTCACTACTTCGGCGCGTCCATCCTTATCAGTATAATAGAACGTAATCGGGAGCTCCGCCCCATTAAAGAATTTCTTCCAGAGCCTCGTAAATTTTTCCTTAATCTCCATCTCCATAAGATTTCCCCCACATACGATTTGAATTGCCATATTTCCCTCATGGAAATATGGATCCATGGTTCCCCTCTTATGGAAGGGAATGATTTCTTTGTATCACTTCCAGTGTGAATATTCTCAAACGTTCGTAAAATTCCTCAATCCGATCGATCATGATCCAATGTCCGGCATCGAAGGCCTCGGTTGGAATACCATGTCTCGCAACGAAGTCCCGTGTCTCATCGGCGAGGCTCTTTCTCCCCCACAGAAATATCTTCGGACACCGAATCTTGAGGAATTCGGCCGCAAGACTCCCAGCGCTACTTACGATTGAACGGGCGCTTCCGAGAAATAAATCCGGATCAGCTAAGTTGAGGCTGACGAAATAACGACGGAAAGCCGGAGATTCCCTTCCCATCTGATAGATCTCTTCCTTGAATTCCTCAAACCATGTTGAAAAGGAAGATGCGCTCACAGCACATTGCGATATGAATAGATCATAGGGGGTGAGATCTCCTTCGACGCTCACAAAGCCAGAAACCCCGAGACCTCTATTTGAAAGGAAATTCCCGATGTCTCCACCAAAGGAGTGACCAACAACGACGAGGCGCTTCGACGTCAAATAACCCTCGATGAGAGCCTCTAAACAGTAAACGTAACTGTTAAGCCCCCCATCGTAATCTCCCCTCGGGGTCCTCCCATATCCGGGAAGATCGATGGCGAGGAGATGCCAGTCCGATTGTAGTTGGGGAAAGGCTTCCGTCCAACAGAGGCAAGATTCTCCGAGGCCGTGTATAAAAAGGAGTGCAACCTCAGACTTTGCAGGGCGCTCCACAAGGTGCATACCTTGGATAATCTTCTCTTCTGTTTTTCTTTTCAAGGATATCACGCACTTTCAAGGAATCCCTGAGAAGCGGCATAGTAAAGGGAACCGGAATAGCCTATACAAAACTGGAGAGCCGTGAGGGGAATTTATCAGAGGTAGAATTCAATGTAAAGCCTTATACATTTCTGCTTCCCTACGGCCCCGATCCTACGTGTTGTCCAATGAGTGTTCCTCCGGAACGTGCGCCGCCATCAAGGGAAATGATATAATGATTTTATTTTGTTGTCGGCCCTGAATTTCTGGGTCTGGTAAAAAGTTTCTTCGGCGACATTACAATGGCAGGATGGGAAAAACAGGCGAAGCTGCATTTGGAAGAAGAGTCTTCGGTGATCGGCCTTTCCACATCGTGGCTAACTGAAAGGGAGGGCATTACGGGTGAGGATATCGTTGAGGAGATGGTGGATCTGGGGTTCAGGCGGGTGGAACTGGAGTATCGCGTCACGGAGACAATGTACCGACAAATGCGGCCCCTGATCCTCAAGGGAAGGCTCAACGTGATGAGCATTCATAACTTTTTCCCCCTTCCTGATGACATTTCCCCTGCAACAGCCAGCGGCGATCGGTTCCTTCTGTCTTCTCCGGAAAGAGAGACAAGAAGTTTGGCTATCCGGAAGGCTATCCGCACCATCGAATGTGCAGAGGATTTGGGCGCGACAGCCGTGGTTCTGCATCTGGGCAAAGTTCACATGGAACCAGAAAATGAGCGGTTGTACGATCTGTTTAAGAATCACGGGCTAGATACCCCCGAGGGACGTCATTTCCTCGAATGTAAGCTGAAGGAGCGAGGGGAAAAGAAAGATCCCCACTTGGAAAGCGTCCTCTCCAGCCTTGATCGGCTAAACCGCGAGGCTGAAAAGCGGGGCATTCTCTTGGGGGTTGAAAACCGCTACCACTATCACGAAATTCCCGACTTTGAGGAAATCGGGCTCATTCTGAAGCGTTTTTCCGGAGGATCCATCGGTTATTGGCACGATATTGGTCATGCCCATGTCTTGGAAAAGCTTGGTTTCCTTGAACCGGGATCGCTCCTTCAATCATATGGACCCCTTACTATTGGCGTCCACATCCACGATGCCATCGGCACGGACGATCACTGGGCTCCGGGTACCGGAGAAATTGATTTTGTGAGCCTCACTGATGGGCTAGGGGTCGCCCCAATCAAGATCCTGGAGGTACACAAAAAATCCGATCGATTTCAGTTAATGAGGGGCAGGGATATGTTGAAAAGCATCGGCATAATTTGAAACTAAAATAGCCGGCTAACCAACCTGATTCGATCTAATGGCTTGGTATAGTGGAAAATTGATCTTACGGATTTCAGTCTTACGCGTTATCTCTTTTGTTCATCCAGGGCGGACATGAGTTTTGCAAGTTCCCCCCCCACCATCTTGTAGGCGTGTTTTTCCTCAGGAAATCGGCTGGCCCGTACATCCTCGACATATGCCTCGAGGGCCTTGATAGTATTATCGGCCAAGTTCGCATATTTCTTCACGAATTTCGGCGTAAAGGCCTGGAACAGGCCCAAGATGTCGCTGACAATCATGACTTGCCCATCCGCATCGACCCCCGCCCCGATAGAGTACACGGGAATCGCCAGTTCATCCCGGATGATTTTACAGACCTCCGGGGGAACGGCCTCCACCAGAAGGGCGAAGGCACCTGACTCCTGGATAGCTCTGGCGTCCTCAATCAGTTCCAGGGCTGTTTCGGCCGTACGCCCCTGGGCCTTGAATCCACCTAGTTGGCCCGAACTCTGAGGGGTCAGCCCGATGTGCCCCATGACCAGCATTCCACCGTCAGAAATAGCTTTGATCTGGGGACAGACCCTCAGGCCTCCTTCGAGTTTGACCGCATCCATTGAGGCTTCCTTGAAGAAGCGGCCGGCATTTCTGACTGCCTCTTCAATACTCACCTGGTAGGAGAGAAAGGGCATATCTCCGATCACAAAGGTATTCGGGGCACCGCGGCGCACCGCCTCGCTGTGATAGATACACTGATCCATGGTTACGGGTACCGTTCCCTCATAGCCATAGATACACATGCCCAGGGAGTCGCCAACCAGAATCATATCCATGCCCGCTTTTTCCGCAGACTGGGCCGTCCAGTAATCATAAGCGGTGACCCAGACGGCTTTCTGACCTGACTCCCTCATCTTTTGAAGATCAAATCTCGTAAGCTTCTTTCCCATAGGTCCTTCCCCTTCTCGAATCTGCCTTCTGTATACAAGGTTGGAATGTCGTTGCTTGTTTACATTTTTCTATACACCCTCCAAGAAGGTGCCCTGCCCTGAGACTAACAAGCGGTTTTATTTTTGTCAAGGGACCAGAACGCCAGAGCGCTCATGCACAACCTACATGAGCTCGGAAAAGGCGCCTTCATACCCGGTTCATGAAATATCTTTCTCATACTAAAGCCTTCGCCGTTACGGCACACTATTATCCATCCTGTTTGGGTTTGAATCCAATGCTATCAAAGGGGTTAACAACGCTGGTTGTGATGTTCCGTAAATGGGAACTGATCCGCTTTAGCCAGCGAAAATACATGGCCAAAGAGACGGCATCGCCGCTACCGATGTTCTTATCCTCTTCTTTTACCAATCGGTAAAGACAGTTATCGCAAACGCGACTCACCCATTCGTATTCCTTCAAGAGCTCCTGCCCAGAGTTTACGTCCGCTGCTTCAAAACATGCCTTGGTACGGACAAAACTATCCTCCACTGCGGCTTCCACCCGCTGAAGATCCGGCTCAAATCCTCCCCCATGCAATTTTCCTGGGTGGTGCAGGGCGAGCTCTACGATATTTTTCGTGTAATCACCGATCCTTTCGATATCGATGATGATGCTCACCAAAACCAGGCCTGAGGACAGCTTCCCGACTCCGCTTACCACCAGGTGATTAAACACATCCCGTCGCACTTCCCGCTCGAATCTATTCACTTCGGCATCTTTATCGTAAATATCGATATCCACCTGATTGCCTTCGGTATACCGGAGCGAAGTCATGGCCTTCAAAAACATATCTTGGGTAATATCCAACATTTCGTAAGAACGGCGGTAAGCACGATCCATCAGGGTATCCTTTTGGAAAATAGACAGCCACTCTTTAAACATTGTCCTACCCCCTCATCTCAAAAGATAAATCCCCAGCAATGGTACAATAAAGAATAGAATTATTATGTAGCCAACCGGTATGATTTTGTTTCGTATGGAGTACCGGGAGAATTTACGGGCCAGAAAAATAGGGACACCCTTGAGGGGCCACCAGATAATCATCCCGGAAACATTGAAGATCAGGTGAGAAAACGCCACGATAATCGCGGCCAGATTTCCGGTAACGAGGGCCGCCAGGATAGCAGTTACGGTTGTCCCGACATTTGCCCCCAGTGTATACGGGAAAATCTGCTCCAACACGAGAACCCCCGCACCGGCCATCGGCACCATGAGAGATGTGGTTATTGAACTACTCTGCACCATCACCGTCAACAGTAAGCCAACGAGAAAGGCACGCAGTGCAGTTTTGAATATAATCGTGTCGAACCACATTTCCGCTTTCCTCACAACAAGGGTCTTTAACGCACCGACCATTCCTCTTAACGCGAAAAGGAGTAATAAGAGCGATGACATAAAGAGGATCCAAGGATGAATTCCAATAACATTTATGAAGAAATTGACCAACGGAGAAGTTAAGACCTTTACAGGACTCATAAATGTAAGCCCGCCGATATGTTGAAATGATTCGCCCATAAGAGTGGCAATTCTCCCGAGAAAGTTAGTCATGGTCTGAATCGGAAATAAGACTAAGACCACGAGAACATTAAAAAAATCGTGAACAGTGGCAGCGGAAAATGCTCGGTTGAATTCACTCCTGCGATTGATTTGTGGAAGGGACGCTAAGGTATTGGTAACCGAGGTACCTATGTTGGCTCCCATGATTATGGGAATAGCGGATGAGATTTCCAGGGCACCGCCAGCCACCATCCCCACCACAATAGAAGTCGTGGATGAAGATGATTGAATAACAGAGGTTGACAAAATTCCGATAAAAAGGCCAGCAGCCGGATTGGAAGTCATGTGAATGAGCGACCTGGCGAATTCCTTCCCCAACATCTTCAGGGAAACTCCCATCAATTCCAGGCTGAAAATAAACAGGTACAGGAAAATAATTAATGCGATGATACTGATGAAGGACCGGTGTTTCCCGTACCACTCTTTCAATTTTCCCCTATCGATGATATGCATGCCGACCATCCTTCGTGAAAACTCCTTTTTGCATCAGGATCTAACGCATTGATCGCACTGTCTGGCTTCCCTGGATGGCTTTCCAAGCCTGCACCACATGCTCCCGCCGGGTCTCGGTCTGGCCAATGCTGAGGCGGAGACAGAAATTGTCCCCCAACCGCGTCTGAGTCATATAGATCTTCCCTGAATGGTTGACCTCATCCAGTAGGGCCTTGTTCAACCTCTCCAGTTCTTGCGGGGGGAGATCCTGACCGGAGCGCTTTCCCGGCTGGAAGCGAAAGCAGATGGTGTTGAGGGGAACCGATGTCAGGAGCTCAAAGTCTTGGCTTTCCTCCACCCATTCCTTGAACTCCTGGGCCAATGCCAGATGTCCCCTGAGCCTTTCTTGGAGCCCTTCAACGCCGTAATAACGCAGCACGAACCATAGCTTGAGGGCACGGAAACGGCGGCCCAACTGGACGCCCCAGTCGCGGAAGTTGGTCACCTGGCGGTCCAGGTCGGTCTTGAGGTATTCCGGGAGGATGGAAAAGGTGGCCGTTAAGATCTCCGGATGTCGGCAGAAGAATGCCGAGCAGTCGAAGTTGGTAAAAAGCCACTTGTGTGGGTTAAAAACCATGGAGTCGGCCAGCTCGATTCCATCAAAAATCCAGCGCTTCTCCGGCAGGATGGCCGCACTCCCAGCGAGGGCGGCATCTACATGAAACCACAGGCCGTTACGTTGAGCGATCTCGCCGATGGGCCTCAAGGGATCTATGGCCGTGGAGGAAGTTGTCCCCACCGTGGCGGTGATGCAACAGGGGTGGAAACCTTGCTCTCGATCCTCCTTAATCCGTCTTTCAAGATCCTGAGGATCCATGCCATAGCTCTCGTCCACCGAAATGGGGACCAGATTCTTCGCGCCGAAGCCAGCGATCTTCAACCCCTTTTCCACGGAAGAGTGGGCCTCACGGGAGGTATAAACGCGAAGAGATGCCTCCCCGCACCAGGAGGAAAATCCCTGAGCATTGATCTGAAACCCGGAAAGCCTCTCCCGGGCACACAGGAGGGCACAGAGCGTGGCTGTGGAGGCAGTATCCTGTATCATCCCGCGGAAGCTTGAGGGAAGGTTCAACATTTGGCGCAACCAGTCCATGACCAGTTCCTCAAGCTCTGTGGCCGCTGGTGATGTCTGCCAGAGCATGGCATTGACACCGAGGCCAGCCGAAAGAAGCTCTGCCAGGATAGAGGGGCCGCTGTTGTTTGCTGGGAAATAGGCAAAAAAGCGTGGATGGTTCCAGTGCGTGATCCCGGGCAGTATGATCTCCTGAAAGTCTCCCAGGATGGCTTCCATTGACTCACCCGTACGGGGAGGACTCGAGGGAAGTCGCCTGCGCACATCTCCGGGAGAGACGATAGAGAGGACCGGGTAACGCTCCACTTCTTGGAGGTAGCTGGCCACCCAATCAACTACTTCATGCCCAAACCGGCGAAATGTCTCCGCATCCATAGTACGCTCCTTTCCTCATAAGGCTGTCTCCAACATAAAAAAGGAAAATGTACAGAAAGTATTTCCTTAACTACCTTGTTTAATTTCATAAGGATATTTAACACAAAAAAAGCCTTGTGGTCCATACACCAATGAAGAGTCCCTATGAGTATTCCCTTGTCCTTGAGCGTTATTCGATCCTTCAAACCGCAGCACAACGGCACGACATAAGCATAATACCCAATCTCTGTTGGAAGGGATAAACATTCCCCACCTCTCCCGCCAGTGGCGGGAAAAGGGTCACTCCAGAAGCATTGAAGCGAAGGAACGATGGTTTTCTCTAAAAACCCGATAAACCGAATAAACCAGATTAACCAAAAAGACCGATGGAACTCAGGTAATTTCAGAAAGATCCAATGTGGAATATTCCCTGCCAATTAAATATAATTACCTTACGCGACTGAAGGGAAACAATGATGATTCCTCTAGAAGTTAACGGGAAACACTATGAGGTAGATATCGACCGAAAAGGAAAAAGGGGGATTATCGCTATGGCACGATACAGTAAGGAATCTAAATTGGAAGTTGAAGAGGTTCTTCGACGAGCCGATACTTTCTTCGGATCCGGAGGACTGGGCTTGAAGCTGGTCGAACGGAACGAATGCTGTTTGAGCTTCGAGGGCGGAGGAGGACACGTGACGGTGGCTGCAGCCCGCTGCAAGCCGGACTATACGGATGTGGATCTCGAGACCCGTCAGTGGGATTATCAAGTAAAAAAGTTCATGGAAAAGCTTTGATCTTCATCTCTGATTCTTGACGACGAGAAGATACTTTTCCGATCGGTCTCAGCCCTTTAATGTACTGATTAGAGCCTAATAATATCTGCTAGTTCACGGATCTTTTTCAGGCTTTCCATGCGTTCAATCAAATTCAAGCATCTATCTGTCTGGCCCTCCGATAGAATGCCTTTCGTACAATCCTTGAATTTGCCCATTTGATCCACTTTACTCAGTGGATTCCTGGCACTTCCTCTATTGTTATCCACACTCTTCGTGTATTCTTCACCGTTTTGCATCCGAACCGTAAGCGTACACGCGTTAGAGGCCGAGCTCTCAACCCCTGTGAGATCCGGTCGAATATAGAGGTGAAACTTTTTCATCAACCCCTGTACCCTTGGATCGTTCACCTTTTCGTCCCTGAATTGCTCCAGGCCTACTTTTCGATCCACCAGGGCCACACAAACGCAAAATCCCATACTAAACTGGCCCTCCAAACCCGTTTTTGGATTTGGATGAATCAGACTCAGTGGCGTCGTATAACTCACTCCACATTCAATTCGATCCACCTTATCAGGTTTTATGTCATGCTCTTCGATTAAAGACAGTATGGCATCGATTCCGGTAAGTGCTCTCGAACAACAGGGATACGGCTTGATATCGATCCCAGGTGAATAAATCTCAAATGGCTCCCCTAGCCTCTCCACAATCTTTTCAAGATTATAATGTTCCTCCCCACAATAGACATTACAAAATCCAAATTGACCCTCGAGAATATCCGGATTCGCCCGTAAACCCTCCTTGACCAGTAAAACCGCCAGTGCACCCCCTCTCGCTGCATTCCCCGCATGGAACGGTTTGGTGCTGGTCCCCTTATTTTTTCTTAAACCAGCCGCCTCTGAAGCTGCAATCCCCAGTGCTGATCTAGTTTCATCCGTATCAAGTCCAAGAACCTTCGCTCCGCCTGCTGCCGCACCCAGACATCCCAAGGTCCCGGTTGCATGCCAGTGTTTTGAATGCTCGGGGTTAATACCCCTTCCGATTTTTGCCGCAACCTCGACGCCTACTATGTAACCCTCGAGAATCTTATCGCCTGAAACATTCAAGATCTCTCCCAGAGCTAGGACAGCTGGAAGAATCGTGGCCGATGGATGGGCTCTCATTGAAGTCATTGTATCGTCCCAGTCCGTCACGTGAGCCATGTACCCATTGGCGAGGGCGGCCATTGGGGAAGAGGTCTTTATCCCACTGCCCAATACAGAGGCCTGAGGGGTACCACCGATTGATTTCACGAATGAGAGTATCCTCTTGCTATTGGAATGGGTTGATCCGTAGAGCCCAACCCCAATACAATCCAGAATACCGCCCTTAGCGGAAGTGACTGCTTCGCCAGGAATTTCTTCAAAATCAAGACCGGATACGAACTCGGCTAATTTTTTTGTGATACCTATTTCCTCCCTTGACTGACCTGTCTTACCCATCTCGTATGCTCCTTATTTAAGGGTATTCGCATAAAAGACTTACTCAAATATCCCGCAGGAAACGGTTCCTAACCATGCACTAATTTTTCGGAATTTCAGTAAGGCACCACTAATAAGGCACGTTTATCATGGCTGTCCCAGGCAAATACCCCAGCTTTTCTATGCGTCAAATGTGTTTATTCTCCAACTCTCCAAATAGCTCTTACGGTGGGAGCAACATCCAATTGCTCTGGCAATGTCTCTATTTCCTTATCCGAAATCAATTCCCTCGACGTATAATCAAGCACCTCTCCCACCTTCCCCATTCTCTTGACCCCTGCCCCTGAAAGAATGAACCATATATTGCTGTCAGGGGGATAGGGGGGACCGTGATTAACCGCGACCTTTGGTTTCCCATATCCCTCTTCTGTAATCACAGAATCGAAATCAGGAAGTATTACTATATCCGGTGCTCTTTCATGGGCGAACCTCCGCACATACCACGGTGCCTTGGGGTCGTAAGTATACCAGGCCTCCTTGACATGATCTATCTCCTTGAGGGCACCTAGTGTCTTTTTTACTATTGAAGATGTCGTGTCACTCAGGTAAAAACCCCCTGTCGCACCTGACGAAAAATATGCTACATTGTCAAAAATGTCCCTATGCCCCGCATTCTTCAACGAGGTGATAACGTCGACACCGACCGGTCTCTCATTCATGCCATGGTCGGAGACGACTATAATCAGTGAATCCTCATACCAAGCCATCTCTTTCAGTTTCTCAATCAATTTCCCAATCTGGGTATCGATAACCCCGACAGAGTCCTCAAGTTCGGCTGAATGAATCCCATGGAAATGTGCTGTTATATTCGTCGAGACCAAACCGACAAAAAAGAGCGCGGGCCTTTCATTCTCCAGTATTTTCAAGGCACCATCCATGATAAATTCATCGATCAACGATGTATCAGCCACATCGACGGAAGGATGTCTAAAGGTCTTTCCCTCCCAATCAACACTTCGGGCTAGTTTGCTATCCTTGAGATACGGGGGAAGGGAACGATGTACCCTTTCTTGCCACGAATAGTGGTCAGCACTGACACCCGCCCCAGTAAAGGCACCCAAAACATGCCTTTTGGACACAACCTCACGGTAGGAATAGGCGATAGTATCGGCTTGTTTACCGGCCATCAAGAGGGCATGGCGATCTTTCGTTGAAATGGCGCCGACCTTTGCCGTTGGATTGTTTCTCTTCAAATAGTCACCGAGAGTCGGAGCATCCATATGGAGGATATCTTTTTCAGCATCGTAGAAATAGACTAACTTACCGGTCTTTTTGTCATACCATTCATAGCTGGAACATATCCCATGATCTTTAACGGGCAAGCCTGTGGAAAGCGTGGCAATTCCCTGATTCGTACCATTGATACACGCTCCTGCAACAGCGTTTCGGTAACTTACACCATTTTGAATGAGTAGATCGATATTGGGGGTAGAAAATCTCTCTAAATAATCATACCGGGCTCCATCAATAGTTACAAAAATGGTGTGGTTTGGGGTCTTGCGATGATCCACAATTGGCAGAACACCAAGCATTTCCTTCCTCCTCTGAGATGAATTGCGCCCTCAACTTCAAGGCCTAGTAACTCGCCATGTTGCATCTTTCCGCGTATACCCTGTCTTTTTCCTTGATACTCTTTATCCACAGTCTCGATTGGACTGCCTTCCCCCTCCCTTTTCCGTTGATATTAATGAGCGACAAGCGATTCATTTGAAAAAATTACCAATGAAGCACATGGGAAACTTCTCGCTCTGGTACCATAACATATTCGAATGATGGGATAAATGCCATCAAAAGGGCAGGCCTTCACGATGGCAAATAGTTACTGACCAGAGGCCTTTGCCCTTCTCTGTGCGATCATATCCCGCACAACCGGGAAAAGAGCGGAGAGTGCGGATAAGAGCAGAAGGATACCGGCGACCGGCCGGCTAATGAAGGGCCAGAAGGAGCCATACAAGATCATCCCCGTGTCCAATGAGGCTTCAGCTAGAGGGCCAAGGATAATGCCAAGAACCAGCGGCATCAGGGGGAATCCGTATTTCTCTAGCGCAAAACCGAGGAATCCGAAAATGAACATGATCCAGACATCTATGAGGTTGTTGCTGATTCCAAAGGCTCCGATGACGCAGAGCAGAAAAACGGTCCAGTTCAAAATGGGGAGGGGTACATTGAGTACCTTAGCTAACACCCAGATTCCTAAGAGCCCCACGAAGATCATGATCACATTTGCCACTAAAAAACCCGCAAACACACCCCAAACTAACTCTGTTTCTTCAACGAAGAGCCTGGGGCCCGGCGTCAACCCGTGGCTCATCAGGGCAGCCAGAATCACGGCACAGGTTGTACTTCCCGGAATCCCCAGGGTCAAAGCGGGAATCAAAGCCCCACCGGTGGCCGCGTTATTGGCAAATTCCGGAGCGGCAACCCCCTCATCGAGACCGGTCCCAAACTTTTCGGGATTCTTGGACCACCTGACTGCTTCATTATAGGCAAGCAGTGAAGCAACGGTTGAACCGGAACCGGGCAGGACTCCCATAAAGATCCCAATCAACATAGACCGGACAGCCATCGCTTTCATGTGCAGAAAGTCTTTGATTACACCTAAATTCGTCTTGGTTCGCCGGATCTGTTGTTCCTTTTTTCCTATAACTACCGTACCCGTATTTCTCAAAAACTCTGAAAAGCCGAAGAGGCCGACAACCACGGCGACCATGTTGACCCCGTACCGAAGGTGTATACTTCCGAAAGTGAACCGGTCCACTGCGGTAATTTGACTCGCCCCGATTGTGACCACGAAGAGACCAATACAAAGAGATAGTAAGGCCTTGAGCTGACTTTTGCCCCCAAGGCTTGTAACGGTGCTCATGCCGAAGATGCAGAGGGCGAAATATTCGGCTTGATCAAATCCCAGGGCAACCTTCGCCAACAGGGGAGCAACGGTCATCAGCACAATGGCGCTGAACGTACCTCCAATGGCCGAGGCGGTCATGGAGAGCCCGAGGGCTCTACCGGCCTTGCCCTGCTTAGCCATGGGAAATCCGTCAAACAAGGTTACTGCAGACGACGATTCACCCGGGATTCGAAAGAGAATCGAAGTTATGGATCCACCCGCGGTTGACGCGGCATAGAGAGCTCCCAGCATGGTGATCGCCTGCGTCGGGGTCATCCATAAGGTAACGGGAATCATGATAGCAACCGCCGCTGTGGATCCCAGTCCTGGGAGGATCCCGACAATAATGCCCAGTATTATGCCCAGGATAATAATGAGAAAGTTTATCGGGTTGATGACGAAAGTGAGTCCAACGAGTAGGTTGTCAAACATGGACGCTTTCCCTCAATAGATCAAGTAACTGATCGCCCTGAAGATTCCATAACCCCTGGGCAGTGGGATGTACGTTGCCCTGACAAATAAGAACAGAAAGACGGCAACAGTGCTGAGTGGAACTACGGCCAGCATGATCTTTTTCCGGTAACCGGTGCCGTACATGAAGATCGCCATAAAAAGAGGAGTGGCAAAGGTGAAACCAATCCACCCGAGACTGCAAATATAGAGAAACGAAACGATAACTCCAAAGATGATGAGGGAGAAGACTCGCCTCTCACCTGTTTGCTCCTCTTCCCTTCTTCGGGCTTCTTCTGCTTCTCTGGTCATTCGCTCTTCAACCTCCTTCTTTCGGAGCAACAGTTTTACGAGGTGAATGCCTGACCCGAAGAAAATGATCGCCAAGATGAGTTTTGGCCAGGAAGCTCCCCCCAAGGGGGATTCCACAAGGGGTTGTGGTACCGTTGTGGCAATACCATATGCAATTATTGAAAACACAAATATCAATCCGGTGGCTACCTTTTCTCCCATGACGTGAAATCCCCCTTGGAGTTTATCCGAGAATGCGGATCTCCATTTGCTAAACACTACGTGCTACGGCACCATTTCAAATCTTTACTCTCTGAAAGCATCCTTAGATTCAAATGCTCTTACTTGATCCATCCGAGGTCTTTCGCAATCTCGGTGAAAGTAGCCAGGTCTGCCATGACTTCTTTTGTATATTCATCTCTTCCCATGGGTACCGTTCGTTCGTGACCGAGTTCCTTCTCTAAGTAGTCTTTCATACGTTGTGTTCCGAATGACTTCTTGAAGGCCCATTCCCAATATTTAACGATGGGCTCGGGCGTTCCCTTCTCAAGGACAAATCCCCTCCAGCGACCGAGGTAATTTTCGACGCCGAGTTCTCCGGTGCACTGCACATCGGGATATTTTCTGACCCGTTTGGTATACCCAATTACGAGGGGTTTGGAAATACCCGCTTTGTATAGACCTTCCATGTCAATCAGTTCGTCTGATTCAAAGGTGGTGTGGCCTGCCTGGAAACTCGCCCGGCGAAGTGAGCTTTTGGGAAAGGGGACGAATTTGAGGCAGATATTGGCCCGTTTGTTCAACACTTCTATCCAGAGGTGGTCAAAAGTCATGGGATCGGCACCTGCGACGGTAAGCCGGACCTGGGGATTCTTCTTACAATAGTCCTGAATGTCTTTTAAGGTCTGGAACGGGCTATCCACCCTGGTGTGAAGCGCCGAAATGTCATGAGCCCCCCTGAATACCCAGATAAAGTCATCAAGTTTATACTTGGCCCTGCCAGTGGCTACGTTAATGACCATGCTCGGACTGGCTTCCTCGAGGGTGTGCCCGTCGGCTGGCTGATCCATGAAATAGGCAGTGGCAATGGCCCCGCCCGCCCCCGGCTTGAACGTGAACTTTACGGGGACGCCAAATGTTTTCCCAACATCTTCCATTATGGCACGGCCAAACATTTCCGACCCTGATCCCGGACCAGAGCGAATGACTACTTCGATGGCCCGTTTTGGGAAGCCTTTGGGTTTTTCCATAGCAAAAGCATAGAAAGCATTTGCCAGAAAAAGCAATGTCAGAGATACAGCAACTACAATAAAGGCAGTCCTTTTCATTGCAGATCCCTCCTTTTATAGTCGATTTGATTAGGGTTAAACGATTGCACGGTCTTTTCTTGAAAACCACCTCCTTTCCCTAAAGGATCCCTTCGCCTCCAATTATCGTGCATCACCTCCTTCCCTGAAACTAGCTTCCTTTCATGCCGTACCAGAGCAGTAGGTTTGCTTCGGCTCGTGTTGTCGTTAGCTTACTTTGGGCTTTTCCTGATTAGTTGTCCCATAACAATATATGAAATACCGTTTCTTTAATCTCACGATTACCGAGTCGATAGAGTCAAAACCATACATTTCTCACGGTACACGTTATTTCAGATATTTTTTTGTAAACTCCCCGTAAAGGCGACCCAATTCATCCGCTCTTTGGTCCAATTCATCAATGCCCATGGTCTTGCACTCATAATTAAGGAGATCTTTCATGAGTTGGCAGTTTTTGTCCGCAAACACAACCGTCCCGTCATCCCGAATCTCTTCTATGCCCTCAAGTCTGGAGTTTTCCCAATTAATTTTCATCGCCTCATCCAGAGTAATCTCCTTGGGAAGGTCTAGTTCAAACCCTTTCCAGCTCAGGCGCCCCGGGTACCCACCCATCATTCCGGCCGGACCGGCAACACAACAGCTGTATTCTCCAGTATCGTGATAGAGGGCCATAATTTTTTGGATTGCAGATGAGGCAATGATATAGTGTCCGTCAGGCCGCCCAGGACGTTTGGCATATTTGATGATATCTCCGAAAAGTTCCTCTGGATTGAATTCCTTTGTAACATCATTGCCATCGACAAGAATCTTCAGATAGTACGATGCTCCCCCAGTGTGGCCCTCTCGGACAACCCAGTATTCGGCATAATGATGCATAACCAAAGGGAGAAGGACACTCCGCATAGGGACATTTAACCTGAGGGAGATAACTTTTTGCAGTTGTGGAACAACATTTTCCCCATTCCCGATTCCCGCCACAGGAGCCTGCCCCACCTTTGCCAGAGTCGGGTTAACTGCATCGGGATAGGCCCCATTAACTACCCAGGTCTTGATACCAGAGTGCTCGACGGCCTGCATCAATTTGTAGCACAACGTCAGATGCATGGGGAGCCAGGGCCCGAAGGCGGCCTCCTGGAATTTCTTGTGAATTTCCTTCGGGAGGAGCTCAACCACCCAGTAGGATTGAAGGCTGGTGGAATTGAAAATAACAGAGGGTTTGATCCTAGACAGGGTTTCGCTCGTTTTGTCAACATCTCTTAAATCGATTTTGACAAAATCTATGTTCGGGTAAATTCCCTCCATTTGAGCACCGAAGGCAGCATTGTTCACCTTTTGATAGCCATAGGTCTCATTCACATCCGCCCCCACTAGACGAGTTATCCCCGGCTTTCTGGCCAACAGCTCCAATGCTTTTCCTCCAACCTCCCCCAATCCAATAATCATGATCGTTCCTTCCGTCATTCCCCGATCTCCTTTCATCTTGAGATACGCCGATCTCGAATGGAACAGCAGCAATAGGTACAGAAAATCCGTGGCTTACTTGACGATTTTGAAATATCTCCTTACTGAATCAACAAAGTGCTCTACATGGTCCACCATCAGCTGTCCCATTTGATCCGCATCCCTTCTTTTCAAGGCCTGGATGTATTGCGGAAGATCAGTCAATATGAGTCGCGGCTTGTGGGAAATCAATGGTTGGATTCGAAAAAACTGATTCTGGACCACGGAGAGATATTCATCCAAAAAATGATTGTGGGATGCGTCCCTGATGAGCTTATGGAATTGCATGTCGTAATCTATCAGTTCAGAAGTGTTCTCATTCTTCACCTGACGAATGCTCTTGGAGAGCTCCTCGAGGTTACGGATTTGTTCCTCAGTGATATTGAGGGCTGCCAGTCGCCCAACCCCTCGCTCCAGTATCTCTCTCAACTCGATCAACTCTTGAAAATCGCGAAGATTGATGTCAGAGACCCGGGCTCCTGCGTGAGTTACGATGGTTACGAGGTTTTCCCCTGAAAGGCGAATGAGAGCCTCTCGGACAGGTGTCCTGCTGACCTGAAACTCATCTGCCAACTTCTTTTCGTTGAGAGGTTCCCCTGGTTTGTATTGAAGGTTAACAATTCGCTCCCTTAACACATTGCAAACATCGTCTCGCATTTATATTTACCTCTACAAAACAAAGGCTTCGAGTCGAAACCTTTTTTTATCCCACCGACTCAGCTGGTTCTAGCGCTAAGATGTGGTTGATACCGAAGATATGCGATCTATTAGCATAAATTATATTATTTGTCAACCAAAAATATTTCAATTTTATACAAATTATATACAAAAACAGCGATATCTTAAATAATTCCAATTTCCACTCAAACAAACGGTGTCGAGGTTGACATACTGAGGGGAAATTTATTTTATTTAATGCATATGAGGAATGTATGTTCCACTGCGATTGAAGCGTTGTAAATCCAAAACCAGGAGGTGTAACCATGAATTTGGTCAGTAAACCCGCCCCCGATTTTGAGCTCGAGGGTTACTTCAATGGCTCATTCGGCAAGTACAAGTTGTCAGACTACAGGGGAAAATGGGTCATCTTGCTCTTTTACCCTCTCGATTTCACCTTTGTTTGTCCCACTGAGGTGCTTAACTTCTCGGACGCGGCAAATGAATCCGCTAAACTAAATTGTCAGATTTTCGGCGTCTCGGTGGACTCCAAGTACGTCCATAAGGCCTGGGTGGATACAAAGCGAGAGGAGGGAGGACTCGGCGGCAGCCTCAACTACCCGCTCCTTTCAGACATAAATAAGCAGATCACGCAAGAGTATGGTATCCTCATGGAGGATGAAGGCGTTGCCCTGCGAGGGCTCTTTTTCATCAATCCTGATGGAATAATTATGCACACAACGATCAACAACCTTGCCGTTGGTCGCTCAGTAATCGAGGCCAGGCGGGTTCTTAAGGCTTTCCAGTTCGTCACCACTCACGAAGGTCAGGTCTGCCCCGCAGATTGGGAAGAGGGTAAGGATACCATGGTCGCTGAATCCGAGGAAATGAAGAAATACCTCACCACCCATTGAGATCCGTTACCGAGGGGCGGCATTAACCGCCCCTTTCTCACTCCTTCTCATTTCGAGAAGTGCCTTTTTGTCTAGTCTTCATGCGCACTCCTTGAAATCGGTAGTTGCCGATAAACCTGAACAAATCTTTCCTCCCCCCAAGCATCAATAAGCTTCACCCCCTACTGCTCTGAAGTCGTACGGAATTTCCCCGCAAACTCCGGAGCCTCGCGTATCCTTACCTCAAGCCCCTTCAGAGCCAAGTCACTCGCCTTGGTATGGCCCCCATTTCCCCACCCAACACTGCTATCTTTTTCATCTTTCCCCCCTGAGATCACAGCCCCGTCAATCCCTAGACATCGGGGTGATGGTGACACCCTCAGCCTCAAGTAGACCGGTTGCTACTCCGACCCACGGATATCGCAATTGATGCCGATGGACAAGGGCCCTGGGAACACCTCCAAAAGAGACATTCTTTGATGGAAAAGAGGACGTTGATCCCGAGTACGCACGCTTGGGCACAGTTATTGCTAGCTGATATCCCATAAGGGGCGGGTTCAATCAACGAGCCCATGAGGTGTCACCATGCTGAAAAAAACCTGCCCCCACAAAACCGGCTTTTACCTCCCAGGACTCCTCATTTCCATCTTTCTTCTGTTACCTTCTGGGATTTTCGCAAGAGATTACGAAAACGGGACTGAGTTTTTTCACGTGGTTTCACCCGGGGAGTCGCTTTCCAAGATTGCACGTCTCTATTTATCACTGACAGAAGCCTATACGGTGAGAGACTTAATTCAGAAAATCAAGGAACGAAACAACCTCATGGGAACAATGATTCGCCCAAATCAGCGCCTCCTGATTCCCACGGTTCAATCAACTCCTCTGATTTCCAAGACTATTCCCAAGGATAGGGATTTCGAGGCCAAGGGGATCTACATCAACCGGTTTTCCATGGGCTGCCGAAAAATGAACCGGCTGATCGATAGGTTGATCGACCTTGGGGGCAACACGGTCACTCTCGATGGGAAGGACATGTTGGGGAAGCTCTCATATCCATCGCGGGTACCTCTAGCCAGAGAAATCGATGCAAGTTCCAACCCCATCATTGCGGATCCAGCCAAGCTGTTTCACCATTTGCACGAAAAGGGACTTCACGTCGTCGTCCGCCTCGTCCTTTTCTACGATCCGCTTCTGGCGGCAAAGAGACCTGACCTGGCCGTTCGGTCCGCTTCCACCGGAGAAGCATGGATGGAAAAAGACAAACGAGCCTGGGTCGACCCGTCTCACCCGACCGTTCAAAGATATAATCTCGACATTGCCAGGGAATTGGCGCAGATGGGGGTGGATGAAATTCAGTTTGATTACATCCGTTTCCCCGCCATGGGAGACACCCGGGATGCCGTATATAGCTTTGAAGAACATGAAACTCCCAAATACCAGGTCATTACTTCTTTTCTCGCTCAGGCGCGCAAGGAATTAGCCGCCTACAAACTCCTCCTATCCGTTGATGTTTTTGGGGTCATGGGATGGGAACATCCGGAGGATATCCAGAGGACAGGCCAAAAAATAGGGGATTTAGCAAAATACTGTGATGTGATGAGCCCAATGATCTATCCTTCCCATTTTTATGGTCCTTTTCAAGACATTGCAAATCCAGGTGATCAACCATTCACCGTAGTCTCCGAAGCGTGCAAAAAATTCTCCACACTTCTCGCGGGGAAAGAGGTAACCCTTCGACCTTGGATTCAAGCTTTTCCATTCGGTACCAGTACATTTGGAGAGGAGTATATTCTTGAACAACTCCGTGCCTTAAGCCAATCAGAGGCAAATGGATGGCTTTTTTGGAGCGCGGGGAACGCATATGATGCTGCCTGGAAGGCCTTGGCCAAATGGAACAATACAACCTTAGAAGGAAAAACCATAAAAGCCCAGATGTCTCAGCTGGATGAACGCTCCATTGAATAAGGCCTCAGATGTTCTCATGGAACGGGGCTCTTCTTTGCCTCGGAGGCTTCGGATATCAATTTAGGATAAAGTTATTCAACATATTCAACGACGTCCCCTATTTCCAATTTCTTGGCAGCTATTGGTTTGGGCGGAACATCCGTTCCCCTGATCGCCGCCCTGATGAGCAAGTGGTTCGAAAAGTGGCGCGGCCTTGCCGTTAGCTTGGCTCTATCTGGTAATTCCTTGGGACATTTTGCCCTCGTTCCGCTTTTTACCATCTTTGCCTTACGCTATGGTTGGAGGGCCTCATACTTCTACATCGGCTTAATCATGTTAAGATTCAATGTAACCCTGGCACTGCTTGTGATTAGAGGGGATCCAGATGATCTCGGACAGAGGCCTTATGGCTATAAAGATAGAGAGAGAATAAATGGAGAGGAAGCCCAAATCTCTTCCGTTGAAAATCTTCGAGATCTGAGTTTAAGGGAGGCCATGTGCACCCACTCTTTCTGGTTCTTTCTGATCGTTATGTTCATCTGTGGTACCGGCGATTTTATGGTTACAACCCACTTGACCCCCTTCGTTACCGATTATGGTATTTCACCCACTACGGCGGTCAATATGTTGGCCTGGTATGGATTGATGAGTTTAGCCGGGATAATGGTTGCCGGACCCGTCTCGGATTTGATGGGAAATAAGATCCCCATTGCCCTCACCTTTGTGTTGCGGTTCTTATCATTCCTTCTGATCCTGAAATATCAGAACCTGGGCTCTTTCTATATCTTTGCCTTGATTTTCGGCTTTACGCATCTTATTACAGCCCCTCTCACACTCACCCTAGTTGGTAAACTCTACGGATTCTCTCATGTCGGTCTTATTTCTGGTTTTATTACCACCGTTCATCATTGTGGCGGAGGTTTTTGGGCCTATATAGGAGGATTGATCTTCGAGCAGACAGGGAGTTATCGGTTAGCTTTTGTTCTTTCGGCAATTATGGCGGTTGTCGCCTTTTGCAGCACGATTTTATTAATCGAGAGAAGACATCAGGCCATTCAATAGATGTCCCTACTACCATGGTGCGCACCGATTACCCAATCGTCATCCCGGGAACAACTGAATCCGGCCCTACAGGGCCGGAGAACACCCAAGTCGGAATTTTATTGCCCTCCTTCATCCATATGTTCAAGCCGTGAAATTCGCTCGGCAGGGGGCGGGTGGGAATAATAAAACCAAGCATAGAAGGGATGGGGAACTAAATTCGCCAGGTTTTCAGTGGCCAACCGTATGAGGGCATCCCGCATCGGTTTAGCCGTCCCCATCAGGGTAACGGCGACAGCATCCGCCTCGCGTTCAAACTTCCGGGAAATGGCCGACCCCAAGGGACGAAGGAAATAGCCAAGGGGGCTCATGAGCGTGCCGACGAGAAAAAGCCCGACATAAGCGACGGGTTCTCCGAAACCGAAGGTCTGATACATGAAGGGCCACTTCAGCACTCTTGCCACGAGGTACAACCCGATCAAAGAGAACATCTCCATGACAATGAGTTGTTTGAGCGTATGTTTTTTCTTCCAATGCCCCGCCTCATGGGCGAGGACCGATATGATCTCCTCCTCAGGATGAGATGCTAACAGGGTATCGAAGAGAACGATGCGTTTTGTCCTGCCGATTCCGGTAAAGTAGGCATTGGTATGTTTGCTTCGTTTGCCCGCATCCATCTGAAATACCTCTCTGACCCGGAGGCCGACTTTCACCATCAGGGAAACAATCCGATCCTTCAACGCCTCATCGGAAATGGGCTCAAATTTGTTGAACAACGGAGCTATCAACACGGGATAGAGCCATAGCATTATCAGCTGAAACACCCCGATCATAGCCCATGCCCAGAGCCACCAGGTGTTCTTGAGATAGGAGAGCAGGGCCAACAGAACCAGCAGAAGGATACCACTCAAGATCACTGATATTGCCGTGCTTTTGATCCAATCGACGAACCATAATCGGAGGGTTCTGGTATTGAACCCGTATCGATCCTCAATGACAAAGGTGCTGTAGAGGCCGAAGGGGATTTGGAGCAGGTTAGAGATCAATGCGAACACTGCAAAAAAGGTCAAACCCCGGACGATGAAGCCGGGTTGCCAGCGGTTGACCGTTTGGGCCAACCAGGGCAGAAAACCTGACAACAAGATCACCAGCAAAAGCAGCTGATCAAACACCGCAATCACGATGCCGAAATTGCTGGAATCGGCAGTATAAGCGGAAATCCGGGCAAGCTTCTCCCCGTCCACCGAACCCTGGAAAACCGGGGGGACTTCGTTTCCCCGCTTGCGAAGGTGAGAGATATTGAGCCGGTTGAGGGTAAGCTGAAACAGGGATCGCAGGGCGAAAACTGCAAGGAAAGCGATGAGCAAAGAGTTAAACTGGACCATATTTCTCAGGCTCGTTTCTGGGGGGGTGTTCCCCCCTTGCCGTCAGCATCCTCAAGGGAGACTCCCTCCCGCTCAGCCATGGCGAGAATGAGACCGGCAGTTCCTGTCATCATATTATCACCAAAGGGCGCCCCCGGGACGATCCCCTCTATCCCTACCCCTTTCAGGATTCTCCTTTTGGGACCCGTTGCCAGAATGATCTCCACCTCGTCAAGTCCCGGGGCCTTTCGCGTGTAGGCCCCGTGTCCACCCTCCGAGACGATTCTCTCATGGGAGAGCCTTCCCTCAGCCAGATCGGTGATGAGGGCCTCCAGAATCTCTGGGGTGATTGCGCTCGTGTGATACTCAAAGAATCCGCCGATCTCCCCGTCCAGTACGAGGGCACCCAGGGTATGGGAGCTGGCAATATCCAGCACCATGATTGATCTTTTCCCTTGAGCCGATGGATCGCTGGACGCACCCAGTATGGCCGCCATCCCCGTATCCATGAGATATATCTTGCCTGAGGGAATCCCTCTCGCGTCCGCCGCCGCAGCCCGCATGCGACGGAGGTAGGAGGGGATTCGGTCGGCTTCAAATAGAAAGGCGGAGGGCCGTGGGTCTTTATCAATAATCCTCTTGAATATTTGGTGGCGAAAATCGAGGGATGAAATTCTCTCCTTGGGCGTCCCATGGTCCTGGACGCATATCCCGAAGTAGTCAACCATCGGGTTAATCCCCATGGACTCCAACACGGTCACGATATCCTCCACCACGATATCTCCGGCCTTGAACCAGGAAGTGTCTGACTTTTTGGCCTCCCGCTGGGCTGCCTTTGCGGAAATCAATATTACCCCAAGATTTTTGATCCTTTCTTTGCGGGGATGAATGGTTTCAGCAGCGGACCGAGTCATCATGACTCTGCACTGTCCGGTTTTGGCTTTTATGGCCTCGGTAACAGGACCTCCCCCCATCTGACGCCCCGTGATGAGGATACGATTACTCTCGGAGGCCATTATCCTTTCGGCAAGGGCCCTGGTCGGGGATTTTGCCACAAATTTGAATTGATCCCCTGATTGGGAATCGAAAAACAGTCCATCCAGGGTGCTCGTGCCCACGTCTATGGCTAGGAATCGTGCCATCGATCTTTCCCCATTCCATCCTTACCTGGACGAAGTTATTTCTCAAGTATTTTAACACAATTTGTTTTGCGGGAGCATGCTGAAATTCCATGGACAAAATAAGATGTTTAGGATGTTTCTTGAGAGTCACCTTATGTGACTAGTCAAAACTGGAAAAATAAGCTCTAAGCACACATTAAGATTTATTTGGAACCATTCTTAGTGAAACGAAACGGCCGCAAATCCAATTTTTTAGACCGACGAGCGATTTTTTCAGACATCCCTTCCTATTCATCGCACAAATAGAGAAGAGGACCCCATGGAAGGAAACATGAACTTAGACGACGTTACCCGGGGGATTGAAGAACCTCTAACTATCCAACCCAACCTCTTTTTTCCACCGGATACCCTCATCGCAGAGATCCACAATCTTGCATTCCCCATGTTTGGGTCTCCGGGCGATACAGATGGCACGGCCGTGGAGGATGAGGAGGTTTGAGAATCGAATCCATTTATCCCTTGGCACCACCTCCATGAGATCGAATTCGACCTTGGTTGGATCGGTATTCCTGGTCAGCCCGATGAGCCTTGACAACCTGAGGACATGGGTATCCACGACGACACCGGGAATGCCATAGGCCTCTCCCAGGACCAGGTTAGCGGTCTTCCTCCCAATTCCCGAAAGGGAGACCAAATCCTCAAGGTTGTCCGGAATCTTTCCGTTAAATTTCTCCACGAGATCGGTGCAGAAGCTCTTAATAGCTTTGGACTTGTTTCTGAAGAATCCCGTTGGTCGAATATCCTCTTTCAATTCACCCAAATCGACCCGGGCATAGTCCTCGGCAGACCGGTATTTCCTGAACAGATCCTGGGTTACCTTGTTGACCCTCTCGTCCGTACACTGGGCGGAAAGGACCGTGGCCACCAGAAGCTCCAGTGAATTAGTGAACTGAAGGGCCGTCTTGGCATTTGGATACTCGGTCTCCAGAATTTCTATAATGTGCTTCACCCTCTTTTCATTCCACCCTTTTCCCATCTCCGTTTCCTCCTCAGCAAGCGAAGCTATCCTTGTTCCTAAAATAGCAAAGGGGGACGATATTCACAAGAAAAATAGCTCCGCTTCAAAAACCCCTGTTTTCTGAATCCCAGCTGTGTTGCTCGTCTATTTATGCGCAGGAAAAAGCCGAGCCACCTATTTACCTCGACGGCTCGGCTGTCCTCAAAATTTATCGATTTCTTGACTAAAGAGATGCTGCCAAAAATTCACCTAAAATACTAACAGATTGGATAAAAGCCCTCCCGCAAATTCGACATCCCATCACTGTGCTTCTGACCCTATGATTAACGAAGTGAAAGAAGAACGATTCTACGTATCTTCCCTTTGCCCGGATCCCTTGAAATAGTAGATGAACCGGGTCAGGGCAATCTTGTCCTGTTTCTCGATATCTTCGATTGATATCCCCAATTCAAACCCTTGATCTTCAGAGCCCGTTATATAGATCACTTTTCCCTTGAAAGCGACCAAGTTTTCCCCGAGAGCCATGGTGATATCGAGCATTTCCCCGGAATCAACCGAAAAGCTACTCTGTAACCTCACCCCTCCTAGACTCACGTCCATTGACCGGGAAATTTTTTGGTCATATTCTCTTCCCCGGTTATCAAATCGGGTGTAGATGGCCGGGTAATCCATCTTCAACCTCATCGAATCCCTTCTATCATGAAATCTAAAAGTATCTTCCATGTAGTCTCCCTTGAATCTCTCTTAATCTTTCGCTCCACAAAAAACCGTGGCTTTTAGTTCTGTTTTCACAGATCATCCGGCTTTTTGCTATTTTTCTTTTTATCATAAATGCATAGAAATGTAAACCCTGTTTTAAGCGATTGTAATAGATTCTATTTGGCGGGAGTTTTCTCTATCTTTCTTCAAATATAATCAAATGATTGCATTTCATAAACATATTTCCGAAGAATCTGAAAATCTCATTAGATCTTGGGTTTTCTTTTCTTATGTTTTTCCCCACAATTTCAAACGATTCATCTGAGATGGATGCGAAGGTGATGTTATTGAGACAAGTAAGGATAAGAAAGGGGATTGACTTTTTCCCGACATATATGAGATAGTTGAAAGCGAATGTATATTCTCCGAGCCATTCTTCCTAAATCTTGAAGATAGGGTATGGGGAATGGCCGATAGGGCACAGCTGGAAACGGCTGTACCTCCCGTGTTTGGAAAGGAGACGCCTTCCTCATAAGAGGGGGAAAAACCAATGTCCAAACGCGGGCATTGGTTTTTTTGTTGAGCCCATTGGTTCCGAGTTGAAATAATGCTAACGGATAACTTCGCGAGAAGGATAAATTACCTTCGGATCTCCATCACCGACCGGTGCAATTTGAGATGTAGGTATTGTATGCCCGATGAGGGCATCCACCTCATCTCCCATGACCAGGTCCTGACATATGAAGAAATCCTTCGGGTGGCAAGGCTTTTCGGCCAATTAGGCATCGACAAAATCCGCCTGACCGGGGGAGAACCCCTGGTCAGAAAAGGAGCCTTAGATCTCATCCGTGGGATTTCAGAGATCCGAGAAATCGCAGATCTAAGCCTGACTACCAATGGAGTCCTCTTGGGGGAATACGCCACGGATCTGGCCAAGGCCGGAATCAGGCGAATTAACATAAGCCTTGATACGTTGAACCGGGAGAAATTTGCCTACATTACCAGGAGGGATCGGTTTTCCGAGGTACGAACGGGAATCGAAAAGGCCCTTGATGTCGGGCTTTCCCCCGTGAAGCTCAATGTGGTGGCCATTAAGGGGTTCAATGATGACGAAATCCTTCAATTTGCGCAGTTGACCCTGGATAACCCTCTGATCGTCCGCTTCATCGAATTCATGCCCACGGCAGGGGTGGATTTCTGGAATCGGGATCATGTGTTGACCGGCGATACGATTCGAAACCAGGTCGGCAAGCTGGGTCCCTTAGTCCCCGTCAATGGCAACGAAAATGATGGTCCGGCTACCCGATTTCGCCTTGAGGGCGCTGCAGGAGAACTCGGTTTCATCAGCCCCATCAGCAGCTGTTTCTGTGAGAATTGTAACCGTTTGAGGTTGACGCCCGACGGGAGGTTGAGGGCGTGCCTCTTTTCCGACAATGAAATCGATCTAAGGCTCCATTTGAGGAACCACTGTACTGATGAGAAATTGGAACATCTCCTCATGACGGCTCTACAGAACAAACCGCAAAGACACACGATCGAGACATCACTCTTCAGGAAATGTCAACGAAATATGTCGGCTATTGGGGGATGAGTCAAGGGCAAACAGGGGATACCGATATGAAGGAAAAGAAGGGTTTTACCCATTTCGATGAAAGAGGAAGGGCCAGGATGGTGGATGTGAGCCAAAAGGAGGCTACCATGAGGGAGGCCATTGCCCACGGCTCCATCTCCATGAATCGGGAAACATTCCGGATGATAATGGATAGAAGGATCGCCAAGGGGGATGTTTTGGGGGTAGCCCAAGTCGCGGGGATCATGGGGGCAAAACGAACCGCCGACCTCATCCCCATGTGCCACCCCCTGAACCTCACCAACGTGGAGGTAAACTTCTTTCCCTCTAAAGGAGAAAATAAGATTGAGATCGAGGCCAGGGTCAAAACTAGGGGTCAAACGGGTGTGGAGATGGAGGCTCTGTTGGCCGTCTCCACTGCAGGCCTGACCATCTACGACATGTGTAAGTCCGTGGACCGAAGCATGATCATCTCGGACATTCATCTCGTTACGAAGAAAGGCGGCAAAAGCGGCACCTTTCGGTGGAAAGAGTGGGAGGATGGCCATTAAGGGTAAAGTATTGGCGGTGAACATCAGCGCGGACAAAGGAACCAAAAAAAGGGATGTCCGTAAATGTGACCTTCTGAGGGACTTCGGCCTCAAGGGTGATGCCCACGGTGGTCATTGGCACCGTCAGGTGAGCCTTCTGGCCAACGAGAGCATTGACAAAATGAGGCGAAAGGGGTTGAAAGCGGCCCACGGGGACTTCGCGGAAAATATCACAACTGAGGGAATTGACCTTATGAACCTTCCCATCGGGACAACATTGAGGATCGGCAATGAGGCGATCCTCAGGATGACTCAGAAGGGGAAGAAGTGTCACGACCGATGTGCCATCTATTATCAGATGGGGGATTGCGTTATGCCCCGTGAGGGAGTATTCGCCGAAGTCCTCCATCCCGGCCAAATCTCGGTAGGCGATTTCATAGAGGTGACGGAGGAGTGAGGATCAAGGTCTCCATCTTGACCATCAGCGACAGGGGAGCCAGAGGCGAAAGGGAGGATACGAGCGGGAGCACCATCCAAAGCCTTTTGAAAGGACTTCCCTCCGAAGTGATCCACTATGAAGTCATCCCGGATGAGAGCGATTTGATCAAAGAGGCCCTCATTCGATGTACCGATTCGCTCCATTCCGATCTCATCTTAACTACGGGGGGAACGGGGCTAAGCCCCAGGGACCTCACCCCGGATGCAACCCTGGAGGTAATCGAAAAAGAGGTTCCCGGTTTCTCGGAAGCCATGAGGGCGGAGGGACTTAAGAATACTCCCCACGCCATGATCTCCAGGGCCATCTGCGGGATCAGGAAACAAACTCTCATTGTCAACCTGCCGGGTAGCCCAAAGGCCGTAAGGGAATGTCTGGGGGCGATTCTTCCCGCTTTACCCCATGCTCTATCAAAGCTCAAGGGCAGTCAGGAGGAATGCGGACAGGAAGATTAAGGATAGTCCGAGTACTCGGCCCTAAAAACCCTCTTCGAGCCTTCCCTGAGTTTGAAGCATTCGTTG
>Ga0209635_10000082_pt1 | contig 54141 bp, 56 predicted proteins | sample DeeMarSWOR230_32_FD_187463 | JGI IMG/M metagenome (GOLD analysis project Ga0209635, IMG submission 187463) | Marine sediment microbial communities from White Oak River estuary, North Carolina - WOR-2-30_32 (SPAdes) (version 2) | ecosystem: Environmental > Aquatic > Marine > Intertidal zone >...
TCTTCTCGGGGTGAATTTTTTCAGGTATTTTCCCTCGTCGACGTTCTTAATCTGCCCGTCAATCCACCCAAAGCACAAAGCCTCCTCCAGAGCCTCGTCTGCTTTAACCGTTTTTATTTTTCCGGCTTTCCCGAAAACCAGCCATATTCCCCTGCTGGTTTTATGGTTTTTAGAAAGCCACTGTCTGAATTCCTCTCTATCGGCAAATAAAATGCGTTCTTCCATACGTAAATCCTGCTATTTTATTTCAAAAGACATATTCTTTAATTGATGATAGTAGTTGCCCCGTTTGGCCGTGAAACATAATACCGAGTAGTCCGGGTCTTCTACCCCCAGGGGATAATAGACTTCGGCACCATCAATCCAGAGCATCTTTTTCGATTCTATATCCTGCAGAATTTCTACGGTACCGATGAGCATCAGACCTCTGAAATTCTTCTCATCGACGTAATATACGCATGCCCGGTTGTCTTTCCAGAGCTGCTGGACTCTTTTGGATGAGGTGTTGGTGCTGAATCAGATTTTCTTCAGTCCTTCATGCTTTAGACTCAGCATAGCCTTGATATTCGGGAAACCATCATCACCGTTTGTCCCCAGCATGCAGATGGCTGATTTCTCGACCAGTTCCAGACCTTGAGACATGGCTTCCTTCTCGTCCCTCATAAGGTAGCCTTTCCTTTGTATTTTTTGCGCACTTTCAATAACCTTTTCCAGATTCTCTTTACCCATCGGTTCACCACCTCGTACTCTATAAGCTGCTAATATACTATCATACAGAAGCGCCGCAGGCACCTCACTCGTCAAGTCACTTTATAAAGTCGACGTATCCATATATAATCAAAGATAACATGCCATCACGTGACCCGATTATCGAAGAGATACACATGGTGCCGGAGGCGCCGTGGTGCTTTGAGGCTTTCGCCCAAAAACCTTTCAGTTTCTTCCTGGATAGCGGCATGGACCCCCAGAAGCTGGGGCGTTTCTCCTTCATGGGCAACGGCCCCTTCCTGGTACTGAAAAGCCATGGTGATGAGATAACACTAATCAAGGACGGGGCGGAGGAAAAGAGGAAGGGAAATCCTTTCGACGTGCTGGGCGAGTTGCTGGAGATATATAGGCTGGACAGCGGAGAATATCCGGTGCCTTTCACGGGTGGGGCGGTGGGGTATTTCAGCTATGACCTGTGCCACTTCATCGAACGGCTGCCGAAAACAGCCGCTGATGATTTAGACCTCCCGGAGTGCTACCTGGGCTTTTACGACGCCGTCGTCGCCTTCGACCACTTGCTAAATAAGACTTACCTAGTATCCACAGGATTCCCCGAAATAGAAGAGAAAAAAAGGCTTAAAAGAGCAAAAGCCAGACTTGACGAGCTACGGAATCTGGTATTGCTGGCGCCTCCCCCGGTAATTTTCAAGACGCCTTCCACGAAGAAAGGCTCCTTACTCAAGGCTAACTTCACTCATGACGGCTACCTTGCGGCAGTGGCAAGAGCCCGCGAGTATATCTGCGCCGGAGACATCTTTCAGGTCAATCTCTCGCAACGGTTCGAAGCTGCCCTGGATATACCGCCGTATGAGCTTTATAAACGACTCCGCAAGATTAATCCGGCGCCGTTCGCCAATTACTTCAACTTCGACGGCGTAACAGTCGCCGGGACATCGCCGGAGAGGTTCCTCAAAGTAAGCGAGGATCGGGTCGAAACGCGTCCCATCAAGGGCACCCGACCGCGGGGAAAAACACCGGAGGAGGACGAAGCACTGGCGGAAAGCCTGCTGCAAAGCGCCAAAGACCGCGCCGAGAACATCATGATAGTCGACCTGGAGCGGAACGACATCGGGCGGGTCTGCCGCTATGGTACAGTTAAGGTCACCGAACTGGCTATCCTGGAGACTTATCCCACCGTGTTTCACCTGACCTCCACAGTGGTGGGACAGCTTAGGGAGGGGGAAAGCCGTACCAACCTCCTCAAAGCCACGTTTCCCGGCGGCTCCATCACCGGGGCGCCCAAGGTACGAGCGATGGAGATAATAGATGAACTGGAACCGACTCGCCGCAGCGTCTATACGGGGTCGCTGGGCTACCTGAGCTTCGATGGCAACATGGACCTCGACATCGTGATACGGACGATGATTATTAAGGGTAACCGGGTGTATTTTCAACTGGGAGGCGCCATCGTTTTCGACTCCGAGCAGGAGGCGGAATACCAGGAGACGCTGGACAAGGGAAAAGCCCTGATACAAGCGCTGAATCTCTCGCCTGAGGGCAGCGTGGAGATAGTATCGTGATTCTGGTGATAGATAACTACGACTCTTTCGCTTATAATCTGGTACAGTACCTGGGCGAACTGGGGCAGGAGCCGGCTGCCCGTCGTAACGATGCCGTTACTCTTAAAGAAATAGAAAAAATGGCGCCGAGCCATATCGTTATCTCGCCGGGTCCCTGCACACCGCTGGAAGCAGGCATCTCCAACGATGTTATACGGCACTTCCGTGGCAGAATTCCCATCCTGGGGGTATGCCTGGGGCACCAGTGCATCGGTTACGTCTACGGAGGGAAGATAAAGCGGGCGGCCCTCCCCATGCACGGCAAGGACTCGCCCGTTTACCACGATGGTGATACTATATTCAGAGGGGTGGCATCGCCGCTGGTGGGGGGACGCTATCACTCGCTGGTTATCGCCGCAGAATCCGTCCCATCGTCGCTGGAAGTCTCGGCGAAGACGAAAGACGGTGTTATAATGGGGGTGAGGAACCGGGAGGACGCCGTGGAAGGCATACAGTTCCACCCGGAATCGATTATGACGCCAGCCGGGTATAATATCCTGTCTAACTTTCTGAAAATTACCGCACCGGCAGAGAGGTAAACATGGAAGAAATTGTTAATTTGAACGGCTCGCTCGTGCCGCGTTCCAAGGCGCTTATCTCCGTCTTCGACCACGCCTTTCTTTACGGCTACGGGCTTTATGAGACATTCCGGGCTTATAACGGGCAATTCTTTCTCCTGGACCGACACATCAGACGACTCCTAGAGTCGGCGGAAACTATCGGACTGGGCAAGAAGCTAGCAGACATCGACTTCGAGAAAGCCTGCCGGGAAACACTGGACGCCAACGGACTGGAGAGTGCCCGTACCCGTATTACCGTTTCCAACGGCGCTTCCGATGCGGCTCCCTGGACGAGCCCGACCGATATACAGCCCAACGTGGTGGTTACCACCCGGCCCTTTATGCCCTTCCCGGCGGAAAAGTACGGCGAGGGATTCCACCTCGGTATGGCACCGACAATACGGCGCTGCCGCCAGTCTCTGATTACCACCATGAAGACAATCAACCACCTCGATAGCGTTATCGCCAGGATGCAGGCGGCGGCGCGCGGACTTGATGAGGCGCTAATCCTTAACGACGACGGTTATATCGCCGAGGGCGGGGGCTGCAATATCTTCTTCGTAAGAGAAGGCAGGCTGACAACTCCCGCACTGAACAGCGGTATCCTGCCCGGCATAACCCGCGAGGTGGTCATGGAACTGGCCGCCGGTCTGGGCATAGAGACGAGCCAGGGTCCGGTGGGAATCGGGATTATCAGGAAGTGCGATGAAGCCTTCATGACCAACGCCGTCATAGAAATAATGCCGGTGACGGAGGTCAGGGACGAAAGCGGCAACTCGGTAACCATCAGCGGTGGCAAAGCTGGCGAAATCACCCAGAAGCTGATGGAAGTCTACCGAAAAAAAGTAGAGAAGGAAACGGGTAAAAAATAGGTATACTCAACTTATTAGAGGAAGATGGTGGGTAAACCGTCGGGCTAAGCCGCTGATGGCACGAGGGCGGTCTGGGTGGGAAAAGATATCAAACAAGGGGGCGGGGAAGAGTTAGAGTTACCAGAACTCTACTTGAGATAGCCCCTCATTTTCTTTGATTGCTTTTCTTATTTTATCCTGTATTTCAATGTCGGTAATCGGCTCGACATCCGAGACAGGCAGCCCGATCGCATTCGTCTCTCCCCGCCACCTCACAATAAAGCCCGGCACCTGGGCGCTGACGAAGTCCGACGCCCCGCAGCACGAGGACTCGATGACGGCATGGCTGACGATATATAGGACCTCCCGTCCGTTGTATTGCAGCCTTATCTCTTTCTGCGGGGTGTAGTATCCAGAAGGAGCTCTAATATCCTGATTTAACTCCAGGTGAGTATACCTGGTCATCATTAACCGTCCTTTTTCTCCTGCTACTTAAAGCCCGGTGGTCTCCGGCAGACCCAGCACGATATTCATGTCCTGCACCGCCGTACCCGAGGACCCTTTGCCCAGGTTGTCAAAACGCGCCGAAAGCAGGATTCTTTCCCTGTTGCCGAAGACGAATATATCGAGGTTATTTGTGCCGTTGCAGTCGGTAAATGTCAGGAAGCCGTCTTTCAGGTTATCATCCGGAGGATACGGCATCACATTAATAAATGACTCTCCGTCATAATAGTCAGCCAGGAAAGACCTGATATCAGCCGCCGTGAAGGCTTTCTTCAATTGATTGGCGATAAGCGGTATAGAGACAACCTCGCCGTTATATACATCGACCACGGTGGGAGAGAAAACCGGCGACTGCGCCAGACCGACCACTCTGGTCATTTCCGGGACATGCTTGTGGTTCAACTGTAGTGAATAAAGTCGCGGATTTTTAATATATTCCGGTACTACGTCTTTCTCATAGTCCGCAATCATGGCTTTACCGCCGCCGCTATACCCGGCTACGGCATAGCTGGTAACGGGGTATTCCGCATCAACAATTCCGCCGGTTACCAGCGGATACAGCAACGCCACAAACCCGGTGGCATGGCAGCCGGGCACGGTGATTCTCTTGGAGTTTTTTATCAGGGTCCGCTGCCCTTTGTTAAGCTCGGGAAGTCCGTAAACCCACCCTTCCGTCACGCGGTGGGCGGTAGAACCGTCGATAATGCAAACCGAATTGTTTTCAACTAGGCTGACGGATTCACGGGCAGCATCATCCGGCAGGCAAAGAAAGACGATATCCGCTTCATTTAAAAGCTTCTTCTTTGTCCCGGTATCCTTGCGTTTATCGTCGGGTATCTCAAGTATCTCGATGTCTTCTCTACCGTTCAAACGCTCTCGTATCTTCAGTCCGGTAGTACCGTGCTGACCGTCAACAAACACCGTCTTTTTCATAAGATAGTCCTTTTATCTGCCAGAGAAGTTTTGTAAGTTGCCTATTATTATTTTATGTTATCCTGAATAAAAGTATAGCATATGCCCGGCTTAATTGATACTTAAGACGGGTAATTGATAAGCCGGGATATCTGCTGATGATAGCCTATTTATACAAGGCTAAAGATTTTATTCGTAAAATTTTCTAATTTACTCGTGGGATATACTTGACATGAGCGTAACAATAGTATATGGTTGTTAGCAAATAGCTTCGAGGAAGGAGGAACCATGCAAGCCTATTGTGTCAAATGCCGTGCTAAAAAAGAGATGAAAGATCCTAAAGCCATCACCATGAAGAATGGCAAACCGGCGACGCAGGGTAAATGCCCGGACTGCGGAACCAAGATGTTCAGAATCGGCAAGAGCTAAAGCCGGTCAGAATACGGGATTTATATATAGGCGGGGGCTGGATATTTCCGGTTGAGAAGTATCCAGCCTTTTTGCTTTTTAGTTCGTATTAGTTTGATGTTTATACGATCTGATGGTTTACGTATTTTTTTATAAGCTCGGTTGAATTTACCACGTTGAGTTTACGGAACATAAGGGAGAGTCGACTTTCAAGCTCTCCCATTATTTTATCAAGATTCTCTTCAGGCATGTTCCATAATTCTTTCTTAAAATCGCCGAAAGCCTTTTTACGTGTTTTATAGATGAACTGCTCCTCGGTCTCACCGGCTACCCTTTCATGGCTGTACTTGGCATCGAGGTGAGTATGCAGGGTCTTGAGGAATTCCTTCGGGAAGTAGGGACTATCATAGATAATGTTCTGGAATCCGGTAGCTAGATGCACCTCCACGGTACCAACCTGCGGGAACATATCGAAGGCGGTATCGGGCAGCGTGGAGGCGCCGTGCTGCACCGCTCCTCCCATGCCGTATTCCTCGCGGGCGATTTCAGAGAGTTCTTTAAGGGTGTTGAAATCGATACTGACTTTAGCAATCGAGCCGTCAGGTAAAACCACGCCGCCGTGTGAAGTGCCGGTCTGCACGCTGATTTTAGAGATGCCCTTATCGTCGGCACCAAGATGGTCACGGTAGACTTTCATGAAAGCCCGCAGGTCCTCCGGAGTGCTGTTGCCCTTGCCGATTTCGCCGATTTCACCGCCGATAGATACGGTTACGCCTTCCGGCTGGATGCTGCGTATATATCGGGTCATTTCCGCGGTGATGCCTGAGTTCTTTACCTGCTGTGCCTCGAGGCTTGACTGCGACATATCAACGAGGGTAGAGGCATCGATGTCAATATTATAAAAGCCTGCCTCGATAGACTCGTGTATCAATTTTTTAATATCGTTTAGTTCGTTTTCCGGGTCCTCGCGGTACATCTTGCGGCGGACCTGATAGTGGTCGCCCTGGACAAAGACCGGTCCCTTGAATCCCTCCCTGATGGCGGCTGCCAGGATGCAGGCGGTATACTCGGCGGGACTCTGCAGGGTATAACCCATCTCCGAACGGGCAATCTCAAAGATAAAGGCGCCTACGGTATCTTTTAAGGCGGCGCGAAAGACCGCCCGGGCGACATGATAGGTGATGCCGCGTATATTAATGGCGGGTACGGTAACACCATGATAGAGTCCCCTTCCGGAGGCTTCGTAGAGTCCCTGAATGCTGGCGGGGCAAATACCTTTTTCACCCGCCATCTCCCTGATAACACGGCAGTGCTTTTCTCTCGTTGGAGAGTCGGCTCCAAAGACAGCCAGGTTCACCAGGGAGTCGATATTATTTCTTTCGCCGGCTTTTTGAGGGGGTCTTTGTGATTCTTTTCCGGACATTGTTCAGAATCGTCCGCCTTCCATTATATCTATCAGTATCGTACTGCGTGGCAACATCCACCAGATTAAGTTTGCCGTAGATTTTCTCCAGAGGGACATAGCCTATTTTACCGTTGGTATAACACACCATATTTCCGTATTTGTTCTTAGATACCAAATCAATCGCGGCAATGCCGAAGTATCTTCCCATCCTGCGGTCATAGGCACAGGGGGCGCCGCCGCGCTGTAGGTGACTCAGCACAACGCTGCGTGTTTCCAGACCGGTACCCTTTTCTATTTCCCGGGCGACAACCTCGCCGATGCCTCCCAGGGCTTTATGCCCGAAGCTATCGGTGCCCTCTTTCTTAACAACCTCAACGCCGCCTTCAGGCTTAGCCCCCTCGGCTACGATGATTATTTCATACCTGGTTCCGGACCTTCTCCCCTCACTGACCAGCTCATTTACCCTGTCCATGGAGAAGTCGTATTCCGGGATAAGGATAAGATAAGCCCCGCAGGCTTCGCCGCCCTCCAGAGCCAGCCACCCGGCCGTCCTGCCCATGGTCTCGATAACAAACATTCTTTTGTGCGAGCCCGCTGTAGTCCTGAGGCGGTCGACTTCTTCGACGATAACGTTCAGAGCGGTCTCGTATCCCAGGGTGTAATCGGTCTCGGGGAGGTCTTTATCGATAGTCTTGGGGATGCCGATGACGTTTACGCCTTCCTTTGACAGCCGGGTCGCGATAGCCAGAGTACCGTCGCCGCCGATGGCGATAACGGCATCCATCCCCAACCTTTGGATGTTCTCGATAACCAGTCTGGAGCATTCATTCTTGGGGTCGTATGGACTGAAACGAGACGTCCCCAGCATGGTCCCGCCGTATCGGTCCCAGGTACGCACGATTTCCGGGTTGAGGGGGACGATATGCCCGGCGGTATCCCAGGTCGACGGGTCGACGTTTACCAGTCCCTTCCAGCCGTCGCGGATGCCCATGACATCATACCGGATGCCTCTTTCCCACTCAAGGCGTTCGTCCATAGCGGTCTTGACCACCCACTTGAGGGCGGGGTTCAGTCCGGCGCAATCACCTCCGCCGGTCAGCACGCCGATGCGACACTTCTTCATAGTTACTCTACGGAAATTATAGGTGCAGTATACGATTGTGTCAAAAAAGCTCTAACGGTGTAGTAATAATAGAGTAGTGGGCAGCAAAGAGCAAGGGTGGCGGCACTTGGAACGTCTCAGGGATAGCCATTAATGTGAAGTTTTGGGGATTCGGGAGGAGCAAAAAATATAAAAATTATACGCTATCAGTCTCCGGGATGGGTGGACTTGCAGGGAAAAAGGGAGTACAATTTATATGCTATGAATGGGTTGCACCGGAGAAATCCGTTTTCCCAGGAAAGTAAAAATATGAGCACTCGTCTCGGTTGAGCGGGTGCTCTTTAATCATGGAGGTAACGATAATGCATTCGGACTTAATCGGAAAAATAGAAAAAGCCAAGCGTTATGCTAAAGAAAAAAACAGGGTTACCTTCTACGAACTTGCGGCTAAATTCCACGGTGAAAACAGCGATTACGATACCGGTTATAAAGACGGTAAATGGCACTGTACCTGCAGTTTCTTCTCCAGGTGGGACGTCTGCAGTCATACGATGGCAATGGAGAAAATGCTGGCGGATATGCTCCCGCCTGAAGCCATCAGCACACAGTATGATGAGGTTTCCGTTTAGGTTGCCGTGGATAAGTGATTCTTCAACGTTCTGTCATTGGCTTTATATACAAGACGGAAACGTGGGTGACTGTATAATCGATGAATTTCCTGGATAAGCTGGCGAGAGCTATCGAGAAGAACCGCAGTCTTCTCTGCGTGGGACTCGACCCTGACCCGACTCTGATTCCGGAAGGCGTCGGCATCTTTGAATTCAATAAAGCCATCATCGATGTTACGGCAGACCTGGTCTGCGCATATAAGCCAAACATAGCTTTTTATGAAGCCCTGGGCAGTGAAGGGCTGGACGACCTGAAAAGCACACGGGACTACATACCTGACGATATTCCGGTGATAATTGATGCCAAGCGAAACGATATCGGCAATACCGCCAGGGCTTATGCCCGGAGTCTTTTCGATTATTATAACTTCGATGCCGCCACGGTTAATCCTTATTTGGGTTTAGACTCACTGGAGCCTTTTATTGAATATCAGGAGCGCGGATTGTTCGTCCTCTGCCGCACTTCCAACGCCGGAGCCACTGATTTTCAGTCGCTCTCATTCAGGACCGGGGATGGCGACATGGCTCTTTTTGAGATTGTAGCGGCTAAAGTAAACGAGTGGAATAAACGCGGGAACCTGGGTCTGGTGGTGGGCGCAACCTACCCCGAGGAACTGAAGCTGCTGCGGAGAAGGTACCCGGAAATGCCTTTCCTGATACCCGGGGTGGGGACACAAGGGGGAGATGTATCCCGGGTGGTAGAGTTGGGCGTAGATGCGGCACACAGAAGGACAATTATCAATTCCTCACGGCAGATAATCTATGCGTCACGGGGCGAGGACTTCGCCCGGGCTGCCGGGCAGGCCGCCAGAGAGCTGAGAGACAAAATCAACGAATACCTGGAAAAAAGCACCGGGTGATACTGGAGAACCGTCGTGGAAATAGCACTCGGTGACATTGTAAGGCTGAAAAAAGCCCATCCCTGCGGCGGCGATACCTGGCAGGTAGTGAGAGTAGGAGCCGACATCGGTATCAGGTGCCAGAAGTGCGGACGCCGTATACTCCTGAGCAGAAGAAGTCTCGAACGTACCGCCAAAGACTATATTTCCCACAGTAAGAAATAGTCTGTTGGGATTCTTCTGAGTTCAAAAACCATTTATCAATAGTGCTAGTTTCCGGGATATCCACCCGTCAGCAGTGTGATTAGCTGGCTGTCTGATACTCTTTGCCCTTTTCATGCAGGACGCTTGAGATAGTCTTACTCAAACTGTGAGCGCTTAAGGGTTTGATAAGGTATCTGGTGGCGCCCATGCGGAGGGTCTTTTTACGCTGGATTGTTTCCGCGATAGCGGTCAGGACGATGACAGGGATTGTGGTGAGTTCCGGGCTGCGCTTAATCTCACGCAGCACCGACCATCCGTCACGACCCGGCAGGCGTAAGTCGAGTAATACGAGGGCGATATCATTCCCCCTCAGCATGTCCATGCCTATTTTGCCGTCGTCGGCACGAAGTACGCGATAACCTTCAAGCTCCAGAACACGAGAGATGAAATTCTGGATATCAGTTTCATCCTCGATGATAAGCACTGTCTTGGATTTACGCATCTTACTTGGTGCCCTGTGTTTCTAAAGATACATAATACTATTGTGCAGACAATATGTCAAATTTTGTGCCAAATGTCATATTATTCACATATGAAACGAGCGTATAAATAGCCTATGTAACGTTTATGGATTTGGTAAATTGGGTAATAAATCCCCTATTGTCCGCCTGTACAGCGAAAGAAACCATGGTGGAAGGTAAATAATTGCGCAAGCAAACTAAGATACGAGGCAGGTTATAGTGGGAACGGATAATCCACAAGATGCCCGGTTGATAAAAACCTGTTACTAAATATCCGGATTTACTAAAAGTATCAGACCTGGTTTATTGTCTATCCAGGTAACAGCGTGATATGCTAAAATAAACAACGTGCCAGCGTAGCTCAGTGGTAGAGCGGCGCTTTCGTAAAGCGCGGGTCGGGGGTTCGAATCCCTTCGCTGGCTTACTTTTTAATTATTCCTGCCGACCGAAGGACCACATCGCCAGAATTGACATGATGAAGCCGAAGACCGCCATTATTATGATGTTTTCCCAGATGCTCATGGCATGTCCGAAGAGGTATATGGTAAATGGGTTTTCTGGTGGATTTCCCATCATTACGGCGCGGATGGTGGCCACGCCGTAGGAAGCCGGGTTTATCTTGACGATAAAGCTCATCCATGCCGGGAGGTCATTCACAGGGAAGAACACCCCGGAGAGGAACATCATGGGGAACATCAGCATCTGCATGATTGCCTGGAAAGCCTCCGTGGACTTGATGCGTGACGCCAGCAAGATGCCCAGCGAGCCCATGGAAGCCGACAGCAGGAACATTAGCGGTAGTAGCGCCAGAACCATCCAGACGGTGAGGGATACCTTGACGACGGGCGCCAGCACCAGTATCATCACTCCCTGGATGGTGGCGACGGTCGCCGCACCCAGCGTCCTGCCCAGCGCCACCGATATGCGACTGATAGGCGCCACCAGCACCTCTTTCAGGAAGCCGAACTCCCGGTCCCAGACGATGGATACGCCGGACATGAACGACCCCATCAGCACGGACATGCCGATGATGCCGGGGTACATGAACTGGATGAAGTCCACGCCGCCGCCCATCATGCCGATGCTGCCCCGCAGACCGCTGCCGAAGATAAAGAGGAAGAAAAGGGGGAAAAGAATCGCGCTCAGCATGCGGGTTTTGTCCTGCCAGAAACGCAGGACGTCCCGGTACCAGATTGTATAGACGCCAAGCAGGTTGTTCATCATCATAATATACTAGTGGGGCGGCCCGGGCATACGCCCGCCGCGCGGTCGAAATTGCGCTATAAAAGAGTCGCCGATGCCATGGTCGCGGATTTCCCGGCCGGTGAGTTTGAGGAAGACATCCTCAAGGGTGGGGTGACGCAGGCTGATGCTGGCGATTTTAATGCTGAAATCCTTGATGAATGGCGGGAGGAACTCCTCGCCGTTAGCCACCGTAAAGGTAAGCTGGTCGCCTTCGGGCCGTACTTCGGTACGGTAACGCGAGCGTATTTCGTCGGCGGCCCGGGCATTATCGTCGGTCCTCAGGGTGACGATGTCTTTGCCGACCATTCGTTTCAGGTTGGCCGGGGTATCGATAGCCACGAGCTTGCCGTGGTCGATGATAGCGATGCGAGTGGCCTTTTCCGCCTCGTCCATGTAGTGGGTGGTCAGAAAAACGGTGGTGCCTTCCCGCTTCTGGAGCTGCAACACGTACTCCCAGATATGGTTGCGCGTCTGAGGGTCGAGGCCCAGCGTGGGTTCGTCCAGGAAGAGTACCTTGGGGTAGTGCAGCAGCCCCCGGGCAAGTTCCAGGCGGCGTTTCATGCCGCCGGAAAAGGTGCGTACGACCTTTTTCCGCCTGTCCCAGAGGTCGACCATCTTTAAAACTTGTTCGATGCGCTCTTCGCGGACGGAGGCGGGTACGTTGTAAACCATGGCGTGGAAACGCATATTGTACAGTGCGGTAAGTCGGTCGTCGAGGCTGGAATCCTGAAAGACCAGGCCTATGGAATGGCGCACCTGGTTCTGCTGATGAACGACGTCAAATCCGTTGAGAATGGCTTTACCCGAGGTAGGCCGGGCAAGGGTGCAGAGGATATTGATAGTCGTGGTCTTGCCTGCCCCGTTGGGTCCCAAAAAACCGAATATTTCACCCGGGGAGACATTGAAACTGATGTGGTCTACGGCGACAAGCTGTCCATACTTTTTTACCAGGTTATCTACCTGAATGATGTATTCAGACACGTTATTTTATTATACACGGTAGACCCACGGCGGGAAAAGGTGGTCCACCCGTCATCTTCCTTCCGGTACCTTCATTCTTTCCCCAGGATTTCCTCGACATCGCGGCAGGCACGTGAGACTGCCTCTTTTATCTTTACCCACTTCTCCGGTTCCAGATGGTGGGCTTTACGCCCGACCAGCCTGCCGAGATTTCTCAGCTCATCAATAGTATCGTGAAATTCCTCGGCGTTACGCGGGTGCCACCATTCCCTCATCTGCCCCTTAATTTTATCAATGACGTCCTGCTGTTCCTTAAGGAACTTAATACCCTCGTCGGTGATGGTATAGACCTTCTTACCATCACGTTCCGAGGAACTGAGATAGCCCATATCGTCGAGCATCTGGAGGGTGGGGTAAACGCTGCCGGCGCTGGGGGTATAAAAGCCGTGGAAGTAGTCCTCAAGAGCCCGGATGATTTCATAGCCGTGGCTCGGTTTGTCTTTCAGGAGGTTCAGAATAACGTATTTCAGGTCGCCTTTCTCAAAAATACGCGAGTGCCGTTCGAAAGGGAAAAAAGGCCGGTGAAACATAGCACCTGTTCTCCTTTACATTTATTACGATATATCGTAACATATCTGAATCCGTTTGTCAAGTAATTTGATTTGTTATTTTTCGTACATAAATTGTATAATATTAGCAGCTTAAACCTTCCCGATTAATTATTACAGAATATAGCGGCATACCCGATTATTCTGCAGAGTAAAAATATAAGCCGCTGGTAGCCAGCGGTTCTCTTGAAAGGACGAGGAAATTACCGAGCCACAACGCAAACCGCGCTCTTTTTTCCTGACATCGCTGCCGTTTTTCATCATCGCGCATGCGGCGCACCACTTTTTAATGGCGCTGCAACAGCCGCTGTTCCCTGCCATGCGTGATTATTACAAGATTGAAACATACACCAAGGCTTCGGCGATACCCATGGCCTTTTCCCTCGCCAGCGCGACGGGGCAATTGCCGGCCGGCTGGTTAGCCGACCGCTTCGGGCCGGTAGCCCTGATCATGATAGGTACTCTCGGCGTCGCCATAGCCGGTGTACTCGTCGGGCTCTCGGTAAACTTCGTCATGCTGCTTATCACGCTGATGCTGATGGGACTACTATCCGGGGGGTACCACCCGGCAGCGACACCGCTCATCTCGGCGTCGGTAGTACCGCAGCAGCGCGGCCGGGCGCTCGGTCTTCACCTCGTCGGCGGTAATTCCGCCTTTTTCGTAACGCCGCTTATCGCCGCCGCCATCGTCAGCGCCTTCGGAGAGGAAAGCGGCTGGCGGTATTCCTACCTTATCCTGGCGGCGCCGACGGTACTCTTCGCGTTGATTTTCTACATTTATCTGTCGCGTCACGGCGGCAGGGCCCACGTGGAGACGGTAAAGCAGCGGATAATCGAGGAGAAACCGCCGCAACCGGGGTATAAAAGGCGGCTGATTGCCTTTTTAACCATGATGGTCATCGGGGGAGGCATCGGCATGTCGGTCCTGCCTTTCCTGACTCTCTACATGACCGACGAACTGGGGGCATCGAACGCAACGGCCGGCGGCTTGATGTCAATCGTATTTTCCTCGGGTCTCTGGGCCGGTCCGGTCGGCGGATACATCTCGGATAAAATAGGCAGCGTCAAGGTAATTATCGCCACCGGGCTTTTGACCGGCATACTGGTTTATTTCTTCAAGCTGGTCTCGCTGGGGCCCAGCCTGTACTTCCTGCTGTTTTTCCACGGCCTTAATATGGCTATGCGGATGCCGGTGACCGAGGTATTTATCATGAGCCAGGCACCGGGCAAGCACCGCTCCAAGATTTTCGGTGTATATTACTCTACCATGCAGTACACGGGGGCGATATTCGTACTGCCCGGAGGATACCTGCTGGAACGGTTCGGCTTCGACACCATGTTTACATGGGCAGCTATCGGGGTCACGGTGGTGGCGATAATAACCGCTTTCTTTATTATGGACGCCAAGGACAACTACCAGGGTGAAACAGAGGTCTTATAACAAGCTTAAAAGTCCATCATCGGGTTATCACCCGCCATTTCCATAAGCTCTTCTATCTGGGACAGCTCCATTTCCAAGGCTATCGTCAGCCACGAGCCGGAAATGAATACTTCAATATTCCCCAGGAATTCTTTCAGTTCCGGTTCTTCCATCATGCCTTTGAACATGCTTATCATTCCGCTTATCGTATCATGGGCATCCTGTACGGAGTCCGCTTCAAGGAAATGGAATTCAATGCGGCTGCTGAAAGTCTCCCTGTCTTTATCAACGGAGAAGCCGATTATATCAATGCTGCTGAAAGCGTCCATGGATATGGGCATTTCACCTATCATCGAGTCGCCGGTAAACGCGTCCTGAGCATCTTCCGGCACTATCATAGCCAGCGAAACAAGCGCGTTATCATACCGTTTATAGGCATCAAGTAGCTCGTCCTCAACAGGCTGGCGGTCACCCGTAATGACATCGATACTGTCCTTGACAGCGTCGGGTGTGCCGCCAAGGAGCATTTTATCGTTCAGGAAAGTGAATGATGCGTCTTCATTTTCATTGGTGTATAATTTGTGTTCTTTATAGTCGCTGGTTAAAAATTCTTCACCGGTATTCTTCTCGATGTTCTTTATAAACTCATCTTCGTCAAAGTTCCCCTCGGCAATAAAACCAAAGTATGCCATCTGTTCTGTATCGCTCGTATCGGCGAATACTAAAGCGTTAGAAAAGTCCTTTATATCAATACCGGATTCCTCAAAAAGTTTATCCAGGGCTTCATCGAATGTTTGCGGCTGGTCAGGTTCTTTTTCCATATCGTTGTAAGTGTCTATAATATCCTGGTCACTGATAATTCTGTCTATCTGGATACCGGCGATGAGATTGGCTCCCGCCGGTATGAGTTCGATAGCCTTATATTCTTCAGATTCACACCCCGATGCCGGTATTAAAAACGCCGATATCAATAATACAAGAAGTAAATATCCCCGTTTCATGGTACTAACCTCCCCTGGCCTGACTTTTCACTGAGTTTAACATCTAAATGCGACTATATCAATCCCTTAAACGGGGGATTACTCCTCTCCCCCTTTTATCAGGTTTTCCCCGTATTCCAGCAGGATTTTCTGGCGTTCCGGGGGGACCTGCTGCGATTCCAGCCAGGCTTTCAGGGCATCGAGGGGAGTTAGTTCTTCCGCGGGGCGGTCGCCCAGTCTGAGTCGCGTATCCCTCTGGATGTCACGTGTAACGGTGGCGTACTGGGCTTCCTTGAGGGCATCATGGATTTCGTTATTGTTGAGCTGTCCTTCCAGTGCTGACGGCAGACTTACGTTCAGCCGGACGATAGCATCACCGATTTTTTCCCACTGCCCGGCGACAGCCGCCAGGACCGTCGACGTAGGATTGACCTCATCCTCGTCAATCGTAACATCTATGGTAAGAAAGCGGCGGGCATTTACGGAGTGGAAATCAAAAGAGACCTGCCTTTCATTCTTTCCCCCGGAAGTTATGTCTACCACGTAAAAGCCTTTCTCATCGTTTTCCTCGCCGAAGTCAACCCTCTCCAGGCTGCCGGAGTAGACCACCGGGGGATTCTCCGAGAGCACCTGACGCTTGTGAATGTGCCCCAGGGCTATATAGTCGAAAGCAGGCAGGGCGATATTGCTGAGCAGGACAGCCGGTTCCTGCCCGATGGACATCATGGTCTCCGAGCCCCTGCCCACCCGGGCATCGCCCACGAGGACATGGGCAGCCAGTATTGCCGGCAACGATGGGTCGAGGTCAGCAGCTCTGGCGGCGACAGTCTGAGTGATGGCTTCTTGAATCCTCCGGTTGACCTGCTCGATATTGAGGTTTTTGGATTCTTCGCGACTGAGCAGGGCGCTGCGTCTCAGCCAGGGAACGGCGACAACCTGCACCGTACCGCTGGCCGTTGGGATTTTATAGATATCGGGTCGGCTGGCGACGTAGACGTTTTTCACGGCAAGGGTGTCAAAAATTTCCGTGGCGGTAGCGCGGCCGATGGCATTGGGCAGGTCATGGTTGCCGATAAGGAGGAATACGGGTATTCCGGCAGTAGCCAGTCGGTTGACGCGCCGGGCGAATTCCCGCTGCTGGGTCTGGGTGGGCTCACGGGTCTTGTAAGCGTCCCCGCAAAAAAGTGCGAGGTCGACGCTTTTCTCCAGGGCATAATCAACGAGTTCATCGAGGGCGGAGAGGAAGTCGTTCAGGCGTGTGGAAAGCCCGGTGTCAGGGTCGATACGACCGTAGTTCTCCACGCCGAGATGCAGGTCGGCAAAATGAATAATTCTCATGCCTTTTGATATTCTACACTATTTTATATACTCGTAAAATGCCGTCTTTGTCCTTTTCTTTATCTCACCCCCTTGGTCCCCCTCTCCTTCTAAGGCAGGGTGAAGGAGAGGGGGATGGTTTTATGAGAGGGGCTGCGCCCTTCAGGTTGAACTTCAGGATGAACCCCTCTTCGCAGGCTACTCCTCTACTAAAGGGGTGGGGAATAAAACCACGGGATAAGCAAAGAATATGACAGGGCGGTCATAGTGGGAATAGATATCACACAAGGGGGGCGGGGGAAAATAACGGGTTCTTACTAAATCCCTGTCAGGTACTCTCTCAACCACCGTAAAGCAGCTTCTGCCGCGCTTTTCTTATTCTCCTCACGTGAGCCGTGGAACTCATGTTTACGACTTAAAACGCCGCCTTTATGGGCAAGTCCAAGATAGAAAAGCCCCACCGCTTTACCCGGCGTGGCGCCGCCCGGTCCGGCGATACCCGTATCCGCGATACAGATGTCCACCGCAAGTAGCTTTCGTCCTCCCGACGCCATCTCTTCGGCGACCTGCGAACTGACAGCCCCGTATTTCTCCAGTATCTCAGCCCTGACGCCGATGATGTCGGTTTTCACCTCGTTGGAATAAGACGTTACCGACCCATTAAAGTAATCGGAACTGCCGGGGACGTTGGTGATAAGGTGAGAAATCAAGCCTCCGGTGGCGGACTCCACCGTACCCAGCGTCAGGCCCTTCCGCCGCAGTAATTCCCCGATTTCATGTTCCGGTCCGCCCATATTCAGACATACCTTTCCATCAAATTATACAGGACGTCGTCCAGGTTTCGCTCCTTGTTTTCAACGATTGTCGCCAGGACACGGGCGACTTCTCCGCGACGGGCTATGTCGTTCAGGTCATCGAGTCGTTCGTATAGGCCGAGACGTCGTCCCAGCTTGTAAACGTCTCTTTCCTCAGACGGCAGCGCCTGAAACCGACTGATGACCGCCACTATCTTTTCTTTGTCCCCGGGTAACTTACCCTCCACCTCCGGCAACAGGTTCATCATATGGTCGCTGACGACCTCCGCATGACAATCGAGGTGCTCGATAAAAAGCCTGATTTCTGCAACGATTTCCTCGTCCGTCAGCCTGACGAATTCCCCGCTGACAACGTCCTTATGCAGGAGCATCCGGGGCTGAATGGTAAGCGTGCGGAGCCGAGTGAAATCTGGATTAATCTCATTGAGCACCCGGGCTGTCTCCATAGCATGCTCATGCCACCACTTTTTCCCGCCTGCCCCCGGCATAACGTAAGTACAGAGAGAAATGCCGGAAGCCACCACGTTCCTCCCCCCGGTGATGTGGTCGGCGGCGGTGACGCCCTTGTCCATGAAAGCCAGGACGGGGTCGTAGCCGGACTCCACCCCCATGTGAATCCGGGTAAGTCCGGCCCGGTGCAGGTCTTTTAGTTCCTCCAGACTCTTTTGAGAAGCGGTTTTAGAACGGGCGTAACTGGTGATGCGGTCGATTTCGGGAAAAGTCTCCTTGAGATACTTTATCACCTCAACAAGGCCGGGCGTCTTCATAATCAGCGTATTGGCGTCCTGCAGAAAGGCGTGCTTCCCCCCGGCGTAAAGCCAGAGGGCGACGTTGCGGAAGGCGTCACCGGGGGGATTGTTATAAACGGCCGCCGCCGCTTCACGGATACCGCTGCCGGACTTACTGGCAAGCGTGACGATTTCATCGCGGATGGCTTTAGCGGTATTGATATCCTGCTTGACTTCTTCGATAGTACGAAGCTGGAACTTAGAGCCCTTATATATAGGGCAGAACTTGCAGCGGTTCCAGGGGCAGTTACGCGTCACGCGTACAAGTAGTGAATATGCCTCGCTCGGCGGGCGGATGGGACCCAGTTCGTAGGACTCCGTTAATGCAACCATCATAGCCATTCGAAGACATTCATCTTAATAAAATCGAAGTTTGCGGTCACTTTCCCAGCTCCGGACACGATGCCCATATGACCGGGCAGCAGGGTCTCGATATCAAGGTGGGAAAGCGCCTCGATGGACTTTTTCAGGTCTCCAGCGTTGCCGCCGGGGAGGTCGACGCGGCCCGTGTTCATCTCGAAAATGACATCGCCGCAGATGAGCACTTTGTCCTGTCGATTGTAAAAGCAGACGCAGTCCGGCGAGTGCCCCGGAGACTTAATCATTTCCAACTGGACATCATTATTGCCGAGAGTGGTGCCCTCCAGTAGATAATCTTCAGCAAATCCTCTCGGCTCCATGCCGAAGAGCCGGGCGCCGTCAACGACGACCAGCTGAAAATTCTCCTTCTGGACAGGGTGCATGGCGATTTTACCTCCGGACAGCTTTTTAAAAGCCTCGTTGGCGCCGCAGTGGTCGATGTGAAGGTGGGTATTAACGATAATACCGATATCTTCAGGTTCTATACCATCCTGCTTCATACCGCTTACCCGGGAGTCGATATACTCAGGATTACCGGGGTCGATGATAATGCCGGGCTTGTCCCCGATAACATAGGTGTTGCAGTCCAGCATTCCCTGTTCCGGGTAAAAATATAGATTATTTCCGAGTTTCATGTTATATTATCTCCAAACGTATATAATTACCGTAAATAATTATAAAGCATTAGAACAGCACAATAAACCGATAAGGAGGAAAACAGATGGGGATATTTGCGGCAATCCTGGGCGGCATCGGCGGTCTCAGCGGTGTCCTGGGTGTCATCACTGCCCTGGATGTTCTCGAGGACCCGATAATCAGCAATCTGGGCGGGGACGAATACATCTTCTGGTTCCTGGTAGCGGCTATCCTGCTGCTGGGTTCCATCGCCATGTCGGTGGGAGGGGGAGGAGAAAGCGTCGACTAACACGATACAGACCGAGAATAATATACAAGTTTGAATGATATAAAACGTGCCGGTAGCCACTGGCTTCGGATAAAGGTAACTCCCAACGCCAGCCGGAACGAGATAACGGGTCTGAGCGGAGGGATCCTCCAGGTGAAAATCGCCGCCCCTCCGGAGCGGGGGAAAGCGAATAGAGAGCTTATAACGTTTCTCAGCCGGGTGCTGGGAGTGAAAAAATCGTATATTGCCATCGTCAAGGGCGAAACCAGCCGGAATAAAGCCATCACCGTCGCAGGAATGACCCGGGAAGATATCCTGGAACGCATTCTCAAATAGAAAAGAGGGGAGCTGAAGCCCCCCTCTTTCGTTTGAGGTTTACAGGGATTACGATTTCTTCCGGTGACGCCACCAGGTAAAGTACAGGATTACCAGGATTATTATCCAGATAGGACTCATATAACCCAGCCAGATAAACAGGTCTACCAGAAAGCGACCGAAGGCGGCAAGTCCGTTCCAGGCGCTGCTGGCGGTATTGCCGGCCTGCCAGCCGGAAAGAACCGTGATATATTCCTTCCTTTCATACTCGGCGGTATTGCCTTCATCATCCTTTATTTTTAAAAGGACCGTATAGGTCCCATCATCGTGATAGGTATGGGCAGGGGCGCCCTCGGTGCTGGTCTCGCCGTCACCGAAATCCCACTCGTAACTGTAGGGAGAGAAACCCCCAGAGACGGTAGGGATGAATTGCACCTCTCTACCTTCCTTGACGGTCCTGGGTTCTGCAAAGAACTCGACGACAAGCTTGGACTGTTCCAGCGACACGTTGATATATGCCAGAGACGCGCTTTGCTCCAGGTACTGCATACGACCCTTAATCTGCTCGATTTCACCCCTGGTCCTGGTCAGTTCACGCTGGACTTCCAGTATCTCTTCAACCGTCCCTGCCTGCTTCATCAACTCAAGCAACTGTGCTTCGCTGGCTTCCAGCGTACGCAGCTTGGCTTCCAGGTCGACGTACTCTTCGGTAACGTCCTCCCCGGAGGTTGATTCCGACCGGATATCTACCGCCAGCGACCGCAAAGCCTGGAGAGCCTCATTGAACCGGCCGGAATCGACTCTGAAGCTGATGCTGGCGTAAAGCCGGTTTTTATCCTCACGTATATCCGAATTCACGACATAACCGCCGTAGGCATCGGCAAGACTGGTAATCTGCACCATGGAGGCGCCGACATCGTCAACGACCAGGGCTAAATATGCCGACCTGATGACCATGCGTTCGGACGGTATCACCACAGCGCTGCTGTAACCCGAATCACCACCCGGTACGGTTACCGTAACCGGAGGGGGAGCGGACGTGATGATTACCGGTTCCGGGGGTGCCCCGGAAGAATCGTTCCTGCCGAAAATATCAGAAAACGGTGATTTATCAAGACCAAGTGAACTGGATTCCTCGGCAGGCGCCGGATAGGCGGTCGGCGTTGTCGTTGGTATTACCCTCGTTACGGGTGCTTCCGCCTCACCACACGCTGCTAAGGTACCCGCAAACAGAATGATTAGAGTTAATCCTAATACCAGCTTTTTCATTTCCACCTCCTCGTATTGTCGCTGCCCTGCATATTATAACGCAAAAAGTCAAGAAAGGTTGGTATTGAAGAAAAATCCCCCTCTATCCGCCTTCACGAAAGGGGGACGAAAGAGTAAAAAATAAATTGGGGATAGATACGGGATAAGCCGCTGATGATACGAGGGCGGCCAGGGTGGGAAAAGATAACATAGAGGGAGTGGGGAAAAGGTTAAAAAAAAGCTAGGAACGGCCGGAGAAACACCGAATCCTTCTCATTCTGAGGATGAGAAAGACCTCCTGGTTCACCGCCAGGTCCATTTCCTCGTACATATAAGACGGAATCTCCACCATGAGGTTATTGTCCGCCACCTGCACGCGTATTCTCACGGTGCTGACGGCTGGTTCGATAGTGGTAATTATGCCCTGGAATCCGTTGACGCTCAAACCCGGGGGCCGCGTCTCGGAAATATAGACATGCCTCGGTAAAATGGCGACCTTGCTGATATTCCCGCCCTCATGGGGGACCGTCAGTTTCAGACTACCGCAGCCGACCTCGGCGATGCCCTGCCCCAGGTCGCGGCAGTAATCGCAGTCCAGGATATTCGGCGCCCCGATGAAATCAGCCACGCCCTCGCTTTCCGGGTAGAAAAGCATTTCCTCCGGCGGGGCCACCTGCTCCACACGACCGTTCCGGACAACGGCGACCCTGTCCGCCATTCCCAGCGCTTCGGTAAGGTCGTGGGTGATGTGGATGGTGGTCAGCCCCAGCTCGCGGTGGACCCTGTTGAGTTCGAGTCTGAGGTACTTGGCGGTACGCTGGTCCAGAGCGCCCAGCGGTTCGTCAAGGAGGAGAATGCCGGGAGATGGAGCCAGCGCCCTGGCTAAAGCCACCCGTTGCTTCTCGCCTCCGCTCAGTGAACGGGTATCACGGTGGAGCAGATGGGCAATGCCCGTCAGACCGGCAAGTTCGTTAACACGCTCCTCTACGCCGTCGCCGGTACGCTTCCCTCCTTTCAGTCCGAAGGTGATATTGTCGAAGACATTCAGGAAGGGAAACAAAACGTAGTCCTGAGGAACGTAGCCGACCCCCCTTTCCTCCGGGGACAGTCGCGTGATATCAGTGCCACCCAGCCAGATTTCCCCGGCCCGGATATGATGCAGTCCGGCAATGCACTCCATGAGTACCGTTTTCCCCGCGCCCGTGGGACCGAGGATAACGAAATACTCCCCGTCTTTGATAGATAGACTGATATCTTTCAGACGGAACTCGCCGAGATGCAGCGAAAGGTTCTTAATCTCTATCATATCTGGTACCTTCTGCCGATAAGCTTCCTGATGACCAGCAGCGCCGCCACCGCCAGAATCACCAGCACGAAAATAACGGCAATAGCCTTCTCGATGTCCGCCGAGGCGAGCGAAAGGAATATCGCCGTGGGGAGGGTCTCCGTCTTCATGGCGGTAGCCCCGGCCAGCATGACCGTAGCCCCGAATTCGCCGATAGCCCGCGCCCAGGTAAGAATCGCCGAGGCGATAAGCCCGTCCCGCGCCAGCGGCAAAGTGACCCGGAAAAAAGCCTCCGGCTGGCTGCATCCCAGCGTCCGGGCTACCTGCGCGTAGCGGGGGTCGATACCATCAAAGGTAGATTTGAGCAGCCTGACCGCCAGGGCGCTGATGACGGTAATTTGAGCCAGCACAATCCCGGGCACGGAAAAAACGAACCTGATAACGTTATTATTGATGGCGGAGCCGAGCGGTGTATTGAAAAAGACTAGCAGGGCGGCGCCGAGGGCTACCGGCGAGATAACGATAGGCAGATCGAGGAGACTATCGACGATGTCCTTGCCCGGGAAACGGCTGCGGGATATCGTATAGGCTACCGGCACGGCAATCAGGAGAGAGATAACAGCGGCTATGGTAGCGGTGGTAAGGCTCAGCCTGATAGCGGAGAGGATTTCCCTGGAAAACAGCGCCGTGATGAACGTGTCCCAGTCGGTATAAGTCAGCATGGATATGACGATACCGAGAAAGAATACCGCCAGCAGCACCAGGGCGCTGATGGTGGCGGCACGGAACACCCTCTCGCCTCCGGCGCCTTTTAAAATTTTCAGCATGCTAGAAAACCTTACGATATATGTTTATTTCCCCGGTGTTTTATAAGTATCCGGGAGTTGGTACTCGCCGCCGATGGCGGCGCCGGGAGCCAGCTTGTGGGCTTCGCTTTCGGTGGTGATATATCCCCATTTCCGGAAAATCGACTTTCCCTCCGGGGACGTGAGAAAATCGAGGAACTGGCGGGCAACATCACTATTCTGGGTATATTTTGTAACGGCGCCTGGGATGTAAGCGATTCTGGGCAGCTGCTCCGGCGCCAGGTAAACGCAATCGATGTTATCCGGGTCCCAGTGGCGGAAAACGTCCCAGCCGATGACGGCGTCAACCGACTTCAAGGTAATCAGGGTAGCCACTTTCTCGCAGCTTTCCGCGTGGACGACGATGTTACGGCTGATATCTTCCAGCAGATTATTATGTTCGAATATCTCGACGGCATACAGGCCGAGACATACCGCTGCCGGACTGCCGATGCCGACTTTAATTCCGGGCCGGGCGAGGTCGGACAGCGACCGTATGTTTTTCGGGTTGTCTTTCGACACGGTAATGACGGGTATGAGATAGGCTATTTTTTGCACCGACGCAGGGTCAATGGCCTCACGGCGTTCCGCCTTCGCCATGTAGTCCTGGCTGCCGGGTATATACACGTCCCCGCTTTGCGAAAGCTCTATCTGAGAGAGCATCGTGCCGGAGCCGCCGAAGTTGAGATAGACCTCAATACCCGTCTTTTCACGGAAAGCCCGGGAGGCTTCTTCCACAGGCGGCTTGCTGGCGGAGCCGCAGAACACCGTAATAGTCCCGCTGGATTCTCCCGCGCATCCCCCTGAAGCTATCAGAGACAGCACGCCAATTAAAACAATCATTATAACCCTGGTCAATATAAGTTCCTTGAAATTCGGAAACGTTATATTATCGTCAATATAACGTCGGATAAAATTTTTAAGTGTTCTTCTTTATCGTCCGGCGTACGCTGGAACGCTTTTCTTTATATTCCTCAACAATCCTGCGTCCTTCCGGGGTAAGTCTGGCATAACCTCCCTGAGAACCACCGGTCGATTTCTCCACCAAGGGTTTCTGCGCCAGGCTGTTCATGGCTTCAACCCAGAGCCAGGCATTGCGGTAGGCTAATTTCATCGACCTTGCTGCCGCCGATATCGAGCCCAGCTCGTCGATTCTTTCCAGAAGCGTTGCCCTGCCCCACCCCATAAACAATTTACCGTCCTTCTCCAGCCAGACCTTGCTCCTCACCACTATCCCCGACTCCGGTTCCTGCCCGGAACGGACCGCGTGCTTGACACCGAATTCCGGCACTTTTTTAGCAACGCTGTTCTTCCTACTCACCAAAACATCCCCCCTTTGGATTCTCTATATTATCAACAATATAACGACATGTCAAATAGAGCCAAAAAAAGGCATTATAAACCAAACGTAAACTGAGTTCATCTACGAATAATATCATTGTGACTTTTTTGTTACTTTTTTGACATATTTTGTGATGCAATTACACCGAACACTAGTTTAGAATATGTATAATATGCAAGCATTGTAAAGAATAATTGTAATGCACGAGTTATAACAAACGTCAAAGGACAAAGGCGTAATTTTGCCGAGGAAAAAATACCGAGATAATATCCGGCTTACTTCACGCGATATAGCCTCTTACTGCCAGGTAAGTAAGAGTACCGTGCTCGAATGGATTAAAAGCGGCCGATTGATGGCATTCCGTCTTCCCAGCGGACACTATCGCATTGATAAAAAGAGCTTCAGAGAGTTCCTGAAAAAATGGGATATGCCTATTAAAACCTGGCTCTTTTCCGATGATAATAACAACGGCGAGGTAAAGAAATAAATGGGAGATACCGGCAAGGTCACGGTATTAGCCGACCGCCGACCGTTCACTTACTGGAGCGGTGAAAGATTCTGTAAGATACTAACGACTTTATCTAAAAAGGAGAACCATTAGATGAAACGTTCGAATGTGCAGACAAGTCCGACACCCACCAGAAGGTCCTACCAATCGCCTGACGGCAGAATGGATGCCATAGCCTGCGGCGTGCAGGCACGACTTGACGAAAGGACTGGTTATTCCAGAAGGGTAACCGATGAGACGGTAAACATCGCCCGGAATCTGGGAGTAACCGATAGAGAAATAAAAACATGGGTAAACCAGCGCACGAAACGATTAGCCCGTGACGAAGAAAGACTGAGAAGCATTAAAACCCTCCTCGACCGGGTACGCAGCAGCATGCCCAACATGTGCTAATCATTAGCATCTTCAGCAACAACAGAAAAACCTCTTACCTATCGCTTTCCTACGGCGATTTTTATCACTGAACTACCACCAACGGTTACCTCTCTCCTTCTTTTGTATTATAATGTCATATACAGGCACATAACGATGGAGGGAACCATGTCCCAGATGAGCGGCGCCGAAGCCCTGGTAGCCTTGCTGGTACGCGACGGAGTGGAAGTGGTCTTCGGGTTACCGGGCGTACAGATAACGGACGCCGTCGACGCCATATATAGGGACAAGCACATTCGCTGGATATCTACCCGCCACGAACAGACCGCCGCCTATATGGCTTACGGCTACGCCCTATCCACCGGCAAAATCGGCGTGGCTATGGTGCTGCCCGGTCCGGGCGCTCTTAATACCGCCGCCGCTATCGGCACCGCCTACGCGGCGTCGGCGCCAGTGCTCCTGATTTCCGGACAGATAGAAAGCCACCATATGGGTTTTCACCGGGGGGTCTTGCACGAACTCGACGCTCAGGCTGATATCTTCCGCTATCTGACGAAATACTGCGGACGCGCCCAGCAGGCGGAAGACATCCCCCTAATTCTTTCCCAGGCTTTGCGGCAGCTCAAGACTGGCCGGCCCCGGCCCGCGGAAATCGAAGTGCCCTACGACCTGTGGTCGAAGCCCGGGGAAATGACCTTCCCCGGCACCGAAAAACTGCCCCTCATTGAACCGCAACATGAGGATATCTTAAAAGCCGCTGACCTGCTTAAAAACGCCCGGCGTCCGGTGATACTGGCCGGACGCGGAGCTGTCAAGGCAGGTGTGGCAAAAGAAATAACCCGGCTCGCTGAAAAACTTAAAGCGCCGGTAGTAATGACGCCCGAAGGACAGGGACTGGTACCCCGCCAGCACCCGTTTTACGCCGGCAACTTCACGTTATGGCTTAATCCTTTTTTCAAAGAAGCCGACGCCATCCTGGTGGTGGGGAGTCGACTGCGGGCTTCCGGCAATACCCGACTCGACCTGGGCCTGGAGCAGAAGGTCATCCAGGTAGACTGCGACGCCGGAGAGCTGGGGAGGAACCATCGTACCGACCTCGGGATTTCCGCCGACGCTGGGCTTACCCTGAACGCCATCCTCGATACCCTGAGCGGTAATTCGTCCAGTACCTGGCAGGCAGCCGAGGTCGCCCGACTTCACACGAGCCTTAAGCAAAGACTGGAAAAAGCAGCCCCCCTGCAAATGTCTATTATCAATTCCATCCACCAGGCTATCGGGGACGACGGGATTATCATTCCGGACGTAACCAACCTGGGCTACTGGAGCGATATCGCCTATCCGGTTAGTAAAACATATTCTTACGTGGACTCTTCTTACTTCGCCACACTCGGCTTCGCCTTCCCTACTTCCCTCGGGGTGAAAATCGGCAATCCGGATAAACCCGTCGTCGCCATCTGCGGGGACGGCGGCTTTCCCTACGCATCCGCGGAGCTGGCTACCGCCGTGCAGGAGAAAATTAACGTCATTGTCCTGCTGTTCTCCGATAACGCCTACGGGACGGTCACCGGGATACAGCGGCGGCAGTTCGGGGGTAGATACATCGGCAACAGACTGCATAATCCTGATTATGTCAAGTTTGCCGATGCTTTCGGGGCTGGCGGCGTCAGACTGAGCAGCCATGAAAAACTCGGCGAACAATTAAGCCTGGCAGTGAAAGCCGACCGTCCGGTCATTATAGAGGTGCCGGTACCGCAACTGGAAACGCCGTGGGATACCCTGATAGATAACGCCTAAACCTTATGCTCAGCTTTTCTTCAGGATTCTCGGAGGAAAATCCAGCGTAGCAAAGAGGTCGTCGATAGTCTCGGCGCGCTTAATCATCTCCACCGAGCCGTCCGAACGCAGCATCAGCATCTGCGGTCGCGTCCAGCCGTTATAATTGCTCGCCATCGCCGGGGTATGCGCGCCGGTATCGTGCTGGACCATGATATCGCCGATTTCCGTCTTCGGGAGCGACCTCTTCCTGGCGAACTTATCGTTGTTCTCGCATAAGGGGCCGACCACGTCCACCACCTCTTCCCTGCCCTGCTTCGGCTTTCCCTGCCGGTCGAGGATGGTGATGTGGTGGTAAGCCGTTTCATAGACAGCCGGCCTGACATTGGCCGCCCAGGTCGAGGTATCCACGCCGACGTACTCGCGGTACTTGCTCATGCGGTTAACAACCCTGGCCACCAGAGCTGCGTGGGGCCCCGTGATGAAACGTCCGCTTTCCAGGAACAGCGCCGGAATATACCCGTGCTTCTCACGGAATTCACTCAGTAATGCCGCGGCTTCACCGGCTAAAGCCGCCATATCGAAGGCTTTGTCTTCGGGTCGATAAGGAATGCCGATGCCCCCGCCGATATTGAAGAATTCAAACTTAATCCCCAGGGTATCGATAAGCATCTCCATGACCTCGATAAGCATTCTGACGGTATCCACCATGTAGCGGTAGTCCCTCTCATTGGAAACCAGCATGGTATGCAGACCGAAACGCCTGGCACCGCGTTCCATGGCTTTCCGGTAAGCGTCAACGACCTGGTCGTGGCGGAGACCGAATTTCGCCTCCACCGGAATCCCGATAATCTGGTTGCCGGTGCGTCTTTCGCCGGGATTATAACGAAAACAAATAAGCTCGGGAAATTCCGGGACATTATCAATCATGGAAATATCATCGATATTCAGGATGCAGCCGCCGTCAGCCAGCGCCTGCCGGAAGGTATCACTGGTAGTATCGTTGGAGGAAAACATGATATCCTCGCCGCGGAACCCGCTGCGTCGCGCCAGCACCAGTTCCGAAGGAGAACTGCAGTCGACCCCGAAGCCCAGCCGCCGCATTACCTGAAGAATGGCAGTATTGGGCAGCGCCTTGACCGCAAAAAACTCCCTGAAGCCGGATATGTTACTGAAATCCGCCTTTAGCTTTTCGCCGGTCTCGATGATTCCCGCCTCGTCGAAAATATGGAAAGGAGTACCGAAGTAGTCGATAATCTCCGGCAGTCTGGGGAAAAGTCTTTCCTGAAATGAAAGCGACATCGGCATAACAACCACCTCTTTTTTAAGAAGTGCCCAGCTGGACGAGCTGTCCCACCATATAGCTGCACCTGTCCGAAGCCAGGAAAGCCACCACCGGCGCCACGTCGGACGGCCCGCAGAGACGCTTGAGCAGCGAAGCCTGCCTCTCCCCCTCCAGAAATTCCTCAGGGGCGCGGTAGACCAGGCCCGTCTTGCCCAGGCCGGGACCCACGGCGTTGACGATGACGCCGTGGGAAGCCACCTCCCTGGCGAGGGCTTTGGTGAACTGGACGACACCCCCCTTGGCGGCTCCGTAAATGGATATGTTGGGAATGCCCTGCCCGCCGGAAGTATTGATAATGCGACCGTACTTGCGGGTAATCATGTGGGGCAGTACCGCCCGGGCAACTCTCATCTGACCGTAAAGATTTGTCTGGATATCGAAGTCCCAGTCCTCCTCCGTCATCTCCATGAAAGGCCGCAGCTGGCTGCTGGCACCGGCATTATTGACCAGAATATCAATCCTGCCGAACTTATCAATCGTCGCCACCACCATGGCGTCGACCTCCGCCGGAACGGTAACATCGGTTTTAATGGCAAGAGCCTGGCGTCCCAGGGCTTCGACAGCGGACGCGGTCTGCTTCGCCCCATCGAGGTCGATATCGGCGGCAACGATATGGCAGCCTTCCTCCGCCAGAGTGACGGCGATGGCTTTCCCGTAGCCTATCTGGCTGCCTGCCCCGGTAACCAGGGCTACCTTATCTTTCAGCTGCAGGTCCATGGGCAACCTCCCCCTGCATATTAGCGGAAGTGACGATTATATTCAAGAATGGGTCGGATGGATTATCACGATTAAAGACTAAGGCTTAACCCCCGCCGATGTGAGGCAGGATGCAAACCGTATCATCGGCTTTCAGCGGCCGGTCCGGAGACGCAACTTCATGGTTGACGGTAATGAGTACCGAATACTCCTTCAAAGAAATTGCAGGGAACTTTTTCCTGACATAGTCCAGAGCATCACTGACCAGCGTTTTTTCGCCAACGGGCAACTTTATTTTATCTATCCCGGCAATTTCACGATGAATGCCGAACAACTCAATGGTAACCATTACAATTACTACCCAGCCGAAACGACCGTTGTTACTATTCTACTCGCCGTATTCTTTCAACAGCCGACCGGCTTTTTCGTCAAGCAGCCCGAACTTCGTTACGGTCTCCCGCTTCGGCACGCCCTGGGAGTTATAACCTTTCTTATCATACACGATGTCGCAGAGTTTCTGGTAGGCCTGTTCTCTTTCCTCCTGAAGTAATTTCAGCTTTTCTTCAGGACTCGCCGGAACCGCGCGGTCGCCGGCATTATCTTTCAGCCAGGTGTCATAGTATTCAGCTCTGACTTGATACTCGTGCGGGAACACGGGACTCATCGCCCGCAGCGGTATGCGGTCGTTTTCACGCGTGCCCTTGCCCTGCCGCAGGTTTATCAGTTTCTGTAATAACTGGAGCCTTTCCGAGTCGTCCAGGATATCCTGGAGGTCTTTGCGACTCCCCGTGGTGCCGTTGAGATAATCGATATAGTACGCCAGCGTGGGGGTGTTCTTGACAGGCTCGGGGGTCCCGGCTGCCTCGGGGTTGCGGACATCTATCCAGGGCAGCTTGCACAGTCCCGTGGCGTTAAACCAAGTACGTATCAGCGGGAACCATTTTAACGCGTTGGCTTTATCCTCCAGCGACGGTATTTCCCGGTGAACCTGGTCGATAAAGATAAGCCAGGTCTCATCGTGCTGGGGTCCTTTCAGCGAGAACCCGTAGCCTCCCTGCTGCGCCAGCGACTCCCTGGTGACGTACATCGAGAATTCAAGTCCCTTAACTTCCATACCGAACTTATTCAGTTCGGTCATCACTTCGTCCGCGTCAAGCCCTTTTCTGGCGGCGTATTTTTCCGCCACCCATCGTTTGCCCCGGGCGACGCCCTGACCGGCAATTCTCCCGAAACCCTCGCCCCTGCCGATTTCGTGCAGCATTCTGTCCACGGCATCAATATTGCCGAACTCAAGAGCATAACCGATATCTTCATGGGTCAGAAAGCCGCGTTCGACGCACTCCATGAAAAAGCCGCCGGTCACCCCGGTGGAAATGGTATCGAGGCTGTACTCATCGCAATACCAGTTATATTCCAGCACGAACCGGGGGTCGAAAATCCCCATATTACTCACCGCCGCCACGGTCTCGTACTCGGGGCCGTCAACGCTGACGGTCATTCCTTTCATGGGACCGCGCGTCAGGACGACGGTTTCTACGCCCTTGGAGCAGGCCAGGTTGCAGCCGTAATAACAGCCGTCGGGCAGATTCTTGCTGAAATACTCATTAAGAAAAACGCTGGCGAAAAGCTTCGGAGCCTCGGGACTCTGGCCGAACTGGTAGTTATTGACGGGAAAGATGTGGAACCTGTTCATGTACTCGGACAGTCCGGTGGTCCCCCAGGCCGAAAGGTTAAGCTGCAGATGGTCACAGTGAGTTATTACCTTCTGAAGACTGGCGCCTGCCTGTCTTACCAGTTTTTTATCGACGGCATTGTTGCCGTTGGCTCTGGGCAGACCGGACTTGACGACGATGCCGCGCAGTTTCTTCGTACGCATAACGGTGCCGGTGCCTCCCCGGCCCGCCTGCTTGGCGCGGAGACGCTGACGACGGCGGTCGTAGTAGAGGCTGTTGACGATGCCGAACCTGGAATTGACCGCCCCTTCTCCGGCGACCACCGCCGCCAGCGAATCGCTGTACTCGCCGGAATTAACGTCTTGAAGCAGTCTTGCGCCGAAAGAAAGCGCGCCTTTATCCGTCTTCTCGTCGTAGACCGGCGCGGCGGCGATACTTATCGTCCCATTGTCACCATCAATAAGCACCACAGCATCTTCGCCGAATATGCCGGAAACCGCCAGGGCGTCAAAGCCCGCCAGCTTTAAGAGCGGCCCAAAATGCCCGCCCACGTTGGAATCGATAAACGTATCCGTCAGGGGAGAAATAGAGCCAACAATGAATTTGCCCGTGCCGGGAAATCCCGGCTCGTTGCCGAGAGGACCACTCGCCATAACCAGCAGGTTCTCGGGGCTGTCATGCCGGGTATCACGGCCGGTCTCGTCCCATATCAGCTTCAGGGCGTAGCCGCGACCCCCGGTGTACATGTGCTTGAAGTCGGGCGGCAATTTCTGTATGGAAATTTCCTGCGTACTCAAGTCCACCCTGAGTATGCGGTCGGTATAACCGCCGACCACCCCGGCCGGCCGGTACCGGATTTCTGCCAGTATCTTCATGTATTGTGTGTTTTCTTCCTCAGTTGAATATACCCTTTTACGCACAGGTATATTGTCAGGTACAAGGGAATATATTAAGGCTTCGACGAAATTATAACAGTCATCAAAAGCAACGTGTAATCCTGTCTCAAGCATTATATCAGAACAAGGTAGTATCCAGCCAGTCCTTTAGCTGATATAATTAATAGTATGAAGAAATACGATGTTATCGTTATCGGCTCGGGGTGCGGACTGAGCATCGTCGAGGAAGCCCTGGGGCATAGCCTGAAAACAGCCCTGGTGGACAAGGATCCTGTCGGCGGTACCTGCGCTAACCTCGGCTGCATACCATCCAAGATGCTGATATTCGCCGCCGACCGCATCGCCGAGATACAGGAAGCAAAAAAACTGGGCGTTGAAGCTGAAATAAGGAATATCAATTTCAGCTTTATCATGGAACGCATGAGAAAATCGGTACGCAGGGACCAGGAAAGCATCAGACAGGCACTCTTACGGGAGAAAGGACTCGATTTTTACGAGGGCGAGGGACATTTTACCGATGAATATAAGATTGAGGTTAACGGCGAAAAGATAAAGGGCGAGAAAATATTTATCGCTGCGGGTTCACGTCCGCTGATACCGCCGATACAGGGACTGGACAGCGTGGCATACCTCACCAACGAGACGATACTGCAGCTCAAGGAAAAGCCGGAAAGCCTTATCATCATCGGGGGAGGTTATATCGCCGTGGAGTTCGGCCACTTCATGGCGGTTATGGGCACCCGGGTCACCATGCTGGAAATGGCGGACCGGCTCGTTCTCAGCGAGGAGCCCGAGATAGCGGACCTGCTGAAGAAAGAATTAAGCCGGCGCATGGACGTCCATACCGGCGTCCGCGCCGAGGCCGTAAAGAACAACGGGACTGACGTTACGGTAACCGTCAGCGATGCGAAGACGGGCAGGAAAAAGGGATTCACGGCGCAGAAAATACTGGTGGCGGTGGGACGGAGGTCAAACGCCGACCTCCTCGAGGTGGAGAATACGGGCGTAAAGCTCGACGCCAGAGGCTTTATAAAGGTAAACAGGTACCTCGAGACCTCTAAAAAGAATATCTGGGCGGTGGGGGACATCAACGGACAGCAGATGTTTACCCATGTAGCCAACCAGGAAGCGGACCTTGCCGCCGATAACGCCATCCACGGCAGAAAAACCAGGATGGACTATACCGCCACGCCGCACGCCGTCTATTCCCATCCGCAGATAGCATCGGTGGGACTTACCGAGGCAGCCGCCCGGGAGAAATACGATGTAATGGTGGGCAGAGCCGGTTACATAGAAACGGCCCAAGGCGAGGCTATGATGGAAGAAAACGGGTTCGCCAAAGCCATCGTGGCGAGGGATACTCTGAAAATACTGGGATTTCACGTGATAGGCCCCTACGCGCCCATTATCATACAGGAAGTGATAAACGCCATGGCGTCCGGAGGCGGTCTGGCACAGATACAGAGCGGGATGCATATCCACCCGGCTATAACGGAACTGGTATTAGCGGCATTCAGCAATCTGGAGTAATCCGAGTACCTAGAAAGCTAATACCCGGCTTAAAGTCCCGCCGCCGCCAGGATATCCGGCACCACTTCCTCCCTGCCGATAGCCATGATATGCACGCCGTCGCAAATAGAGTCCTTTTTCAGAGCGGCAATGGTCCGGCCGGCGATCTCAATCCCCTTGGCGAGCATTTCCTCTTTGGGGGTGTTTGACATCTCGTCAATCAGGTCCTGGGGAACGAAGATGCCGGGCACGTTCGCCGTCATGTACTTCGCCATACGCGCCGATGACAGCAGGACGATACCGGCGAGTATCTTAGCTTTCAGCTTGCGGGCATACGCCATGAACCGCTTGAAATTCTCCAGGTCGTAAATAGCCTGGGTCTGAAAAAACTCAGCCCCCGCTTCCACTTTCTTCTCGAATTTTATCAATTGCGGCTCGATGGGCTGCGCCTCCGGCGTGACGATAGCCCCCGCGCAGAATTCTACTGCCCCTTCTAGCTTGTTACCGCCGAGGTCTTCACCGGAGGTAAGCTGGCGGACGGCTTTCAATAATTGCAGCGAGTCCAGGTCAAAGACGCCCTTGGCTTCCTTGTGGTCGCCAACGGGCACGGCATCGCCGGTAAGGCAGAGGACGTTATTCACTCCCCGACTGTACGCAAAGAGGAGGTCGGCTTCCAGCGCCATGCGGTTGCGGTCGCGGCAGGTCATCTGCATGATAGGCTCGCCGCCCTTCTCCTTGATATACAGGCACCCGCCCAGAGAAGGATAACGCATTACGGAACTCTGGTGGTCGGTAACGTTAAGGGCATCCACCTTATCCTTGAGTAGATCGATATGGTGCAGCATCTTTTCCAGGTCCGTGCCCTTCGGCGGAGCTATCTCGCTGGTAATCACGAACTTACCGGAGTTAAGGGCTTCCTTAAAACGCGATACCATGGTCCTTACCCCCTCAATAACCTGCGCAGCCGACTGCGCGACGTTTTATCAATAGTAATCCCGTTTCATATACCATTATGTAATTGTAATCGACCTCGGTCTCAGGGCTATATGATGGTCGCGGGGAGGATGATACTGGTGCATTAAATCGAGCCTGCCCTGCTCTTTCAAACGATTATAGATAAGTGTCCAGGCGCAGTCCTTTTCCTTGTCCACCTCGCACTTGCCGTTATTGGTGCCGCCGCAGGGACCGTTGACCAGCCCTTTGTGACAGGCGGTGATGGGACAGATTCCGGCTGTCTCGCCGAGGAGACACTGACCGCACTGGTCGCAGGCTTCGCGGAAGAAACCCGGCGTTTCCTCAACGCCGATAAAGAGGGTATCCACGCCCGGAACCACCGGCTTACCGACATACAGGCTCATGCGGTGTACCCCCAGGGCGCAGCTCAGCGACAAGATAACATCGGCGCTACGTATGTACTGCTCGTTCTCTTTCATAGCCTCTTCGGTCATGTCGTCGCAGGCGGTGGGGATTACCGTGGTCCCGGTAATCCTTTTGCCCAGTTCCTGGAGCTTTCCCTTCATCTCTTCCACCTGGTCGACACCGCCGGTCTTGGTCATGGTAGTGCAGGTACCGCAGCCGACGATGAATACCCTGTCCATTCCTTCCAGGACGCGCTGTATCTCTTCTATCGGTTTTTGCCTGGTTATCGATTTCATAACGATGTCCTCCCCTCTCTATTGTCATTGTCGGGCTCGACCCGACAATCCAGACCTCCACCCCTCCACTGGATTCCCGCCTTCGCGGGAATGACAGCAGTAAAAATACCCCCTTCAGCTCTCCAGGTCACACCGCAGACAACGCTTGGCTTCCCGGCGGGCAACTTCTTCAGAGAAACCGAGTTCTATCTCCGAAAAACTCGCCCGTCTATCCGGCAAGGGCAGCGTTTTTACCTTTGTCCGCGGCTGCTCTTCCCATGTCTCGTCAAGCTCCGCAGGCCGGGCTTCGACGACTCCAGATTTACGATCGTAGATTTCAACGCGGGAAGGGTCTTTCCTCAGATATTTATCGATGGCGATGGCTCCTCTTCTTCCCGCCGCGATGGCATTGACAACCATGTCCGGCCCCGTCACGAAATCACCGCCGGCGAAAACACCGGGCACGTTGGTCGCCAGCGTATTGCTGTCCGTAACCAGTGTCTCCCACCGGGTGCGCTCCAGTTCGCTGTCCGGGGGCAGGAAAGACAGGTCAGGTGCCTGCCCGACAGCGGCGATGACTGTATCCGCTTTTACGGTAAATTCCGACCCGCTGACAGGCACCGGACGGCGGCGTCCGCTATCATCGGGTTCGCCGAGTTTCATGCGGGTACACTGTAATCCGGTGACCTTCCAGTTGGTGCTGGTAATACGGGTGGGCGAAGCCAGGAAATTCATGTTTACGCCTTCGGCTACGGCTTCGTCATATTCTATATCGGAAACCGGCATCTCCTCACGGGAGCGGCGGTAATAGATACTGGTTTCCTCGGCGCCGAGACGCAGCGCCGTCCTCGCGGCATCCAGAGCCACGTTGCCGCCGCCGATAACAGCCACCTGTTTGCCCACGCTGACGGCTCTCTCCAGCCTGACATCCCTCAGAAAACGCAGTCCGTAATAAAGCCCTTCGACGTCCTCCACCTCGCCGGGTATGCCCAGACGCTGGCTTCTCTGGGCGCCGGCGGCGATGAAAACGGCGGCATATCCGTCCTTGAGGAGGTGGTCAATAGTGAAATTGGTGTTAATCGGTGTATTGTACTTTATGTCTACCCCCCGCTTCACAATGTAGTCGATATCCTGCTGGATAGCGGCGCGCGGCAGGCGGAACTCAGGTATCGCCACCGACAGCATACCCCCTCCGACGGGCAGAGCTTCGAACACCGTCACCGGATAGCCTGCCTGAGCCAGGAAGTAGCCGCAGGCAAGACCGGTAGGTCCTGCCCCCACCACCGCCACCTTTTGATTCCTGGTAACCGGGAAAGGCTGGACTTCATCAAGCTGGCTGGCGTGCTCGGCATACCAGTCGGCGGCAAACCGCTTCAAGGTCCGGATAGCCACGGGGTCGTCCAGCTCGCCGCGGCGGCACCTTCCCTCACAGGGATGATGGCAGATGCGCCCGCAGACGGCGGCGAAAGGATTACGTTCCCTGATAGTCTCGATAGCCTCTTTATAGTCGCCGTCGGCAATATACGCCACGTACTTGGGTATATTGATTCCTGCCGGGCAGGTGTGCTGGCAGGGAGATATCATCAACGCTTCACAGACAGCCGCCGGGCATTTCTTTTCCCGAATATGCGCCTCGTACTCCTCGCGGAAGTACTTGATGGTCGAAATAACCGGGTTCGGCGCCGTCTTGCCCAGACTGCACAGGGAGCAGTCTTTAACCGTACTGGCTACAGAAAGCAGGGTATCGATGTCCTCGTCACGTCCCTCACCTTCGGTAATGCGCGTCAGTATCTCCAGCATCTGCCGCGTGCCCAGCCGGCACGGCGTGCATTTGCCGCAGGACTCGCTCTGGGTAAAGCTGAGGAAGAAACGGGCGACTTCCACCATGCAGGTGGCTTCGTCCATGACGACCATGCCACCGGAGCCGACAATCGAGCCGAGGGCAGCCAGTTCCTCGTAACCGATGGGTGAATCCATAAAGCGAGTGGGAATACACCCTCCGGAGGGACCGCCAGTTTGTACCGCTTTAAGCTGACGGCCGCGCGGAATGCCGCCACCGATATCGTATATAATCCTTGAAAGCGGAGTACCCATCGGCACCTCGACCAGTCCACTGTTGGCAATCTTGCCGGTCAGGGCAAAGACGGTGGTGCCCCGGCTCTTCTCGGTACCGATACCGGCGTACCAGTCACCGCCCTTTTCCAGAATGACGGGAATCGTCGCCAAGGTCTTGACATTATTAATAATGGTCGGTTTGCCGTCGAGACCCGACTCGGGAGGGAACGGGGGGCGGGGACGTGGCATACCGCGCTTGCTCTCGATAGACGCGATGAGTGCCGTCTCTTCCCCGCAGACGAAAGCTCCGGCGCCTTCCATGATATGTACGTGGAAATCGAAGTTGGAGCCGAGGATACCCTTGCCCAGATAACCGTTCTTCTCCGCCTGGGCGAGGGCGGTACGCATGCGTTTGACCGCCAGCGGATACTCGGCGCGGACATAGATATATCCCTCGCTGGCGCCGATGACATAGGCGCCAATCGTTAGCCCTTCCAGAACGGCGTGGGGGTCGGCTTCCAGGATAGACCTGTCCATAAAAGCACCGGGGTCGCCTTCATCGGCGTTGCAGATGGCGTATTTCTGGGAACCGGGATTATCGCGGGCGGTCTCCCACTTCACGCCGGTGGGGAAGCCCGCGCCTCCCCTGCCGCGCAGTCCGGAACGCTTGATTTCATCGATGACGGATTCCGGCGTCATCTCAAAGAGGGCTTTACCGAGTGATTTATAACCTCCCCGGTTGATGTAGTCTTCTATCTTCTCCGGATTGATATGCCCACAGTTACGCAGTATGATGCGCTCCTGTTCCTGATAGAATTTTATATCGGCGTATTGCGGTACCGCCTGGCCGGTAACCGGGTCATGGTAGAAAAGACGTTCGACCGGGATGCCGTTTTTCAGGTGCGAACTTACTATTTCCCTGGCATCATCTGCATCGACATGGGTATAGAAAATACCGTCGGGTTCCACCACCACATTAGGACCCTGTTGGCAAAAGCCATGGCACCCGGAAAAATCAATGTTAGCTTCGGTAACACCCTGTTTGGCAAGCTCTGTGTTCAGGGCTTCGTATACGTTATCACTGCCTCCGGAAACACATCCGGTACCACGGCATACAAATACGGTACGTTTCTCCGGCATATTACTCCTTCTTTGCTCCCCCGAATAAGGCGGCAACTTTCTTGGGATTCATATTGCCGAAAGTCTCTTTATTTATCATTAAATTTGGAGCCAGAGAGCAGACGCCGATGCAGGCGACCGTTTCCAGGGTGTATTGCATATCTTCGGTGGTCTGCCCTTCTTCAATACCGAGGTACTCTTTGGTCAGCTTCAGGATAGATTTACCGCCCCTCACGTGACAGGCGGTACCTCGGCATACCCGGACGATGTTTTTTCCGCGGGGTTCGGTATAAAGCTGAGCATAAAAAGACACTACCCCCTGCACCTGGCTCGGGAATACCTTCAGAGCGTTGGCGATATTCGGGATAACCTGCGGAGGTATATAGCCTACCTTCTCCTGGATTTCCTGTACCAATGGTATTAACGTCCACCTTTTTCCCCGGTACCCCGCGATTATTTTGTCTATCTTTTTAAGGTTTACCCTGGGCGCTTTCTTCTCTTTAGTCGGCATCGGCAATCCTTTCCAGCTTAACGGCGCAGGACTTTAGAGCTGGGGCTCTAGCCTGCCCATGCAGTTTAGTATCAAAAAGCTCAAAGACGGGAGTCTCCGAAGAAGATATCGGCACGAAAAGCAGTCCGCGCTGCAGACCGGCGTCTATTTTTACAGGGATTTCCAGTTTCCCGCATGCCGAGATCACTCTGACCTTATCGCCGTCATTTATTTCCAGGTCTTTAGCGTCGGTATCATTTATCTCCAGCAGTGCCGGTGGGCGGAAACGCTTCAGCCTTCTCGAACGTGAACTGCGCGAGCCGGAGCCAAAATTAAACAGCACCGAACCCACCAGTAAGGTGAAGGAGTATTTATCGTCACCGACATCTGCCAGAGGCGTATATTCTACCGCCGAAAACCGTCCGAAACCGCTGGGGAACAGTCCGTCATACAGCCTGCGGTTCCTCGAGGTGTCAACCTCGGTTTCTTCGAAATCCAGCCCCGAGGAAACAGACTCGGCATAAGGCAGGTGCTGGTAGAAAGGCACCATTTCAATGATTTCGCCCATCACCTGCTGGCTGGTAGTAAGAGGTATCGGCGATTCCAGCTTCTCCGCCAGTCGGATAATTATCTCACTTTCGGGGAGGCTTTCGCCGTAAGGTTCGATAGCCTGGGATACCCGCTGTACCCTCCCTTCGAAATTGGTGAAAGTCCCCTCTTTCTCCGCAAAGCTGGCAGCCGGTAATACGACCGTCGCCAGCCTGGCGGTCTCCGTCAGGAACAAATCCGCCACCACAAGAAATTCCAGTCCGGACAGGGCTTCTTGCACTTTTGACGGCTGCGGGTAACTGGCGACGGGATTCTCCCCGGTGATAAACATAGCCTTGACCTTACCCGCCAGCGCCGCCTCGACCATTTCCAGGGCGGTAAGTCCGGCTTGTTCCGGCACTTCACTCCCCCAGCGTTCCCCGAATTTTTTCCTTTCTTTTACATTTTCAATGCTTTTATACCCCGGTAAAAAGCCGGGTAAAGCGCCCATATCGCAGGCGCCGTGGGCGTTGTTCTCACGCTGGAGGGCGAAGATACCACCGTGCCGCCCGGTATTTCCAGTCAGCATCGCCAGGTTAGCGATGGCAATAACGGCATCCGTGCCGTTAGCGTGCTGGGTTATACCGTTCCCGTAAACTATCGAAGCCTCCTCGGCCTCAGCCAGTATCCCGGCCACTATCTTTATTTCACTCGCCGGTATGCCGGTCACTTTTTCCACATAGTCAGGTGTATATTTACCCAGAGTCTCCGCCCACTGCGTGAAGTTATCCGTCATACGCGTGACGAACTCCACGTCGTACTTCTTTTCATCGATAATAACTTTCGCCAGGCCGTTCAGCAGGGCGACGTCGGTACCTGCTTTCGGCTGCAGCCAGCAGCTTGCGAACGAAGCGAGAGGCGTCCGGCGGGGGTCGATAACGCAGAGTTCCGCTCCTTTATATTTAGCCGCTCGCTTGATAGCGTAAGACACCGTCGGAGCGGAAACCTCCGGATTGGCGCCGATAACCAAGATAGCCTGCGACCTTTCCAGGACATCAATCGACCCTGTCGTACCGGCGTAGCCGATAGTTGCCCCCAGACCGATGCGGCCGGCGGCGCTGTAAAGTCGGCTGCCGTTATCGATATTGTTTGTTCCCAGCACGCTCCGCGTAAATCTCTGGAGCAGATAATTCTCTTCGTTGGTACATCGGGCGGAGCCGAAGACAGCCAGGGCATCAGCGCCGTGCTCCTTCTTTATCCTCAGGAATTCATCCGCCACCCGCGACAGTGCTTCTTCCCAGGTCGCCTCCCGGAATTCTCCGTTTTCTTTAATCAGCGGCGTCCGCAGCCTTTCCGGGCTGTGTATAAAGTCATAGCCGTAGCTTCCCCGCACGCAGAGAGTCCCCCGGTTCACCGGGCTATCCTGGGCCGGCTTCACATGGACTACTTTGCCGTCCTTGATACCCAGAGAAAGGGAACAGCCGCAGCCGCAGTAAGGGCATATCGTCGTTACTTCATTAGTAGCGGTGCCGGTATAGGCGCTCTCCTTCTCCATTATCGCCCCGGTGGGGCAGACAGCCACGCAGGTACCGCAGAAAGTGCACTCGGCTTTCTCCAGAGGCACGTCATTCAACGTGGCGGGCTTTGCCTGTGGACCCCGGTCCATGTAGTCGATAGCCCCCACGACGACTAGTTCCTGGTCAGCCCAGATGCACTTACCGCAGAGGATGCACTTGGAAAGGTCACGTTCGATGAAGGGATTGACCTCCTCGATAACATCCAGCTGGGGAATTCTTTGAAACTCAACCAGCCCGATTCCCATCTCCGCGGCAAGCTTACGCAGCTGGCAGCGGTTGCCTTTATTACAGACAAGACACGAGTCCGGATGGCTTGCCAGCATAAGCTTGAGGATTTTTCGGCGGTGCTCCAGCACCCGCGGCGAGTTGGTATTGATGGTCATTCCCGCCGCGATGGGGGCGACGCAGGACGCCAGCAGCGCCCCGGAGCGTTCGTCTTCCACCAGGCATAAACGGCAGGCGCCGGTCGAGGTAAGATTGGGGTCATAACAGAGTGTGGGGATATAGACTCCCGATTCCCGCGCCAGGTCCAGAATAGTCGTTCCCGGACTGCCGCTGACTTCGACGCCGTTAAGAACGATGGTTACCGTTTCCACCAGGCTTTACCCCTCACCTTCAAGATGAGGTTGTAGTGATTCTATCCAGGACTGGTCGCCCCGGGCTACCGAGCGGATACCGGTGAGGAGACGGGAACTGGCGGCGGCTTTAGGGATAAATCCTACCGCCCCCACCTGACGACTGGCTAAAACATTCTCCTCATCGTCATACTGCGTCAGCATTAATACCTTGGCTGATTTGCATTGTTTGCATATCTCCCTGGCGGCATCCAGTCCGTTCATTACCGGCATGACAATATCCATGACCACAACATCCGGCATCAGGTCGATGGTTTTATCCAGTGCTTCCTTGCCATTGACCGCCTCGCCGATGACCTGCATATCGCGTTGCAGCGCCAGGACTGACCTGATGCCGTCCCTGACTACGGCATGGTCATCCACAATCAATATTCTTATCTTCTTGGTGGTTTTATCCAGCAGCGCCTGTACGCGTGGTATCAGCGAAACGGGCTCGACAGGCTTGGCGAGGAAGTCTTCGGCGTCCATCTGCATGCCTTCGTCCATACGCCAGCCTTTAAGCAGCTGCTTATCGGGCGGGGCATTGATGACCATGATAGGCAGGTTGCCGAATCCCAGCGTCTGTTTCATCCATTTGTGAAACAGGAAAGCGTCACCCCGGGGCATGATAGTGCCCAGGATAACAATGTCAGGCTCGTGGGAACGGACCTTGCTCTCGGCTTCGTCCCGGTCATAGGCGGTAGCAACAACGAAATTTTCTCCTTCAAGGGTCTTCTTCAGAGCTTCCACAAACTCGACTTCATCATCTACAATCAGAATCGTCTGTTTCTTTTTCATCGTTCCGTCCCTCCCTTCTCCGACATCGCCTATAAAAACCAATATATGACACCAGGCAGCGGAGATAAACAGGGGATTCACCCCAAAAACAGACGGAAAAAGCCCTTGAATTTCAAAGGAGAAGCGTTTTTTAAAAGAAGAGAAGAGCGCCAGTAATTAATGGAAGCTTTTTCTGAAAGGATGAATATCTCTTTAGATGGTAATTACGCCCTTGCGCAGCGCGTACTTGACGAGTTCGACGCGGTTATGGACGCCGAGTTTAGCCATGAGCCTGGTCTTATGCCCCTCGACCGTCTTGGGAGTAATCACGAGCATTCCGGCTATTTCCTGAGTGCTGTGGCCTTCTGCCAGCAGCTTGAAAACCTCACGTTCGCGCGCCGTCAACCGGTTATAAGGGTCTTTATTGGGAATTCTGGCGGCGGTGTGCTGGTAGTTTTCCACCAGCAGCCTGGTTACGGTGGGCGAAAGATACGAATCACCGCGATAGACCGAGCGTATCCCTGCCATCAGCTCCGAAGACGCGGCGGCTTTACTGATAAAACCCAGGGCGCCGGACTCAATGACCGGAAAGAAATACTCCTTATCGTCATACTGGGTAAGCACCAGCACCTTGGTCCTGGGGAACTCCTTATTAATCCGGCGCGTAGCTTCCAGACCGCTCATTACCGGCATTGCAATATCCATCAGGACCACATCGGGATTAAGCTCTCTAACCTTATCGATAGCTTCACTGCCGTTGGTTGCTTCGCCGACCACCTCAATATCGCCGGCAAGGGCGAGTAAAGCGCAGATTCCGTCCCGTACGATAGTATGGTCGTCCACCACCAGGACTCTTATTTTAAGCATACTCAATTTCCTGACCTATGGGAATCCGTGCCCAAACGGTGGTCCCTTTCCCGATTTCCGACTCGATGCCGCTGGTACCGCCGAGAAAACCTATCCTCTCCCTCATACTGAATAAGCCCCGTCCCCGGCCGCTTTCCTCAATATCCGTAATTTCGGAAACATCGAAACCCTGACCGTTATCGGTAACATACATTGAAAACTCATCCGGTTTATATTCCAGCATAATCGTCGCGCTGCTGGCCTGGGAATGCTGGGCAACGTTACCGATAGCCCCCTGAACAAAGCGGAAAAATGCCGCTTCGACGTCGGGAGGGAACCTCTTCACGGTGCCCTTTGTCTCCACGGATACCTTAATATCCAGAGGCTGCAGCCTGGTCTCCGCATGTTGTCTGACTGCGGGTACCAGACCAAGCGTATCCAGCAAAGCCGGGTGGAGATTGGATATTAACCGGCTTACCTCCTTATGCACCTGCACTGTCAGTGCCTGCACCTTCTTCATGCCGGAGATGAACTCCTCATCCTGCTGGCTGAATGACTCCGACTGCTCTATCAGAGCTTCCATCTGCAGGGCTATGCCCGAAAGCGACTGGCTGGTTTCGTCATGCAGTTCCCGGGCAATCCTCCGCCGTTCGTCTTCCTCGGCAACCAGGTTCTGACGGGCAAGCTTGCGTAGCCTTTCGCGCGCCTTCCTCAACCTTTCGTAAAGCCGGGCATGTTCGATGGCGATTCCAAGCTGGTCGCCGATAGCATACAGCAGGTGCATATCGTTGGTGGTGAATTTTCGGGGACGACGGCTGGCAACGTTGAGCACGCCAAGTACAATATCCCTGGCGCGCAGGGGTACGCAGATAAACGCCTTCAGCCCCTCAGCCGCCACCAGCTCCCGGTGGGATACCCGCGGGTCGGAAGAAATGTCCTCGAGAAGCACCGCCTTGCCGGTCTGCGCCACGTTGCCCGTAATCCCCTCCCCCAGGCTGAGGCGGATGGTATCGACGAATTCTTTACTCAGTCCCCGGTGAACGTGACGGGTAAGGATATGCGTCTGTTCGTCGATGAGCAGAATTTCGCCGATGTTCCCGTTCATTATATCCAGAGCGCTGTCCAGTCCCACGCCGAGGATGGCATCCAGGTCCCACAGACCGCTCAGCGCCGCCGAGATGCGACTCAGCACCAGGATTTCCGACGGCTGCTCCTCTTTCTTATCCGCCGTGGCGACTCCCCTAGCACTCTTTTCGGATTTCTTCATGTCCTGATAGCCTGAATATTGACCGGTTTTTTACTATTAATTGAGTATCCATTAGACTATATGAATTTCCCTGTATTGTCAAACCAGAAATGAGTAAACGGGCCGTTAACAGGTGCAGCGAATGTATTAAATAAGCTAATCATTTGTTATGATTCATATAAAAAAGGAAGTACTGAAAGTCTGTAAAAATGAGCGGATTATATTTACTTTTACCAACTTTCCTGGTGATAATATTGTCTTTACTCGTCGTCTGGGCCGGTGGCATTGCTCTGGCTATGACAGGCATGGACGAAAAAAAGGCGCGGTTTCAGGCACTATCGGACTTCACCAGAACGGGTTTCACTACCCGGGAAGCCGAACTTGTCACGCGAAACCCCGGCCGACGCACCATTGTCACCTGGTTAATGATACTCGGTAATGCCGGTATCATCACCGTTATCGTAACGGCGACTTCTTCATTGGCTTCAGCCAGAAGTGGTCCCGGAATAGGTATAGGTGTCGCGGTGATTATTTTCAGTATAATTCTCATTTACTTGCTGGCCAGATATACCCCGATTATCAAGATCTGGGGACGTTTCATTGAAAGGAAACTCGTCGATTCCGATTTCTTCGAAGAAGGCGTATCAGAAGACCTGCTGCATCTAAGCGAAGGTTACGGACTGGTAAAAATATTTTTCAACGATGGTTCACCTCTCATAGGCCGAACCTTGTTCGAAGCCAACACCCCCGATAATGATTTCTGGGTCGTAGGTATTGAAAGAGGACATGACTGGATTTCTCTGCCCAGATCACGGGAGAAAATAGAAGAAAAGGATAGACTTATTGTATACGGAAACATCAGTCAACTTAAGTCGGCCTTCCTGGAACAGAAGGACTGATATTATCAAATAACGATTAGATTTAATAGTTGGTGGAGTTGAGGTATAGGTAGGTAGAACTATCCCGGATTTCTACACGACCTTCATCCCGAGTGCTTATTTTATGTTTTTAACTATGACTAAAATCAGGAAATCCACTTGCGTTTGATATTATAGAGACTCAATAGGAATAACACAATGCAAAAAGAAGAGATTACAAGAAAATCGGTCATAAATGACATTATGTGCTCACTATTAATCGCTCCATGGAGGATATCCACACCGTACGTTACCGGAAGAATATAAGAGAGCGGCCTGATATAAATGGGCAATGACATGATGGGAAAGAACAATCCACACAGGAAGATCATGGGAAAACGGAAAAAGTTAGAAAAGGTCTGGGCTTCAAATACCTCACTTACTGAAACGGCGATAAATAATCCCAGAAAAGTAGATACAATGCCGACTAGGACAATGGCCGGTATGACCAGTGACCAAGCTATCCCTGATAGTTCTACCAGGAAAGCAGCAATAACAACCGGAACGAAGGCATTAACAATGCCAAAAACAATCGCCCCGGAGGTCTTGGCCAGCATGAGAAGCTCCAGCGAAACAGGTGCTAAAAGCAATCTTTCAAATGAGCGGCTTCTCCTTTCAAATGTGATGGTTACCGATAACATGGATGTCGTACCGAATAGGATGGAGATAGTCATTACCCCCGGTAGTAGTCCCAGAACGCTATCCAGACCGCTGCCGGATCTAATAAAGAACATCCCGGTCCACGCCAGAGGGAATATAATACCCCAGGATATATTAGGCGGTTTCAGGTAATAAGCCTGCATATCCTTGGCGAGGATATTCCAGAAGGCAATCCAGCGTTTCATTGATTTCCCCCGCCTCCTATCTTTTCCTTTTCTTTCTTCATTAACTCCGCCTCAATGCCTGTTACCTGGACAAACACATCTTCCAGTGATGGAGTCTGGCGTCGTGCTTCAGTTACCTGAACACCTCGTTCTTCCAGGAAACGTACCATCGGACCTACAATTATCTGCTCCGTTGATTCAATCCTGATTTCACTCGGTTTTAAAGATTGTACCTGATATTGTGGGAAAGCCCGTTTCATTTCATCAGAGTAGTCTCTTTCACCATTAGAGACGGAAAGAAGCAGAATATTTTTCCCCTTTACTGGCTTTAAGAGGTCGACAATACGGTCAGTCTGGACTATTTTCCCCTTAACGATAAAAGCAATTCGTTCACAGAGACGCTCGGCTTCCTCTATATAATGAGTGGTCAGGAACACAGTTGTTCCTTGGCGGTGGAGTTCAGCTATTATTTGTCTTACCTGCCGGGCGCTGGCAACGTCGATACCTGTAGTAGGCTCGTCTAGGAATAATATCGGAGGCTGGTGGATAATGCCGGCTGCGAAGGTCAGCTTACGCTTCATACCCTTGGAATAACCAGCAAATTTTCGATCAGCCGCATCCGTAAGGCCGAAAACTTCGAGGAGTTCCCATGCCCTCTTCTGGCGCTCGTTTTTCCTTATTCCATACAGCGCCGCGCAGAAGCAGAGGTTACCGAAACCTGTCAACTCAGGATAAAGGTTGCTCTCGTCAGGAACGATGCCGACCAAATGCTGAGCGGCTTTGGGATTACGGGTACAATCTATCCCACCGATATTCATCGTGCCTGCATCAGGCCAGGCTAGTCCTGTGAGTATGTTTATGGTAGTGGTCTTACCAGCACCGTTGGGACCGAGAAAGCCAAATAACTCACCCTGATTAACAGAGAAAGAAATATCATTTACAGCAATAACATCACCATAGTGTTTGGTAAGCTTTGATACCTCAAAGGCAGTTGATTTTGTATTCATTGCCCGGTTGCTCCGGAAATATTCTGGTTGTCCTGTTTTTCAACTGATAAAGCTTTAGAAATTAGTTTCTGAGCCTGTATTAATGTTTCTTGATTAACTACATAATGAATACGGTAACCATGCCGCTCACCTTTAACCAAACCAGCGGATTTCAATACTTTCAGATGCTGAGAAGCGGCTGGTTGGGTCACTCCGAGACGAAAAGCCAACGCATTAACACATAGAGGATGGGAATCTTTTGTTTGTGAAAGAAGTTTTAACAACTTCAAACGGGTAGGATCAGCCAGTATTTTAAATATAGCCGCTTGATTCTCGATATCTTGCTTCGCTTCCATAATAATTTATATAAGTATATATTTATAGACTTATAATAACACGACCAAGTCTAGAAAATCAATGCTCTGAAACTGTCATCTATTGGGGGAAAGGTTCTACGCACTAATAACTCAGGTTGGTTCTTTTTAAGCTAATGGGGAAGGGGGGACTCGAACCCCCACGCATTGCTGCACCAGATCCTAAGTCTGGCCCGTCTGCCAGTTCCGGCACTCCCCCTCGTGATTATTATTCCGTACTATAGCATTTTATCCCGTTTGCCTCAAGTTGCCCACCGGTATTTACCTGTGACCGTCGTCACAATTGACAAGTTGAAAAATCAGTGCTATTATACCTAGTGTATCTATGTATTATGAATATACAGGTATCACAGTCAGCCGCCCCGGCATGATATCGAAAAAAAATAATCCCCCTCTTGCAAAGAAGGTGAATCTTTGCTAGTATTGACGTACATCGAGTATCTAAGTAAATATAGCGATGAGGTAATACCATGGTATCAAGAAACGATTTAGTAAAAGGCAGCTCCAGTTCCCTACTTCTCAGTCTACTGGAGGAGCAGGCGATGTACGGCTATCAGATAGTGAAGGAACTCGAGGCGAGGAGCCAAGGCTATTTCAAATTCAAAGAAGGAACCCTATATCCGGCTTTGCACCGTCTGGAAAAAGCCGGTCTGATTACCGGCAAGTGGCAGATGCTGCCCAACGGACGGCAAAGACGATATTATTATATTACCGCCAAGGGACAGGCTAAGCTGGCCGAGGAGAAAACTCAGTGGCAGGACTTCCTGAATGCCGTGAAACTCATACTACAACCGGGACCCTCAAGCATGTATCAGGACTGATGTGATGACACCGGAATTAATTCAATATCTGGAAAGTATCAGGGGCAGCGCCAAACTCAGTTCATCGGATGAAACCGGGGTCATGAGCGAGCTTCAGACACACATCGAAGACCGGCTCCAGGAACTGACCGATGCCGGCCTCACCGAGGAAGAGGCTATAGCTACCTGCCTGGGACAGATGGGCAATACTAAATTGATTGCCCGCAGAATATACGAAGCCTACAGTCAGGGCAGCTGGAAGCAGGTATTTCTGGCCTCCATGCCCCACCTCCTTTTCGGACTGCTGTTCGTGCTTAACTGGTGGCATTATCCCGGCTGGCTTGCGATAGTACTACTACTTGTACTGGCGACGACCGTTTACGGCTGGTGGCACGGCAAGCCCGCCTGGCTTTTCTCGTGGCTGGGCTATTCGCTATTGCCGGTACTTGCCGTCGGCATGTTGTTGCTGTATTTACCTAAAGGGTGGTCCCTGCTGGCTTTGCCTGTCTATTTCCCGCTGGCAATCTGGTGGCTCTTCCGGATAATCGTCCAGACCACCCGGAGGGACTGGCTGTTCAGCACCCTGATGTTACTGCCGCTGCCCATCATTATCGGCTGGTTCCTGGCTATTTCGTCTTCAGGCAGATTTACCGAATACAGTCTGCAGCGTGTCTACTACTTCGCCCCCTGGATCGGGCTGAGTTTCCTGATACTTGCCGTCACCATCGCGGCATTTATCCGTCTGAGACAGCGCTGGCTGAGGGTATGCCTGCTGGCAGTTTCCGGTTTATTCACTCTAACCCTGGTCGTATACTACAGTACCGGCAAGCTCAACACTCTCACTTTCCTGGGACTTATCCTGGTGATGTGGGGATTGTTCCTGGCTCCACCTCTTCTGGAACGATATCTGGTTAAGCGGGAACGGCTGGTGACCAGGAGAAAAGGAGAGACACCCGGCACCGTCCCGCGTGAACCGTCTGAATAGTCACTCTCCGGAGGTATATCTACGAAAAAGGTAGCTATCATCACGGACAGCATCGCCTGCCTCACCCGAGAACTCGCGGCGCAGTATGAAATAGAAATTATCCCGATTAATTTTTATGCCGGGGGAAAATTATACCGGGACTGGGTGGACATTGCCCCCTCCGAGGCTTACGAGCTGTTTCTCCAGGACCCCGACTCCTTTAAGACATCGGCGGCATCGCCGGAGGACTGCCTCCAGGCATATCGGACTACCAGCCAGAAAGCCCGGAGCATCGTCTGTATTACCGTTTCCGCCGGACTGAGCATGATGCATAACGCCGCCAACAAAGCCAGGGAGATGGCGGCCAGCGAGCTTCCCGGAACGACTATCGAGGTTATCGACTCGCGGACAGCCACCCCCTCCGAAGGTATGATAACGCTGGCGGCTGCCCGGGCTGCCGACGAAGGCAAAGACCTGCCGGATGTAATCAGCGCCGCTGAGGCAGTCAAAGAAAAGGTGAACGCTATTGTTTTTCTGGATACTATAAAACACGTCTACCGTTCCGGTCGTATACCCAAAATTGCCTCGAAGCTGGGCTCGGTACTTAATTTAAAACCGATACTCACCCTTTCCGGAAAAGTCCACTTCGCCGGAATGGCGCGCAACCGTCGCCAGGGCATCGAGCGCGTCCTCCAGATGATGCGCGACAGGGTGGGCGACCGTCCCATACACGCCGCCCTGATGCACGCCTACGCCCCGGAAGAAGCCGAAAAACTGAAGGAGCAGGTTGCGGCTGAGTTCAACTGTATCGAGCTGTGGCTTTCCGAGTTCAGTCCGGTCATGGGTTATGCCTGCGGTACTGGAACGGTGGGAGTCGCTTTTTATACCGAAGACTGAAGGACAGATGCATGATCATTGAAATAATCGTCGCCATTATCATCGGGTACCTGCTGGGGGCAATCCCATTCGCCTATATCATTGCCCGTACCAGGAAGGGAATTGATATCCGGGAGAAAGGCAGCCGGAACGTCGGTGCCCTGGCGGTCTGGCGGGAGGTCAATCCCGGCTTCGGCATAATCGCCCTGGCCGCCGACGTCGGTAAAGGGGTGCTGGCGGTTTACGTCGCCAAGTGGCTGGGAATCGACCTCATCTGGATATGCGTGGCAGGGCTCGCCGCGGTGGTGGGACATAACTGGCCCGTCTTTCTGAAGTTCCGGGGAGGCAAGGGCGCTTCAACCATCATGGGAGTATTGCTGGCGTTGATGCCCGTCCAGTTCCTCATAGGCCTCGGCATCGCCATATTGATAGTTATCCCAACCAGCAATATCAGACTGGGCATGATTGGCCTTGCCTGTATACCGCTGATTGCCTGGCTCTTCGATAAACCGGCGGAATATATATATTATCCCCTCTTTCTTATCCTCTTCCTCGCCGTGTATACTTTACTGGGTCTCAAGGCGGAAATTGCCAGGGGCGGAGAGCGAAAGGGGCTGATAGTGGATAAAAAATACACTTTCTGGCAGACCAAGAAAAATGAATGATTTCAATACTACAAAACAGGAAGTAACCGTTGTTACCGACACTACCGCCTGTGTTCCCTGGGAATACGTGGCTGAATATAAAATCGAAGTAGTGCCGGTACAGCTTATTATCGACGATAAATCCTACCGCGACGGGATAGATATCACTCCCACCGAGTTCTACGCCCATTTACGCCAGGCTAAGAAAATGCCCACCACCTCCAGTTCCTCCCCCACCCCCTACCTCGAAGCCTACCGCAAAGCCAGTCAAAGGTCGGGGAACATCCTGTGCCTTACCGAGCCGTCCAAGTTCAGCGCTATGTTCGACTCCGCCCAGGTTGCCGCAGATATCGCCAGAGATTCTCTCCCTGATGTGACTATCGATGTTATGGAATGCACTACCGCTGCCGCGGGTCAGGGGCTCGTCACTCTGGCGGCCGCCCGGACCGCCGCCCGGAACAAATCCCTGAACGAGGTCAAGGAAGCCACTCATAGCGTTATGTCAAGGGTAAACCTGCTGGCAACCCTCGATACACTGCAATACCTCGCCCGGAGCGGGCGTGTCCCTCAGGCCGCCGCCATGGTCAATAACATTCTCAATATCAAGCCCGTTTTCACCCTGAACCACAGCGATGCCCATACCGTAGCCCTGCCCAGGACCATGAAAAGCGCCACCAAACGCATGCTTAAGCTGATGGAGCCGATGGTGAAAAGAGGACAGCCTCTGTACGTAGCCGTCATGCATGCCGATGCCATGGAACAGGCTGTCTCATTTAAAGAGAAAATTACTGCGCAATTTGAATGCGAGGAAATATTCATCACCGAATTCACCCCGGTCATGGGCGTGCATACCGGGCCGGGGCTCATCGGGGTAGCCTTTTATAACGAATGAGCTTCTACCCGACAGAATATACCCCCTCCTTCGTGCGTTATCTATTCCCACCCTGACCACCCAGTATCATCTCTGGCTTATCACGTAGTTTTTCCTTGACATTTCTCTTTGATAATAGTAAATTGAGCCATTAATGATTGTATAAGTCACGGAGGAAAAGAATGGCAACGAAAAATCAAGCCTATCCGGTAAACATCAGGGGTGAGTTGACCGTGCCGCCGGGGCGCGGCTGGTGGCTGCTCAAGTGGCTGCTGGGTATCCCTCATTACATCTGCCTAATTGGCCTGTGGATAGCCTTTGTAGTGGTATGGGTGATAACCTTCTTTGCCATCCTGTTCACGGGCAAGCATCCTAAATGGGCATTCGACTTTAAATTAGGCGTGTTACGTTGGAATTGGCGTGTCTTTTTTTATAGCTATGATGCGTTAGGTACGGACAAATACCCGCCCTTCAGCTTCGACCCCGACGACAGCTATCCCGCCGACCTCGCGATTCAGCCCGTCGAAACGATGTCGCGCGGGCTGGCGCTGGTGAAATGGTGGCTGCTGGCTATCCCGCACTATGTAGTCACATCTCTCTTTCAGGGAGGCGGCGGGCAAAATAGCCGGGTCGGTCTGACCTTTATTCTGGCGATATTCGGGGCGATAGCGGTGCTGTTTACCGGCAAATACCCGGAGGATATTTTTAAACTGGTTATCGGCTTCAACCGCTGGACATACCGCGTGGCCGCATACGTGACGTTCATGACGGACGAATACCCGCCCTTCCGACTCTGGGACGACTAGGGCTGAGGCTGGCATTCAGGGCAGAAATACGTGCCGCGTCCCCGCACCACGATACGTTGGATAGGGGCGCCGCAATTCGGGCAATTTTTCCCGACCCCGTGGGCGACGTTAAACTCGTCGTGGGCGGTGCCGGGCGAGCCGTCGGGCCGGATATAATTGCGTATACTGGCGCCCTGTTTTTTTAACGCCTTCGTCAACACATTTCTGATAGCCTGGTGAAGTCGCTGAACTTCATTTCCGGAAAGACTGCCTGCAGCTCTCAGGGGATTGATTTTAGCCTCGAATAATGCTTCATCGGCATACATGTTGCCGATACCGGCGATAATCGATTGGTCGAGGATAACGGGCTTAACAGGAGCGGTACGTTTACGCAGGATTTCAGCCAGCAGTCCGGGTGTGAACTCTTCGTCCAGCGGCTCCGGGCCGAGCTGCCGGGCCACGCTGCTTTCGTCTTTCTCCAGCCACATCACCCCGAACTTACGCGGGTCCCAGAAATGGACATCGATACCGCCGTCTAGGTGCAGGATGGCGCGCGTGAACCTGGCATCGGATGGATTTACCAGCAGCGACCCCGTCATCTTCATGTGCATTACCAGCACAAGTCCGCCGCTGAGATGAAAGAAAAGGTACTTGCCGCGCCGGGTAACACCGGTGATTTTCTTACCGACAATCGAAGTGATGAATTCATTAACCGGGGGCTGCCGCACGATGCGTTCCCAGAATAACTCCACCTCGGTTATGGTGCGGCCGAGGACATGAGGCAGGAGCTCGTTTTTGATTGTTTCAACTTCGGGGAGTTCCGGCATTGCTATTTCATCTCTCCCCAGTTTTTACCGACTTTGGTATCCACCTTCAAAGGCACGTCCAGCTCTACCGCCGAGTCCATGATTTCGGGGACAATTCTGCGAATTACGTCCATTTCCTCATCCGGCACTTCGAAGAGCAGTTCGTCATGCACCTGAAGCAGCATCTTGCTCTTCAGCTTTTGCTTTTCCATCTCGCGGTACAGGTCTACCATCGCCACTTTGATAATATCGGCGGAAGTGCCCTGCACCGGCATATTAATAGCCATGCGCTCGGCGGCTTCCCGTACCTGGCGGTTGGACGAATTGATATCGGGGATATAACGGCGGCGTCCCAGTAAAGTTTCCACATAACCGTCCCGCCGCGCCTTCTCCTTGGTATCGTCGAGGTACTTGCGGACACCGGGATATTTCTCAAAATACGACTTGATAAACCTGCCAGCTTCCTCGCGGGAAAACTCGGTGGCCTGCTCCAGACCGTAGTCGCTCATGCCGTAAATAACGCCGAAGTTGACCGTCTTGGCGAAGCGCCGCATGTCCGCGGTAATCTTCGAAGCCTCCACGCCGAAGAGCAGCGAAGCCGTAGCCGCGTGGATATCCGCGTCCTCCCGGAAAGCCCTGACGAGATTTTCATCACGAGAGAGATGCGCCAAAGCCCGCAAATCTATTTGGGAGTAATCGCCGCCGAGGAGACTGCAACCTGAAGGAGCGATGAAAGCCTGCCGCACCTGGCCCCCTAGTTCCCCCCTTATCGGTATATTCTGCATATTGGGGTCGCTGGAGGATAAACGGCCCGTGGTGGTACGGGTCTGGTTGAAGCTGGTATGGATGCGGCCCGTCTTGGGGTTCACCAGGCCGGGGAGGGTATCGATATAAGTGGACTTT
>Ga0209635_10000084_pt1 | contig 52703 bp, 58 predicted proteins | sample DeeMarSWOR230_32_FD_187463 | JGI IMG/M metagenome (GOLD analysis project Ga0209635, IMG submission 187463) | Marine sediment microbial communities from White Oak River estuary, North Carolina - WOR-2-30_32 (SPAdes) (version 2) | ecosystem: Environmental > Aquatic > Marine > Intertidal zone >...
CAATTTCTAAATCTTGCAAAGCTTTTTGCTTCAATTCCTTTCTAAGCATATCGCATGCTGGCAGAATTGTAGAAAGTTTGATCTTTTCAAGAGAATCCAAAACAATAGGTAAATCAGCAGCATATTTTGGACCCTTATAAATTGGTATTTCAAAAGTCTTAGAAAGAATTGTTGTATCTCCTTGAATTAATCCTGGTATAAGAATTAGATCAAATTTTTTAACATCAGTTCGTTTTAGAAAGTCTTCTATTTGATTAAGAGTAATTAGAGCTGCGACTGGAACCTTTAACGCAGAGATTTCTGATTCAACATTATATTCTACAATATATTGTTTTATGGTTTCTTGTGCCATTAATCCTGTAATTATAAGCAATTTCAAATTAAACACACCCTCTAATTAGTTATTTTGATATAAGCGCCTCTATTGTTAGGCTCTGCAATAAAAACTACTCCTCCCATTTTTTTATCAAGAAACTCTATCATTTTATCTTTAAATTTTTGAGAATCAGCAACTTTAGTTAATCCATAAAATGTTGGGCCCCATGAACTTTGTCCTGCTCCATATGCCCCCATTTCTATAAAATAGTCAATTCCTTCTTGTATAATAGGACTAGCAAATATTCCGCCTTGAACATTTGAAAAATTCTTTCCAACAGTTATTTGAATTTTTGTTACTGCTTCTCCAAAATCCTTAATTTTGTTTTCAATTAACGAGGGAAGCAGCTTCATTATTATAAGTCGACAAATTATTCCAACATCTTCAGAACTCATTTTGGGTACTTCTTTAAACGCTTTAGCCTCCATAGAGTTTGCTAGCCCCCTTTTAATATCAGGAATAACAACTATGAATCTCCAATCCTTTGGAATTGCTCTACTAAAAAGCACTGGAGACAATTCTTCCATTTTTCCTGTTGTATTATCAATTGTTTTTCCTCCATCAAGAATAAAACCGCCTTTTTCAAAAATTGCCGTTCCAACTCCTGTTCTCTTGGATCTACCCATTGCCAATGATAGTTCTTGAATAGTTGCATTGATATTACTTAATTTGGCTAACGCTACAGCCACAGCTAAAGCTAATTGTGTTCCTGATCCTAATCCGGAATGTTCAGGAATAACATTTTTTATTCTGAGTAAAAAATTACTTTGAACTTTATATTTTTCCAAAAACCTTGAAACATATTTTTTTACTAATCTTTTTCTTTCTCCGATTATCTCCATTTTTTCATTTTGGGTAGCTTCAAGACTTACATTAGGATAGCTAATTCCAATACCCAATCCTCCAAAAACCCGTGATAATTCACGGTTCATATCAATTAATCCTAGATGCAACCTTGCTGGAGTTTTCACATAAACTTTCATTAATTTCCCAACCAGGTCTCTATCTTATTTATTAAATCAAACATGATATTATCATACTCTGAGTTTGGGGCAGTTCTTTTGACTATTTCTTCAAACTCCTTTATTTTTTCCTTCATTTTCGATGCTTTTTTTTTCTGAGATTCGTTACCAACTGAAAGAAGTCTTATTCGAGTAGCTAATATTACAGATTCGATAATCGCAGAGAAGGCACGAGTATAAACTCTAGGAAAATAATTTCTTATTTTAATTAATTTTGTTTTAAGATACACCTCTGCTCTCTCAGAATCTAAATCTTTAATATCAGACAGTATAACTTCTATGGTAGCATCTGCCCTTTTTAATTCTGGGGCGTCAACAAGATCACCCTTTTTGAAAAGATCTAAAGAAATTTCATCCCTAACATAAGAATCTTTAATAGCTGATTTATAGAAAAGTGCAGCATCTGAAGATAAGTTTATAATTGCACACCTTCTTGAAACAAGGTTATTATAAGTTTTAGAAGACTTGTAAATTCTTATCATAATATTTTCTGAATCTAATTGGAGGACACCCATAGCCGCTATATTAGGAGATCCTTGACTTGAATAGGTTGAAACTATTGTTTCAAAAATTATTCCTTTCGCAAATCCCAAATCTTCGAGATTAACCATTTTTCATTTCCTAATCTTCATATGATATTTTATACTGATAATAATGGTTCCTAACATTTAATGAATAATATGCAATTTCATATGATTACAATCACTATTTCCGAAAAGAGTTTTTCCAACTGTTGAAACCTCAATAACATTTGCTATGTGCTCATTTCTCGAAGATTTTTCAAAATAAAACAAGAGAATTTAAAAAGCAAAAAACATTTTTCATGGTATCCATCATTAATTAAAACAAAAAAAACAGCAAATATACTCTAATAAATATCAAATAACCTAAAACAAAAAACTAATATGACGTTTAACGATGTAAAAAATTCTAACACTATACTTAATCGGGTATAAAAAAATGATTTTTAATCGATTTTTATACATTAATATTAACATTGTCATAACGATAACTATTAAATTCTATTATGAGTAGTTCGGTAGATAAATGTCTCTTGATGAATTCAAATTAGAAAATTTCCAAACTGATTCTATATTAAAAATTAGAATTGAAGATTGGAAATCTAGACTTATGGATCTTTCAAAAAGGAATCGATTATTATATTTTAAACCCTCCAAAAGAGGTACTCTTTCTATATCTCACCCAGATATAACTACCATTTTTAACAAATTAGTAATAAGAAAAAGGAAATTAGAATTTTGGATTCCTCCAGAAAATACAGATGTGTTAAAAGATAACATGAATATTAAACCCGATTTATACCCATTTACTATTGGGATCAAACCCAAGATAAGTCAAGTAATTAGCAAAACACTAAATAGAAAAGATTTAGAACGAACTCTTAAGAATCTAAGTAGACGTTCCCGCTCAGATTATCGAGAAAGAGGAGTTAGGGTATTATATGCTACTTTTGGGAAATTGATATGGAAGGATCCAATTTCTTTTGAAGAAATTAGATCACCAATATTACTAGTACCAATAATTCTTTCAAGAGCTTCTATTCGAGATCCATTTATTATCTCTGTTCCCCCTGTTGAAGAAGAAGTATTGTTTAATCCTGCTTTACAAGTAAAGTTAGAAAACGATTTAAAAGTGGAATTTCCTTCTTTGCCTGATTTTATTTTAAAAAATACTTTAGAAGAATATTTAAATTCAGTTGAAGAAATTGCAGCTAATCTTGGATGGAAAACAGATAGGTCTGTAGAGATTGGTTTGTTTTCTTATCACAAATTAGTTATTTATAAAGATCTAAAATCAAATGAAAACTTAATTTCAAAACATCCTTTAATTCGAGCCATAATAGACGATAAAAAAACAAAGGTAATTCTAGATTCTCTTCCAAATGAGAAGGATATTGATGAGATTGAGGATCCAAAGCAGGTTTTTCAAGTATTGGATGCAGATAGTAGTCAAAGAGTGGCAATAAGATATGCTTTGAATGGACAAAGTTTTGTTATGGAAGGTCCTCCGGGTACAGGAAAAAGTCAGACTATCACTAATATAATAAGTGAATGCATTGCGCAAGGAAAATCTGTTCTCTTTGTCAGTGATAAAATGGCTGCATTAGAAATCGTATATAAAAGATTAAAATCAGTAGGTTTATCTCATTTTTGTCTTGAGCTTCATAGTAATAAAGCAAACAAGCGTGAAGTAGTTGCTGAACTAAAAAGAAGTCTCGATGAGCACTTGATCCCTAAAAAAATGCCTTCTTTAGAACAATTTGAGAGACTAAGGCGTCAAAGAGAGCAGCTAAATGAGTATGTCAAATTCATTCATGAAAAACAAGCAGAATTAGAAAAATCTCCTTATCAAGTATTAGGCTATTTATCTGATCTAGCGAAAGTTCCATTTATTCCGGTTGATATAGAAGACTTTCAAACTCTAAATCCGGAAAGAATGAGCAAATTCTTAGAATTAATGATCCAACTTAAGGGTGTATGGAAAGTTGTTGACGAGCCTAATTTTCCTTGGTATGGTTTCTTGGGTAGCGATTTTAGCATAGAAATTTGTTCGGAACTTTTGAAATCATTGGATGATATCCTCTATAGTTTGAAGCAATTAGAATCTGAGATTATTCAATTTGCAGAAAATCTTGGTTTATCCTCGCCCTCCAATTTCAATCAAATAAAACAGCTTATAGAAATTAGTTCAATTATTAAAGAAAGCCCAAAACCTGAAATATCTTGGACTCTAAATCCCAACATTGATTTACTAATTAAAGAAGCAGAAAGTTATCAAAAATTAAAAATATGGTGCGGTAAAACCAGAGAGTTCTTAATGGAAAAGTATCATCAATCTATATTCGAACTTGATCCTATTAGATCTCTTGAGATTTCTAAAATATTATCTGAGTTTCAGCCCTTCTTGGGCATTACTGATCTTGAAGAAAGTTCACTTTTAAGAAAACGTGAAGAACTTTTAATGTTCGCTAAGGATACTGAATTAAGCGTGGAGCAATGGATATCAAATTCGAACAAATTATCAAAAATATTCGGTCTCCAGAATAATCGATATTCGATTGAACGAATAATAGAACTCTCACAATTAGCTGAGCTTTGCTTTTCTGATTGTAAACCTGAACCCGAATGGTTTACTCCTGGAAAAATACCCAATAAACATCCAAAATACCAAGAAATAAAAGCATATTATTTAGAATTTCAAGAATTAACTAAAAAAATTAATCAGATTTATTCAAACAAAATTTTTGATATAACCATTGAAGAATATATTAGGCGTTATAGTGGCCCTTATAAAAGTTTTCTTCGTTGGTTCCGTTCAACTTATTATCAAGATCAAAAAACTATTGGTTTATGTAGCTTATCTGGAAAAGTCCCTCCTTCAGTTTTAGAAGATTTAAGAAAGATCAGAAGAATCCGATTTCTAAAATCTAGAATCGATTCTACAAAAGAATTAACCATGAGTCTAGTTGGTCATTTCTATCAAGGGTATAAAACCAATTTTGAAAATATTGAAAAAGCAATCGATATTGTTGAAAAAGTTATTACTTTTTCAGGAACAACAAAAGTTCCTGAATCACTAATTAATCTTACCACTTCATGTAATCCATCCCAAAAAATCAGACAATTAGGTGTAAAATTAAGTAAATCTATAATTGAATGGAAGGAAAAGTTAAGAAACTTATTACCTCTTATTTCTGAAAAAAGTTTTTTCAAATCCAATTTATCTATTTACGAAACAAATCTATTAAAAATAAAACAATGGGCTAACGAATTGGAAACAAAGCTCTCAACCCTTTGTATTTTAACTAATGAACCTATAAAAATGCGCAAAAACAAGAATCCGCAAAACTATACAGAATTATTAAACGAATTAAAAAGATCAGAACTTGTTAGAGAAAAAGAAAGAGAAGTAAGAAACAATCAAGATCTGCTAAAAATAAAATTTGGATTCAGATTTTCAGGCTTAAACTCAAATTGGATCGAGATAATATCTGTACTGGAATGGACAAAAAAACTCCAAAATATCTTCAAAGATATGCATATCTCAAAGAAATTTGCTGAAATTCTTTTTAAAGGATCAGAGAATGCTCCTTCAAATTCTAAATTATTAGCTCTTAATGATACTGCTTTTAATTTAATATCCAAATTTGAATCTTGTTTTGAAAAAAAATTAATGTACAAAAATAATCTTCTAAACGAATTAGAATTAAATGATATATTTAGTAGATTTGAGGAATTTCGAAGCAGAATTGATGAACTACAGCTATGGATTGATTTTAAAAAAATCAGAAAATATTATTCAGAAGTTGGACTTAGTTCTTTTTTCAATTTACTGGTAGAGAATCAACCTCCTGCAAATCAAATAATTGATATCTTTAAAAGAGGAATTTATCAAAAATGGATTGATTGGCTATTTATTAAAAATCCCGAATTAGGGAATTTTCGAAGAGAAAATCATGAACAATTAATTAATGATTTCAAGAAATTAGATAAAAAAATAATTCGGCTTTCGCCAAATAGGGTAATTTCCGAAGCTAATAATCGAAAACCCCAAGATATTTTAATAAAAGCTGTTGATTCCGAAGTTAATATTTTGCTTAAAGAGTCAACAAAGAAAAGACGTCTCATGCCTATTCGAAATTTGGTACAAAAAATACCAAATCTTCTTTTCAAGCTTAAACCTTGTCTACTGATGAGTCCGCTTTCTGTAAGTCAATTTCTAGCCCCTGATCTAATGAAGTTTGATTTAGTTCTTTTTGACGAAGCTTCCCAAATAGTTCCAGAAGATGCTATTGGATCCATTTATAGGGGAAAAACTATTGTTGTTGCGGGAGATAATAAACAATTACCTCCTACCTCATTTTTCCAGAAATCTCTAATTGATGATTATGACTGGGATGAAAGTACTGATGGAGAGATTGAAGTTTTTGATAGTATCCTGGATGAGTTTTTAGGAATTGGACTGCCCGTAAAAACATTGCAATGGCATTATCGAAGTAAACATGAGGAATTAATTTCTTTTTCTAATTCTAAATTCTATAATAATAGTCTAATTACTTTTCCTTCAGCTTTAGCAAAAAATGAGAATTTAGGAGTAAAATTGCAATTTGTGGAAAATGCTATTTATGATCGTGGAGGTTCAAGAAAAAATGTATTAGAAGCTGAAGCTGTAACAAATCTGATTTTTGAACATTTTTCTGCGAACTCGAAAAAAACTCTTGGAGTTGTAACATTTAGTATAGCACAAATGGAGGCAATTGAAGAAGCCATTGAAAGACGATTGGGCAAAAATCCCGATTTTGAGAATTTTTTCAAGGAAGATAGACTTGAAGGCTTTTTTGTAAAGAATTTGGAGAATGTTCAAGGAGATGAACGAGATGTTATGATCTTTAGCGTTGGGTACGGCCGGGATTTTAAAAATCGCATATTAATGAATTTTGGGCCTCTTAATAAGCCAGGTGGTGAAAGGCGATTAAATGTTGCTGTTACGCGCGCAAGGGAAAAATTAATTCTGGTTACCTCGATTAGAGCTAGTGATTTAAAAATATCAGATTCTAGTCCAAAGGGTGTACTAGCTCTTTATCAATATCTGGAATATGCTGAAAGAGGTCCTAAAGGTATAGCTGCGGATCATTTGCAGATAAATGCTTTTGATTCAAGAATAGAAAAAGTTGTTGCTTCTGAAATAGAAGATATGGGATATCATGTTAATCCACAGGTCGGTTTTAGCGGTTATAAAATTGATATAGGTGTAATTGATCCTAAAGATCCTGATGGTTTTATTTTAGGAGTAGAATGTGATGGAAACACTTACCGATCCAGTTATAGTGCAAGAGATAGAGACAGATTAAGAGAACAAATTCTTAACCAATTAGGATGGACGATACATAGGATATGGTCTCCAAGTTGGGTTTTGAGAAAAGAGTCTGAGCTAAAAAGATTAAGAGAAACTATTCAAAAAAGATTTGAAGACAACTCTGGAACTAACAAAATCTCAGACATAAATAAATCGAAAGAATCCACAAGTTGTTTTTCAGAAAAAGTTGAAGTTAAAAAAATAAAATTTAGCGGAATAGAAAAAATCGGCATTCCCTATAAAATTCATTTATTAACGGTATCTTATGAACCAACCGTTATAATAAGAACTTCTAACTATCCTTACAGTTTAATTAAAAAAAATGCTTTTCATTTTGATTGCAATCGAAATTTACAGAGCAGACTATTAGAAGAACTAGTGAATAATGAAGGACCAATTCATTTTGATTATGCTGCGAAGAGATTAGCCTTATTATGGAATGTGAGGCGTTTAGGTCCCAAGATTATTTCTGCGGTAACTGAAGCTTTGGATCTCTTATTGGATGACGAAAAAATAATTTTTAAAGAGAATTTTCTTTGGCCAAAAAAGCCCGTTGATATTGTTGTTAGAGTTCCAGTATCAGATAATCCTCTTACGAAAAGGAAACCAGAACATATTCCTTCTGAAGAAATCGAGAAAGCAATAAAATTGGTTGTCCAGTATGCTATTGGAATTAGCCCTGAATCTCTTGTAATAGAGATTTCAAAAATTTTTGGTTTTAATTCAAAAACTGAAAAAATTAAAATGATCATAACTAGAATTTATAGGGAGATGCTATCATCAGGAACAATCTGCTGTAAAAAAAATGTTGTAACATTATCCAATGCTTCTGATCAAGAAAAATACTCTGATAATTTATCTAATAATCATTTCACTAGCTGGAAATAGAATTCGCAATAAGATTATTTTAGAATTCTAAAGATTAGAAAATAATTCATGCAATTTTTATACTTATATTTTATTATGAAGAATTTTTTCTATAAATCATCTGAAAAAAATATTCTAGCAAACCTTATTAGCAAAATCCAATAAACGGATATTCTGAGGAATTTTATTGGTATACTGTCAAAAATGTGGAACTAAAAACGAGGATAATTCAGATTTCTGTTCTAAATGCGGCGCTAATCTCCAAACTGGAATGTATCGCTCTCAAAAAGAGACCCGCGAAAAAGCCGAGCAAGATTGTTTTGGTCTACCGCATGGTGGAATAATTGCTGGTATAATAATAGGTGTAATGATAATTATCTTTGGTATAACAATGATGTTTGGTATAGATTTTGGACAATACTGGTATGTTATTATAATAATATTTGGAACTCTCTTAGTAGCAGGAGCAATTTATAGGATGACCCACCAAAAACGGGCTAGTAATATGTAATTTTTTCACTGCAATTACAAAGCTTTTTTGAACAATTTAGGCAAATTTTTCTATGTTCTCTTTGTGATAGATGGATCTTTGTATAAACCCAAAAAATACTAATAACTATAAAAAAAAGACTGATAAAAGTACTAGAGCCTGCGATGTCTAGACTAATCAGCATAATATAAGATCCTAATACTAATAAGATTCCAGCGAATAATCTTGCTAAAGGTACTTCCATTTTTGGTATTAATGACTGAAATAGTCCATAAGATAAGAATATTATGCCGAATGGTACTAGGAATAAAATTCCATTGATTTGAAAATTTCCATAAAAATAAACAATAGTACCAGTAATTCCAAAGATAGCTCCGATCAATAATCCAGTGCAAGTTGCACATAAATAGTTTTTTCCAACTTTTAAAATATGATTTAAGAAGCTTTTACAAGGATAATGATGGCTTTTAAAGTTCGATTTAGTGGAATGAAGATTATTTGTTGTTTTTATTAATTTCCAAGAAAATATTTTTCCGCAAGTTTTGGGGTAAACAGAGGCAATTGCTCCAAACAAACAAACGGCAATAAACGTTGAAGCAACCAAAAAGTCATGTAAAGCAAATTTTGTTCCAAGGTTATTGGGATACAATATTAGATATGCGACCAGTATAAAACTAAAAATTGATATTGAAACCAAAAAAAAAGTAAAAATGCTATTTTGATTTTTTAATATATTAGACAATCAATGCTTCAACTCAAATTAAGCTTTTTAGCTCACGTAATACACTCCGTTTTGCTATATATTGATACATTCTTCGTTTAACTATATTTTTTTGAAATTAAACTTTCAATCCATCTGCTCCAACATCAAAAAACTTCGATAGCAATTAAAAGTTCACTTTGAACTTCTTGTCTGCTAAGAAATTTTGTTTCCATTATCTCATGAGTAATGTCGTAATCAACCCAATTTTCATTTTCAATCTATCCATTAGCTTTGGCTTGTTAAAATATTTAATTAAAAGATTTTTAAAACCTTATTTAATATCAAATACTTTTTTTGTTTATGGTTAGTATCTTATTTGATAAGGGCTCTCTGCTAATAAAAGGAAATATTAGAACTCCTTATGGAAGATGGGATTCTAGAATAGGGGCGTACCGTGCCAAATCTATGTATTATTCTGATATTATAGATTATTTTAAGGAAAGCCAGATATCTTTTCAAGATAAAGTGATGCATCCTCCTCCAATTGAGTTTATATCTTGCAAGATCACTCTTAGGAAATATCAAGAAAAAGCTCTCTTTAATTGGAATAGAAATAATAAAAAGGGAATTATAGTTTTACCAACTGCTGCTGGCAAAACTTATGTTGCTTTAAAAGCAATTTGTGAACTTAAAACTCAAACTTTGATTATAGTCCCAACCTTGGATTTGGTAGATCAGTGGAAAAAAAGAATTAAAGAATTTTTGGATATCGATTCCGGAGTTATAAGCGGCGGTGAAAAAATAATTAAAATGGTTACTGTATCAACTTATGATTCAGCCTATTTGAAGGCAAGTTATTTGGGCAATAAGTTTAGTTTTTTGATTTTTGATGAAGTCCACCATCTTGCTTCACAAAACTATATGCAAATAGCTGAAATGTATGTTGCTCCTTATAGACTAGGTTTGACTGCAACTTATGAACGAATTGATGAACGACACAAGATTCTTCCCTCTCTAATAGGCAATGTTGTATTTAGCCTAAATGTCAAGGATTTAGTAGGGGCATATCTTTCTCCTTATGTGTATGAGAAGATATATGTGAAATTAGGTTCAGTTGAAAAGAAAAAATATATTGATGAGATGAACATTTTTAAGAGTTATCTGAAAGATAAAAAAATTTTTATGAGAAGTGCATTAGATTTTCAAAAATTTATTATGCTTACAGGACGAGACCCAAATGCTCGGAGAGCATTATTGGCTAGAAATAATGCATTTAAAATTGCTTTAAATTCGGAAGAGAAAATAAAAATATTGGGTGATCAACTAAAACGCCATCCAGGTGCAAAATCTCTGATATTCACTTTGCATAATGATTTAGTTTATATGATAAGTAATAGATTTTTTATACCTTCAATCACGTATCAGACTCCAAGAAATGAAAGACGTGAAATTCTTGAAAAATTCAAAAATGGGACGTATAAAACAATAGTGACTTCACAAGTTCTCGATGAGGGAATCGACGTTCCTGATGCTTCAATTGGATACATTATCAGTGGAACCGGTAGTTCAAGAGAGTATATACAAAGATTAGGACGCCTTTTAAGAAAAGTTGAAGGAAAAGAAGCTAGGTTATACGAAATTGTTTCTAAAGAGACTATAGAGGTAAGGATAAGTAATCGGCGTTCTAAAAAAGAAGAAAAGGTTGTTTAAATAAATATTACCAAGTAATCTGCTAGTTGTTTGGAAAAGACAATCGCAAATTTATCCTAGGTATAAACAAAAAACTAGTAATAATCTACAAATAGCACAAAATTTAATCAAGATTTATAAAAATAATTTAGGGAAAAAAAAACAGGTTATAAAAGATTATATTTATGGATTTGAACAACAAGACTATCGCTTTATTAGAGGTTTATCCATTTTACTTGATCGTAGGTCAGTTTTTATATGTAAATGCGCCTTTGATCCAATAATAATACGAAAGGAAATTTTCGAAATTACAGGAAATCTCGGTCCTGCAACCAATCAAGAAAAGAGAAATTATGTGCTAAAAGAAGCCTCAAAGAAATTAAAATTATCAACAAACATAATTGAAGATAGTATTTATGCGGATTTAGAAAATGAAAAGATTCTTCAATCATTTAAGGATCTGACTCCTAAAGAATTATTGGAGCAATATAATCTTAGCTTAACACAAACTCTCTTATTTGATTCAATAGAACTTAGATTTACAACATCTGAAAATTGGCAAAAAATTTTCTTTAAAGCAAAAAAGCTTGGTTTGATGTATGAGGCATATAAAAATGATGATTTATGGTTAAGGATTGATGGTCCAAATTGTCTATTTAAATTAACAAGACGTTATGGATCAAATATGTCTAAACTTATTCCATACATAATTAGTACTTCGGAATGGAAAATTGAAGCAAAAATATTGTATAAATATACTAATGAGATATACTCTTTTAGAATTAATAGCAATAAACACAAACATTTGTTTAAAGTTTCAGATAAAAATATTGTTTATGATAGTAAGGTTGAAGCTGATTTTGGGTCTAGTTTTCAAGCCTTAAAAGCAAAATGGATCATAAAAAGAGAACCAGAGCCCTTAATTGTGGGCAAACATGTGATGATACCAGATTTTTCTTTTGAAAGAGATAGTCTTAAGGTTTATTTGGAAATTGTCGGATTCTGGACTACAGCTTATCTGTTGCGAAAAATAAAAAAGCTTGGGGAAATTAAAGTTAAGATGATTGTTGCTGTTGATGAAAGTTTAGCTTGTGAAGCTCTAGATCAAATAGAAAACCAAAATTTAATCGATATTATTTATTATAAAAAAAGAATTCCTTTGTCCTCTGTACTCAATTCTTTAAATGATGAATATAAGAAAATCTATGCAAAACAAATAGATTTTCTTAAAAATATTAAAATAAATTTCACTGAACCAATAATCGATTTTGAAGAATTTGCTTCACGGATTGGTGTTTCTGTTGAAGTTGCTAGAGAAGTTATAACTCAAAATCCTCCTAAAGACTACCTTGTATATCCGAGGGGGCTCATTAAAAAGGAAAAGATTGAATGGATAAAAAAGAAAATTAATAAAAAAATGGAACTCAACAAGAAAGTTCTCTTGTCAGAAATGGTTGAATTTCTTGCCAAAGAAAAAATAGATGCAACTTCAATAATAAATTTGATAGGCTATAAAATTATCTGGCATGGTATTGATTTTAAAAAAGCAGAAATAGTAAAAATATAACTTGTTTTTTTGAATAAAAAATTTAAAATAAATTTAAAAACTAATTTAGATCGTTTTTATATATTATATGGGGAAAAAATTGAATAGGAAGTATTATTATGAGTTCTAAAAAACTTTTAGAATTATTAAACCAAGGTGTTGCAAGAGAACTTCAGGTTTCAATACAATATATGTGGCAACATATACTTGTGACTGGTATAGAAGGGATAGTTGCAGGAAAAACCTTTAGGAAAATAGCAATTAATGAAATGAAACATGCCGAGGAACTTGCTGAAAGAATCTCGAGTTTATTTGGTATTCCTACTGAAAAACCGAATCCAATTTTTGTTGGTGGAAGTTTAATTGAAATGTTAAAACAAGATCAACAAAATGAAGAAGAAGCTATTAGACTTTATAAAACCGCAATTCAGATTGCTGAAAATTTGGGGGATTATACTAGCAGAAGACTATTGGAAAAAATCCTTAGCGATGAAGAAAAGCATGTCGATATTTTTGGTAAGATGTTAGTTGGCAAAACAACTGCTTTTACTCAACCGAACGTATAAAACTTAATGATTTCTTTGATATTTTTTCGATCCAATTATTTTCTGCAAGTAATCGAATAAAGAACTTTTATCCTAAAAAGAAAACCTTTATTGTTGATAAAATCTCATTCTAAAGAGAGTGTTATGAGCATCAAACCTGATGAAACAATAGATTGTCAAGGTCTTTTTTGTCCAGAACCTGTTTTTAGAACTCGTCTCAAGTTAGATGAAATGAAAATTGGAGAAACTCTAGAAGTTATTGCAGATGATCCTGCTGCTAAATCTGATATTGAAACCTTGGTAAAAAATTTGGGACATGAGATATTGAGCATAACTGAAGAAGACGACCTAGTTAAAATAGTTATAAGAAAAATAAGATGATTAGGAGGAAAACAATTGCCAGTTCACAAAACAAGCAATATCTATTTGGATAACTCAGCTGGTAAACCTGTTGATTCAAGAGTTGTTGATTCCATGCTTCCTTATCTTAAGACATCATTCGGAAATCCTTCCTCCCTTCATAAATATGGTCAAGAAGCTAAACAAGCATTAGATAATAGCCGAGAGAAAATTGCAGACCTAATTGGAGCAGAAAAAGCGGAAACAATAATTTTTACTTCAGGAGCCACAGAAAGTAATAATCTAGCTATAAAAGGTACAGCAACTCGCAATAGAAAAAAAGGAAATAAAATATTAACTTCAGCTGTAGAACATATATCAGTAATAAATTCATGTAAATCGTTGAATCGTCAAGGTTTCCAAACCACATTTTCACCAGTAGATTCTTTCGGATTTTTGGATCTAGAGAAGTTTGAAGAGAATATTGATGATCAAACAAAATTGGTTAGCATAGTTTATGCTAATGGTGAAATAGGTACTATTCAACCAATTAAAAAAATTAGTGAGATTGTTCATAAAAAAGATGCTTATTTGCATGTTGATGCGACTGCTGCTTGCGGTCAGATCCAAATTGATGTTCAAAAAGAAGGAATCGATATGATGACAATTTCTAGTAACGATTTTTATGGACCTAGAGGAGTGGGGGCTCTTTATATAAAAGAATCAATTCGAATTGATCCCTTAATTCATGGTGGTGGACAAGAACGTGGATTAAGATCTGGAACTGAAAATGTTCCTAGTATTGTAGGTTTTGGGAAAGCAGCTGAAATAGCTAGAGTGGAACTAAAATCTGAAGGTAAAAGATTGATAAAGATCAGAGATGATATAATTCACGGATTGATGGGTTCTATTCCTTATACTTTTTTAAATGGTCATCCTATTAGGCGTTTGCCTGATAATGTTTCTCTAAGATTTAGTTTTATTGAAGGTGAGTCAATACTTCTGAGCTTGGCTATGTTTGGTGTGTTTGCTTCTTCAGGATCGGCGTGTACAGCCAAGACTTTGCAGCCATCACATGTTCTGCTTGCAATGGGATTAAAACATGAGGAAGCACATGGTTCATTGATGATTACATTAGGCAGGCAAAATACTCAAAAGGATGCTGATTATATAAAAGAAATTATGCCTGCTATAATTGAGAGGTTGAGGAGTATGTCTCCTCTGACTCCAAAGGAGTTGAAAAGATAGTGTATTCAGATAAGGTTATGGATCATTTTAGAAATCCTCGTAATACCGGGGAAATACCTGATGCCGATGGGGTTGGTACTGTTGGAAATCCAACCTGTGGAGATCTAATGACGATTTATATAAAGGTTAAAGAAAATCGAATAGAAGATATAAAATTCAAGACTTTTGGTTGTGGCGCTGCTATTGCTACTAGTAGTATGACAACAGAACTAGCAAAGGGAAAAACCTTGGAGGAAGCAATGAACATCACTCGAGCTAGTGTTGCTGAATCTCTTGGTGGATTGCCTAAAGTAAAAATGCATTGTTCGAATTTAGCTGCTGATGCTTTGCATGCAGCAATAGAGGATTATAAGGAAAAAAACAAAAAAAGGGGAAGTAAAAATGAAATATAAATTTGTAAAATGTGAATGTTGTAACATGAATATTCCTTCTGAAAAATGTGACCTTGCAGCTTATAGTGCAGTTATTGATGGAAAAGAGCATCTTTTCTGCTGCAAAAACTGTGCTAAAGAGTATGAGGAGACAAAATCTAAGTAATTTCTTCTCTTTCCGTTTTTATGATTTCTAAATAAAAAAGCTATATAACAAAGTTATATTTATATTCTTAAAAACAAATATTATTTCTATAAAAATATTAGTTATCTTTAGTAGGAGTTTAAAAAATTGATAGAAAAGAAAAAATTAGCTCTTGTTATTCAAAGCGGTACAATAGACAAACTTTACTGTGCTTTTATTTTAGCCTCAACAGCTGTTTCGATGAACTGGGAAGCGCACCTATATTTCACATTTTGGGGATTAATGAGTTTAAAGAAGGGAGCAATGGAGCAAGCATCATTACCAAGTGATTATAAAGATCTTGAAGATACAATGAAGCAAAATTTAAAAAAAATGAATTATCCTACTCTCTATGAAATGCTTAAGAGATTGAAACAATCCAACCTCTGCAAAATATATGCATGTACTCCAACCATGCAAATGTTTGGAACTAAAAAAGAAGATCTAATCCCTGAGGTTGATAGTATGGTCGGGGCTGCAACCTTCTTAAATATTGCATCTGAATCTGATGTAAACTTATTCATTTAAAACTTAAAGCATATCTTCTATTCCTTTAATATTTTTGAAAAAAATTATGAGATGTTTTTATTATATTGGAATCATTTTAATTTGCAATCTTTCTTGGTGCGGTAAAAATATATGAAAAAAATATTCCCAGTTTTTTTAACTATAACAATTATTTTATCTTTTCTTCTAACTTTTGGCTATTATTTTTCTAGCGAAATCTCAAGTAAAGAAGAAGAATTTTACTTTGGAGTTGCATTTTGTGGCAATACAACTCGGGAAGCAAAACTTCTAATTGATCAAGTAAAGGATTATACTAATTTATTTGTGCTTCAATCTGGTCCAATAAGCAAAAATAAAACTGCAATCAACGAAATATGTGATTATGCAGTTAGTGCTGATCTTGATTTCATTGTATTTCTGGGTTGGTTTGATTTTGATTATCCTTGGCAAGTTCCTTGGCTTGATGAAGCCATAGCTCGTTGGGATGATAGATTTTTAGGGCTTTATCTTTATGATGAACCTGGCGGTATTCAAGTTGATCATAATTGGACAAGAACTTTTCACTTTATAGAGAATGTTTTTCCAGAATTTTATTCTACAATCGAACCATACATTGAGGAGAATTCAACTATGGCTGCTCTGAGAGATTATTCTGAAGCAACAAAAAGACATATCGACTATATTCAGCGCGATCTTAGGATAGATGAAGTTTTAAATCGATCAATTAATGCTATGACATCTGATTACGCCCTATATTGGTTTGATTATCTAGCTGGTTATGATACTATTTTTGTTCAAATAGGTTGGAATCATGATACAGCTAAACACATTGGTCTTTGCAGAGGTGCAGCAAATGCTCAAGATAAAGATTGGGGGACAATTATAGTGTGGAATAGCAGAGAAGAGGGTATCAATCCTTCAGGTACATACAAAACTGGAGTTGAAATGTTTGAAGACATGAAAATTTCATTTCAAACTGGAGCAAAATATACCATAATATTCAATTATCCAGTTCATCCAGAAGATAATCCTTATGGAATACTTTTGGATGAACATTTTATTGCTATGAAAGCTTTTTGGAATTATGTTTTAGAAAATCCACAAGATTATGGGAGTATTAATGCGGATACGGCTTTAGTTTTACCTAAGGATTATGGATGGGGATATCGAAATCCAGAGGATAGGATATGGGGATATTGGGGATATGATGATATATCAGCCCAGATATGGACTATTACTCAAATTTTGTTAAATGAACACGGATTTAATTTGGATATTGTTTATGAGGATCCCAGATTCCCAATTCAAAATAAATATAACAAAATACATTACTGGAATGATTCATTGAATTTTGAATGAAATAGTTTTTGATACAACAAGGATTTATTAAAAAAAATATTTTCATTAATATTACAAAGTGTTTATATCTATTTTTAATAAAATATGCCTTATAAGGTGATTTGATGGCAGTACCTTCAGAATTTATCACTGCAGTTCTACTTTGGTTTATTCGCGCTTTTGTTTCAAGCATAATTTGTTTAGGTATTGGTCTATTAGGTATAAAGAGTTTAACTCATATTACTAAAAAAATTTCGGAATTTAAAACAATTAAAGGAGACCCTTTAGCTACAAGCCTTTTTGTGGGAGGTTTTCTAATATTCGCAGGTTTAGTTGTATATGGTTCTATGGTTAACCCATTTTTCTTGGGACAAAACATAATTTTTGAATCATATTTTAATTTGCAACGTTTAATTATTGTTGGTCTTAGTTTTATTGTAAGTTTATTTTTTGGTTGGTTATTTTATACAGTTTTCGCAAAATTAACTCCATTTGGAGTGGATTTAGATGATATCAATAAATCTCCAGTTGCAGCAGGTTTTTTTCTTTTTGGTTATGAAGTATTTTTGGGACTTTTGATATTTGGAAGTTTAATGATACCTCTTGGTTAAGAGAGATCTAAAAATGTCTCATACACGAAGAAGTTTTTGCATACTGATTTTCTTATTTCTTTTTTCATTGGCAAATATTGTAAGCGGCTTTCCAAGTGGAAGAGAATATCCTCCAACTTTTGATTACAGAAACGGGTATTGGTTTGATAGTTGGGATTTTAATCGAAATGTGTATTGGGGAGAAAATGGCTATCTCCCAAATATAGCATATGAGTCTTTGGGATCTGAAAGAGAATTAGCCTATAGCTTGGGGTTATGGTTTATGAGTAATTATCCTCAAAGAGTTGAAAGGGCTGAAGCAATTTTAGATTATGTTCAAAGGTGGACTGATTATGGATACGATGCTGATAATGTAGTTAGAGATGATGTTCCGCAAGAAGAGTGGGCTTGGAATGCAGATGAGATGGCTCACATGTTCAATGAAACACAAAACAAAATAGCAATAGGAGATTGTGAGGATATGTCTTTCTTATGTGCAACTTTATATGTCTCAGCAGGATTTGATGTTGCCCTTGTATCACCTGCGGCACATGTTGCACTATTAATTTGGCTTCCTGAATATGATAATGCCAATTATTACTGGGATATTCCTGATGATGATAGAGAATATGGTTGGATTTGGGTTGAAGCTACTGGAGAAGCAAATCCTTTAGGCTGGACACCGCCAGATTATAGTGATGGAGATTGGATAAGCTATATCTTGAGTATCTCAGGAATTTCAGTTGAATATAGTCCAAAATATCCCCAAGCTGAAGATGAAGTGAAAGTCCAAGTTGAGATAACTGATTCTTTTGGAACAGTTAATGAAGTATCTTTGGAATATTCAATTGATAATGTTAATATTATGTTGGAAATGGAAAAAACTAACTCCTTTTATGAAGCTACTATTCCTAAACAACCTGAAGGGACCAAGGTTATTTGTAAAGTTTCTGTGATTGGGCCTGATAACTTGATAGAGGAATATGATTTTGAATATCAGGTGGGTAGTGTAATAAATTTTTCATTTTTTACCTTGGAAATTGTGGTTTTAATTTTTGCTCTAATTCTAATATTTTTATTTCTATCAAGAATTAGGAATGCATACTAGTTTCTTTAGACTAGTAATTTAATAAACATAACTTTCTGCTAATAAGATTTAATTATTCTTGATTTTAATGATATTTTGGGGCTATTCCTTGAGAGAACCATTTGGTGATTTTATAAAAAGAAAATTAGATTTTAATTTTGTTTTAATAACTTGCGGTCTTCCAGGCACTTGGAAAACTGAAACTGCTGCAGAAATTTCTAAGCTTAGATGTATTCCTGTGTTTAGAAGCGATTTAATTAGATTAGAGGTTTTAAAGAATGAAGATATATTTGATCCCAAAGTAGCATCAAATATGAATAAACGAATGGCTGTTTATAATGAACTATTTAACCGAGCTGAAAAATTCGTGATCAAAAATAAAAAGAGTGTAATTTTAGATGCCACATTTGTAACTCAAAAGATGAGGAAAAATGCAGCAAGAATAGCTGCCAATAATGATATGGTCTTCACAATACTCCAGACTAGCTGCTCAGAGAAATCCTCTCTCAATAGAATTTTGAAGCGAACTAAAGAGAAATATGAGTCAAATGCATTAACAGAAGAAGCTTATCAACATAATAAGAAGAAATTCGAGCCTATCAACATCAATAATATAAAAAATTTGTTCCCAAATCTAAGTATAATTCATTTTATTGTTGATACAGAATATGATCCTCCAGATAAATGGTATGTTATTGGTTTGGAGCGAGTTTAGGTAATTATTAATCATGACAATTGATCTGCATATTCACTCAAAAAACTCCGATGGTGTTCTTTCAGTAAAAGAGATCATGAAACTTGCTAAAATTAAAAATATTTTTATGATATCAATTACAGATCATGATTCAATTTTTTATCAAAAACAAGCTTCAATTCTTGCAAAACAAAGTGGAATTAATTATGTTTCTGGTGTAGAGTTAAATGTGACCTTCAGTCCTAGTCGAGACCTGACTCAAAAATCAATATTTTTAGATTTTTTGGGTTACAATTTTAACTCAGAAGATACAGATTTACAAAATAAACTAGAAAAAATAGCCCAATATCGAAATGAACGAGCATTAAATATACTAATAAAATTAAACACAGAGTTAAAAAAAAATCAAATCAAAGAATTGGATAAAAAAGATTTACTAAGAATTCAGAACTCAGTTGATGGAGTTTTTGGTCGGCCTCATATTGCAGATTATTTAGTTAAAAAAGGAATTGTAAAAAATAGAAAAGAAGCTTTTAATCGTTATCTGGTAAAATGTAATGTTCCCAAGTATCCCCTGTATCTAAAGGATGCAGCTAATTTAATAAGAAATGCAGGGGGTAAAATTGTTTTAGCACACCCCAATGATCCTTATGGAACATCATTAATTAAATTAACACGATCCTTAGATGAACAAACAAAGATAATCGATGATTCAATCCTACAATATATTGATGGAATAGAATGTTGGCATTCCAGAAATGATGAGAGAACTACAAATCACTATATTAGTTATTCAAAAAAGCATAATCTAATTATGACAGGCGGAAGCGATTGTCATCAAAAACCTATTATTATGGGAACTGTGAATGTTCCATTTTATGTTGCTGATCAGTTTTTACTCTAGAAATTCTTTGAGAAATCTAAAGTATATTTTACTGCTAGATCAAAATAACTTTGGGCTTCTTTTCTCGCTTTCATTATTTCCTTTTTATCAATATTTTTATCATTTAGTTTTAAGCTAGCAACTTTGCCTCTTACATATGCCCTGTAGCATTTATAGAATGGAAGGAGTTTTTTTAATTTGGTATCCTTTGAATATTCAATATATTTTTCAATTAAATATTGAGCAAGTTTAGGTTTATTTCTAAATTCCAAATCCATAGCTAAGAAACCAATATCAGATATTACATCCGAATATCTTATCCTGTCATTGAACTCGATTGCATCAAAAATATAAATCTTGTTAGCAATAAAAATATTCCCTGAATGAATATCGCCATGGCAAAATCTTACTTTTCGGTTCTTCATCCGGTTTCTAAATAATTCTTCATTATTTTTTATAAAATTCTCGATACTTTTCCTAATTAGGGAAAATTTTTCTGAAGATATTGTTTTATCAATAAACGCTTTAGTTTGTTCAAAATTCTCTTTCCAATTAATTTCAACTATTGGATCTAATTTTACCTTATAATTAAAATCCCCCAAATTACTATTATATTCAATTCTTGCATGAAAATCAGCAATAATTCTAGAGATTTGATCAATTATTTCTTTGGTTATTTTATTTTTTTCAAGTAGCTTATTCATTAACTTTTTTTGGGAAATATTTTTCATTTTAACAGCATATTCTACTGTTTTTCCTTTACCTTTAATCTTAATTTCATCTAATTTATTGATTGGAACCACTTCAAGATACATGTCTTTAGCTAATTTTTTGTTTATTTCTAATTCTTTTTCGCAGAATTTTCTTCTTTTTTCAAGCGTAGTAAAATCAAGGAAACCAAATTCTACAGCCTTTTTTATCTTATATGCGAATCGATCTGCAAGAAAAATAAATGATATATGGGTCTGAATTAAATCAATTTTTTTGGGTTTTTTTTCATAAGTATTTGGATTTTTTAATGCCTCGATTATCTCATACTGACCAGACAATTTGGATCTCTTCTTCCTAGAAGTCGACAATTTTCTTGTTTTGGATACAATTCATTGAAAGATATAGCTATCGGTAACTTGTTTAATTTTGCTTGTCAGCAATATAGGATTTGCTATATTGGAGTTTCTCTAGTTGGTGTTGTTACTCTTTGCGAACGTTTTTTTATTGATAAATCTGCTTAAACTTGAAAATTTTTCCAAGGTTCAACTAGGATAATAAAAGTCTTTTTCAGGGTTAACTTTTCATAATAAGTATTTAAGGATTAAATACGAATTATATGAATTGCTCAGATTAATTTTTTATATTGGTAGTTCTAAGATTAGATTTTGAGAGATAACTTTTTATTGTTTTTATCCAGTTTTTTAGCAGCTGATTTCAATGTTTTTTAAACAAATCCAGCAGCATGGAGACAATTTTTCTTATATAATAGGAGATAAATCATTAGGGGAAGCAGTTGTTGTTGATTCTAGTTTTAATAGTAGTAGGATTCAGCAAGTTCTTAATCATAACAATTTAATTCTAAAATATGTTATTAACACACATGGACATTCGGATCATATAGCTGGTAATGCTGAACTCCGATCAAAGGCAAACGTAAAAATTATTGCATATAGATATTCTAAAGTTCGTTTTGATATCGGAGTAGATGATGGTGATACTATAAGAATAGGAAAAGTATCAATAAAAGTAATTTATACACCTGGGCATACTAAAGATAGTATCTCGCTTCTTATTGGAAAGAAAAAATTGCTTACTGGAGATACTTTATTTGTAGGAGAATGCGGGAGAACTGATTTGCCTGGAGGAAGCTCTGAAGAATTATATGATAGTCTTTTTAATAAAATTCTTAAACTTTATGATAATGTTGAAATTTATCCTGGTCATGACTATGGGAATAGCAAATTTTCAACTATTAGTCAAGAAAAAAAAACAAATTATACCCTAAAACCTCGATCAAAAGAGGCTTTCATTGAATTTATGAATGAACCGTAAATATTCCAATTTTTGATTTTCAAAAATAACACATCACTATTACAATATTGAAGAAATTAGAGAAATCAAATCGAAACATTTGGGTCAAGGATTAAGAATATAAACAAAGTCTTCATAGTTTTTTGTTCTAGGAAGGTGAAATTATATTTCAAAAACACAACAGGATTTCTCAGAGACTTTAGATCCTGAAGATTGGAAGAAAACTCGTAAATTAGCTCATCAAATGATTGATGATATGCTAGATTATCTTAGAGACATCAGGTCTCGACCGGTTTGGCAAAATATTCCAACCCAAATTCAAAGGTATTTTGATTCTCCCCTTCCAATAAAAGGAAAATCCCTTAATGAAGTTTATTCTGAATTTTTTGATAATGTACTTCCTTATCCGATGGGTAATATCCATCCTCGCTTCTGGGGTTGGGCTTTAGGTCCTGGAACGGTTACAGGAGCTTTGGCGGATTTTCTTGGCTCTTCAATGAACTCCAACTTAGGTGGAGGTTATCATGGAGCTGTTCTTGTTGAGCATCAGGTTATTAATTGGATTAAGGAATTAATGGGATTTCAAAAATCAGCTAGTGGTTTATTAACAAGTGGATGTTCTGCTGCAAATTTGATTGGTTTAATTGTTGCTAGAAATGTTAAAACACATTTTGATATTAGAAAGAATGGTCTTCAGAAAATTTCCGCTCCTTTAGTTGTATATGCATCTCAAGAAATTCATAGTTCTATTAAAAAAGCAGTCGAGATACTAGGTTTGGGAAGCAATCAACTTCATTTAATTCCAGTTAATAATCGATTTCAAGTAGATATAGATATTTTACAAAATAGAATAATCAAAGATCGTAAAGATGGCTATGAGCCTTTTTGCGTTGTTGGGGGTGCTGGAACAATTAACACTGGTAGTTTTGATGATCTTGATGCTTTAAATAAGGTTTGCAAAAAAGAGAACCTTTGGTTCCATATCGATGGTGCTTTTGGAGTTTGGGCTAGTTTAGTTCCTAGTTTGAAGAAAAATATTTTTGGATTAGATAAAGCTGATTCTTTAGCATTGGATTTGCATAAGTGGATGTATATGCCTTATGAAATAGGATGTGTTCTAATTCGTAACAAGGAAAGCCATCTTCAAACTTTTAGCATGATGCCAGATTATCTATCTCATAGCAAAAAAGATGGTGGTTTGATCGGAGGAAACCTAGAATGGTTTAGTGATTTTGGTTTTCAATTATCACGTGGATTTCGTGCTCTTAAAGCTTGGATGTCAATTAAGGAAATCGGTATGGAAAGATATGGTCGATTAATTCAACAAAATATTAATCAAGCAAAATATTTAGCTGCTCTTATAGTTGATAGTTCTAATTTAGAGCTAATGACTCCAGTCTTTTTAAATATTGTATGTTTTCGTTATTTTCGTTTAGGAATTTCTCCTATAAATTTAGATGAGATTAACAAAAAAATTGTGGTTGCGCTTCAAGAAAAAGGAATTGCCGTTCTTTCATGGACAATAATTGAAGGTAAATATGTTATGAGAGCTGCCAACTTCAACTATCGTAGTAAAAAACAAGATTTTAATCTTTTAATCAAAAAAATAGTTCAGATTGGTGATGTGATAGCCTCTAAATTTACTTCATAAGTTCCGATATACGAAATATTCCTATTTCAGAGTTTCTCTTATATCCAATTTTTTCTATTTACTAGATAGAGAGGAGGGGAGAGGCTTCTTTCAAAAAAAATTAATCAAAATTCTAAATCGAAAGAAAAAGCTATTCAAGATAGATCAAACTGTTCTTAAAAAAGTTAAACATCAAGATAGATTAAGTAGCAGAGAATTTTGGGAAATTCATGATTTATTATTAAATGAAGGTCCCAAAGTAAAATATACCAATCCTGACGCTTGGTAACTAAAACATTTAACATATGATCTATGATATTCTTGAATTGTGATTTTCTTATTTTTATTAAATTTTTATTAAAAAATAAGTGGTCAAGAGAAGAATTAATACAGAAAAATGCTATTTCCTATTATTTCTCTGGAAAACTTTTGGTAATGGCTGTATTACTGATTCTCTGATATTTTAATTAGTAAAGAATCGGTTTTGTTGTTTCATATTCTTCTATGATCGGTAAGGCTTGTTTTAGTTCTGTAAATGCTTTTAACACAGTTTTGCCTCGTTGCGTTATTGCATAAATTATTCTGCTTTTTCCAATTATTCTTTCTTCAATTAGTTCTTGTTTTATAAGGAATTCTAGATATCCCTTGAGAACACTGCAATTGAGATTAGATTTGTACATTATATGCGTTAATTTTAATGGTCCTCGCTGAGATAACACTGTAAGTACATCGATATACATCTCGAGTTTAGAACGTCGCAAAAAAAACACCTAGTTACTAATTTATTGTTCTTTTAAATGATTAAGTACTGGTTTGCAATGAAATTCAATATTATCTTTGGTATTTAGCTTATCTTGAGAGATTGTTCGATTAAATACAACAATTCTATTTTGGAATGCTGTGACGATATCGTCCAGTAATATTTCTTGGTTTTCTTTTGAAAGATTTTTAATTTCTTTTCCAAAAGCAATAGCAAGTTTCGATGTCATTTCTTTTTTTTCTTTAGATGAGATTATTTTATTCAAATTTACATCTCCTGTTTTTCTTGAGGTAGTCTATTAGTATTTAACTAACTTATTATCAATCAATATGAATTCAAAATTCATGTCCACTAAATCCTTTTTTTTTAAATCAGCTCTTTTTATTCTAATATAGAAATTATCAAAAAATCATATTTCTCAAAATTCTTCTTATAATACCAATATAATATTGTTAACTAAAGAAGTTTGATTTTAATGATTTATGAAAAAAATAATCTTAGAGTCCTTCCCGATGATACCGATGCTTTTGGTCGATTAAATTGGATAGCTTATGTGAGATATTGTGAAGAAGGTGAGGCGGGTTTGATGGAAATGTTAGGTTATAGTGTCATGCATTTTTATAGAACACAAAGAATTTCTTTTCCTAGGAGAGCTGCAAGTTTTGAATATTTTTCACCAGTTTCAGCTGATAGTTTTATTGATGTCGAAACTTCTGTAATAAGAGTTGGTAAGACCTCTCTTACACTTTCTCATAGTTTCTATAAGAAGAATAGTAGGGATGGAGCAAGAACTTTAGCTGCTAAAGCAAAGGTTACCTTCGTAGCTTTTGATGAACGTGGATATCAAAAAGTAAATTTGCCTCCCCAATTATCTGAAGGTCTAAAGCGGTTTCAAAATAAATAGTTAATATTAGATATAGTCTAAGAGTATTTCTAATTATACTTTATTTAAGATTTCTTTGAAGCTGTCTAGGACCATGTGAGGCTGGATTTTATAATTTGTTCTTTTATATTTCGAGGCTTTTCCTGTTTTTACTAATACTGTTTTTATTCCAGCATTTATTGCACCCTTGATATCGGATTCAATATCATCACCTACTACTATACATTCTTCAGCCTTCAAATTTATTTTTTCAAGTGCTTGGTTAAAGAAGTCTTTAGAAGGTTTCCCAAATATATTGTAAGGAACATTTGCTGCATAGGCTAACATCTTAACGAAAGACCCAGTGTCAATTACTGGTTCGCCTAATTTATTCAAACAATACCTGTTTCCTTAGGTACCAAATAATTTAGCTCCTTTCAGTACGTGTTTAAAAGCATTATTAAGTCTATGAACATCCCAATCATCTGAAAAATCTGAGATAATAACGTAGTCAGGTATTTCTTTGTTGTTAACAATTTTGAATTGCTTGAATTCTCTTTCAACTTCTTTTGTAGTCACTAAGAATATTTTTTTATCCTTATTTTTTTCAAGAAAAGTCTTTATTGCTATTATTGGGGAAAATATTTCTTCTTTTTGAATTGGAAAACCATGTTTTGATAATTTTTTATGAATAGAATCCGGACTTTTGCTATCTGTATTAGTTAGAAATAATAGTTTTTTTCTTTTTCTAAGTTTAGATACTGCATCAATTGTTCCCTGAATAGGATTTCCTTTGAAAAGTAGTGTTCCATCAATGTCTGACAATATTCCCTTAATTTTTTTTTGAATATTTATCCATCCATACATTTTAGTGATTTTTTGCATCAAAATTTTTAATTATTGTCATTAACAGAAAAGAATTTATTTTTATTAATAGATATTGCATTGAAATTTTCGATTTTTCTTTCTTAAAATATTTGTGGAAGATTAGTGTGATTTATGTTTGCATTATCTTTTTGATCTGCCGTTTTCTTTAGTTTTATAATAAGCTTTTATTTGAATGATGGGAAATTAATAAATGACAGAAGATCATTAAAAAGCCTGATGTTATGAGCAAAATCTGTAACTCTTCTCTAAAGATTGTAACTATACTCTTTTGCTCACAGGATAGATTAGAATGAAATTACGTTTGCATATAACGAAAAATGAAGATTTAAAAGATTATTCTAGAGGACAATATTTTAGATTTGCTGTGATTGATTTGGATAAATCAAAACATTATCCAGCAAATTTTGTTTGTATGCTTCCAAAAAAACCTACAGTAAACGATACTCCTCATAATATTTTTTCTAAAATATATGGCAAAGAAAGTATATTGATAGCAAAGCAACTTTTAAAGAGAGCATTAAACTCAGAAAGTGATTTAGAAATTAAGAATGCTATTACAGAAAGAATCAGCATGCTTGAACCCAAAAAAGCTCCTGAAGTTAAATGTTGTAGATGTGGCAGACCTTTCACTCCTATTAGAATGCGTTATAGAAAACAGAAAGTTTGCCCTGAATGCAAACAAAGGATTTATAAAAACTAACAAGCCTTAAGCAAATTTATTTTCTTTATTGATCCAATTCAATTAAAGTAGTATCTTTCAATCCGATTAATCTGAATTCATTTTGCTTATGGCTTTTGCATTTAGGTTTTGAGCATTTTGGTATAGTTAATCCATCGATAACTGTTTCTGTTTCACATTTCAAACATTGCCATACTCTTTTTGCAGACCATAAATATACCTTAATTCCTTCATTTATGTAAAAAGGCGAAAAACGCGAGTAATCCTTAGGAATAATTACCCTTGTGTCTGGAAATCTAATTTTATATCTTTTCAATTTCCTTAAAGATTTTTTAAAATCCCAATGAATATCATTTTCAATTTCAATTGCTACAAATTGTTTGAAATCTGAGCTTAAATTTTGATTATTTTGCAGAGTATTATTGGAGGAGGGTAATCTTATTAAAATATCTGGTGTTATCTTCACTATATCTAGTTCTTTTTGCTCTCCATATCCAAATTTTTGCGTATATGAGGTGGATTTCTCTAGTTTATAAGCAATTTCTTGTTTACCTATTATTTTTCTTATTGGTGCATCAGAGCTAATTTTTCCATTACTATTAGGTTTTAAGATTTCATACAGTAGTTCATCTGTAATTGTCATTTTAAATCATCTAAGTAATCAAATATGAAGATTATAACCTTTTTACTTTAATAACCAAAATTAAAATATTTTATTTTTGCTCAGTAATAGATCGAGCAATTTTCCAGTCCTTATTATTAAGAAAGTTCGATTATATTTTGATGGTGCCAGCAATATAATATGATTTACTGTTCTTTGTTTGTGAGTTTAATAAATTTTCTTGATTCAATTCTAGTCTTTGGATGGTGAACAGATGTTTTTACAGGTCACTTAGTTGTTCAAGATGCTTTTTATGGAAATCCTGATAAAGTAAAAATTAAATAAAAAAGTTGCTTCTCAAACATCATATTGAACACTCCTAAATAGAACTGGAAAGAAAAGGCTTTTTTCAGGACTTGAATGTGAAAATTGGAAAAATAAAAAGAATTGAAAATCAAATTAAACTAAATTAACCTTAAACCGTAAGCTTAAAGAATTAAGGGTTCTCTTTAAAAACAGAAGGGCCGGTAGTCTAGCTCGGTTAGGACATCTGCTTGACGTGCAGAAGATCGCTGGTTCGAATCCGGCCCGGCCCATTATTATAGTCTTATTTTATAAAAAAAGCCGCTATAGAAAATTATAAATAATGAACCTTTACAAATAAGATTTCTATAATTTGGAGGCTTATTTTTGCTTGAACTATTAGCTAATCTTTCTGTTCTCATTTTCGTGATCACCAGTATGCTGCAAATGGGTTTTAGTCTAACAATAAATCAGATAATTGAGCCTTTAAAGAACTATAAGTTAGTGATTGGAGCTCTACTAGCAAATTTTGTGGTAGTACCACTTATCGGTTATCTTGTTATTTTGATTATTCCGCTTGAAACAGATCTTGTAATTGGTTTGGCATTGCTAGCAACTGCTGCTGGAGCTCCTTTTCTGCCTAAACTTGCACAGATCGCAAGGGGTGATCAAGCATTTTCAGTTGGACTGATGGTTCTCCTTATGGGCATTACTGTTATCTATGTACCAGTGGTTCTGCCTTTATTATTGGAGGGCGTAAGTATTAACCCATTAAGCATAGCTAGTTCCCTTGTCATACTGATGATAATACCTCTTACTATTGCTTTATTCACAAGATCACGTTACAAAAGTATAGCGGATTCTCTTCGTCCTTATATGGGTCAAGCTTCCTCAATTTTCTTAATTCTACTAACGATTCTGATGCTGGTTGTTAATTGGGAATATTTGATTGGAGTAATTGGAACTGGGGCAATAATAGCTCTGATAATATTTGCCCTTGGGAGTTTTGCTGTTGGTTACTTGTTTGCAGGCAAAGATAAAACTAAAAGAAGTGTTATGGGACTTGGAACTGCTCAAAGAAATATTTCAGCGGCCCTTATTGTTGCTACTCAAAACTTTTCAGCTCAACCTGATGTCTTAATTATGCTATTAACGGGGGCATTAGTAATTTTTATCGTTTTGTTTCCAATTGCAGGCGAATTAGGTCGTCGAGGAAAAAAAGAAACATCAACTTAAATGCAGAAACAAACTGTCTTAATTCTTTAAAAAAAATAAAATTATACTTCATTTTTGGATAATTTACACAAACCTAAGATTATATATTATCTATTCAGATTTATGCGTTAGGAAACAACTTTTTCACTTTATACTATTTATGTGCAATAAAATCACAAAAAGGAGTGCCACAATTAGCACAAACTGGACAATGTTTACTTCGACTATAGATGATTGGAGAATATTCTGAATTTTTGCATATTGGGCACATATATTTGGTTTTAACCATTAAAATCCCCCTAATATCAATAATTATTATAGTATTATTCACATAACTAAAATTTTCTCTATAATTACTTCAAAACTAAATTTTAATTATGTCTTAAATTTTATGCTTTTTTTAAACAAAATTCTTGAATCTGATTTTTTCTATTTTTATCGAATTATTCTTATAATTTCTTGTTTTTGAGTAATTAATTTTAAATATAAGATTGGGAATAATTGAATCAGTAATAGATAGATTTCTCAGAGAAGGTTATTATTAACTGTTTCAAAGGTTCTATTTTATTACCAATTGAAGATTAATGGAGGAGAGTTGGTTATGAATGGATTTTCAGGGATAGCCTTCAAAATGGAAGAAAGTATTAAGGCAAAACTTATAGAGATAGGTGCAACTTCAAAAACTAGGGCTGTAGCAATCCAAGATACAAATCTTGACACTCAAGAACTGAATTGGCTCGATTATATTGCTGGTGGCTTATTTGCTCAAGTCAAGAAAACAAATGACAGACGATATTATGTTTCGAGCTAAAGATATATTTATTTTTTAAAGCAATCTAATACAAATAATCTACATTTTATCAGAATTATTGATTGTAGTTAGCGTTCCTTTTTTTCCTAAAGATAGCTGTCTTTCTCCTCTAAAAGCTGATGCTTGAGCATTTTCAATTTGAACAATATCTCCTTTATTTACGCTATCGATTTGTTCATTCCAAAGACATAGTTTAATTGTTCCAGTTTTATCTCCAATTAAAACTTTTACAATATTGGCATTATTGCCATACCTAGTAACAACCCGTTTAGGTTCAGCAATTTCTAAAACCTTTGCTTTTAAATTAACTTTAGTCATTCCAGGACGTAAATCTTTTATGTTATTTGAAGGAGTTGTTTTGTTTTTCTTTGCTAAATATTTTCTAATGGAGGTTGTTTCCATGAAATTGCTTAACTGATTATTTCTATCCAATAGAAAGTTATTGGTAACAGGAAATTGAGCAATAACTTGTGAATCTTTTTTGACTAGAAAAATTGATTTATCTCTTAATTTTGTTCTGAGTTGAATGGTTAAATGATCACATTGAACTATTTTTTTATTTTCTGCTTTTCTAAGAGCATTTTGGAATTTATCAGGAGAAATATCATTTTTTATTGCTAAAAAAGCTAGATATTCTCCAATGGATCTTTTTTGTCTCATCAGAAACTCCTTTTTTAGATTTTTAGATACCCTTTGTTTCTTAACCATTCAACTTGATTTTTTCTATATCTCCAAAAAATGTCTCCACGTTTATCAGATTGAAAATCCCAAGGTGATACTAAAACAACATCTCCTTCTCGAACCCAAACTCTTCTCTTTAGTTTTCCTCGTATTCTGCATAATCGTTCTTTACCATCCTGACACTTAACCAAAATTCTTTCAGAGCCAAGCATTTTAATTGCAATGCCCAAAACATCGTTTTCACTAGGCATTATCATTCTCTCTAGATTTCCTTCTGATTTAACTTTTCTCTTACCCATGTTGACCGTCTTTTTATAACTTCATCAGCTTTTATTAGAACATTTTAAGGAAAACAAAGATTTAGTTTTTGATTCCTTTTGCTCTTCCTTTGAAAAATTCTAATTAATCTATGAAGGAGATAGCCCAATATATTAGTATAACTCCAAAAAATTCGTTTTTTAACTTTGAAATTCCAATTTTCAACAATATTTTGTTAAAAAATAAGAGTTAAGATTGTTTTATTGAAAAACCTGCTTATTTATTTCTTATTCTTTTTTTTTAAAAATAATTTTAACTTTTTTTATTTGATCATATAACGATATTTTAAGCTTGCCTAAACAATTAGACAATATCTAATTTTTCTCTTTTCTAAATTTTGAAAATTTATTTTTTTAATTCTGAAATTTTTCCTTCAAAACTTCGTAAATTCTCTTCACAAATACCTTTTTTCCATTTACAAATTCCGTTGACTATTTCACCAAGATAATATTCAAATTCTTCATTTGATATATTACTCGCACTTTCTACGCGATAAATAATCTCATCTTTATCTCGACTTGCAGTAATTGCCACTAGAATGTTATTATTATCCAAAATGTTTTTCTCCCAGAAGTTAATTTGTATGATTTTAAATTTAAATTATTCTAAATTATTAATTGGAGATATAGTGAAATTATCTGAATATTTAGTCTTTTATATTTCTTTTACCACAACAGATAAAAACTGGCTTTATATCCTTGAAATCACTAAGGTGAGGATTCTAATGCCCTCTGAAGTATTTGATGTTGATAAATTTGTAGAAATGAGTGCTAATGCAAAATATTGTCTGGTAAAAAGAAATAAAGAAAATATCAAACTAAAACTCAGAACGGCCTCTAGGTTATATACTTTGAAGGTTGATCTCATAAATTCTGACGAAATACTAAAAAAGTTGAAGTGTGAAATAAAGGAAATTTAGCGATATTTTTCAAAAAGATAATTGTAAATCTTAAAGAATTGGTAAATTTAAAAGTATAAGCATTTAAGGAGGCCTCTTTTTTGAGCGAAGAAAAAAATAAAAACCATCTTGAAATTAAAGCAGAACAAACTGGCAAGACAGTTGGTAATATTCACAATGAGGAATGGCAAAAAACCAAAGAAGTTGAAAGAGAATTAGCAAAAGATCAACAAGAAGAAAAAAAAGTTCAAATTGACAAGAAAAATACTGATGAAACAATAATTTATTGTTCTAGATGTGGTTCAAGAAATAGGTCAAACGCTAATTATTGCAGTAAGTGCGGTGCAAAAATTGTGATTTCTCAGAATAAAATGGAAGATTCAGCAAAGAAAATTGGGGAAAGTATTGGCAAAGTTGCAAAGAAAGGTTGGGTTGCTGTTTCAGCTGCTGGAAAGGGCTTTATGAATGGAATACAAGGAGAAGAAAGTAGAGAAAAACCAGCAAAAGAAGAAAATAAGTAGTAGACTTATTAATTTGAACTTCCACGAGTTGCAATCGGACTCTACAGAGGTTTAATTGACATTAAACTAATATTCTTGCGTTTGATATTCTCCTGATATTGGAGACATTTTGTTTTCTTTTGATGCGCTGCCTAACCAAGAAAAATTCTCTTATTTTTTGTATTTATATAAGCAAATAAAAAATTGGATATTAAATTGCTTTTCTGATAAAAAAAATTTAAGAGAATAAATTAGATTTATTCCTTTACCATCAGACTTGTATTATTCAAATTGACTATACTTTAGCATTATACCTAAATTGATTTATTTGTTGTTTTAGCGTTAAGATATTATAATATATAGTCATTAGAAAAGGAGAAAAATCCGCTCTTGAAAAAAAGGTGGATACACTAATGCCTTTCAATGAATTAATCCATTCTGCCAATGAAAGATTTCTTTTAATAAACATGCTAAATGAAGCCATAAAATCGGGTAAAAAATATATGCTTTTTAATCCTATTTTATAATTTTCAATATATTCATTTTTTTCACCAATAGCATCCAAATATGATGAAAACATAATGTCTGCCCCACAATCTGCGGAAAGCCAAAAGTGCCACCAAGCTCTGGCATTAATTTCCAAGATCTTCATTTTTCCGTCTCTTTCATCTTTTTTAAACTCCGCACTCATTAGTCCATTATAGCCAATTTCTTTCAAAAAATTATCGACTTTAATTTTTTTGGGGTCCTATTTTTGTTAGAGGTATACTGACACAAAGAGTAGAATTGCCAAATTCTGGAGGCCATATTCTTATCCTCTGTCGTGCAAAAAGAACTGTAGGATTATGCTCTTTATTATAATATCCTTCGAATTGAAAGGAGTTAGTTGGGGGTCCAGGAATAATCTCCTGAAACATAACTTCAATTTCATGTTTTATTGCCAATTGATAGTGTTGGATTAGTTGTTTTGGTGAATATGCAAAAAAACCTTTTCCTTGCCCAGTAAACGTCTTGCTAAATAACTGTGAATTTGATGGTCTAATGAATATTGGGTAAGTCAGATCTGCTCCAATTCGTTTAGTATCATCCAAATCTTCAGGGAAAAAGGTTGCTGGATAATCAATTTTATGATGATTTAATTCCTTGTAGAACTTTTTTTTGTTCACTAAGATATCTACAGGTTTTTTATTGCCAACTACAAAATGAAAATCGTCAACAAAATCTTCTTTTATTTGTGAGAGAAGAAGAGCATCTAAGTCAGAAGTAGGATATACTACAGCACGCTTACCCAAGTTTCTACTGATTGTATGTAGAACTTTTTTTAAGATTTTTTCGTTCTCTCTAAACTTAGGAGTTATGTAAGCCTTTTTACAGAATTTGCTGTATACAGCTTCATCTTTTTTATTCACAACGAGGTACACATCTATCCCAAGTTTTCCAAGTACTCGCGCTATTCCTAGGCTTGTCAAACCGCCGCCCAATACTATAACTGGACTTAGATTTTTACTCAATCTTTGATCTCCATATTCAAAATTAGGTTATTTTCTTGATCCTATATAAATTACTTTTTAAAATTTTCTACTCTTTTGTAGAACAAAATTACTGAATATTAGAGTTATCATTAAGGTCTAGGATATATTTCACAATAAATTCTTTTGAATGCACCAGATTTTATTTTTTGAAGTTAAACTTATACTTAACATACAACTCTAAGAGTCTGAAGAGGTTTTATTGTTTTGTGTAGTAGTGCTTTCTTTTAAGTTCTTTATATCTTCTTGAGTGTGGTTTAGAGTAATTACGTCTCCAAATCGTTTTACATAAGTTATTGGTATACAAACTATTAATGCTCCTAATTTTGGTTTTTTTAATCCCATTTCTTTTATAGCTTCTCTATTCAACTTTACATCTAAATCTGTTATTTTCCAAGTGTTAATGTCTGCGTGAACTCCATCGATTTCACCTAGGTTTTGGGCATCTAGTGTTATCACTTTTAATCCTATCATGTTTTTGGTTTTCATTTGTTTGTCAGCCTATGGCTATATTATGGTATGATATTTGAATTTTTAGTTTTCTTTTTTCTCAATTATTTTATGTTTTTATATTTTTTATTTTTTTTACGTACTTTTTTCCATGGATTTTCTTTTTTTATACATGTTCTGTTCTTGTTTAGTAATTTTGTATCTTTTCTTTTTTCTTGTAACTTTTTATAAACAAACAAGAAATGAATTTAGCTTGTGTGTGTGTTTTTTGGTGCGGTCGCCGGGATTTGAACCCGGGTCACCAGGTTGGCAACCTGGAGTACTAACCAAACTATACTACAACCGCCGCCTAAACGATAAACTACGTAATCTTCACAATATTCTCTTAAAAAGCATTACGTTTTTCAATTAATTTATTTAAAACATTTTTTAAAGATTTTTTATCCTTTATATAAAATAGATGACTAATACATTTACAGTCAGAGGATCCAAATCTTATTGTGGCTTTTCCTGTTTTACTAATTGATGTTGCTATATTACATTCCTCTGTTTTGAATGCTTTTTTGAAAAATATCTTTGATACATTCACTTTTTTATTTTTGAGAAGATAGTCAATATGCCAAAATAGTTTTTTCTCTTTCCTAAGATGTCTTTTGATACGTTGATGGAAATTAGATTGAGCAGAACCAACATATGCATAGATTCCTTTTTTAAAAACTAATTCACCTAAGGCTCCTACACTTATTACACACTGGTTTGCCACTTTAATGACAAGAACATATACATATCCCAAAGAGCCTATTTCTCCTTTTAAATCAAATGTTTTTCTTTGAAAAAATTTTTAATTTACATTATTGCGAATCAAGCATTTTTAACATTACATTAGCATCATTAGCAGGTGGTTTGCAACTTTTATCAGTGCAAATATACGCTACAGCTTTTCTAGAATCTTTACTATTTGCTAAGTCACGTATTATTACCTTTGAAATAACGTTTGGCAGATAATTAGAATTCAAAACATCTATCATTCTATTGAGATTATCCTCCCCAAATTTTCCCTCTAAAGTAACACAAGATGATGGACCAACTAAGAAATCAAGCCCACAAAGTAGAAAAGTCTGTGATATAGGTGAGGTTTTAATATCTTTGGCAAAATATTGCAAAATTTGGCTTGCTATATTTTCATATTCACTGTTTTCTGTTAGCATTCCAAAACGCAGTGAATTCAATAACGCAACTGAATTGCCTGATGGAATAGACCCATCATAAATATTCTTAAATCTAGGAACTTCATCATCAATTTTCTCTGAAAAATAAAACCCGCCATTTTTATCATCCCAAAATTTAATCTTACTGACTGAGAACAACTCTTCTATTCTATCCAAATACCTGTTTTTAAAACAACCCTCATAAATTTCTAGAAAACCCCATATTAAGAACATATAATCATCTAAAAATCCGTTAACACCAACCTCATTATCTGAAAATCTATGATGTAATCCTCTATTCTTTTCTCTCATTTTCTCCCAGATAAACTCTCCAGCTTTTATAGCCACTTCTAGATATTCAGGTACATTTAATATTCTGCTTGCCTTTGCAAAGGCTGCAATCATTAATCCATTCCAATCAACTAAGATCTTCTTATCTTTAAATGGGGGAATTCTTTTTTTTCTATAATTGAAAAGTAGCTTTTGAATTCTCCCAATTCTCATAATTAAATCATTAGAGTTAATTTTAAATTCATTAGCCAATTCAATTAATGGTTTTTTTATATATAAAATATTTTCATTGCTTTGTTTTTGTCTCGCTTCAGGATAATTTCCGTACCTTTCAATGTTAAATGTTGCTATGGCAATATCTATTAATTCAGGTGGAAGGGCTTTTTCTATCTCATTTTTTTTCCATAAATAGAATTTACCTTCTGTATTCTCACTTTCTGCATCTTCTGCAGTGTAAAATCCTCCCTGCTCAGAAGTTAGCTCTCTTAAAACATATTCTAATATTTCTTTGGCAGTTATCTCAAATTTTCTTTCTTTAGTAATTTGATAAGCTTCAACATACGCCATAACTAGTAAGGCTTGATCATAGAGCATTTTCTCAAAATGAGGAACCAACCAATATTTATCAGTTGAATATCGATGAAAACCAAAACCAATCTGATCAAAAATTCCTCTCAGCCTTATTTCTCGCAATGTCTTTTTTACAATCATTAAAGCATCTTTATTTTTACTCCTCTTCCAATATCTCAGTAAAAACAACAAATTATGTGAAGCAGGAAACTTGGGGGCTTCACCAAATCCACCATTCTCTTTATCATAAAAAAGAAAAAGTTTATCAAAAGCATCATCTAAAACTTCACTTCCAAGTTCAATTATTGAATTGCCCTTTTCAAATCCTTGAACCTTAATTTTGAGGTTTTCTCCAAATTTTTCTAATTCAGCTTTTTGAGTCTCCCAGATTTTTTCTATTTGCGGAATGAGCTCCATTATTCCAATCATTCCAAATCTATTTTCTTTTGGAATATAACTGCTACTAAAGAACGGATTCTTGCTTGGAGTCATAATAATATTTAATGGCCAACCACAATTATGTCCCATTATTTGACATACTTTCATGTATACATTATTTAAATCAGGTCTTTCTTCTTTGTCAACTTTTATACACACAAGACTTTTGTTAAGTACTTCTGCAACATCCTTATTATCAAAACTTTCTCTATTCATAACATGACACCAATGGCAAGTTGAATATCCTATGGAAAGAAAGACTGGTTTGTTTTCTTTTTTAGCAACAAGAAACGCTTCTTTACCCCAAGGATACCAATTCACCGGATTATAAGCGTGTTGAAACAAGTAGGGACTCTTTTCATGAATTAATCTGTTAGGTTTCTTTTTCAGTGAAGAATTTTTTTGCATACATAATAGCATCAAGAAACTAATTGAAAAATCCTTTTCATTTATACCAGATTTATTGCAAAAACAACACGCAAAATCATATTTCAATTAAGAAATATTGATTTTTCATAATGTCGCTATTTTTATTAAGTTCAAGCAAAGAATTATGGACCATGAAGCCAAAAATTGGAATCATTGGTGGAACCGGTATATATGACCCTAATTTAATTAAAAATTCAAAAGAACTCAAAATTAACACACCTTATGGATTTCCTTCTGATGTGATTACTGTAGGTGAATTAGCAGGAAAAATGTTGGCTTTTTTGCCTAGACACGGAAAGAAACATACAATCAGGCCTACTGATGTTAATTCACGAGCAAATATTTTTGCATTGAAAAAAATAGGTGTTGAAAAAATTCTTGCACCGTCAGCAGTAGGATCATTAAAGGAAGAATACAAACCTGGAGATATAGTGTTTGTTGACCAATTTATTGATAGAACAACTAAACGTGAACAATCCTTTTACACAAAAGAAAAGGTCTGTCATATTTCAATAGCAGAACCAATGTGTCCCAATCTTAGAAAAAACCTAATTGATATAGCAAATAAATTGAATTTTAAATTTCATGAAAAGGGAACTTACGTTTGTATTGAAGGACCACGGTTTTCAACTAAAGCCGAATCCAGAATGTTCAGAAGCTGGAATGCAGATGTTATTGGAATGACTCTTGTTCCTGAGTGTGTTTTAGCTAGAGAAGCTGAGTTGTGCTATGCTTCAATATCTACTATAACAGATTATGATGTCTGGAAGGATAGACCTGTTAGTGCTAGTGAAGTAGCTTTAACCATGAGAGCAAATGCTGAAAAAGTAAAAAAAGTTATTATGATGGCAATAAAATATTTGCCTGAGGATTTTGATTGCCAATGCAGAAAAGCTTTGTGTGATGCATTTTTATAGGACGAATGTGGTTTGGATCAAAAGAACAAATGTAATTTAGATCTTAAATCGAGAATAAGAAGAATACCTGAGTTTAAGGGTGTTGTTTTCTGGGATATAACTCCATTATTAAAAGAGAGTCAATGTTTTAAGAACTGCATAAAACGTTTGGCTGATCATTACAGAGAAAAATCAATTGATGTGATAGTTTCAAACGAAGCTAGGGGCTTTATTGTAGGTGCTGCTCTAGCATATGAATTAGGAGTAGGTTTTATTCCTATTAGAAAGAAAGGAAAGCTTCCTTATACTTGCATAGATCTAACATACAAAAAAGAGTACGAATGTGATACAATCGAAATTCATGAAGATGCAATTGAAAAAAACCAAAAAGTTTTATTGATTGATGATTTGCTTGCTACCGGTGGCACAATAAAAGCAAATATTGATTTAGTTGAAAAATTAGGTGGAGAGGTTGTCGGAATTGGTTTTCTTATAGAACTAGATTATCTAGACGGACGAAAAAATATTGGCGATAAATATGATATCTTTTCTCTTATTCATTATAAAAACACTGATCTTTAAAATTCATTTTTAATATCTCTCTTAATTCTACCCAAAAATTAGTTTTATTCAATGTCTTCATTATCTGGATTGACTAATTACAATAAAAATAAAGGGGATAGATTCAATATTTTTAAAAGCTTTAATACAAAAATTAATGTTTTTTTCAAAAATAACCTTCAAGTTAAGGCTATTTAGAGCGTGAAAGCTTTTCTCCTATAAAGTATACATAATGGTAATATCGGTGCTGGATTAATGAATGAAAAAGAAACTAAAGACATGGAAAAGACTCTGAGAGAATTAAAAGAGAGATATGTTGATTTTGGGGATTCGATGAAAGAGACTGCAAGATCTGTGGGAGAGCAAAAAAAACTTTGGCGTAAAGGAAATAAATCAAAATTGATAAAACTTGGCTTAACTCTTGTATGTTTTCCAGAACCCACACCAGTAAGTGAAAGTATAGGTGCATGCTTTATTGCTGCAGGTTTAGTTCAAAAAGGAATTAAGAAAAGGTCTATCTATCTTGAAGATATCAAAAAAAATCTTAAAGCTACACTAAAAGATGTATTAGATGCCCAAAATTCTATATAACTAATATATCAAAAAAATCATTTTTTCCAATTTTTGCTCAAACTAATTCTAGCTATTCATTCTATTCTCTATTCTTGCAACATAGTTAAATAACAAGAGAATAGAAAAGTTCTTGTGGGAATAAAGCTTGGAGTGCACTGGTTCAGCTGAATTATACCTAGATCAATTAATAAAAAGACTGATAATAAATTTATTAGATATCCATCTTTTACGCATACTACAAAAAAAACCATTATGGGGATATAAAATAAAAAAATTTATTGAAACTACTTATGGAATAAAAATTAGACACAGTATTCTTTATCCAACTCTGAATGAATTAGAGAAAAACGGATTTCTTGATAGTCAAAAAAAAACTAAAAGCGGTAGAGTCAGAAAAGTCTATAAAATCACTGAAAAAGGAAAAAAGTATATTGAAAGCTATTATTATATTTTAAACGATCAAATACATAACAAAGACTTAATTTAGTTTGATTACTCTAACTTTTATAGGATAACTTGGGAAAAAAATTTTCTAAATTAGCTTATTAATTTATTCTCTTTGCTGGAAAGCAAAGAATTTTTTATTCTAAAATAATTCTAGCATCTACAACCTTTAATCCTCTTTCATATACAATAACAGGGTTTAGATCTAATTCTTTGATTATAGGATTTTCCATCATCAGATTGGAGGTATTTATGATTAACGATACTATTGATTCAATGTCTGAAGGAGGATTATTTCTATATCCTTTTAATAACGGATAAGCTTTGATTTCAGTTATCATTTCTTCTGCCTCCTGCTTTGTTACCGGCGCAACTCTAAAAGTCACATCCTTTAGAATCTCAACAAAAATACCGCCCAAACCAAACATTAGTGTCTGTCCAAATTGAGGATCCTTTAATCCTCCGACAATAACTTCTGTTGAAGGATTAACCATCTCTTGAACTAAGACCCCTAAAATTTTTGCGTTTTTATCATATTTTTTCACATTATTTATAATTCTGTGAAAAGCATTTTCAACTTCTTTTTCGGTCTTTAAGTTAAGCATTACTCCTCCAGAATCTGATTTATGACTGATATCTGGGGAAACGATTTTTAAAACCACAGGAAAACCAATTTTTTGTGAAATTGCGAGACTTTCTTCACAAGTTCTAGCTAGTTTAAATTTAGTTACAGGGATGCCATATTCCGAACAAATGATTTTCGCTTCATTTTCCAATAAAGTTTTTCTCGATTCAGAATAAGCAGTTGATATGATCTCTGAAGTTTTATTCAACATACCAATTCCACTTCTAATATCAACACATTAACTTCAAACTAAAAATGATTTTTATGAAAATTTTTTGCTAATAAAGCTTTTATTGTACTCTTTGAAGAGCTTTTAATCGTTTAATTATATTAGGATGAGTCGAAAAAACTTCAGCTAATTTTTCTGCAAATGTAGGTTTTCTTGATAAAATTTCTTGAACTAATCTCTGTTCATCTCTAGCTTTATTATAGCTTATTAACTCTATAGAATCGGTTTTTGCTCGATCAGGGTCAAAAATAAATAGAGCTCTAAAAGAGCTATTGTTATTATTTGCTTTTTTATCTGCTCGAATTCTACTCCCAATCTGCACTATTTTAGCTAATCCACTAGATAATTTATTCGCACCATCATCAACAACAGAAACACTATGATTATCAGCATAATATTCTCGCAATCTACTTAGATACAAAATAAATAGGTTTAATATCCAAGAAAAAACCATAAAGGCAATTCCAATTATCGCATTATTACCTCCATCGTCTCTTCGACCTCGATACATAGATGAGAACATTAAAGAAAAACCTATATAGTAAAAAAGTGCTGGCAAAAATGATGCCGCCATCATTACTTGTACATCTCTATGCTTTATGTGTCCTAATTCATGCCCAATAACCGCTTCGATCTCTTCCTCTTTTAAAGAATCCAGCAAACCTGAAGTTATTGCCACATGGTTTCCAGATAAAGGAGACCCATAAGCAAAAGCATTTGGTAATTTTATTTGAGATAACATCAATTTCGGTTTTTTTATTTGACTTTTTTCACTCAATATTTCCAAGGTTTCATATAATTTTTCATTATCTTTAATCTTCAGCTCTTTAGTTTTGTATATGGCTCCTATTATGTAAGGTGAGATAAGCCACTGAAGTATATTAAACCCAACAACAAAAATCCCCAAAGTCAATAAATCAAATACGCCTGCTAAACTCATTGCAATAGCAAAAACTAAAGTTGAAAAACCAAAAATTATTGCTAATGTACCAACCATAGAAATTCTTAATTTCCAAATATTCATTATCCTACCGTAATTTCACTAATTTTAGCTTCTTATATCCTTTATGCGCCACATTTCCTTTTTTATTAAAACTCTACTATTTTTTCAATCAAACTTGAAGAAAATTAATTCGAGCCGCTTAAATATTAACTAATCCTTTTGTTTAATATTCCAAGATGGAGATATGTAATCCTTGAATGAGAGAAAAGAATGGAAAAAAATATACTTTTTACTAAAACTAGCGGAGCTAGGCGCTCATAGGGGAACAAGAAAAGTATCAACTGAATATTTAGCAGAAAAAATAAGCTTTTCTCAGCAAACAGCATCTAGACATTTAATAGAACTTGAACGTTCTAAATTAATTACCAGACAAATAACTCCTGACGGCAGTTTAATAAAAATCACGCCAAAAGGATTAGAATATCTCACAAAATTATATTCTAGCCTACAAAGAATAATTGCTTTTACTCATCCATCAGTACTTGCTCTTGAAGGAACTGTTTTTACAGGTTTAGGAGAGGGAGCATATTATATTTCAAAAAAATTTTATAAAGAACAATTTAAGAAAAAACTTGGATTTGATCCTTATCCAGGCACGTTAAATCTTAAGCTTTCAGATGGATTTGATCTTGAAACTAGGAAAGAATTAGATGCATATCCCGCGATTGAAATCAAAGGATTTATTGATGAGAACCGAACCTATGGTTTGGTTAAATGCTATAAAGTGAAAATTAATAACAAGATTAGTGGTGCATTAATCTTTGCTCTCCGAGGTCACTATGATTTCTCAGTTTTAGAAATTATAGCTCCGGTGAGTTTGAGAAAAAAACTTCATTTAAATGAAGGTCAAAAAGTTAAGATTGAAGTTTTTCTTCCGCAGGATGAACCTTAGCCCATTAGGGATAAGAATTCATATTATTCTTATTTTTTGAATGTACAATAGCAATAATATATCCAATAGTTAATCCTATAAATAATCCGCCAATATGTGCAAAGTTGTTGACATTAGCTCCTGAACTTAAAAAAAGCCAAAACAAAGCATAAATCAATGCTCCTAAAATAGATTGGCTGATTGTTTTTCTAGCGTAGATTGTAGTGGCACCAAATATGGCAAATACTGCCCCTGAAGCTCCTAAAGAGGGAATATTCAATGGAAGTAAAAATAATGACAATAGATTACCTGTTAAACCTCCAAGAAAATAGATAAAAAAATATTCTGAAACCGAGAAAAATTCTTCAGCTCTTAAACCAAATATAAACAAAAAAAGCATATTTCCAAAAAGATGAGCAATATTGGCGTGAGCAAACATGGAAGTCAATATCTGATAATAATATCCGTAATGAATAACCAAACCACCAACTTGGCCAAACTTGTAAATCATATCCATAGATGTGTTTAAGAAATTCCCGCCAATCAAAGAAGTATAACTGTAAAATCCTATATTTATTGCAATAAGAATAAAAGTTGGCATGAACTTTTTGCTATTTGACATAGTTTTTTGATCTTTAAAATGTTTCAATTATTTTTCTTAATATCATTGATGAACTATCTAAATCGTCTTTACCTAATTTTCCGATTCTAACAATTTTTATTTTAATACCTTTATTTTTTACATACTCTTGAACCTTTTTTTCCATAGTTCTTTGATCATAACCTAATGCGATCACACTGGGTTTTATTTTATTAATTATTTCCAAGATATCCAGTTTTTCATACCCAAGCAAAGCTTTATCGACTACTTTTAATGCATTTATTAATTCACATCGTTGCTTTTCTGGTATTATTGGTTTTCTTCCTTTAGTTTTTTCCACAGTTCGATCCCGAGCTACAACTACAAAAAGCTTTGCTCCTTTACCTCCTTCTTTTTTAGCTGCTTCCAAGAATTTTATATGTCCTAAGTGTAGTAAATCAAAAACTCCTGACGCAAGCACTACTTTTCTGTCGGTTCTTTTGTTATCCAATCGAAATTCACAACATCCAACAATTTTAAAGCATCTAATACTCCTTCACAATATGCTATAGAAGTTAAACTTGTTTTAAACTCCCCTTGGTTTTTGTAGTATTTTGAATCTTCAAGATAATCTTTTGCATATTTTATGACATTATCTATTTTTTCATTAGTTATTATTGTTCCACTTTTTACTTGAATTTTATTAAAAACTTTTTCTGCCGAGTTTATATATTTAGATACCAAACTTTCTATATTCATTTTTTAACCTCCATAATTTCTCGAGGCGCTTTTGCAAAAGAGATAAGGGCTTCAGTTTCCATAAAATGGAGCTCTCCAGGAAAAATCAAGCTCTGTGGGGGTCCTCCAAAATTCGTTTTTATTAAATCACTTAAATAATCCGCTTTTATGAATTGAGAAATACTTCCTATTCTAGCTGCACCAACCACTAGAGTATCAAAATTAACTAACTTTTGTTTTCTTTTAGTTTCAATATCTAAAAGTATTTTCAACGCATCATTTATGCTTAGAAATTGCTTTTTTTTTGCATTTATGTCAAGTAAACATAAGGTGTGTAATCCATTTATTTTGTTTTGAGCAATTACATCATATGGTGTTTCTGAAAAATTTATAGGAAGAGGTATGGTTACAGTTTTGCCAAATTTGTAATTGTGTAAACCTGTTGCTCCAATTATTGCTGAAATTACAGATGTACCATGGATAACAGATGTTTTTATTTTTCGTTTTTTCGCCTCTAAACGTAAACTTATGTGGGTTGTTGCAATTAATGGATCACCTGGAACAAGAAATATAGTTTTGCCCCTTTCTGCAGCCTTGAGTATAATTTCTCCCTTTTCCTCTTCAAGTTCATATCTAGATAGTATGTAAGGATTTTTTCCTGAAATCTTTCTTAAATTATCGATTGAAAAATTTGGCATAAGATTTGTGTATAGTTCAATAAACACGTTTTTTGCACTCTTAATTTCTTCTAACCCTCTAATACTGACTCCTTTTTCGTCATTGAGTCCTAAACCTACAAATATAATTTCTTTCATTTTTTCCATCTACAACTTTCTGTAAGAGCTTACTTTTTCTTAAGCTTGGCTTCTGCAAAAGATCTTTGCTCATCTTCTATATTTAATATTTACATAAAATTGAAATGAGTTATATTTTTAATAAATGGGTTTATTGCTCATGGAATTTATTTTTCTTAAATTTTTTGAAATAATATTTATTATATCCGGAATCTTATTATATACGATAATCTTTATTTTTAATGAAAAGATTTGCTCCAAAATCAACTGGATTTCAAAATTCAAAAATTCAAATGCCTTCACTGCAAATCAAAATCTGAAAGCAAGTGGTATTACTTGGCAAAAGGAGGAATAACTCAAAAAGGTTTCAATTATTATGAAGGTTTTGTACCTGATCTGTATTTAAGCCTCTGTTTAGAATGCTATAACTACACTCTTTGGCTAAATGAAAAAATAATTTATCCCAATTATTCTGAGGCTCCTTTACCCAAAGATGATATGCCTTTAGAAATAAAAGAAATCTTTTTAGAAGCAAGGGAGATTATAAATCAATCTCCTAAAGCTGCTTCAGCTTTATTAAGAATAAGCCTTAAAAAATTCATAAAACACTTAGGAGAAAAAAATAGAAACTTAGAGTTGGCATTATTAAACTTAATTAACAAAGGCCTTCCAGAAAAATTCTATAAAGCTTTTCTTGAAGTAAGAGCTATAGGAAAAAACTCGGTTAAACCCGGCGTAATAAATAACAGAGATGACATCGATACTGCACTTGCCTTATTTAATTTATTAAATATGCTTGTGGTATCAACAATATCTAAACAAAAAAAAGTAAATAATTTATTCAAAAAACCTTCCAAATCCAAAAAAATAAGAAAAAGAAAAAAAATCCGGAAGAAGAAAACAAAAAAACCAAACTCTATAGATGTGATTCCAAAACCAACAATTCTGTATCGGTGATTTGATACAATATTTATTATTTTTTGACAAATATCTTAAAGTATTATTTATTAAAGAATTCCCAAGCGATATTGAATCGCCAAGGATCCCCCTTTTCTGTCAATTGAATATTTCCATTTTGCACTTCAATTAACCCTTCTTTAGATAATTTCTCTAAAGTTCTGGGAAACATCTGTTCTGGAAATTTGCCAAATTCTCTCTTAAATGATGTTCTATTTACTGGAACACGGATATAGATAAGCATCATCGCTTTTCTCATCTCATCTTCTTTAGAAAGATTTGTGAGTCTGGCGATAGGGAAAATATCATTCTCTGCTGCAAGGATATACTTTTGAATATCTTCTTCATCTGAGTACAGGAATCGATTTATGTGTCCCATGAAAAAACCTGCTCCAGTACCAATAACCTCAGATGCAGGTTTCCTGAAATCCTCTCTAATTCTTGAAAATCTATTATGACATGTTGGGTGGTAACCATTATTCTTAAAAATTTTATAAGCTTCAAGATACATTTTTAATTCAATTTCCTGATTATTTATTGGAGGAATTTCTCCAGTTGAGATTTTTTTTGCTAAGGTCGTGTCGGGATATAAATCTAAAGGATAACAATCTACACTTTCAACTTCTAATTCAATTGCCTGTTTAATATCATCAAGCCATTGATCCAAAGTTTGACCAGGCAAATTATATAGTAAATCTATGCTTATCTGGAGTCCATTTTTTTTTGCAAGTCTAAGTTTTTCTTTTGCATCTCTACCGCTGTCTCTGATCAATAAATTCTTTCTAATAGAATCATTGAAGGTTTGAATTCCGATATCTAATTGACTAATATTATTTGAAGATAGGGTCTTGATTTTTTCTAAGGATAGATTTGTTGTACATGCAGTAAATTTTGTAATATGATCTGAATTGAGATTAAAATTAGCTCTACAAAACTCTAATAAATCAACTATTTCCTCATTGGAGATAACTGAAGGACTGCCTCCTCCGATATATAATTCATTAAAAATACTTGAACGAACGTAATTTGTTTTTGAATAAGAATTTAATACTTTTTTTAATGCGAGAATATAAGGTATTACATAATCCTTTTCACAATTTATAGTGAAATAACAAAAAGAACATTTCCCTTCACAAAAAGGAAGCCATGGCTGTAATTCCTTGCTTTGGTTATCATTGTTTTCTGTGTTTAGAAGTTCAATAAAATTAAGAATTTTTTCAGGAGTAGGTAGTCCTCTATCTTTATAGGTCATCGGAGGCCAGTGCTCAATGTGGTTATAAGGCCAACCATTGTGCTTACTGTAGTACACCTTGATAAACACCCTTCGGATAGAAGGCTCATTTTTACTTATTAAAGGTAACTGCATAAGTTATTTGTTAAATGAATGCCTTCTCTTTTTATAATCTGATTTGTTTATAATCGATTTTTAATTTTTTATAAACTTGAGATAATTATGGGGCTGCCCGGATTTGAACCGGGGTCTATAACGCCCGAGGCTACAAGCCTAGACCAAACTAGCCGACAGCCCCTTTAATATTAGGAGGATTTTGTCTCGGGTATTTTGAAAAATCTCTTCTTTAAATCTTATTTTGCTGTATTATTTTTTTTAGGAGATTTGAGATTATATGTTATTTCCTTTATTCTTCGAAATTTCCGTATAGAATTTTTTTAACTTTTTTAGTAATTAATGGTCCTAGTCCGTGAACATTTTTTGGCCAATTATCAACATTTACCAAAGCGTTTAATGGTGTTTTGTAAGTTTTAAGAATTACTCTAGCTTTTTCTTCTCCAATATTAGGTAAACTAGAAAGTAAGAATAATTGTGCATGTGATAGTGTATCATTTTTCTTAAACGAATGAATTGCTGGTTTTCTTTTTTCAAGAATTTGTTCTTGTTTTGCAGCTACACATAGAAAATCTATGGTTTCTTTGTAAGATTTTGTATTTATGATAGCAATTCCGTTTTTTGCTAGATTAAACATTGCTCCCCAAATTGCAGCTGGTTTAATATTACTAAATTTATAAATGATTGGCAAATAACCCTCTAGAACAATCATAGCTTTTGAGTACATGTCTTTGAGATTAAATAACTGATCAAAAAGATATCTTCTTGTTAGAGTATATACAAAGTCAGTGACAGTTTTTCTTTCTACAGCACATTGATCTGAAAGAATATAATCTCCTTTTTTTAATGGAGCTGATTTTACATTGATACCTTTTTCTATCAGGCCTTTAACGATTTTAGGCGCAGTTTTGGCTTCGCGACTATCAATTATAATAATAAGTTTTTCTCCATTTCTCTTTTTATCGATATATGGAACAAGAGTTTCTATTTCTGACATTTATTCTACCTTAATCTTTTAGTTGGTTTTCTTATTTATCTTGCTTTTAATCTTTTAGAATTTTTTTTGTCTTATTAATCTTGATTAAGAATTTTATATGTCTTTATAAATTGCCTTAAAATTATTTTTATAAATTGGTATTTAATCTAGAGATTGTGCAAGATTTATTTTTAGTAAAATAATTGTGAACTGAAAAAAATAAAATAGAAAATATAGAAAAAAATAAAGAGATTATTATGGTCCTTTTTTCGTTATTTCTCTGATTACTCCTGCTGCTACAGTAGTTCCCATATCTCTAACAGCGAAACGCCCTAGTTCTGGAAATTCTTGATATGCTTCAACAGCAATTGGTCGCAAGGGTTCTAATTTTATCCATGCTGCATCTCCTGTTTTTAGAAAGCTTGGATTTTCTTCAACTACTTGTCCTGTTCTAGGATCTATTTTCTTTATTAATTGTGTGAATCTGCAGGCGATTTGACCAGTGTGATAGTGTAGAACTGGTGTATATCCAACGGCTATTGCTGTAGGGTGGTGGATTACGATTATTTGACCTATAAATTCTTTGGCTACTGTTGGTGGATTATCTACAGGACCTGCAACATCTCCTCTATGAATTTCATTTTTTGCTATACCTCTCAGGCTCATTCCTATATTATCACCTGGTTCAGCCATAGGAATTTGTGTGTGGTGCATTTCGATTGATTTAACTTCTGATTTTTTATCTGATGGCATGAAAACTATATTCATTCCAGGTTTTAGAATACCTGTTTCAACTCTTCCTACTGGAACTGTTCCAATGCCAGTGATGGTATAAACGTCTTGAACTGGGATACGTAGGGGTTTGTTAGTAGGTTTGGAAGGTATCTCTAATTGATCTAAAGCCTCTAATAGTGTTGGTCCTTTATACCATCCCATATTTTCGCTTTTATTAACTAAGTTGTCACCTGTCCATCCTGATGTGGGTATAAAATTTATTTTATCAACTTTATAACCTACAATTTTTAACATACGACTGACTTCATCTTTGATTTCTTTGTATCGCTCTTCGCTCCAAGATACTGTGACATCATCCATTTTGTTTACAGCTACAACTACTTGGCGAACTCCTAATGTGAAAGCTAAGAATGCATGTTCACGGGTCTGTCCACCGGGACCAATTCCAGCTTCAAATTCACCTTTCTTAGCTGAAACAAATAATACTGCTGCGTCTGCTTGACTTGCACCTGTAATCATATTTTTAACGAAGTCTCTATGTCCAGGTGCATCGATTATTGTAAAGTCGAATTTTTTTGTACTGAATTTGAGGAATCGAAGATCTATGGTTACACCTCTTTCCCTTTCCTCTTTTAAATTATCAAGTACCCAAGCGTATTTGAAGGAGCCTTTTCCCAATTTAGCTGCTTCATCTTCAAAAGATTTTATTGTTCTTTGATCAATTGATCCTGATGCGTATAACAAATGTCCTGTCGTTGTAGATTTTCCATGATCCACATGCCCCATAATTACGAGATTCAGATGGGGTTTAGTACTTTTACTCATACTTTTTCCTTTCCTTTTCTTTGAATATTAGTGAATTCGTTATCAAGACTGTCTTTACAATTATTTTAACTTTATCATCTTTATTTCGAGTTTTAGTCACTCTATAGAAGCTTTTTTATTCTTTATTTACAGAATCTCCATTTATCAGGTTTGCCTTGGATTTTAAAATACATTAGCATTTTTAATTTAAACATTCTAAAAGATTATTGAATAGAATTCATAAACCTACTAATTTTAAAATATTGATTTTTTGTATCATTTAGAAATCATATTAAGGTTGTTTTAGAGCATATAAGTTGTTGAAATATTATGCCTGCAAATCTTCCACCTGAAGCTAAAGATAAATGGGCTTTAGTTGAAAGTGCCCGAAATCCTCGGGAAAAAATTATTCGAATGCAAGAATTTCTTAGTGTTGTTCCTAAACACAAAGGAACTATGAAGCTATGTGGAAGAATTAAGAAAAAAATAGCTCTTTTAAGGAAAGAAGTTGAGGAACAAAAGCAAAAACGTACAGGAAGAAGTGGTCCTAAATTATTTATAGAAAAGGAAGGGGCTGCTCAAGTTGCTCTTTTAGGTTTAACTAATGTAGGGAAAAGTTGTTTTTTATCTGTTGTCACAAATGCTAATGTAACAATATCCCCAGTTGCTTATACAACCATAAAACCAGAACCTGGTATTCTAAATTTTGAAGATATGCAATTTCAAATTGTTGAAGCTCCTGCAATTATGCAAGGTTCTTCTGAAGGTCGTGCTTGGGGTCTTCAATCTATTGGTATAGCTCGTAATGCGGACGGGATAATTCTAATGGTAGATCTTTCATATGATCCTATTTCTCAGTTAAAAATCATACTATCAGAATTGGAAAAAGCCAGAGTTCTAATTAATAAACCAAAAGGTAAAGTTGATATTGACAGGAGATATTTAGGTGCTGGCTTGCGTGTGATTCTTTTAGGTAAAATAATAGATGGAAACATCCAAGCTGTTAAATCGTTATTAAGAAGTTACCGTATTGGCGATGCTCTAGTGAGAATCTCTGGAGAAGTAACTTTGGATGATGTTGAAGATTCAATTTTTGAAAGTACAGTATATAAACCAGCTGTTATAATAGCAAATAAGTTAGATTCAAAAGAAGCTAAAAATAATTTAAAACATCTTAAAAGCTATCTTAATGAAGGCATACCAATAGTTCCGATATCCTGTGAGAACAAATTGGGTTTGAAAAATGTTGGAAAAGTTCTTTTTGATACTTTAGATCTGATTCGCATTTATACAAAAGAACCTGGAAATAGGCAATATTCGTCTCGTCCTTTCACTCTTCAAAGAGGCAAAACAGTTGCTGATCTTGCTAAAAATATTCATACAGATTTCAAGCGAAATTTTGCATTTGCTAAAGTTTGGTCAAAACGGTTAAAATTTAGTCCTCAGAAAGTAGGGCTTAATTTTGAATTAGATGATGGAGATGTTGTTGAAATTCACGTGAATTAGTTTTATCGTGAAGATTGGGCTATTCGTTCAATTTCGTTTCTTTTTGATATTCCATAGCTTTTTATGTCTTTTTTATATGCAAGAATAAGTTCATCTGCTAGAGTTTCCTGAATAGTGCGAGGATTATTTGATGAAGTTTTTCTAGCTCCTTCTGTAATGAACCTTAATGCTAAGTCCAGCCTTCTTTGAGGGGCTAGATCAACACTCTGATGATATACTACTCCTCCGTATCCGATTCTGGTTGTATCTTCTGCAGGGGCAGAATTTTCTATAGCTTCAACAACAACTTCAATAGGATTCCTTCCTGTACGTAGATTAATAATTTCTAGTGCTTGCCTAACCATGTTTGTGGCTTTTGCTTTTTTTCCTGCATTTTTTCCAGGACGCATAAATCCATTAATTAGTCTTTCAATAATGTTCACTTTTGATTTTCGAAATCGTTTATGCTCATGGCGACCCATACTATGAGGCAAAACCATAGGTGTTAGGTTTAGATATCGTTTTAAGCCTCTATCCTTTGTTTCAACACCATTAAAACTCCATTTTTGAAAAAGTAAAATTTCTTGTTTGTTTGTCATATTTTTTACCTTGCTGGTTTTTGTTTACGTCCATAAACAAGTTCTTTGAGGCTAGTTCCATTAACCTTAATAACTTTCCAACGTACACCGGGAATATCTCCCATTGCTCCACCTCGAGGTCCACCAATACCTGCTACTACTACTTCATCATGCTCATCTATAATGTTTAAAGCTCCATCTCCAGGTAGAAATGCGGTTACTAACCGACCATTTTTGATTAATTGAGTTCTTACACACTTACGTATAGCGCTGTTTGGTTGTTTTGATTCAATACCTACCTTCTCCAAGACAATTCCTCTACTCATAGGAGCTCCTTGCAAAGGATCCACTTTTTCGTCCAAACGAAGCATACGACGATTGTAGTATCTATCTGACCAACGAAAATTCTTCCTTTTCTTTTTTAGTTGTCTTGCGGCAAATTCGCCATTAGGAGATTTTGAACCCATTCTATTATTTCCTCTCGCACAGAAACATCACAACACTACTATTTAAATAAAACGAACAAAACTACTGGGTTCTAATTGTACCCGTTTTATTTTTTAATGATAATCGTTAATTTCATTATTTATAAATAATTGATTGCCCGTACAGATAGTTTTGTCTTTATATATAAGAGGTAATATTTTTGAAAAGAGTATCAAAGATAAAGGAAATTAAGCTATGAAAACTTGGCGTTTGATTCCTCTTAGTACTAATGATGCTTTTATGAATATGGCAATTGATGAAGCAATTTTAATATCTAAGATAAAGAATTTTATTCCAAATACTATTAGATTTTATCAATGGAATCCCAGTGCAGTAAGTATTGGAAGAAACCAAAACATAAATGAGCAAATTTATCCCCAAGCCCTCAAAGAATATCAAATAGATGTTGTTCGAAGAACTAGTGGTGGGGGAGCCGTATATCATGATCAAAATGGGGAAGTAACTTATAGTTTAACTGCAACAATAAGTGATCTTGGTTCAGATTATACCTCAGTTTATCAGAAGGTCTACTCTGCAATTATTGATTCTCTTAGACTATTGGGAATACCTGCAGAGTAGACCTT
>Ga0209635_10000085_pt1 | contig 52605 bp, 52 predicted proteins | sample DeeMarSWOR230_32_FD_187463 | JGI IMG/M metagenome (GOLD analysis project Ga0209635, IMG submission 187463) | Marine sediment microbial communities from White Oak River estuary, North Carolina - WOR-2-30_32 (SPAdes) (version 2) | ecosystem: Environmental > Aquatic > Marine > Intertidal zone >...
GCGATGGACGGCGTATCTATCTGTTGGGCGAGGGCAGGCTAATCAATCTAGCTGCCGCCGAGGGACACCCGGCTAGCGTTATGGACATGAGCTTTGCCAACCAGGCTCTATGTCTGGAGTATCTCACTAAGATGAAAGGAAAGCTTGAGCCCACGGTCTATCCTGTGCCTGAGGAAATTGACCAGGAAGTAGGTAAACTAAAGCTCGCCTCCATGAATATCACCATTGATTCCTTGACCGAGGAGCAACAGAATTACCTGGCAAGCTGGGAATTAGGAACATAAAAAGGAGTAAAAATGCCGAACAGCTTTAATCAATCGGATTCTTATTTAGCCACTGCGGAGTGCGTCACAGAGGGGCATCCTGATAAGCTCTGTGACCAGATTTCAGATGCTGTCCTTGATGCCATGCTGGCACAGGACCCCTTCGCCAGGGTGGCCTGCGAGGTCTCCGTAGCCATGGGCATGGTGATGGTCCTGGGTGAGATTACCTGCAAGGGCTACGTGGAAATTCCTGACATTGTGCGCCGGGTAATCAAAGAGGCAGGCTACACCAAACCTGAGTATGGCTTTGATTTTCGAACCTGCGGAATCATGGTCTCCCTTAAGGAACAGTCAAGCGACATTGCTGCCGGGGTTGGCCAATCTTTAGAAACAAGAACAGGAGTGGCAACTGATGAGGTCTTAGACAAAACAGGTGCTGGCGACCAGGGAATGATGGTTGGCTTTGCCTGTAGAGAGACTCCTGAGCTCATGCCTTTGCCTGTTGCAATGGCGCACAAGCTATGCCAGCGCTTGGCTCAGGTAAGAAAAGGTGGAGCCGTACCTTATCTCAGACCCGATGGCAAATCTCAGGTAACCATAGAGTATAGTCATGGCATACCCAAGAGGGTGGTCTGCGTTGTTCTTGGTGCTCATCACGACCCGGGGGTGGAACGTAAAATCATCGAGCACGACCTTATAGAGCAAGTGATTAAGAATATCATTCCCGCCAATTTGCTGGATAGCGAGACCAAATACTACATTAACAGCGCCGGTCAGTTTGTCATCGGTGGGCCGGTGAGCGATACTGGTTTTACCGGGCGTAAAATCATTGCTGATACTTACGGCAGCGCCTGCGGACATGGTGGAGGCTCTTTTTCAGGCAAGGACCCCACCAAGGTAGACCGCTCCGCCGCTTATATGGCCAGATATGTCGCCAAGAATATAGTAGCTGCCGGACTTGCTGATTACCTCGAGATTCAGGTTGCCTATACTATCGGAAAGGCTCACCCGCTGTCACTATGCATAGAGACCTCTGGCTCGGGAAAGGTTTCTGACGAAACCATATTAAGTCTCATAAACAAGCATTTCGACTTCCGCCCTGAGTCTATCATAAGGACTTTGGACCTGCGCCGCCCCATTTACCGCCAAACTGCCACCTATGGGCATTTTGGCAGGGAAGACCTCAACCTTCCCTGGGAGAGAACGGATAAGGCCGAAATCCTGAAAAAAGAATCAGGCCTAAAATAGTGCGGACCCCGAAACAAAATCAGGAACCCTTTCAGCACTATGTCCTATCCCAAAAACTAGATATACGGTGCAGAGGATCGGCGTGATGCACTTCTAGTAACCATGGGGGTAATACCTTCTTAATCCACTGTATCCGGCTTCAGTGGCTCACCCCAATGATTACTGCGTCCCATCAACCACTTGAGTTATGACGAGCTCGCCGTTTGTTATCTTCAAGGAATATGGGGTGCCATCCGCTGTGTCGTACAGAATGACCTCTTTCGGCTCATCAGGAGCCCCGATTATGGTATTCCCATTACCATCTACAGTAAAATATTTCTTCGTGTCGGAAGGTGTAAATTGATTCATCGCTGTCTCTTCCACGCCCACGACTTGGAAGATGTCGCTGATTTGAGGTTTCGGAGCCACAACCATTGCCTGCACCTCATCCACCATTCCCCTCACCTCAAATCTGGAATGGGCAGGCTGATTTCCAGGCGGATACGGGTCAAGTCTTCCCACAGTAAGTCTCCCTTCCTCATCCCAGAGAGCAGCCGTGAAAAGCCAGTCTCGAAGTATAGCAAGCCCCTCGTAACCTTTGACTCCCTCTATAAATCCCATATGCCAAGGATTTGTCTCTTGTTCGTTACCGAATCCAAAATCCTTATAGAACCTGATTCCTACGTGTCCGTTTTCGGCTACAAGGTTAAGAAGAACCCCATTATCGTTGGTAACCGTGAGTTCACTTTTATTGAAGACAACGCGGTTGTCCTCTATTATTCCTAACGGCTCGTCCCCCGATGCGCAAGCAACCAGCAGGAGTGAAGCAAGCAAAAACAATGCCAGAGAGATAATAAGAGCCACTTTCTTAGACATTTTCTGCCTCCTTAGTATGTCATTTGCTTCTTACAAAGCAGCTTGATTTTACTATAGATTCTACCTCGCTGATAGTTATGGCAGCGCTTGCTGCCATGGCGGGGGTTGCTTTTCAGGCAAAGCCCCCACTAAACCCCCACTAAAGTAGACCGCTCCGCCGCTTATATGGCTAGATATATCGCCAAGAATATTGTAACTGCTGGACTTGCTGATTACCTCGAGATTCAGGTCGCCTATACTATTGGAAAGGCTCACCCCCTGTCATTATCCATTGAGACATTCAGCACAGGAAAAGTCCCTGATGAAATCATATTAAATCTCGTCAACAAGCATTTCAACTTTCGCCCTGAGTCTATCATAAGGACTTTGGACCTGCGCCGCCCCATTTACCGCCAGATTGCTACTTATGGGCATTTTGGCAGGGAAGACCTCGACCTTCCCTGGGAGAGAACGGATATGGCCGAAATCCTAAAAAAAGAAGCAGGTTTGTAAAAGTGCAAACCCCAAACCCAAGTCAAGAGTCCTTTTAGCACTATGTCCCGGCTGAACAATTCGTCAGGGTGTGAGCTTCGCTTCGGTATATTGCACTCGCCTGCCAAGACTATGTTGTTGGTTTGATCTTTGGTTTTCTCTTATGCCAATCGTTTGCTTGCTCATAGGCGAAGGCGATGCGCAGCAGTATTTCCTCGCTGAAAGGCTTGCCCATGATTTGCATACCTATAGGCAGGTTGTCAGCGAAGCCGGCAGGTATGGAGATGGCTGGGATTCCAGCTATGTTGATGGGTAAGGTGCATACATCGCTTAGATACATCTGCATCGGGTCTTCTAGCTTTTCACCCAGCTTAAAAGGCACTATTGGCGAAGTTGGGGTGACCAGGGCATCACATTTTTCAAAGGCCTGGTCAAATTCCTGTTTTATTAGTGTGCGTACCTTTTGTGCTTTAAGATAGTAAGCGTCGTAATAACCGGCGGATAAAGCATAAGTGCCCAGCATTATGCGCCTTTTAACCTCAGGGCCGAAGCCAAATTGTCGCGTCCTTTCCGTTGTCTCAATTACATTACTGGCATCTCTTTCGGAAAAGCCGTATCTTACTCCATCGTAGCGAGCCAGATTCGCTGAAGCTTCGGACGGAGCAAGTATATAGTAAGCAGCCAGAGCGTATTTAGTATGAGGTAGAGAGACTTCCCAATCTATTTCCGCACCGAGTTCCTGGAGCTTATTTATAGCTGCTTGCAAAGCCACTTGTACCTGGTCCTGCACGCCCTCAACAAGATATTCCCTGGGAATGCCAATTTTTAGTCCTTTGATGTCTGGATTTAGTTGCTGGGTGTAGTCCGGAACAGGATAAAGCACTGATGTTGAGTCTCTGGAGTCGTACCCGGCAATGACATTCATCACCAAGGCGCAGTCAGTGACATCCTTGGTCATTGGCCCAATTTGGTCGAGAGAGCTGGCGAAGGCAACCAGACCGAAGCGGCTGACCCGACCGTAGGTTGGTTTGAGTCCCACCACGTTGCAAAATCCCGCTGGTTGACGGATGCTGCCCCCAGTGTCAGAGCCCAAAGCATAGATAGTTTCACCTGTGGACACAGCAACTGCTGAGCCACCGCTACTGCCTCCGGGGACCCGACTTAAATCCCAGGGATTGTGGGTGGGGAAAAAGGCGGAGTGCTCCGTAGAAGAGCCCATGGCAAATTCATCCATATTCGTTTTCCCCACTATTACCGCCTTCTGTGCCTTCAGTTTCTCTATTACAGTAGCATCATAGGGAGGGACAAAGTTTTCCAGCATCTTTGAACTACAGGTAGTCCTTATCCCCTTGGTGCACATGACATCTTTGATTAAGGCAGGGATGCCAGTTAAAGGGGTAATTTCACGGGCAGTTTTGATGTACTTATCGACTTTCTCTGCCTCCTTCAGAGCGATGTCTTCAACAATAGTGACGCAGGCGTGAACTTTCCCTTCTATCTCAGCGATACGCTTCAGTACAGATTTTGTCAGTTCCGTGGAGGAAATCTTCCTTTGTTTAAGAAGCTCGTGTGCTTCATGAATAGTTAGCTGGTGTAGTTCATTCGCCGGCATATTTAGAACCTGTCCCTGAGGCTGCGCCGCCTGATAACTTTGCGCCAGTCGCCGCCAGTTTTGCCATGCATCTCTTTAATCCTGGGGATGTATTGTATGCCCAGGAATACCCCCAAGCCTATAGAGTAGAATACTAAAGCCAAAGGCTCGCCGTAGCGGTCGACATAAATAAACCCCGCAACAAACGGGAAAACAATAAGGATTAGGCTATAACTAAAAGTAGGATTACGAGTAATACGTAAAGCTATTGCAAAAACAATAAAGAGAAACGGAACTGCCCAAGGCATCAGGAAGAGGAGAATCCCGATGGCGGTAGCTGCTCCTTTGCCGCCACGGAACTTGAGGAAGACGGGAAAGACATGACCAATTACGGCAGCTGCGCCAGTAAGCCCGGTAAGAAAATCAAACTGTGAAATCAGAGGGTTGCCTGATAACCACCGCACCAAAAGAATTGCTCCTACGCCTTTGCCCAGGTCAGCCAAGGTTACTAGCACGGCCGCCATCAGCCCGACCTCGTAGTAGATATTCATAGCGCCCATGTTTCTACTGCCGACTTCTCGGATGTCTACCCCTTTTCTCAGACGACCGGCAAGATATGCTGAAGGGAAAGAGCCAAAGATGTAGCCAATTACGATGGCGATAACTATGTGGGTAATCATTATCCTGATGAGCTCACTCTAGTATTGCTTGAACCTTAAAACATTTTTCAGCTTGTTTTGGTGCATTTGATAAAATCTCAGCTTGGGAATATGAGTCAGCTACACCGTCTTTCCTGAAGACATTCTGTAGTGGGATGGTATGAGTCGCTGGTGGCACGTTGGCTGTATCTACTTGCTTGAGTATTTCGAAGTTCTCCAGGATATTAGATAGCTGGAGGCTAAATTTCTCCACCTCCTCCTCGCTTAAGCCCAAGCGAGCAAGCCACGCGATATGCCTCACCTGTTCGTAACTCAGTTTCATCTCGGCGTGACTACCACATTACAGCATCACACTTCATAATGCAACAGCAGTTGCTTATCTTCAGGGGCAAGATTATAATGTAGGGCCGTGCAAATCCGAAACGTTGTCTTGCTGTCTCATCAAGGAGCAGGTAAAACTTCGCTTACCGAGTCCATGCTCTTTAGCTCAGGTGCTATTCAGCGTTTAGGTAGCGTTGAAGATGGAACTACTACCTCAGATTATGACCCACTCGAGGTAGAACGTCATATGGGCATCAACCTGTCCCTCCTTCCACTTGAGTGGCAGGGGGTGAAGCTGAATCTCATTGATACCCCGGGGTATGCTGATTTTACCGGTGAGGTGAGATCGGGATTGAGAGTAACCGAGGGAACAATAGTTGTAATTTGCGCCGCTTCAGGTGTGGAGGTAGGCACAGAACAGATGTGGGGAGATGCTGAAAAAGCAAATTTGCCGCGGTTAATATTTGTTAATAAGATGGACCGTGATAATGCCGATTTCTTCTCTACTTTGAAAGGAATTCAGGCTAAGCTGTCACCAAGATGTTTGCCTCTTCAATTACCCATAGGCTCACAAAGTGATTTTCAAGGCATTGTAGATTTGGTGACTATGAAAGCCTATACTGGCACTGCCTCGCAGGAAACAGAAATACCTTCGACACTTCAGGAACAAGCAGAGGCTAGCCGTGAGAAGTTGATAGAGGCCGTCGTGGAAATTGATGACGAACTCATTAACAAGTATTTGGAGGGCGAGGTCATAAACAACGAGGAAATTCTTGCTGCCATAAAAAAGTCTACTATTGCTGGTAAGCTGATGCCTGTTTTTGTTGGCTCTGCTTTGCAGGGCATCGGCACCAAGCAAGTTCTCAACGGTATTTGTTACTGCTTGACTTCACCAGAAGAAAAGGATGCCTTTGCCGCTAAGAATGTTTCCACCGGTAATCAAGAGGAGGTCAGCCCTAATTCGGAGTCTCCTCTATCCAGCCTCGTTTTTAAAACCAGCGCTGACCCCTATGTCGGTAAGCTCAGCTATTTCAGGGTCTATTCAGGCGTCATTTCTAGTAATTCCCAAGTTTGGAATGCTAACAAGAATAGCGTGGAACGGATTGGCCAGCTCTTTACTGTGCTGGGCAAAAATCAACAGCCAGTCCCGCAGGTCGCTGCCGGAGATATTGGGGCAGTGGCGAAGTTAAGTTTAACCACCACAGGGGATACCCTTTGTGCTCGCGAACATCCTGTGATATTCCCCGGTATCGAGTTCCCCAAAGCGAATTTCAGCATGTCAATTCAGCCCAAGACGAAAACCGATTTAGATAAGATGAGCACCGTTTTGCCCAGGATCTGTGAAGAAGACCCTTCTCTCCAAACACGTCGAGAAGTTGATACTAACGAGTTTATTATTTCGGGGGTTGGTGATAGCCATCTGGAGATAGCCAGGGAGAAAATACGTCGCAAATTTGGAGTAGAGGTAAAATTAGATCTGCCAAAGATTCCTTACAAGGAAACTGTCACTGTATCAACCAAGGCAGAGTATAAACATAAAAAGCAGACTGGAGGTCATGGTCAATATGGACATGTCTTTCTGGAGGTGGAACCTTTGCCTCGGGGTGGGGGATTTGAATTTGCTGAAAAAATCTTTGGTGGGGCAATACCCCAGAACTATATTCCATCCGTGGGGAAGGGAGTCAATGAAGCAAAACAGGAGGGGGTTCTAGCTGGTTATCCCGTAGTGGACGTGAAGGTGACCCTTTACGATGGAAGCTTCCATTCAGTAGATTCCTCAGACATTGCTTTTAAGATTGCTGCAGCACAGGCCTTAAAAAAGGGATTATCTCAAGGACAGCCGGTATTGCTTGAGCCTATAATGAATCTTACTATAACCGTGCCTGAGATGTATACTGGAGATATTGCTAGCGATCTTAATACTAAGAGGGGACGCGTGCTCGGCATGAGTCCCAGTGATGGCATCAATGTCATTGAAGCCCAGGCACCCTATGCAGAGCTGCTTAGTTATGCCATAGATTTAAGGTCAATGACACAAGGGCGCGCTAGCTTTGCGATGGAGTTTGACCATTACGAAGAGGTGCCAGCTCATCTCAGTCAGAAAATCGTCGCTGACAAGAAAAAGGCGGGCAAGGGCGACTGAGAACGCCTGGAGGCTTTTATATTATTTTAGCCAGCTAATAACTCCTTTAGCTTGTTAGTGAATGCGGGCACCACTTCTTCATATTTGCCCACCACTCCAAATTCTGCTTCCCTGAATATATTCGCCTCAGGATCCTTATTGATGGCTATGATGTGCTTTGAACCTGAACATCCAGCTGTGTGCTGGCTGGCACCGGAAACAGCTATAGCAATGTAGATATCAGGTGCAACAATTTTCCCCGTGAGGCCGATATGCACTGCCTCTGGCACCCAGCCGTTATCAGCAGGAGGACGTGAGGCACCTACCGCACCATGCAGCAAATCAGCTAGCGCTTTCAATGTAGTCTGGAAAGGCTCAGGACCACCCACCCCCCTGCCTCCACAGACAATCACAGGGGCATCCTCAAGCTTAATGCCGACCGCCTCTTCCTTAATAGTTTCTAATATCTTTGTCCTTACTTTCGACGTATCTATGTCAATCTTAGTGGGTATGACCTCTCCTTTCCTTGAGTCATCACGCTCCAACGGTGACATTGCCTTGGTCCTAACAGTAACCATCTGAGGCTTAAGCTCGCTGGTGAATATAGCTTGAGCATTACCGCCATAAACAGGCCGCGTTTGTATCAGCAGCTTCGTCCCCGGGTCTATGCTTAAGTCGAGACAATCTGTTGTCAGGCTGGTACCTAATCTGAAGGCAAGGCGAGGAGCCAAATCTCTACCCATAGAAGTTTGCCCTATAAGTATTGCCCGAGGCGAAATCTCTTTGACCAATTTTTCCGCGGCTTGTATATAGGAATCTGCTTGGTATTCTTTGAGGGCAGGGTGTTCTACAGCATAAACCTTGTCTGCTCCGAAGGCAATTGCTTCTTTAGAAGCTCCGCCAACTGCATCGCTGACCAGAAGGCAAGATAAGTCTTCTTTCAGGTCATCAGCAAGCTTCCTACCACATCCCAGCAACTCAGTGGTAATGGAGGCTAACTTCCCACCTGCTAGCTCACCACAAACTAATATACCTTTATTTTCAGCCATTATTTCCTCCTTAACTTTAAAGCAATTTGGCTTCCTTGAGCCTTACGGCTAGATTAGCACCAGCCTCTGCAGGAGTCTCGCCTTCGATTATCTCACATTTGGCTTCCTTGACTGGCTGGAGGAGTTTATCTAACTTGCTACGCCTTCCAGCAGCGCCAACTTGTGAAGGCTCAAGCTCAATATCAGCTGGTTTCCAAATGACAGGTTGTTTTTTACCCGCTGCCATGATTCCTTTCAAGGTGGGATAACGAAGTGCTCCCAACCCGCTGGTTACTATAATTAGGGCGGGAAGCGTCACTTCAACAACCTGATAGCCGTCGGGGATAACCCGCTCAACCTTCGCTTTCCCATCGGTGACCTCCACCTTACGAGCTAAAGTTACAGCCGGAATTCCTAAAATCTCAGCGATGCCTAGCCCCACTTGCCCAGCATCCCAGTCAGAGGACTGCCTACCGCAGAAAATAATGTCATATTCCCCTATTTTCTTTATTGCTATAGCCAAGGCATTGGCAGTTGCCCAGCTATCGCCCCCCTCAAAAGCTTCGTCCTCCATAAGAATGAGTTCATCGCTCCCTACAGCTAACGCCTTTTTAATCACATCGCGAACGAAGTTATTACCTAAGCTGAGCGCAGTAATCTTGCCCCCCGCGGTATCCTTGATTTTGAGGGCAGCTTCCAAGGCAAATTCCTCGTATTGACCGATTACAGGTTTTACGTCTGGTGGCAAGGTCATTTTGTCGTTTACCACCTTAAATACCGCCGGTGGCGCTTCAGGATCAGGTACTTGCTTACAGCAGACAATCATATTAACTGGCATTCCCTAACCTCCTTAAAGATTTTTGCAGCCCTAAAGGATACGGGAAAATCCGCCTTCTGTCAATAATTCGAATCGCGAAGATTCGATATGAACGGTCTAGTTAAGTGATAATAGCTACCTTGGCCACGGAATTAATGCTAAAATAGTTAAAAATTGTTACTCGTGGGCATATTTTTTTACATTCGCCGCCGGGGAGGCCTCTAAGTCATCCAGCCGCATCAGTTACTTTTGCTCTTGTCAAGCTATGGAAGTTAAATTCATTGCAGATAACAACGTTGGCAAACTGGCTCGATGGTTAAGGATGATTGGCTATGATACTCTGCTGTTTGAGCAAAAGGACGATGTTCAAATGATTAAAACAGCTCTTAGTGAAGGCAGGGTGATTTTGACTAAAGACACTCAAATTATGAAAAGACGCTTGGTCACAAATGGCAAACTCAAAACTATACTCATTAAACAGGATGACCCTAAACTCCAGGTTCAGGAAGTAGTGAAACCGTTGAATTTAAACTATAATTTCAAACCTTTCTCGCTTTGCCTGGAATGTAATCGAGCATTAATAGCCCGTGATAAAGAAGAGGTGCAAAACCTGGTTCCCCCCCACGTTTTTGAAACTCAAACTCGATATACGGAATGCCCCGCCTGCCATCGCATCTACTGGCAGGGTACACATTGGCAGGCGATGGTCAAGAAGTTACAAGACTTGCAAAGAGAAGGTGGCGAAAAGCATACTTCTAGCTAATGCCCGGCTTTCTAACCTGGAGCTTCGATAGTAGCACGGATTAGCTAGTAATGCTATACTCAGCCCATAATGCCAGGAGAATAAAGATAAAGCTAAACACCTATGTTATTAGCAATTGATATTGGGAACACCAACATTAAGCTGGGTATATTTGATGGCGATAGGCTAAAAGCTACCTGGAATTTAGCTACCGGCATTCATCGCACTTCAGATGAGTATGGTGGAGTAGTGCTCAACCTTATGGAGCGAAAAAAGGTCTTGCCTTCAAAGATTACCGGAGTAGTATTATGCGGTGTCGTGCCACCGCTGCTGTATATATTCGAGGAACTGTGTAGGAAATATTTAGATACTAAACCCCTAGTGGTCGAAGCCGGTGTCAAGACAGGCATGCGCATCCGCCTGGATAATCCTCGTGAGGTTGGTCCTGACCGCGTGGTCAACGCCGTGGCTGCCCAGAACCTCTACGGAAAACCTTTAATAATTCTTGACCTCGGCACTGCTACCACCTTTGACGTTGTCTCAAAGGAGGGTGATTATCTTGGCGGGGCTATCACCCCCGGGATTAATATAGCTAGTGAAGCATTGTTCACTCGCACTGCCATGTTGCCTCGAATAGAACTAGTACATCCCAAGCAAGTCATCGGCAGAAATACTATCTCGGCTATGCAATCCGGTATAATATTTGGTTACATTGAGCTTATTGAAGGCATGATTCGTCGAATACAACAGGAATTGGGAAGCAAAGCAAAGGTGGTAGCTACCGGCGGCCAGGCTTACCCTTTTGCCGAAGAGATAGCAGCCATAGACGTAATAAATCCCGATTTAACCTTAATTGGACTGCGCCTCATTTATGAAATGAACAAGGAACAGTAATGCTTAGCAATAAAACCATAATTTTAGGGATAACAGGGAGCATTGCTGCCTACAAAGCAGCAGAGATTGCCAGCCAGCTAACTCAGGCCAGGGCAAAGGTGAATGTAATTATGACTAAAGAAGCCATCCAGTTCATATCACCTGTTACCTTCCGGGCCATCACTGGTAGACCCGTAGTTACCGAAATGTTTGATTTAGCTTCTGAATTCAGCATTGAACATGTCTCCTTAGCTACATCTGCCGATATAATAGTCATTGTCCCTGCTACAGCTAATATCATCGCCAAACTGGCTGCAGGCATTGCTGACGATATGCTATGCTGCACGGTTCTGGCTACCACGGCGCCAGTGCTTATTGCTCCAGCTATGGAAGCCAATATGTATAATAATCCAGTCACCCAGGATAATTTGTCTAAGCTTAAAGCTCGCGACTTTGTGATTATTGCTCCTGCCACAGGCTGGTTAGCCTCGGGTAAAGAAGGTCCGGGGCGACTCGCCGATACTAATGATATTATAGGCGGCATCCGCCAGGTACTGGGGAGGGGTGGAGACCTGGCTGGCAAACATATCGTGGTTACCGCCGGCGGTACCCAAGAGCCTATAGACCCGGTTCGCTACATCAGCAACCACTCCTCAGGGAAAATGGGCTATGCTCTGGCTGAAGCAGCCCGTGACCGGGGAGCTAAAGTAACACTTGTTACAGCACCTACCTCGTTGGCCGAGCCCGTAGGCGTTGACGTGGTCAAAGTCAACACTGCTCAGGAAATGCGTCAAGCAGTAGAGAATGTAACTCCCCAAGCTGACGCTCTGGTCATGGCAGCCGCCGTAGCTGATTACCGCCCGACAAAAGCGGCTAAAGATAAGATTAAAAAAAGAGGGGCAGGGCTAACCTTAGAGATGGAATGCACCCCGGACATCCTAGGCAGTGTCAAAGGAAATCTCATTAAAGTAGGCTTCGCTGCTGAAAGCAGCAACCTGGTGGAAAATGCTAAGCAGAAGCTAAAGCAAAAGGGGCTTGCCCTTATCGTGGCCAATGATATTACAGCCAGTGATAGTGGATTTGGCGTCGACAGCAATCGAGTAACCATAATTGACCGAGATGGTAAAGTTGATAGCTTGCCCCTCCTAGCCAAGCGAGAAGTGGCTGAAAGTGTCTTAGATAGGGTAGGGGAGCTCCTTCCAAAGTCAAAATCCCGACGACCAAACAAGCTTTGAATTTGGAATTTGCATCAAAATTTCTTTCAGCTGACACCCGATAGCTGAGATAGGTTTAGAGTTAATGTCCGAAATACCCAAAGCCTATGAGCCAGGCAGGATAGAAAAGAAGTGGTATGATTTCTGGCTCGAACAGGGCTACTTTACTCCCAAGATAGACCCGAAGAAGAAGCCCTTCGTCATTATCATGCCCCCTCCTAATGTCACTGGCGAGCTCCACCTAGGGCATGCCTTGACCGCAACACTGGAGGATATTCTGGTCAGGTGGCACAGGATGAAAGGTGACCCCACCCTATGGCTACCAGGAACCGACCATGCTGGCATTGCTACGCAAGTGGTTGTGGAGCAGCAACTGGCTAACCAAGGGCAGACTAAAGAGGAGATAGGCAGAGAGAATTTCACTAAGTTAACCTGGGAATGGGCTAATCAGAGACGAGAGGACATCAGGCACCAACATCAGCTACTGGGATCTTCCTGCGATTGGGCAAGAGAGAGGTTTACCCTGGATGAAGGGCCGAGCAAAGCAGTCCGGACTGCTTTTATACGCTTATACAATAAGGGGTTAATCTATCGTGGGGAGCGAATGATAAACTGGTGTCCCCGCTGCCAAACTGCCCTCTCCGACCTCGAGGTAGAACATAAAGATATTGTCGGACACCTTTATTATATTCGCTATCCTTTAACTGAAAGCGAGGGTTTCGTCACCGTAGCTACTACCCGACCGGAAACTTTCCTCGGCGACACGGCTGTGGCGGTGAATCCTGAAGATAAGCGCTACAAGAACCTCATAGGCAAGAGTGTCACCCTCCCTATTATTGATAAGGAAATCCCAATAATCGCTGATGATGCTGTCGATACTTCTTTCGGTACCGGAGCATTGAAGATAACTCCAGCCCATGATCCCACGGACTTCGAAGTAGCCCAGAGACAGAATTTGCCACTGGTAGATATCATGAACCCCGATGCTACTATGAACGAGAACGCCGGACCGTATCAAGGATTGGAAAGGTTTGCCTGTCGAGATAAGGTGTTAGCCGACCTAACCGACAAAAAACTTTTAGAGAAAATCGAGCCCTACTCTCACTCGGTAGGACATTGTGGTCGTTGCCAGACAATGATCGAACCCAAAGTCAGCCTGCAATGGTTTGTCCAAACACAGCCCCTAGCTAAAACTGCCATCGAGGCTGTTAAAGATGGCAGGGTCACTATAATTCCGGAACGCTTCGCCAAGATATATTTTGACTGGATGGAAAATATCAGAGATTGGTGTATCAGCCGGCAACTATGGTGGGGACATCGTATCCCAGTATGGTATTGTCAGGACTGCGGCAAGTTGACGGTATCGGTAGATGAACCTTCAGCTTGTACTCATTGTGGTTCAAAACAAATCATTCAGGACCCTGATGTCCTCGACACCTGGTTTAGCTCAGCGCTATGGACGCATTCTACGCTGGGCTGGCCAGAGTACACTGATGACTTCCGCTATTTCTATCCCGGCTCGGTATTGGAAACAGGCTATGACATTCTTTTCTTCTGGGTTGCCAGGATGATTATGATGGGATTGGAGGATACCGGCGAGGTACCCTTTCACACCGTCTATCTCCATGGCCTGCTTCGGGATGAGACCGGAGAAAAAATGAGCAAATTGCGAGGGAATGTTATTAACCCTGCCGAAGCTATAAGCAAGTATGGTGTGGATGCTCTCCGATTTGCTCTAACTACCGGGACTTCACCGGGGAATGATATAAATCTGGGCAAAAGCAAATTGGAATCCAGCCGCAATTTTGTCAACAAATTGTGGAACGCCACCAGATTTATCCTCCAGAGCCTGGACGCGGAAAGGCTAGTAGCTCAGGCAATAGAGCTCCAACCACAGACAATAGAAGACCAATGGATTGATAGCCAGCTCAACAAGCTTGTCAAAAATGTTACCGGGCTAATGGAAGAGTTCCAATTTGGTGAAGCAGAGCAGCAGATTTACGATTTTGTCTGGTCGAAGTTCTGTGATTGGTATATTGAAATTGCTAAAATACGACTTCGTAGCCAAGTAACCCCTTCGCCTTTGCCATTCCTGGCCAATACATTGGAAAAATCACTGCGCCTTTTGCATCCTTTCATGCCTTTCGTTACCGAGGAATTGTGGCAAAGTTTGAAGCAACGTCTACTTACCAAAGACCAAATGCCGGCTTCCATAATGATAGCCCCTTATCCTCTCGCTGACGAGATAGCCTTTGCTCCGGAAGCAGAGCGAGTTATGGATTCTGTAATAGAGATTGTCCGTTCCATCCGTAACGTTCGGGCTCAATATCAGGTAAGGCCAAACAAATGGATTGAAGCCCAGGTTTATGCTGATGAGCTTCTTTCGGGTCTTATCACACAAACAAATATAATAGAAACACTGGCGAAAGTTCGGCCCTTAACAATACTTGGTCGCCAGAAAAGGGAACCCACTAAAGATAAAGCCCTGGTTTTGGTGTTGAAAGAGGCTGAGGTAGTTCTGCCTTTGGCAGGCATGGTGGACCGGCTTGCTGAAGAACAACGACTGGTAAAGGAAAGCGAGGAAATCAAAGGAAGAATTGCCCAACTTGAAGCCAGGCTTAGAGATAACGATTTTTTAAGCAAAGCGCCATCTCAGGTTATCGAAAGAGAGAAACAAAAGCTTTCTATGCTCGAAGATAAATTCAAAAGGTTACACCAGGAATTATCTCAACTGAACTCATCATCGGCTGATAGCTAACAACTCTCAGCCTTGAAGGGTGGAGGAGTGGAGTGGCTTAGTTTTGAGGTCTAATATCTCATACAACTTAGTCAGGGCTTTTTTAGTATCGCTAGCCACGCAGGATTTGTCACATCTTTTTATACGATATTTAAATAGCCAATAGGTAAATTCATTAAGCTCGCTCAGTTTTATAGACCTGAGCTGAGGATAGTGTCTCTCTTTTCTGAACTGCTTCAAAAGGGCAGATTTATTGGCACCATAAATGCGTTGGTAGACCTCGTCGACTACTCCGTTATCGTTGTTCAAACCTAAAACTCTCTTTTTCTTTCGTATCTCTTCAGTTACAGCCAAAATGAGAAATTTTTCCACAAGAATGCCATAGAAATAGTTGAGGTGAGCCTGGTATTTAAAGTCACCAATTATATTCTTAAACTTGTCTTTAGATAATTCTATTGGTGGTATACCGAAGAAGAGAAGATTTGCCCGCTCCTTTTCTGGAATAAGTCCATCGAGCTCTTCACATAACCTCTCCGCCAGAACCAGCCAATCGAAAGCCTCGTTGTCAACAAGATACCGATAATGTCGCCCCTCGTAGTCCTCCTCAGGACTACTCCAGAGGCGAATGGCTTCAAGCACAGCTACATACCAATTCTTGCCTTCAGCAATAGCAATTTTCAGCCTTTGGATTGCCTGAGTATCTCGAGCGGACACTCCAGCCACCTCCACAATTATTTCGCAAAGATATATTATATCTCCATCAGCCCAAAGTCTCAAGGCGTAGTATAGGTTCTGACGTAAATTGACAGCGCCCATTTTTCTAGGCTATTATCTAATTTCTTGTGGAAAACACCTCCGAGCACAACCCGACACTCGCTGAAGCAGCTGACGTTTTCCTATCAAATTTACCTCCGGAAGAAAGGGTAAAAACACAGGCAGAGATATCTAAATTCGCTAGATGGCTTGGCTTATCCAGGCAAGTAAAAGACATTAGCCCTGTGGATGTGGCTAGCTATGGTGAACAGATTAACCCATCGGCAGTCAAACCCCTCAGGTCTTTTCTTACGTACATCCGGAAAAAGAAATTCAGCAGCATAAATTTAGCTCCTCACCTCAGGGCGAAAAAAACTTCTTCAAAAACAGTCGCCGTTTGGCAAAGTGCTCAGGTCCAGGCTACCTTGACTGCACAAGGCTACGCCAAATTAGAAAAGGAACTAGCCAGCCTGAAAAATCAACGCTCCCAAGTTATTGAGGAGATACAAAAGGCAGCCGCTGACAAGGACTTTCGAGAAAATGCCCCCCTGGCAGCAGCTAGAGAGCGTAAGGCACATTTGGAAGGAAGAATTAAAGAGATAGAGTCAACCTTAAATCAGGCGAAGATAGTGGGGGAAGACCACGATATATCCAGGGCAAAATTTGGAGACACAGTAGTGCTTCGTGATTTATCCTCAGGTAAAGAGTCCAGCTATACTTTGGTCGATCCCCGAGAAGCAAATCCAGCCAAGGGTAAACTTTCTGTTGCTTCCCCCCTGGGCAAAGCAATCCTAGATAAAGAAAAGGGGCAAACGATTGAAGTTGTGGCTCCTGCTGGTACCTTCTGTTGCCGTATTGAAAACATTTTGGTCCTCTCAACTGAATAAAAAGTAAGCCCGTAGTGAGATAAGGAACTAACGGGCGCAAATGGGGAAGACGGGACTTAAGCTACGCTAATCCTCGTCAGCTTTGCTTGTGAAAAAATTTTAAGGTTTGTTGATTCACATGCCATATGGCATAATGAATTAAGTCACAGGAAGCGGAGGGATCGCATAGTGGTCTAGTGCGGGCGCCTGCTAAGCGCTTACTCCGAGTTATCGGGGTCGAGGGTTCGAATCCCTCTCCCTCCGCCATCATTGGAATTTGTCCTTCCCAAGCAAAGTTGAGAAACTCTGGGATATTTTCTTTTGAATTTCTGCTGGGCTACTTTAGAGGCCTACCAGTTTTTCGCCCTCATCCAGTAGCGCCTTTGCCCTTTCCGCGCTTTCAGCTTCAGCATAGATGCGGACCAGCGGTTCCGTGCCAGAAAAGCGGATGAGCAGCCAGGACTCATCGCTGAGGAAGAAGCGAAAACCTTCAGTGGTATCTACTTTGGTCACCTTTGTGCCGGCTATGGTTTCCGGGGAGCTGGAGCTTAGTTGGCGCAGGATTGTCTGACGCTTAGCTGTTGAGATATGAAAATCCCTGCGGTCATAGTAGTGAGGTCCAACTTTGCTGTAAAGGTAATTTAGAAGCTGAGACGGCGTCTTACCTGTTTTCAACATAAAGTCAAGGAAGTAAAGCCCAGCAAGTAAGGCATCCCTCTCCGGGACATGACCGCGAAAGCCATAGCCGCCGCTCTCCTCCCCACCAATAATGGCGTTTTTCTCCGTCATCAAGGGAGCGACATATTTGAAACCAACCGGCGTTTCATAAACAGCCACATCAAAGAGCTTCCCTAAACGGGAAATCATCATGGTGGAAGTTAGCGTCCTTACCATGGCGCCACGCTCACCACGAACTTCCAAGAGATAGAGACAAAGCAAGGCAAAAACTTGATGCTGGGTTAAAAACTGTCCCATTTCGTCTACGATGCCAATACGGTCGGCGTCTCCATCGGTGGCTAAGCCCACGTCAGCCTTTTGCTCAACGACCAGGCGGGAAAGCTTGGTCAGGTTTTTAGCAATTGGCTCAGGCTGAATTTGGGGGAAGGCGGGGTTTCTTTCAGCGTTAATCTCGGTAATCTTTAAGTTGCCATTTTGAAGGGCTGTCCTAAAGTAATTAATGCCAGCACCGTACATGGAGTCAACTATTATATTTAATTTCTGGCGGCGCAATTCTTCCATGTCAACAAAGTGGCTGAGGCGCTCGAAGTAAGCCAGAGAGGGGTCCAGGTAGTCAACAACCCCTTTCTTCAAGGCCTTATCTAAGGCAAGCTTTTTCACACCCCCTCCCTGCTCCTTCCCTCTAATGGTGAGGGAAGCGATATTTCCCTCTATCTGGGAAGTAATCGCGTCTGGGGCGCTAGCCCCATCCTGAGACTTGTATTTGAATCCGTTCCATGAGCCAGGGTTGTGACTGGCAGTTATCACAATAGCTCCGGCAGATTTAGTAGCCGGGACAGCAAAGCTCACCACCGGTGTAGGGGCAGGCTTGAGGCAGAGGTGGACTTTGATATTGTTGCCAGCTAGCACCTCAGCAGCGGCAGCAGCAAAATCCTCGGAGGCGAAGCGAGTATCATAGCCAATAACCAGGCTTTGTTTATCGAGCCCATTTTGTTTGAGATATGCAGCTACGGCCTGGGCACAGATGCGCACATTGTCGAAGGTGAAATCCTCGGCGATAATCCCTCGCCACCCATCAGTGCCAAACTTGATTGGCTTAGTCATGAGTCACTGTGATTATCATCTAGTTCAACAGAAACGTCAAGTACCAATAGTTTTCATGGTGCCCAGCGTTTCCTTGACAGCGTTTAGATTAAACTATAAGCTGTGTAGGCTACCCGGTACATTTTGGAAAACTTAAATTATTACTATCTTCAGACTTTAATTACATGCTTCGCTGATAAGGAGTGCGGACTTGAGTGCTAAAGTTCGAATTGTCACAGATAGTTCTTCCTACCCTGAGCCAGAGGTCATCGCCAAACATGATATCCGTGTCGTACCGCTCAGGGTTGCCTTTGGAAGTGAGGTTTTTTCTGAGGGGGTGGACATTACTAACGAGGAATTCTACCAAAGGCTAGCCAAAGGCGGAAAGCTGCCTACTACATCACAACCTTCTGTCGCCGACTTTATCAAAGTGTATCGTGAGCTTGCAGAGCAGGGACATCCCATCCTGTCCCTTCATATTTCTAGCAAATTAAGCGGAACTTGCGCCTCAGCTTTGGCTGCCAAGAATGCGCTTCCCCAAGCTCAAATTGAAATAGTGGACGCGTTAACTGTAGCAATGGGAATGTTAATTTCTCCTGCTGCTGAAGCAGCGGAAAGAGGAGAGACGCTATCTCAAATTGCGGCTTCTATAGCAAAACTAAACAAATGCATAAAGGTTATTGCTGCTTTCGATACATTGGAGTATCTCTGGAAAGGAGGGCGGATCGGGGCAGCTAGAGCACTGGTTGGTACCCTGCTGAAGATCAAGCCTGTTCTGACCCAGGAGGGTGGAGAGGTTAAGGTCTTAAACAAGGCAAGAACCATGGCCCACGCCATAGAGTATATGTTAGGATTTGTGGGAAAAGAGGTGAAAGGGAACATCTTCCTTCATGGTTGGGTTGCTCACAGCCATGTCCCCTATGCAGGGCAAGTATTAGAGAAAGAGCTTCGTGCAAACTTTAATTGGATTAAGCTACGCTTTCTTGAAATGGGACCGGTGCTGGGGACTCATATGGGACCGGGTCTAGTTGGTTTAAGTTTCTATTGTAATGAGGACTGGCAATCAGAGTGAGCCAATTAGTGTATTCATTAGGCCGTGAGTTCAAGTCCCTCTAGCGTACATCATAGCGCAGGTTCATCCTGTACTCCCACAGGAAACTCACTTCACTCCTCATACCTTATAAAATCATCGATTTGTCTGGGTGGACATCACAGGAACCCTGGAGATGACAATGAAATAGATACGGTGTCCCCTGAAAAACTACCTAGGATAAAGGTATTGATAATGTAATAAGGCCGTTGTAAGATGGATGACAAAGAAAACAGAGAGGAGGAAACAAGAATGTTACAAGATTTTAAGGCATTCATAATGAGAGGCAACGTGATTGATATGGCCGTGGGCATAATCATCGGTATCGCCTTTGGTGCAGTTGTAAACTCATTTGTTAAAGACATTATTATGCCACCCATAGGTCTCGCCTTGGGCGACGTTGATTTCGCCAACCTCTTCGTTATCCTTAAAGAAGGTTTAACTCCCGGGCCATATGCTTCTCTGGCTGATGCCCAAGCTGCTGGGGCGGTTACAATCAACTACGGGACCTTCATAAATACTGTTGTTTACTTGCTGATAATAGCAGCAGTCGTTTTCTTTTTCATCGTACGTCCAGTTGCCAGGATGCAAGCTCGCAAAAAGGCAGAGGAACCGGCGGCACCTGCAACGAAAGAATGCCCTTACTGTGCTACCTCTATTCCCATTAATGCCAGTCGCTGCCCGAACTGCACTTCAGAACTGAAAATGGCATAAATCAGCAGGCATCCCTTTAGTTGGCAACGACAGCAGCATATCGAGCATTTCGGCACCACTCCACTCGATTCAAGGGACCATGACCGAAGGAAGCCGTGCCCAGACTATGCACAATTTCCTGAACAGTGAAGCTGGTAAGGGTACACTTCTTTTTTTCGGACGAATCCTACTTAACTTATTAGATTTAAACAGTTGTCGGAGGAAAGGGGGTGTGGGTTCAAATCCCTCCAAACGCGCTTAAAAATCATCTAGTACGGATTTCTGTAACTCTTTCAGATGTGAAGTATCATTATGTTTGGTCAAGACAAAACGCCCATCTGCATAATTGAAAATCATGATTCCGCCTACATCCTGCTTGATATTCCAGAAGTATGAGTTGTCAAGTCCCAGTAAGGAGCATATCAGGACTTTGTTCACAACACGATGAGATACCAATACTACGCTCCCCTGATACTTGGAAAGGACATCGTCGACTACCCCGATAGCTCGACTTCTTACATCTTCCAAGCTCTCGCCGCCGGGCATTCTTACCTTGTGAGGATTATTGTGCCACTCATTGTGGAGGGTCGGATATAGCCTCTTCGCTTCTTGCTCTGGCAGAGACTGCCATTCCCCATAATCGAAATCTATAAGGCCCTCGGCAATGTGTACGCCAGTTTTCTGATAACGGGCAATGATATTTGCCGTGTCCAGTGCCCTTCTTAATGGGCTGGAATAAATAGCCTCGAATTTCCAATTGCTCAAATACTTGCCCAACAATTCTGCTTGCTTAATGCCCACTTCGTCCAGATTTACGTCCGTTCTACCCCGATATACCTTCTCTACATTCCACGCGGTTTCTCCGTGTCTTGCCAAGATAAGTTTTGCCATAGCGCCCCCACAATAATTATCTAATGTCTGAGAATTTATAGCAATCTGGAAAGAAATTTAAGGTTTTCAGTGTGGTGGTAATGGGCCAAGGTTGCTGTAACGGATGCTCTGGTGTATGCTGATAACCGATGGACACAACCGCGCTTTTTATACTGTTACTGGTAATCCTGGCTATTCTGGGGTTTTGGGTGTTGCCGCGGATACGCATAAAGCGAGCTGTGAATCAGGTAGTGGCCATTTTTGAGCGTCACAATGCCCTTGATGCCAGGTCTGCCAAGACAATTGATGAACTGGGACTGAGACCTCCAACCCTCTTGCAAGGGATGATGCGCCTACGCGACTTCAAGCCGTATGCGCTGCAGATACTGATGAAATATGACGTTATTCGTCAGACCGATGGCGGAAGACTTTATCTCTCACAGGATAAGCTTGCTGCTATAAACATTGACAGACACTGAACGGCCATCACTGCAGCTTGGTTAACCTGCGTTCGATTCGCAGTTAGTTCTAATTATCTAATGTCTGAGAATTTATAGCAATCTGGAAAGAAACTCAATTTTTCGAGCCTAGATAATTGACTTGTACTAATTGATTAATTAGGATTAGGGGTATAAAATAAACACTACATAAGGAGGTATAGCATGGTAGAGATGACGATTGACAGCATCCGAGTGAGCTTGATGAATTATCAAAGAGTGGTGATTTTAAAGGAGAAGGGGACTAATCGTTATCTACCCATTTGGATTGGTCCTGCTGAAGCAGATGCTATTGCCGTAAAGCTGCAAAATGTCGAGCTATCTCGCCCTTTGACTCATGATTTGCTGCAATCTGTAATTTCTACCCTGGGAGCTTCAGTTGACTACATTGTGGTAAGTGGGCTTAAGGAAGACACTTTCTATGCCAGGCTTGCTCTCAACATTGATGGGGTTAAATTAGACATTGATTCTCGACCTAGCGATGCACTGGCCTTGGCTGTAAGAGTTGGGGCCCCAATATATGCAGAAGAATCGGTGTTGGAAAAAGCGGGCATTATACTTGAAGAGGAAACAGGTAAAGCTGTTCCTGAAGGTAAAGTTGATGAACAAGAGCTGAGAGGGCTATCAGCATATAAGGATTTCATAAATACGCTTGACCTAGAAGATTTTAAGAAACGCCAATCCTGAGAATGTCAATAGAGGCGGCCCTTTTGCCATTTCCAGATAAAGTCTACTGCTTAAAATCCTAACAGCTAAGCCTCTGCCTTCAGCTTGCCGGCCAAGACCTGCAAGGCAGTAACATATCCCTTCCAGCCTAAGCCGATTATCTGCTCTTCAGCTATGGGGGCAATTACAGACTTAGCGCGCCATTCCTCACGGTGGTAAATATCGGATAAATGGACCTCCATGACGGGTAGTTTGCTGTCAACCAGGGCATCGAGTAGAGAAAATCCGTAGTGGGTGAGGGCACCAGGGTTAATTATTATGCCCTGGGCGGAATCCGATTGCTCTTGAATAAAATCTATGAGCGCCCCTTCATGATTAGACTGAAATGTCACCACTTCGACATTTAAGGCCTGGCCTTCTTTCTTCAGTAGGGCATCAATTTCGCCCAAGGTCTTTTCTCCGTAAATTGACTTTTCTCTTTTGCCCAGCATATTCAAATTTGGTCCATGGATAACTAGAATTTTCATAAGGGTACCCCCTCTTTTTGTCTCTCCAGCGTGGATAGTTTTACTTTACGTTGACAAGCCACGCATTTAGCCCAATCCTCTCTGTATTGCACTAAAAGATTGCCACAGCTAGGGCAGGGCTGAGCTATTGGCCTGTGATTTACGGCGAATTTGCATTTGGGAAACTTGCTACACCCATAAAATACCTTCTTCTTCTTACTGACTCTTTTCACAAGCTCGCCACCGCATTGAGGACAAGAAACCCCGGTTTTAACTGCGTAGGGCATGGTTGTTTTACAGTCCGGATAGCCGCTACAGGCAAGAAATTTACCAAAACGCCCGACCTTTATGACCATGGGGCGACCGCAATTGGGACATGTCTCCTCGCTTACCTGGGTCATGCTAACCTTTTCTAAATTTATCCAAGCTTTATCCAACATATCTTGGAAGGGGGGATAAAATTCCTGCAAAGCAGCTATCCATTCATATTTACCCTGAGCTATCTCGTCTAGCTGTTCTTCCATCTGAGCTGTAAAACCAGGGTCAACGATTTTAGGGAAATGCTCAGCCAAGATTTTGTTGACAGTTATCCCTAGTTCCGTAGGATGGAATTTGCCATCGGCCTTGTTGACGTAATCTCTCTCTTGGATAGTGAACAGAATAGGGGCATAGGTACTGGGGCGTCCGATTCCTTTCTGTTCAAGTGCCTTTATCAATGTGGCCTCAGTGTAGCGGGGTGGCGGCTGGGTAAAACATTGTTCGGGGAAGGTTGCCAGGTAAACCAATTTATCTCCAATCCTCAGCTTAGGCAAGGAAACTCCGATGAAATCGGAGTTTTTCCCTCGTTCATCTTCGTCCCTGCTTTCGCTATAAACAACCATAAAACCAGAAAATTTAACCACAGAGCTACTTACTTTGAGTAGATATCCTTGAGGTTGTTTTTCACCCAAAAAATTTGGCGAACTTTTTTGGAACCCAATCGCCTCGCGCGCAGCAGCACTGCTTGCCCCTATCTCAACGTTGGTTGTGTCGTATAAAGCTGCTGACATTTGACTGGCGACCATGCGCTTCCAGATAAGCTCGTAGAGTTTTAGTTGCGCTGGATCAAGAAATGGCCTGAGTTGCTCTGGTTGGCGGTAAATCTTGGTGGGCCGAATTGCCTCGTGAGCTTCCTGGGCCCACTTTGCTTTCCTGACAAAACTACGTGGCTTTGGTGGGAGAAATTTGGCTCCGTATTTCTCGCTGATAAACTCTCTTGCCTCGCTTATGGCAGAGGCAGCCACATGGGTAGAATCGGTGCGCATATAGGTTATAAGTCCCACCGAGCCTTCCTTGCCCAAGGGTAAGCCTTCGTAAAGTTGCTGGGCAATAGCCATAGTCCGCCCGGCGGTGAAGTGAAGCCTCTGCCAGGCCTCTTGCTGCAAGGTGCTGGTGATAAAAGGCGGGGCTGGCTGGCGAGCTACTTGTTTAGTCGCCACCGCCTTAACTGCATATTCAGCCTTCTCTAAGTCAGCGGTAACTCTTTCTGCTTCGTCTTTACTGCCGATATCCAGCGTGGTGCCATCGGCTAGAGCGAACAGCCTGGCTTTAAAACTCGCTCCTTTTTCTTCGGGCGGAGCCAGCTCAACTTCCATAATCCAGTACTCTTGGGAAATAAAGTTTTGAATCTCCTGCTCGCGGTCAACAACCATCCTCACAGCCACCGATTGAACCCTGCCTGCGGAAAGTCCCCTCTGCACCTTTCTCCACAGAAACGGACTCAGCTTATAGCCCACAAGTCTATCGAGGATACGCCGGGCCTGCTGGGCATTCACTAGGTTCATATCAATAGAGCGAGGACTCTGGAAGGCATTTTGGACTGCGTCCTTAGTTATTTCCTGAAAAACTACGCGCTGAACGGGTCTGTCATCCTTGTCCAGCTTGGCTGCTTGTACCAGGTGCCAGGAAATTGCCTCTCCCTCGCGGTCAGGGTCAGTGGCCAAATAGATAAAACCAGCCTTACTAGCCGCCTTTTTGATTTCGCCAACTATCTTTTTCTTCTTCGTGGGAATGACATACTGGGGGATGAAACCTTTGTCTATATCTACCCCGAGGCTTGCTCTGGGCAAATCGCGCACATGTCCCAGGGATGCTTTGACATTATAGCTGCGTCCGAGAATCTTATTTAGCGTCCTGGCTTTGGCTGGAGATTCAACGATAACTAATTTACTTGCCATGATTTACCTGTCTTAACTTAACCCCAAAAAGTCACGAGGACTTTTCGGGGGCTTCGATGAATTTGCTCTAAATTTAATGGAGTCCCCAAGAAAATCGCAAGATTTTCTTGAGATGCTTTAACTCCTTCGAGCCAGTACATAATTCATATTTCCCACTTGCCTGGCTGTCCCCTTTAACTCCAGCATCGCCAGGGTGCTGCTCACTTCCGGCATAGTCAAACCGCTGCGGCGGCAAATTTCATCTATATGATTGGGCTCGGAGCTCAATTGTTTTAGTATAGCGGATTCAACTTCGTCAACCGGGGAAAATTCCTTAATTTCTACCTGCTGTACTATGATGGTCAGGTTTAGTTCCTGGAGAATATCAGTGTAATTGCGAACCAACTTAGCTCCTTCTTGAATAAGACGGTTAGTTCCCTGGCTGGCCGGGGAGAGGATGCTGCCCGGGATAGCGAAAACCTCTCGATTCTGTTCCACTGCCTGATGGGCCGTAATCAAAGCCCCACTCCTTTCTCCAGCTTCCACCACCAACACCCCCAGGCTCAAGCCACTCATAATTCGATTGCGGAGTGGGAAGTTCTCAGCCCTGGGTTTGACGCCTAAAGGATATTCACTGACCAGAGCGCCATGTTCCATAATAGCTTGAGCCAGTTTGCCATTCTCCCCGGGATAGACGATATCCAGACCAGAGGCAAACACAGCTACAGTTTTGCCCCCGGCATCCAAAGCAGCCCGATGAGCCACAGAGTCAATTCCTCGGGCTAGTCCGCTGACAACAGTGATTTTACTTCGGGCTAAGTCGGCCACAATCTCCTCAGTCACCTGCCTCCCGTAGATGGTGGGACGACGGGTACCGACTACAGCCAGGCAAGGCTCGTCCTCGGCTGGGAGGTTACCCCTCACGTAAAGCACCGGCGGATAATCATAAATTTCTTTTAATCTCGAAGGATAAAGAGGGTCTTCATAGACAAGCACCCTTACCCTGTAGCGTTCCAGTTTTTCCATCTCGGCGTCCAGGAAGATTCTCGGACGCAGGGTCACCAGGGCATCTATGCTTCGTGAATCCAGTCCTGCTTGCTTTAGCTTGCCTTCGGGAGCTTTCCAGGCATCCTGTAAACTGCCAAAGTACTCTTTTAGCTGAGAAATCCGTACCCGACCAATCCCAGGTATCCCGGAAAAACCCACCCAATATTTCAGTTCGTCAGCACTTACCATATGGAGCCTTGCTGGATTTTAGCATAACTCACCCCGCAAAAGAGAGCTATTGACACCACACAGTAGCTATGCTACGCTAAAATAAATTGAGATTCTTCGCCCCGTTAAGTCGGGGCTCAAAATGACAGAGAGCATTATTAAACAAACTTGATGAGAAAAGGAGATAAAAATGGGCACAACTGAGCCCTTACCCATTGGCTTTAACGTAGCTACGATGGTGCTAATCTTAGGGATTTTTTTCATCATCGTGGGCATAATAATAGCTGGCGTAGTCTATCGGGAGTCGCGTGAGTGGAAAAAAATGGTACTGCCCATGTTTGATAGGAGCTCCGATGAGATGGCGCCGGAATCCCCTGAGGAACCAGGTAGGTTAACGCCCCGAATGGCGGCCTTTGGCAAGGAGATATTTGGGCGATTCTTTGCTCATATGGACGTCGCTGGCTTGCTAGGCGGCGCCGCCACCGTCGTTCTGGGCATACTTGTAGTCTTGATAGGACTTGCTCTCCGCGGTTAGCCCTTTTCTTAGTACCTCTCTGATGCCTTTGACAGGCCACCACGACCAAATGCCATAAATTACGGTGCTGATTAAGCGGGCCATTAACCTGAGGATGAAAACTACCGCCCCCACAACCCAGCGTATTGGCAGGCTGTATAAAAGCCAGGCCGTAACTCGAGCGATTAACCGCGTAACGAAAACGATGGCGATCGTTATGCCTCTCAATGGGGGGTTGTACAAAAGCCAGGCTGCAGCTGCCGAAGTCCCCCTGAGGTAAAACAAGAGAGCTGCTACTAGCCAGCGTAGAGGAGGGTGGTAGAAAAACCAGACTATACCTAGAGGAATCCCCACCAGTATCCTCCAGAACAAGGCACCAATACGAAAACAAATGTCCCAGAAGACATCTCTCGCGGGAGGCCAAGTGTAGCGCCACGCCCTCACCAGCCATACCACTAAGGCTAGTAAGAGCAGGAAGAGGGAGAACAACAGAAAGCCTAAGCCTATGACTGTTACTTCTCTTCCTAGTATCGAGACAGTCGGAACGGAGATACCTGCTTGATCAAGAATATATTTCAGGACAAGCTCTCCGACCACCACCACGATGAAAAGAAAGATGATATTTATTGGTCGAGCTGCCCACCTTCCCATCCGCACCAGCCAGGGATAGATATAGCGCCACATGAAAACAATACCGGCCAATGTCAGCACCACGGCTAACAGAAAGATTGCCAGAGTTGTCGGTATCAGCGCGAGAATTAGTAAAGAACCTACGAGGAGAATAGCTGTGGCTACCGCGAGTAGCCCGGCACAAGTCATCATTTCGTCTCGTTCTCCTTAACGCATTGACACAAATTCAATTTGCCCTTTTTCACGGCGCCTGGCATGTTTGGCTTGAGACTTATATTAGCACCATCAGGAAAGCTATGAACCCAATCACCGATGTAACTATGGCTGTGCCCAGACCCATAAACAAACCCGTCAAAGTACTCACGACCGCACCCATGGCAACGACAATCGCTGTTAGCACCATGGCTACTAGAAAGCCCATAACGTCTTACCCTCCTTGAAGCACCGAGAGGAATCCGTTTTGCTCGTTTTCATTCCATCAAACATACTTCACTTCGGATTCACAATAGCATAAGCAGACCTATCACACCAGCCAGTGATGTAATCAAGGTTGTGAAAGAAGTCAGAAAAAACCCCACTAAACTACCAATGTTCAAAACTATGGCTGTGATGGCTGCTGTTAATGGGACGATCATTAAACAGCCCATATAGTCTTTCCCCCATTAGGGTTCCAGGAAGAATTGAAATTGCTCTCTTTCATAGCACCCCACATATTTTACGGCAGTCGACTCCCAAACTCTAAACAAATACAAATATCAAAATTCAAAATTACAATTTAAACCCAAATGCCTAGATGCTAAAACTGTTCCTATCTGTCATTTGAGCTTTGGCATTTGTCATTTTTTTGTGTCGTAGTGTGGTCTTGTACCCGCCCACTCCCCTTATTCTGTTACCTTGAATTTTGTTTCTCGATAGGCCACGACCATAAGTACGACCAGCACCACCACTCCCACTACTACCCATACCCAGGTTGGAATCGGGGATACCCTGAACTCGATAGTATCCGACCAAGCACTTTCGCTGCCATAGTCATCTACTATCTTAACCCGCCAGTAGTAGGTCCCCTTGGGTAAAGCTTCTTCTTCAGTTAGTGTGTAGCTGCTTTCCTCAATACCTGGCTGGGGTTGGAAAATGGAGGTAAAAGCAGCAGTTTCGCTTATCTGCAGGATGTAAGTGAAGTCGCTGCCACTCGGCATCCCTTGCCAGCGAAAAGTTACCATCCCTGACCTTAGCGTGCTGTCCTTGGGCGAGATGGCCAGTGGAGTTGTTGACAGGGTTTTCTTCGTTACCGTGAAGCCAACCGAGTCGGTAGCTCCGCCTTCGTCGGTCACCACCAGCGTCCCTGTGCCCTCAATGCTTCCCTTTGGCACTCGGAAGGTAATGATAACATCGCCATTGGGCTGGGTTTGCAAATTCTCTGTCACGCCAACCCCACTAACAGTCACCGTCAATCTCTGACCACCGTTAAAACCGCTGCCGGTGAGGCTAATGTAGTCGCCAGGAGCTCCCTCATCCGGGCTGCGCTCTTCTATCCTGGCTTTAGTGTTGAGGGTAGTCGTCACAGCAGGCTTGGTTATGTCACCAGAAGCCTTAACAGTATTGTCGCCATAGGTACTGGCCGGCAGGAAAAAGGAAGATTGCCAACAACCATCTTTGTCAGCGGTGATTATAGAAGAAGTAACAATTTGCCCATCAAAGTAAACCTGGATGCCCGTTTCCCCGGGCGCGAAACCACCGCCGTCAACGGTAATTTTATCACCTACATGGGCTGAAGTCGGCTCAACCAATATTCCGGCGTTCACGATGAAATCCTCAATATCATCTACATCACGAGCCCTGGTCAAATCTCCTGAGGCGCCAATGGTATAGGTGCCGCTCTGGAGAGGAGGAACAGCGATCCAGACACTCCAGGAGCCGTTCTCATCAACAGGGATGTTTGTCTTCACCACCTCCTCATCGAAGGTGACCTCAACGCCCTTTTCTTTACTGGCAAAGCCTGTACCGCTTATCTTAATCGTCTTCCCCACCGCGCTTGAGTTATTATTGACAGTGATTTCGGGGGTCACCTTAAAATACTTGCTTACCCAATTTACCCATACCGTACCTTCCTTAGCTTCGACCTTGAAGGCATAGCCACCACCGGGGGTGGCTGGGATGGAATAAGATGCAGTCCAGCTACCCTTGTCATTAGCCGTAGCTGTCTTTTCCTCGCCCTTCTTTACCTCGTCTTGGAACAGGGTAACCCGGATGTCCTGCGCGTTATCAAAACCATAGCCGTTGAGCGTTACTTGCGTATCCACCGGTCCCTCATCGGGTTCAATCTTGACGGAAGGGCCGACTTCAAAATCAGCCTTTGCCTTTTCGGCATAGGTATTGTCAACCAGATAAACCGTATGAATGCCCTTCTTAGCCTCGGGCATATAGAAGGTCGAAGTGTGGCTTCCAGCCCCCGTTGCTGTGAATGTATCTATAGCACCCGTTGCTTTGGTAGAATCCCAGGCCGTGCGAGAATCCCAGCAGATATAATAAGTACCGGCCGCTGCCACGATCGCCGTTACTCCGATAACCTCGCCGCAGGTCTTTACGTCGATCAACTCGCCGCAGACCCCACAAGCATGGTCAAGGGTAATGGAATATGTTGTTGGCGTGAGTGTTTTGAAAGAGTAGTATTCACTCGGATTTAGAGGACTCCGTTCGCTGCCAGATATGACTTCAAAATAGTATATTGTATCCGGGCTTAAGCCTGTCAGAGGTATAAAATGGTTGGTGACCTCAGCGTCATCATCTTCAGTATCGCCCAATGCAGTGGTGGTGCCGTAGTTCACCCGGCTATCACTGGCAATATTGGTAGTCCAGGTGATGGTGGCGGTAGTGCCGGTGATATCCGTCACAGAAACATCTGATATCTCCGGAGCGGCCAAAACCAATTGAGGCAATATCGGTATCAATAACAGAAGCCCGACTACAACGAGAACCCCTATTCGCTTTACGCTTGCCTTCAATTTTTCTAACAGGTACGTTTTCCTCAAAAAGCGTGTTTGGATAAAATGATAACTATAGAATATAGAAAATTAGACGAACGCTCGTTTTAGAAAAACTAATCTATTACCACCTTTCTTCCGTTTAAAAGAGGCTATTTAATTTTGAGCATTTCCGTAGTTGCCTGCTTTATCAAGGTCGGTTGCCCAATAAACTCTTCCCCCCGTGAGTGAAATAAATCAGGCAGCTACATTTTAGTTATTACCTTATAGCTATTACCTTTGTTACATATACAGTCGTTTAAAAAAAGGAAAACCCCCCATGTTTCTAGTACTTCTTAAAACAACCTCGTCTAAACATAATATCCTTACTTTGACAAGTTTGTCAAGGCAAGACATGTAAGGCTCTCCGTCAAATTGTGAGGAAAGAGCTTCGAGATGGTACAAACCCAAGAGCATTCTTCTCCGGTAAAGATTGATATTCCCCAGACCATAACGTACGCCTTTTAGTGCTTTCATCTTAGTCATCACCCCCACCACCTCCCTGCTTGGCAGTCCTTAAACCCAGCAGCGTTGTGGTACTATCTTCTTGTCTCTTAGCCATGGTGGTAGAACCTTTCCCTCAATTTTTCCGCTCAGGGGCTCTTACCACCATAAAGCTTTATGAAAAAGTTTTCCCACAGATAGAGCCGACACCTACTTGACAAAACTTGCCAAGAGTGGTATTCTTTTAATCGAGGTTTAGGTTAGCGCTTGTGACAAGGGGTTCTGTGGCAAGCCGAAATAGAGAGGCGGCAGTGGGGTGGGCGCTGGTACAGGAATGGAGGGAATGTGACCGGGAGCCTGCCACGGGGAAGGCAGCAAGCAAGTTTTCCAAAAATCTCGGAAAGAGTCTTGACTGTTCGGGAATGATAGTATAATATTGACCACGCTTCCGGAAAACCACACCCTTACACCAGCATGAGTCGAGCAGCCAGACAAGCTCCGCTCAGTGGCTGGGAAAGGGTGACCGGTGAGCAGTGCCCAAGCAGATGAGATGCTAGACTGAGGGGGAGAAGGGAGTTGACGACAATGCAGGTGGTAAAGCAGCTTAGCACAGGTCAGAGTTGGCTCCCGGACTGGACGAGTAAGGTTTCGGCAAAGGTGAACTCATACCAAAGTGGGCGCTTGTACGTGAGAGGTCGTGTAAATCAGGCAACTACAAGAATGGGGAGCTTTATAAATCAGACAGCTACAAAAATCTGGGGAAGAGACCTGCAGGAGCCGGTCTCTTCATTAGTTTTGGCGATGGTCGGGGAAGCATCACCCGACTTGTCTTACTGCCCTGTTTGTCCCCCTGGCAAGGAAAGGGGTGGATGGGGCGACGAGCAGGACTACTATCTCTGCCCATGGAGCATTCTCCACAAGGAGGGTGGCGGTCGGTCATGGGCGATAAACAACACCTCAAATCTTTCTGGGGTGGAGTTAAAATAAACAAACCAAGTGAAAACAAACACAAAAATCAGAAAAAGGCTGTTTAGATAACGTAGTTGCTCACCAAACCAGGCAACCGAGCATCAATGCACCAGGCAACTACAACAAAATCAAACAGCCTGAAGCTCAGGTAAAGCCTGAGAACATGAAAGGAGGAAAGAAGAAGTGAAAAAGATACTTAGTATTCTGGTGGCTCTGGGGCTGGTGCTGGGCCTGGTCGTGATGGCTGCGCCGGCATCGGCCGACGTGAGCACGCCGCAGGTTACCATCCCAGCTGGCGACAACTGCGCTTGCAAGAAGGGAGACTATACCATCACGTTCGACGTAACTGGTGACCTCGCAGAGGGAGGTGGCAGCATCACCATCGACTTCGATGACACCACCGATCTCTCCACAATCACCGCCATTGAAGTTACATGGGATGGATTTGTCAGCGTGGCGGTTCCCTCAGCGTGGATTACGACGGATCTTGCTAATGCGGTTGTGACCTTCTACGTGCCGATGCACATTGTCGAATCTGTTTCCGCCACAGTCACAGTGGTCATCAAGGACATCACGAATCCGTGTGTGCCCGGCGATTACACTCTGTTTGTCAACACCAGCGCTCCAGTTGACGCGACCCCGGTCGAGTCCGACCCCTACACTATTATTCCGTATTACTCCAGCTACAAGTTCGTGTATGACTTCTCCCCGACATACCCAGGCATAGCCGAGGACTTTATTCCCCCGTTTAAGGCCTGCGGACAGAACTGTACGGATACAGACTACAATTGCGTCTACAATGCTAGCATGGGCGCCTTCTTTGAATTATTCGATCTCACATTGACGAACGACGTCCTCCCGGCTGCGACACTCCATGCGCTGGGGACGCGGAAATCAAGGTCCATTTGTTGTCCGCTCCAGCGGGCTCCACAGTCACCATTAGCTTCGACGGCGGCACCACTTACTACACACTGACGGAGCCTGACGACATTTGTACAAAAATAGTCTTTGATACCGTGGCGTTGCCCGCGGCGGTCACCATTACCTGGCCCTGCCTTATCCACTTCGACAACGTGGGGGTGTATGAAATCTGCTTCTATGCACAGTGTGAAGCCCCCGAGTGTCAAGAGGGTGGTGGGGAATGGTATAGGTGCGACCCGTTCGTTGTTTGGCAGTGGAAGGACGCCTACAAGATAGAACTGTACCGGAAATGGAACCTGATCTCGCTGCCCAAAGTACCCCTTGAAGAAACGATCGAGATCAGCGACCTGCTGGCCTCTTACACCCTCAAGGACGAGATTGATAGCATCTGGTACTACGACCATTGCTTAGACGTGCCCACCGAGGACCAAAAGTGGTTCGTGTGGGACGGCTACGCATATCAGGCGCTCACCGAGGTGGCGGACGGCATGGGTCTCTGGGTTCTGGTTGACTATAGCCACACTGACCCGGCGAAAGCCCCGGGCTTACACCATGGTACCCTGTGGATATGGGGCACCGAGAAACCAGTCCCGCCAGACTCGCCATCAGCCTACCCCGTGTGCGACGGCTGGAACATGGAAGGCTACACGGAAATATACTCCATGATGGACGATGCCTACCTGTGGAACTTCATCCCGAACTTTGAATACGGCGCGGTCTATGGATGGGATCCCCAGAACCAGGTATGGGATACACCATTTTCCCCAACGAATGTCTCGATGGTTCCGGGTAAAGGTTACTGGATCTCATTCAATGCACTATTGACCTCAGCTGCGATTTATCCGCCGTAAACTCTAAGGTATTTGCATTATGATTGAGCAGACAAGCGGAAATAGCTTAAAGAGACGGAGGGCCGACCGGCTGGCAGGAGCCCTCGGACTCCTGCTGGCCCTGGCTCTCATCAGTGGCGGAGTGCTGCCGGCTTATGCCCAAGGCATACCACCAATGCCGCACGGGTTCTCGGGCACGGTGAGCACCACCAGCCCGGCCGGGCCGGTCCCCGAAGGGACGCTGGTGCAGGCTTTCGTGGACGACGTCAAGAGGGCCGAGACGACCGTGGACGCCGAGAGCAAATACGTCTTTCTGGTAGGGGGCCACTCTGGTGGCGAGGTGACGTTCAAAGTTGCCGGTGTGTTGGCAAATGAGAGCACTACGTGGAAGTCGGGTGTACTAGAGTATGACTTCAATCTGACAATTACTGCCCTGCCATCGTCTTTCTACACCCTCACCATGGCGGTTGCTCCGCCCGATACGGGAATGGCGACTGACATGACCAATTCGCCGCCTTACGCAGAAAACACCGTAGTGAGCATAAAAGCGGTGCCCGCAGCGGGCTACCACTTTACTCACTGGACGGCAACGCCAGCGGTCGTATTCGGCAACGCAAATGCCGCGGAAACTACCTTCACCATGCCCCCGGCAGATGTAACCGTCACCGCCAACTTCGAGGTGGGTGAAACCTACACTCTGACCATGGCGGCGTCCCCTCTCATGGGTGGGACGGCGACCGATGTCACCGGTGCTTCTCTTTACCCGGAAGGTGCGCTTGTCAGCATACAAGCGGCAGCCGCGTTGGACTACGACTTTGTTAGGTGGTCAGCGCCGGCAGGCTCATTCGTTAATTCCAATGCCGCGGTGACTACCTTCACCATGCCCCCGGCAGATGTAACCGTCACCGCCATCTTCGAGATTGCGACTACTAGCTTAGGATGCTTCATCGCCACCGCAGCCTATGGAAGTCCGACCGCAGAACAGATCGATGTACTGCGAGAGTTCCGGGATGTGGTGTTGCTGGAAAGCACCATGGGCTCTCAATTTGTCGCCCTGTACTATAAGCTCAGCCCTCCGGTCGCGGATTTCATATCAGGAAGCAGCTTTTTGAGGACTCTTGCCAGGGTGCTCCTGGTTGACCCCGTGGTCCGGATAGTTGAAGCTACGGGAGGTATATGGCGAAAGTAGGGTTTATGTCCTCCCACCGGGAGGAGGGCAAAGCCTGGCGAATTAACGCTGTGATTGGATAATGAAAGCGCAGATAACTGGAAACAACTTGAGAGGACGAAGGGCCGGAAGGCTGGTCGGGGCCCTAGGGCTCCTGCTGGCTCTGGTTATCCTGGCCGGCGGCGTCCTGCCGGCCTATGCCTACGAGCTGGAACCACCACCCCCACTGCCCCACTTGTTCGCGGGGACGGTAAGCACCACCAGCCCGCCGGGGTCGGTGGCGGAAGGGACAGTGGTGGAGGCCTTAGTGGACGGCGTCAAAAAGGCCGAGACGACCGTGAACGGAGAGAGCGAATACCAATTGCTGGTGCCGGGTGAGGATGGCGACGACGGCAAGATAGTCAGTTTCACAGTTGCCGGCGTCCAGGCAAGTCAGACCGCCACCTGGACGTCCGGAGAATTAGACTTCGACTTCGACCTGACAATTGCTGCACTCCCAAGCGGATTCCCATTCCCATTCAATTGCTTCATCGCCACGGCAGTCTACGGTACTGATACAGCAGAGGAAATAGACATCCTCAGAGAGTTCAGGGACGTGGTCTTGCTGCCCAGCGGTTTAGGCGCCGAGTTGGTATCTCTCTACTATAAAATCAGTCCTCCCATAGCCGAGGTTATCTCACGACACGACTTTCTAAGAACAGCGGTGAAGTTGGGCTTTGTTGACCCAGTTGTCGCCATATTAAATTGGAGCTACGCTTTATGGTCGGAGAGAGGCTAATGAGAATACCAGATAAGTGTTTCCGCAATTGTGTCTGCCCAAACATAAGGAACAGGATAGGCTGAAATGCGAATGCTAGGAGAATCAATAATGATAAAGAGGGCTAAGAGCCTAGAAAGGAGGATCAGGTGAGAAAATTAATCAGTATAGGTGTTGTTCTTGCGTTACTGGTCACTTTCATGGTGCCCATCGCTGTGGGGGCGCAAGATGATTGCGAGAACCCATGCGATTACACGCCCCCTGAGTGTGGGCCATTGCCCGCTAAAACGACAAAGACGCTGGCTGGAGCTGCCATGTGGACGTTTCTTAGTGTATCAGACATCATGGGGCGGGCTGTTTGTGCCACTACGGGACAAATGGCTTGCAACTTGGGAGGTTGGTCTGATGAGTTAGGCATCGTGATGGTTGATGTCTCGGGAGCGGCACTGGATGGACTAGCCAGTCTTGTCGAAGCCGTTATGGATATGATTGGTATGGCGGATATGGGCGAGGCAATAGCCGAAATGCTCCGGGGCATAGCCGACGCACTCTTAGGTGTCGCGGCAGCGTGACCCCGGTAACAGTGACGTAAGATTTTTGCTCGGTTGCCGATGAAAAGACAAGGGGGCAGCGTGAAGCTGCCCCCTTGAGCATCTTAAACAGATCCCTTCGACTTCGCTCTGGACAGGCCTAAACAAACCCAAATGTCAAAATCTAAATGACAATTCAAATCCAAATGCTTAAATGCCAAAACTACCTCTTTTTCATTTGGATTTTGAGCTTGACTTGGCATTTGAACTTTGTCATTTGTCATTGGAAGCGAGCAAACTGTTAAAATAAGATTGTGTCCATAAGGTTAATAGCCAAGAAAGGCTCGACCTTTCATGATTTTCCTTATTCCAGCTCAGAACGGAAGTGCTTCCATTGCTGGATTATCAACGTCACGCCAGCGGGTCCCAACCAATGTCTTCATGATTGTATCTACTGCTATGCCAGAGAAGCCATTTACTCCAACTACTCCGAGGATACCCTGATTTATAACAACCTGCCTGAGTTAGTGGAGAGGGACCTCAAAAAGCTAACTTTATGTCCGCCGATTTCCCTGTCCAATATCTCCGACCCCTGTCAGGACATACCTGAATTGAAGAGAGAGGTTAAAAGATTGATTCAGCTTCTTATGGACTACGGCGTCTCCTTTTTCATCACCACCAAAGGCGACCCGTCCTTCCTTCTGGAATTGCCCGGCTTTATCGAGTACAAGCCTAAATTTATAGCTATAACCATCGAAGGGACTCCTGAGGTGCTCGGGCTTTTGTCGCCAGGGGCGCCTTCGTTCGATGCCCGAGTAGCTGTTGCCGACAAGCTATCTAACATGGGTATAGACATTGTCATTCGCCTCGACCCCATTTTGGTCCATTTATTCCTGGCCCTTTACGGCGATTCCTGGTTTGAAAAAATAGCTGGGTTGCTCGATGTCTTCGCTGCGATTGGAGCCAGGCATGTCACTGCCAGCACTGGTCGATTATCCAAAAAACGCTCTCCATCAGCCGGTCACGAAGGTACAAGTATATGGCAGAGGATATACAAAGTTATCTACAGCCAGTCGCCACTGGCAGCCAAGAAATTCGAACAAGAATACATCTACGAGGCACACTGGTCAGGCGGAGGCTACCGCCTGCGCAGGGACTTGGGGCTCGGCTTCCACCGGAAAGTAAAGGAATTGGTTGAAGCCAAGGGAATGACCTATGCCACCTGCCAGGAACTTTCGGCCGGGGAAAGTGATTCCCCAGGCATCCCCCACTGCGAGGGATTACCACTGCCCTTTGCCCAAAAGCAAGCAGATGGTAGGTTCAAGCCCGTTCCAGATTGCACTGCTAACTGTCATGTATCTTGCCGGGGGTTATCCAGCCCGCCCTGCGGGCAAGCTGAACTGATAAGCTCTAAACCGCTGCGTCTTAAAAAACTACGCTTTGAATCAACCCTGAAAAGTCGTTAAGGCTTTTTGGGCGATAAATTTATAGTTAACCGCATAATCTCGTATAAAAATCCTCTCCCTTGATGGGAGAGGATTAAGGTGAGGGTAAAATCTTTCTCCCTCTTTCACCCCTGCCAAATCTTCGATTTGGCAGGGAACCCGGGGTATAAGCTCCCTCCCACCAAGGGAGGGAGAACTATAAAAAGTTTTGCAATGGACTATAAATTAACGTGGGCCACGGGAATCGCAAGATTTTCGCCGGAGGTTTAATGGTCTGCCAGCTCCACTATGGTGACGCCGTAGTCGCCTTCGCCATAATCACCAAGGCGATAGGATTTAACCAGAGAATGCTTGGCTAGTGAGTCATGTACGGCACAGCGTAATTTCCCTGCCCCCTTGCCATGAACAATGCGCACAGATAGCAAGCCAGCCATAAAGGCATCGTTGAGATATCGGTCAAGCCGCCACAAGGCCTCGTCAACGGTAAGATGGCGCAAACGTAATTCCCTGTCCACTGCTTTCATTAAGAGTGTCTAGCGACTCCTCCTTGTCATTGCGAGCCCCGATTTATCGGGGCGTGGCAATCTCTGGGATTGCTTCGTCGCCTTCGGCTCCTCGCAATGACAAATAAACACTCTGTTCATGGCGACTTGATAAACTCCAGACGAAGAATTTCTTTGCTAGCTTCAGTAGTCTTGACATTATCATCAATGCGCCAGCCCGCTACCCAGATGATTTGCCGACGGGAGCAGACGATTGGAATGCGGTCTCGCCAGGAAAGAGGTATCTTGGCGTCAACCATAAACTCATAGAGCTTCTTGAGCATGTTCATGCCCAGGGGCTGGAATCTGTCTCCGGGCTGACGCTGACGGACAAGGAGCTCGGTTCCTGTTTTGTGTAAATCGAAATGGGCAATGAGATTGCTTTGACCGGTTTCTCCGCTTGTGCTCAAGACTCCTCGCAATGGCGTAGCATCCACTCGCTCCCCAACTATGCTGGCTATCACATTCCATCCCGGGAGAACTGTCTCACCAGGCACTTTAAGAGGAAATTCGCCTGGCAGCGGAGGAAAGGGACATGGCGGAAGCTGAGATTGTTTGGCTGTGCTCGCAATGAAAAGCTCATCATACCCGCCCTGGCAGATAAAGCCATGGGGCAGGGAGATTCTTTTGCCCACTGGTTTATTTAGCAGGCTCCTTGCCGCTTCAATATGACCGGCTTCAATGTCTCGGGTATCCCCGGCCAACCTAGTCACAGCGGCCCTCAATAATTGCCTCTGCAAGGCTATAGGCAAGCTGGCAATTTGCTTCATATCCAGGTGAATGGCGTTATTTTCCTGCCTGGCCACTTCATCCCACAACTCAGAAGCTTGCTGTTCAATGAACGCATTATCCTCTTTGGCAATATCAGCCAAACGGAGCAGGGCTTGGTCAACGCTGGGATTATATTGTCTGAGCAGAGGCAACAACTGGAGGCGCAGGCGATTTCGGAAGAAGGAAAGCGAACGGTTGGAGGAATCAATACGCGGGTCAAGCTGATGTTTCCGGCAATAACTCGTTGTTTCCTCTCTAGTAATATCTAGAAGCGGTCTTATTACTAAGAGATTGCTTCGCTTCGCTGGCAATGACATTCCTTGGCTGTCATGCGCTAGAGGCGAGCAAGGGGCTAAACCGCACAATCCGGTAATTCCCGTTCCCCGTAATATGTGCATCAAAATGGTCTCTACCTGGTCATCCCTGGTATGACCTATGGCTATTCTATTGACTCCGATCTCTCTAGCCACCCTGGCAAGAAAAGCATAGCGTAGTTCCCGGGCAGCTTCCTCAACGGAGAAATTCCTTTCGCTCCTATAGGCAGCCACGTCCTGCCTATCAACAGTGATGGGAATGCCAAGCGAGCCAGCCAGATGGGACACGTATCTGGCATCAGCTTCGGATTCAGCTCCCCGAAGTTTGTGATTGAGATGAGCTACATGAAGTTTTATCCCCGGTCCTTTCTGCCATTTTGCCAGGACATGAAGCAAGCATACTGAATCAGCACCACCTGAGACTCCGACAACCACTATCTCCTCAGGTGAAATCAAGCTATACCTCTGGATAAAGTCTATAACTTTTGACTCTAGCTTAATCTTGTTCATAGGGATTGCTTCTTCGCTTTGCCCTTTGCAGCTGACACTAATATGTGTCAATACTGCCTCCCACCGTGATAGCAGGTTATTATGCAATCGCAGCCCAGCAACTATCTACTTTGCCCTATTTTACCAGCTTCCCCTATACTTGGCTAACTGCGACTTTTACATTTAGATTATTTAGCGATGCCTTTCGAAAAAGGACAAAATGATACTCTGGTACTCATCAGGCTGTAGTGCATAGGTGTTGTGTCCGCAGCCGGGGAGAATAGCCAGTTCCCCGTCAGGTAATGAGCGATACATCAAAACAGCTTGCTCTACTTCGAACAAACCGCTTCTATCGGGGTACAAGACCAGTGCCGGACACTGGATATTCTTAAGGATGTCCCTCAAATCAAATACTCCAGAGCCGTAGGCGCCTCCACCTGGAAGAGCAAGGGAATAAAATTGCCGTGCCCAAGTTTCCCCTTGCCAGTAAACTAACTTGTGCTGGAACTCTGCGTCGGCCTCTTCAAAGGAAGAAAACATCTTGCTACTGTTAAGTTCAGACATTTGAATTTTGCTATAACATAATGTGCTTGATATGGCTATAGCCTTGACTCTCTGGGGGTACTGAGCCGCATAATAAAATCCTATGACACCACCCTCGCACTGACCAAGGAGACGGATTTCATCCTTGATGTTCAGATGTTTCAGCAGGATTGATAACTCTTCAACGCTATACTGGTTATATTGCTCACTCCGATAATAATCCCAGAAGTCCTCCCCCTTATCCGACTCGCCAAATCCTCTGCGGTCATATGAAACGACTTTATACTTGGCAGCGAATTTGGGAAGTAAATTTTCCCACATTTTAGTACAGCCAAAACCATGATGTAGCAATATCAGAGGCTGTCCTTGGCCATGAACCTCATAATAAATATTGAGCCCGTTAATATCTACTTTAGGCATACTACTATCCGCGTCATTCTAATGTCTCGCAAGCCAAGGCAGCGCGAGCTTAACCCTATCATCCGAGGAAAAGTCACATGATTGGGGAAGTTCACCTAGAGCCTGGTTTGCCTGAGTTGGGCACCCGGCCAACAGTATTCAAGTGGCAGCTATACTTTGGAACCGCCTTAACATGCATATAGATTACGTCACTCGCCTTGCACTGTCAATGGTAGTGGGACTCTAGCGTGACCTTGTTCATAGGGATTATACCTATTTGCCTTGCCCCCCGCAGCCGACACTAATAGGAGGTATCGTTAAATGTCACCAAGCGGGTTCCATAATCCTGAATCTCAAGGATGCTTACCCCACCAAGGTCTAACTTGAATTTGGTAAAGCAGTCCAGAGGCAAATTTAAAGCTTTGAGAATGATGGCTAAGGTAACGAAGTAATGGCTGACTACTACCAATGTAGTTCCTTTGTTGTGCTCAGGATTAGTTTTGTGCCTTTCCAGCAGACGTTCAACAGCCTCCCAGGCTCTCTGTTGCAATTCAACGAGACTTTCTCCGTTGGGCAATTTCATTACCCCCCCGTCTTGCCACCATTGCATTAAAAACTGGCTGAACGTGGTACTTAAATTTGAAACAGACATGCCTTCTAGTTCACCAACCTTGAGCTCTCTAAGCCCTTGGTCAATCTCTACGGGCAACCGGTGATAGCTAGCTATGACTTCGGCTGTAGCTATAGCTCGCCGCAAAGGACTAGAGAGTATAGCAGTAATGGGCTCATTCTCGAGGAAAGCTGCTAGCTTTCTTGCTTGCTCCAATCCGGTATCATTCAGTTCGATATCGCTATCGCCTCCCTGGACACGCCTCTCGTCATTCCAATAAGTTTCGCCATGCCTAACTAAAATAAGATTCAAAAGGCCTCCTTAGATTGCCTCGCGTCACTGACAGCGAGAAACATCCCGACATGTCGGGATGAGATAGTTTTACCCTCTCATTATAAGTGGGATGGTCATAAAATAGAAGTTTTGCCCACTGGCTAGGTTCGGCCTCGGTTAGATTCTGGTTGGTCAACTTAGTCATCAGAGCAATAAAGGCTTGAAGGTTATTGCCTAGCGCCAACGCAGTCTCGTCTGCCGCTATTTCTATGCGACGATTATACCAAAAAATAGGATAAACTTAAGCTCCCCTCTGACCTATGCTGCGGCAGCGCCCTTTTCCCTGGTTACTATGACCTTCGCTATCTTCATTCCCCGTATTTCAGTGATAACGAACTTCAGGTCCTGGTACTTAAAGTGCTCTCCCTGCTTTGGTATCCGACCAAGGTGGCTGAGAATAAAGCCGGCCACAGTCTCATAATCACCGCTTGGCAAATTCAGCCCCAACTCCAAGTTAGCGTCTTCGATCCTGAATCCTCCATCCAGTTGAAAGGTGCTGTCGCCAGTCACAATGAAATCCTTTTCTTTACCCGTTAGCTCATCGCGAATATCGCCGACAATCTCCTCAGTTAGCTGTCCGAGGGTAACCATTCCCGCAATTCCTCCAAACTCGTCGACAACGACTGCCGCATGGTGACCCCCGTCTCGCATCTCAGCCAGAAGCTCCCCTAAACGTTTACCTTCAGGCACAAAATAGGCAGGGCGCATCAAATCATCGATGACGCTATCTCTGCTGTCAGATTCATCGGTTAACTTCATCAGCACATCCTTGGCATACAACATACCTACCACATTATCGGTATTATCCTTATATACGGGAAAACGGCTATATCGTCCCTGGGTATAGAGATTCAAGAAATCACTTAGCTTCGTCCCTTGCTCCACCCAGGAGATTTCTGTTCTGGGGACCATTATCTTGCTCACCGGGCGGTCGGTAAACTCAAACACCTTGTGTAACATCTCTGCCTCATTACCTTCCACTACCCCTTCAGCTTCACCTATGCTGATAGCTGTACGAAATTCCTCCTCGCTGATAGTCGGCTTGGGAACTTCGCTCTCCCCGACTACCTTGGTGAACCTAATCCCGATGTGGTTCAGGATGTAAACCAGAGGATAGAGGAGGGTAGAGATTACTTCTAGAGGTCTAACATATCTCAAAGCTATTCTTTCTCCGTAACGAACCGCCAAGCTCTTAGGAATGAGCTCAGCGAAAATTAAGGTTACTATAGTGATAACGATGGTAGCGATAGCCACCCCCAGATTCTCACCCCACCACGACACCGCTATAATCGTCCCCAGAGTGGCTACTGCCGTCTCAAAGAAGTTGATCCCCAAAAGAACTGTGGCAAGAAATTTTTCCGGCTGTTCCACAATCTTTGCCACCCTTTTGGCGGCAGGGTGTCCATTCTGGATCAGATGTTGTAGACGTAGTTTCTGTATACCAATGAAAGCAGTCTCAGCACTGCAGAAAAAAGCGGCACAGCCAAGACATATAAAAAACAATATCACAAAGAGGCTGTTAATGTTCACCCTTGATACTCACCCTGAGTAAACGACATGTGCAACCAGATTACTACCAGCTTCAGGCGAGGAGATAAAAGCTGACTCAGCGTCGGGAAAGAAAGCTGAAAGAGCTACGTAAACTGGAAAGGCTAATAAAAGCCAACTATCGGCGGCATCCAACTATTACCACCCCCTAAGTCCCCTCCCCAACGAAATTGACCATCTTGTTACCATTAATTTTGGCTGCAATATACTTTATGTAAGTTATGATAGCATTAGCTGGCAAACCTGTCAAACTCCACATTCTTAAACAAGCCTCGGCGAGTGATAAGCTCTAGGTTTTCCGGTATACTTACGGGGATGGACAAAATGTTCCTGGTGGACAAGCCTAAAGGGCTTACCTCCTCCCGAGTGGTGGAGCGGATAAAAAAGAAGTTCAACGTGAAGGCTGGTCATACGGGGACATTAGACCCCCTGGCTACAGGGCTTTTAGTTGTTCTCACCGGCAGGCGCACGAAAAACGCCTCTTTGTTTCTTAAGCTGGACAAGGCTTACGAGGTTAAGGCTGTTCTCGGTGTCGAGACAGACACTTTTGACTCTGAAGGAACGGTTTTGCGGCGAAATAATAGCGAAGTAACCAGAGAGGAATTGGAAAGGGTCTTGAAGGAATTTTATGGTGATATCTGGCAGACCCCTCCTCCATTTTCAGCTAAAAAAATGGCGGGACGAAAAGCTTACCAACTAGCCAGAAAAGGCATCAGCGTAGATATACCACCTAAAAAGGTAAGCATTTACTCCTTGGAACTCAAGGAGTTCCAGTTTCCCTATTTTACTTTCGCTTGCGAAGTATCTTCAGGATTTTACGTTAGAAGCCTTGCTCACGATATCGGAGAGAAACTCGGGGTGGGCGCTACTGTAGTGGAAGTTCGCCGCACTAGAGTGGGCCCTTATCATGTGGAACAAGCTAAAGGCTTGGAGGAACTCCTGGGCTATAAGTAGTTGCCTTTGAAAAGCTTCGATTTTTAGCGGCAATGAAAAGTGTAGACCTTACACTATTTTCTCATTGCTTGGGTTATAGTCCCCATGATAAAATATTTAAAGAGTGGCTACTGAGAAAGAGAAGGCAGTCGAACTGGCCATTGAGCAAATCGAGAGGCAATATGGCAAAGGTTCGATTATGAAGTTGGGCGAAGCTCCAGCCAGAGTAGCTGGAGATGCCATTCCCACCGGGGCACTGGCCCTCGACCTGGCTTTAGGAATAGGTGGCATACCTAGAGGGCGAGTTACCGAGATATTTGGTTCTGAGGCTTCAGGTAAAACTACGCTCGCCCAGCATATAATCGCTGAAACTCAGAAGGCTGGCGGTATTGCTGCATATATTGATGCCGAGCATGCCTTTGACCCTACATACGCCGCTAACTGCGGTGTCAACCTGCGCGATTTACTTATCTCCCAACCTGACACCGGCGAGCAAGCTCTGGAAATTACTGAAACCCTGGTGAGAAGCGGTGCTGTGGATGTAATAGTCATCGACAGTGTAGCCGCCCTAGCGCCCAGAGCTGAGATAGAAGGCGAGATGGGCGATGCCCATGTTGGTTTGCAGGCACGGTTGATGTCCCAGGCACTGAGAAAATTGAGCGCTGCTATCAGTAAGTCGAAAACAGCGGTTATCTTTATTAACCAGTTGCGAGAAAAGGTGGGCATTGTTTTCGGTAATCCGGAGGTAACTCCCGGGGGAAGGGCGCTTAAGTTCTATAGCTCAGTAAGGATAGATTTGAGGCGGGGTGAGTCCATCAAGGTTGGCACAGAAATGGTAGGCGCAAGGGTGAGGGCCAGGGTGGTTAAGAATAAAGTAGCTCCTCCCTTTCGCAGCGCTGAATTTGATATTATGTTTAATCACGGGATAAGCAAAGAGGGGAATTTGGTTGACTTGGGGGTAACAACAGGCGTGGTAAAGAAAGCTGGCGCCTTCTTTACTTACGGCGATACGAAGTTAGGGCAGGGCAGGGAAAATGCCAAGGATTACCTCAGGCAGCACCCTGAACTAGCTTCACAACTAGAAAGCACAATAAGAGCTTCCACGGCTATTCCCAGCATCTCTCCAGGAGAAGGTTCACAAACCTTCTCACAAGAAGCTTGATGTAATTCAGGAAGAAGCCAGTTGGCAGATAGAAATTCCTCGCAGGATTGCCTCAATGCCGCCTACCATTATCTCAGTTATCGCCCGCGCAGCGAAGCGGAAATCAGGCAGTGGCTTCACCGACGCCGTTTTGCTAATGAAGTGGCAGAGAAAGCAATTGCCAAACTCAGGGAGCAAAACTTGATTGATGATTTCGCCTTCGCCCAATTCTGGACACATAACCGCTTATCCTTCAGGCCTAAGAGCAAAAGATTGATAAAAAAGGAATTAAGAGATAAAAAAGTAGCCGCAGTAATCATTGAACAGGTGACCAAGGACATAGATGACGAGGAGATTGCTTATAATCTGGGCTCGAGCCGGATGCCGGCCCTTGCCCATTTAGATTATCCAGACTTTTACCGGCGTCTATCAAGTTATCTCACTTACCGCGGTTTTGGTTACGAAGTCGTAAAGCGTACCGCAGCTCTTCTCTGGCAGGAAAAGGAATAAGGCTAAATAAGATGATAGACTGGAGAGAGTTAAGCTGAGGTAAATTTTCCCTTAGCTTGACAGTCTCCTCCCACAAGGGCTATATTTTACGCGCCAAGGGCCATTAGCTCAGTTGGTTAGAGCACGGTCCTGATAAGACCGGGGTCTGTGGTTCGAGTCCACAATGGCCCACCGAATACCAATGCAATTAATAAATTCATCCAACACATTGGAGGCTTCAGTATTTCCTAATATTCCTGCAATAATAAATCGGTCTACCATTTATTAGCTCCAGAGTGTGCTGCAGTATCATCTAATTAGTATTGGACTGCAATGTGTTTGTTTTCCGGCCAGAATTCGAACTATTACCTATTTTACACTTACGATACTTCGCTGGCAATAGAGAAAAAACAAGGTTAAAGGGTCATACCTTCCGCTATTCCGTTCAATACCACGCAAGGGTTAAGGCAACTAAATGTCCTATTGTTACATCAGAGGTAACAAGGATGAATTTAAAGCGTTTATTGGCGATAGAAGCAAAAGCAAGATGGTAAGGGAATCTTGCCGAACAAAGCCTTTTGGCAAAGCCAGAGTGCAACACTGCTATCCTTACCTATGCTCAATAGAACTGCCGGCTTCTCAAACTCGGCGTAGGCCTCTCTTATTATGTATAGGCTTTTGTTTTCTAGGTCTTTGAGCTCCGACATTGCTTATCCGTACAAATTTCTACAAAAAAATCGTCAACAGTGTCCTGAGATTATAGCCGACAAGAGCTACACCCACAAAAATCCCCAGAATTCTTGGGGGTAGTCTTTTGCATAAGTAGGCAGCCAGAGGTGCTGCGATAGCACCCCCCAAGAGCAACATGCCAATCATGCGCCAATCGTATTCTTCTGTACCTAAGGCAACGAAGAATGTCACAGCTATAGCGATGGTGATAAAAAACTCCGCCAAATTGACAGTGCCGACAACCTTACGAGGTTCCTCATTCTCGGTCAGAATGAGCCCGGGCGTGGCGATCGGACCCCAGCCTCCACCACCCACCGCATCCAGAAAGGATGCAACCAGGCCAAGGCCGACAATCTTCCGAGAGGAAAACCTTGGGTTGGACAAAACAATCGACAACTTTGAAGAAGAAGAGGCTCGCTTGGGCACGAACCTGTAGAGGATTACTATGCCCATAGCGAGGAGAAAGCTCGCGATAAACGGTTTTATTGCAGCCCCGGGTATGGACGCTAAAAAATACGCCCCCGCTGCCCCTCCAATAACCCCCGGAATAACTAGAAGCCGAAGCCAGTCTTTCCTGACATTGCCAAATTTCAAGTGAGAGACCCCAGATAAAAGGGAGACAAAAATCTCAGCAGTGTGGATGCTGGCGCTAGCAAGTGCAGGCATAACTCCCATCCCGATGAGCAGTGACCCAGAAAAGGCACCATAGCCCATCCCAACTGTGCCATCGATAAACTGGGCAAAGAATCCTATGATAAGGAAAACCACAAGTGATACAGAGCCTATCATGTTACTCGCCCCCTTTCTAAGCACCTACCACTCAAATTAGAGTGTAACTGTAGTGCATATTGAAGCTAGGCAACTGGGATACCTTCTCAATAGGTTCAGGCTCCTTAACCACTGCAAACATTGGCAAGGATAATGAATGTTTTCAGTTCTCCATCTTGAATTCTTTACTAAGCTCGTAGTAGTGGTTTTGAATCCACTCTAACTTTGTTTTGGGCAAGCCTAGCACCCTGGCAAAAAGAACTTGACCTGTCAGTTTAGTTATTGGGTTTGTCCTGACCTCCTCATATGCTATCCAGTCTTGTTGAGTAATTTCCGTGTTGAATTTTTTACTCAGCTCGCAGTAGTGGTTTCGAATCCATTCTAACCTTTCTTTGGGCAAGTCTAGCACCCTGGCAAAACGAACTTGACCTGCCAGTTTAGCTATTGGGTTTGTCCTGACCTCCTCATATGCTGTCCAGTCTTGTTGAGTAATTTTCATATCACCTCCTTTCTGCTATGAGTTCCTGAATGAAGCCGTCATAGCTTTGTCCTATGGCTTTGAGATCCTGATAGACCTTGATTATTTCCTCCACGGAACCTTCATCTTCCAGAGTCGTGAGGTCTCCTATGCTGGTATTATTGGCCACGGCCTTCAAAACCCGCCGCATAACTTTACCGCTCCTTGTCTTGGGCAGCTTGGGGACGAAATAAACCTCATCAGGAACTGCTATAGGCCCTACTACCTTTCGCATGTGACCAGCAAGTTCTTTTCTCAGGTCGAGAGAAGGGTCAACACCTTCTTTGAGCCTGGCAAAGATAGCGATGCTCTCGCCTTTCACCGGGTCATCTTTACCCACAACTGCTGCCTCAGCTACTTGAGGATGTGAGACGGCAGCGTCCTCCAATTCAACAGTACCTATTCTATGGCCAGCGATTTTAAGGACTTCGTCAGCCCTCCCCAAGACCCAGAAGTATCCATCTTTGTCCTTTACGGCATAGTCGCCGGTATAGTAAAAGCCGGGAAACCGCGACCAGTAGGATTCCTTGTAGCGTTCTGGGTTTCCATGTACGCCAATGAGCATCCCCGGCCAAGGTCTCTTTATTACCAGGAAACCTCTCTGCTCCGGCGACACTGGCTTGCCATCCTCACCAACCACATCAACCTCTACCCCAGGCAGCGGCAACGTTGCTGAGCCGGGCTTCAGAGGTACACACTCGCTTATGCCAGGGGTAGGCGAAATCATGATGCCACCGGTTTCGGTCTGCCACCAGGTATCAACGACCGGGCATCTTTCACCACCTACATGGCGATAAAACCAGAGCCAGGCCTCGGGATTAATGGGCTCTCCCACGCTCCCCAGGAGTTCCAGACTTCTGAAGTCATGCCTTTTCAGCATCTCCTCTCCACATGCCATGAACATCCTGATGGCTGTGGGCGAGGTGTAAAACACGGTAACCCCATATTTTTCAATAATATCCCACCACCTATCAATTGTAGGATAGTCGGGCGCCCCCTCGTAAAGTACTATGGCCGCCCCGTGTGCCAGCGGGGCATATACTATTGAGCTATGCCCGGTGACCCAACCGACATCAGCAGTGCACCAGTAGACAGATTCCTCTCGAAGGTCGAAGACCCACTTATAAGCAGAATAGTTCTGGACTAGATAGCCGCCGGTACTGTGGACAATTCCTTTAGGCTTGCCCGTGGTCCCCGAAGTATACAGTATATAGAGAGGGTGGTTCGATTCTACTGGCTCTGGTTCCACAAACTGTGCTGCTTTAGCAAGCACGTCATGCAGCCAGCAATCCCTTGATGACTTCATAGTGACAGACACATTAACTCTCCTGACCACAATAACCTTCTCCACAGAAGGGCACTTAGTTAAGGCCTCATCGGCTATGCTCTTTAGTGGGATTACCTTCCCCCTCCGAAATCCCCCATCAGCAGTTACCAGTAACTTGGCTTGTATATCATTGACCCTGTCAGCCAATGCCTGAGCGCTGAATCCGGAGAAAATCACTGTGTGAATAGCCCCTATCCTGGCACAAGCCAGCATGAAAACAGGCAACTCCGGTATCATCGGCAAATATAAGACAACCTTATCCCCATCACCTACGCCACAGTGCTTTAAGACTGAAGCATATCTATTGACTTCACGATACAGTGTGGAATAGCTTAAAACTCTGATATCGCCTGGCTCACCTTCCCAGTATATAGCCACCTTGCTCCTTCGCCACGTGTTGACATGACGATCCACACATATATGCGATGCGTTTAATCTCCCACCTACAAACCATCTGGCAAAGGGCGGCTCCCATTCCAGTACCTTGTCCCAGGTCTTAAACCAATCCAGCTGACGTGCCTGTTCCGCCCAGAACTCCTCTGGCTCCTCCAGAGACTTCTGGTAAATATTAAGGAATTTCCTCAGAGGCAAATATCTGGACTCAAATGGTAAAGATAGTTCAGTGCACATTCTGGTAATAATTTCGTTAGAAACCCTCCTTCACAGTGATCATAAAATATCCCCTCGTTGCCATTCTCTTCGCCTCCTTTCTTAACATGAGCTGCGCTGAAAAATCTCAGGACTAGCTTCTGTCTTTGTTTCTAGCTTATCACCTTGCCTGATACGTGCCATCTGATTCAGAGCTTATTTTTTAATTGCTGAAAAGGCTTAATTTAAAAGCCATTCTGTAAGTACTTTCACTTAGTAAGGCACGCTCAAAATAAGCCAGTCTGACTATGCCATTGCGAGGTCGAGTTTATTGAAGTACTCGGTAAGGCAGACTACGATTGCTGCTGTTATCTTAGTCTGGCTAAGGACGCTTGGGATTCAGATAGTGGATTCCTATCGAAACAAGGGGACCACAAGTGAGCAAATCCCCGTATCCCCTGTCAGCTTTTTCCTTGATATTTGCGCTTATATATCCAACTAATAAATGTCAAACTCAAAATGTCCTAGAATGTCCTAAATTGGGATCTCCGCGCTCACGGTTGTCCCTTCGCCTAGCTCTGACTCTATTGTTAGCTTGCCACCGATGAGTCGGGCCCGCTCTTGCATCCCAGCAAGCCCAAGCTTGCCAACAGCGGCTAGGTCTTCTACCCTATCCGGCAACTTAAAGCCCTTGCCATTGTCTTTAACAGTTAAAACGACATTATCATCGTTGAATTCTAGCATGATCCAGCATCTGGATGCCCCGGAATGCCGGCACACGTTCCTTAGTCCCTCTTGAGCGATACGGAATAGTATCAATTCTGTCTCGGGAGACAAACGCCGCACAGAGCCAGCACTACCCATGGCAATAGGTATTCCAAAGTGCTCCGTTAGTTCAGAGGTCAGCGATTGCAGCGCTGGCAGGAGACCCAGGTCATCCAATACTGAGGGTCGCAGGTCCTGGCAAAAACGATGCACACCATCCAATATCTCATCAGTTTGCTGCCTTACCCCCTCTAGGAATGTAATATCCTGCTGGGATAAATGGTCAGCATTACAAAGGAGGTTATCCAACCTGCGTGCAAGTACCACCAATTGTTGAGCTGTATCATCATGAAGCTCTCGGGCCATACGCCTACGCTCCTCCTCCTGAGCTTTGGTGATCTGCTGCAAATAATAGCGTAAATTCTCTTGCATCCGCTTCTCTTCAGTGACATCTCTAGCGATACTCTGAAAACCCTTTGGCTCACCATCACTGGAAATCAAGCTGGTGGCAAGCAGACATATTGCCTCTGAGCCATCTTTCTTAATTATCCTTTGTTCGTAGGGCATGGCTGCCGGTTCATGTCTAGTTAACTTATCTTGCACCTCTCTTGCCAGGTTTAAGCTTTCGTCACTGAGAAATGACCTTATGTTCATCCCCAGTAACTCTTCCACAGGGTAACCGTTTAGTCTGGCAGCTGCCTTGTTTGCTGATTGAATGTTACCTTCCAAATCATAAACCCAAATGGCGTCATAGGCACCTTCGAACAAGCCCTTATAGCTTTCCTGGGACTCTCGCACTTCCTGGTTAGCTGCTTCCAATGCTGAAATGGCTTGTTGGTAGCGATTCCTTTCCTTTCGAAACAAATAGAACAAGAAGTTCACAACAGCACCAATGGCAACAACACCAGCGCTTTCAAGCAAAGCATCGTCAGGGTGTGGAGAGATAAAAATGGCACGGGGCAACATAATGGCACATACCACCGCTAAACTAGCTATACCTGTCCTTGTGCCAAGGAAAAAACTGGCATAAGCTACAGGAGCGAGGAGAAAAACTCGTTCTACAGCATGTCGACTTAGACCTGGGAATGGTAAATCTGTGCCCAGCGTCTGTTGCGAGTAGTGGAAGACTGTGACAATGGCGAACATTGCCGCCACAGCCCAGAAATGGGGATTACGCACAACCTTTAGCAGCCGGGCTGGTAGATATTGAGCCATCTGCGAAACAACCTTTAAGTATTCAAACCGGGCACAGATCAGGGAAGGTCTTCAAGCATCAACCAGCCTCTTCTTAGGCCATATAGTACAGCCTCCGTACGCGAAGCTACACCCAGCTTGTTAAAGATGTGTCCCAGATGGACTTGAACCGTACGCGGGCTAAGGAAGAGTTGCTCAGCAATATCCTTATTGCTTATGCCTTTGGCAGCTAACTTCAATACATCCATCTCGCGCTCACTCAGGGGCTCGATTGCCTGTGCCTCGGTGTGACTGGTAGCCGGGGATGTTAGGCGTTCTATAACCCTGCGGGCAATTGTAGGATGGAGTACCGACTCCCCACGATTTACTGCCCGAATAGCATCAATAAATTGACTTCCCCGCACGTTCTTGAGCAAGTAGCCGGCTGCTCCTGCCTCCAAGAGGGCAAAGATGTACTCCTCATTAGGATAGGCAGTGAGTACTAGCACTGCTATAGCCGGGTTACGCTGCTTTATCTGCTTGGTAGCTTCTATGCCATTAAGCTTGGGCATGGCGATGTCCATTATCACTACATTCGGGCGCAGCTTGGTAGTCAGCTCTACTGCTTCCTCACCGTCGCTGGCTTCACCAACGACTTCCATGTCCGGTTGATGCTGTATAAGCTCACGAGTGCCTTCTCGCACTACGATATGATCCTCAGCGAGCAGAACCTTGGTCTTATCCATGGCATCCCAAACTATTTCCACTGTCAATTTTAGCTTATTTCTCTCAGAACTTCAATCGATCATCCTGACCATAATCCACAGTTGGATCTATAAGCTCAGTTGGATTTGGTCTCTGTAATCTACATCCTGAACAGCCTACTCTATTTCAGAGTAGCTGGCTCCTTCACCCCCACCTAGATGCTACAAGGAAGGGTTATACCCTTGTTTCTGACATAGACTGCCTTTGTCGCTTTGATAGCCACCAAATTCTGAATCCCCTGACTATTACGGGTTCCAACTTATTCCTATCAACACTCCAAAAGTGCCTCTATTTGTGCCATAATCTGTTCATCTTTGAAGTGGTCCATTGATATTGCTCCAGAGGGACAGGCGGCTGCACAGGTTCCGCAACCTTTACATAGCGCAGTAATTACACTCGAAACCCTTTTACCATTATCTGACTTCAGCTCAATCGCATTATACGGACACAAAGCAGCGCAGATACCACACCCCGCACAGAGTCCCCTATCTACGCAAGCAGTTATAGCCTCGGGCCTCACGTAGCCCCTTCTCATAGGTATTGCTGCCTTTGCGGCAGCGGCACAACCCTGGAAGATGGC
>Ga0209635_10000086_pt1 | contig 52423 bp, 49 predicted proteins | sample DeeMarSWOR230_32_FD_187463 | JGI IMG/M metagenome (GOLD analysis project Ga0209635, IMG submission 187463) | Marine sediment microbial communities from White Oak River estuary, North Carolina - WOR-2-30_32 (SPAdes) (version 2) | ecosystem: Environmental > Aquatic > Marine > Intertidal zone >...
GGTCGTGGTTTTGGTCGTGGTTTTGGCAGAGGTTGGGGTTGGAGCAACTCGTACTATCCTATGGGGTATGCTGGTTGGGCAGGACCTGGTTTTGCACCTTGGACATACCCCGCATACACCTCCGCGCCAGAGTTTTCTGACAAAGAAGAAATGGATATGCTCAAGAGCCAAGCCGATTATCTGAAAACGCAACTCGAAGATGTACAGAACCGCATCAGCACATTAGAAAAAGCTCAGGCGCAGAGCAAAAAATAGTGATCAGGATGGGGAGCGTATTGATTTCTTTACTTACTCCCCATCCAAATTGCCAAAGAAGTAAGGAGGAATAGTATGCGTGTGGGAATATCAACAGATGGAGACTTTGTATCTGTTCATTTTGGCAGATGTCCATCTTTTACTATTGTGGATGTTGAGAATGGTGAGATCACGAATAAGGAAATTATTGAAAACCCCGGGCATCAACCTGGTTTTATTCCACAATTCTTGCATCAAAAAGGTGTTGAATGCATCGTCTGCGGTGGCATGGGAAGGCGGGCGACAGGCTTTTTTAATGAATTTGGCATTAGAACCATCGTAGGTGTCAGTGGTAGCATAGATAGTGTACTCGAAAAACTCAAGAAAGGGATTCTTAAAGAAAGCGAAAGTCTCTGTAAACCAGGATCTGGAAAGGGATATGGTCTAGACAAAACTGAGTGTGACCATCCTCACCAAGATAGTGATAAAGATTGAAACAGGGAGGAACATAAAATGAAGATTTGCATAACCTCACGAGGAGATAATTTGAATGCAGAGGTTGATCCACGATTTGGCAGATGCACCTATTTTATTTTTGTGGACACTGATACCTTAGAATTCGAGTCAGAAAAAAATCCCAATATTGAAGCTATGGGAGGTGCCGGAATTCAATCTGGTCAATTTGTGGCAAACAAACAGGTCAAAGCAGTCTTAACAGGCAATATGGGTCCTAATGCCTTCCAGACTCTACAGGCAGCAGGGATTGATGTAATTACTGGTTTGTCTGGCAGTGTTGAGGACGCGATAGAGAAATATAAAAAAGGTGAAGTAAAACCAGCTCAGGCGCCCAGTGTGAGTTCCAAATTTGGCTTGCCGGGTAAAAAGATAGGGAGGTGATCAGTATGCCAAGAGGTGATGGAACCGGACCACGCAATATGGGCTCAGGACAAGGTCCAATGCAGGGAAGATTCCGTAGAGGCCGTGGACAAGGAGCAGGTCCTGGTGGTCAATGCGTTTGCCCAGCATGCGGAACTAGTGCACCTCATCAAAGGGGTATGCCATGTTACCAAATGACATGTCCTAAGTGTGGTGCAAATATGGTGAGACAATAAGAGAAGAAGGCAAGAGATGGCTCACAGATGGCTATGAAGGCAAACCCTTTATGAGCCTTAATATGTTTTTTCTCAACCTTCTTAAGCCCTTATTAATATGGAGGTTATATGCCAATTTATACTTATAAGTGCAAGAAATGCGGTCTTGTCTTTGATTTTCTTATGATGAAAAAATCGGAAAAACCAAAATGTACAAAATGTGGTAGTGAAGATTTAGAAAAAAAGGTTGCTGCATTTGGTATTAAAATGAACAGCTCTTCCTCAGGCGGTAGTTCGAGTTGCCCAACTGGAACCTGTCCTTTTCCTGGGTAATAAACAGATAATATTATGCCTATATACGAGTATAAATGCGAGATATGTGGTAAAGTTACAGAGATATTTTTCAAAAGTCAAAATGATAATGAACCTCTTGTTTGTGTTCACTGTGGCTCAAAGAAGCTAAAAAAACAGTTTTCAGTACCCGGTGCTGTCATAAAAGGCAGTACGCGACCAAAAGGTACTACCTGCTGCGGCAGAGATGAACGTTGTGATACGCCTCCTTGTTCTGGCGATGGCATCTGTAAACGCGATTGATTGATGACAGTTGGTGTGGGCAATTGCGCTCGCCTCAATGATTAGTTCTTCCCCTAAGACAAAATAGAGGTTACAAGTCAAACAGGAATTATATGATGGTTGCGATTTGCGCGGAGGCGTATGTTATGAGTCAGATAGATAAGTTGAAACGAAAAATACAGACTGTTTAGGCAAAAGTAATCTTGTGCTCAAAGAAATCTGATAATTTATTAAGAACAAAAAGAGGGATAATATGCATATATTCTTGTCGTTATTAATCATTTTTTCTATGGGAGGCAATATGCAGAAGGATGAGGATTTCGTTCAACCTGCGGGATATCCTCACAAGATAGAAGTTACCATAATTTATGACAATAACCCATTTGATGACCGGTTGAAAACGGATTGGGGGTTTTCCTGTTTGATAAAGGGGTTAGAGAAGACAATTCTTTTCGATACAGGGGGCGATGGTGAGGTTCTTATGAATAACATGAAGAAACTTAAGATTGATCCTGCTGATGTAGATGTGGTATTCCTTTCTCATGAACATTGGGATCATGCTGGTGGTTTGAAAAGTTTCTTAGAACACAATCACAACATTGTTGTATATCTTCTACCATCCTTTCCCGCGAGCATCAAGAACAGCATAAAAAACGCAGGTGCAGAAGTGATTGAGACAGCAAATTCTATGTCACTTTGTGAAAGAGTCACCTCTACCGGTAAACTTGGAACCGCAATTGATGAACAATCTCTTGTTCTTGAAACGGAGAATGGTTTGGTAATTATTACGGGCTGCGCGCATCCGGGTATTGTTGATATTGTTAGACATGTAAAAAAGAATTTAGAACAAAAAATCTACATGGTTTTCGGTGGTTTTCATCTGGGAGGAACTTCTGATTCTGAACTGAAATCTATCATTACGCGCTTCCGCGAAATGAAGGTTGAGAAGGTGGGGCCATGCCATTGTAGTGGAGATCGTTGCCGTGAATTGTTTGCTGATGAGTATAAGGAAAATTTCGTAGATATTGGGGTCGGGAAAATTATCGAATTTCAATGATTATATCATTTGCGAGTGGAAAAGGCGGAACAGGTAAGACAACCGTAGCGACCAATTTTGCATTATTGCTTGCTGAAGACAATAATCAGAAAATTCAATTTCTTGATTGCGATGTCGAGGAGCCGAATGCTAGTATTTTCTTAAAGCCAGAAATCACGGAAACTACGCCCATAGGCATTCCCGTTCCGGTTGTGGATTTTGATAAATGCACATATTGTGGTAAGTGTGCTGAAATTTGTGCCTATAACGCTATCGCGGTGCTTAACCCCGTTAGATACCGACAAAGCGAAAAGAAATCCAATAATGTTGCGCCTAGCACTAATTCATCTAACGGGGCGAAACAGGATGTTCTTATGTTTTCTGAACTATGCCATGGCTGTGGTGGGTGTATGTTATTTTGTCCTGAGCAAGCGATCAGTGAAAAAGACAGAGAAATTGGCATAATCGAAAATGGTAAGGTAGGCACAATCGAATTTACTCAAGGTAAATTAAATGTTGGCGAACCTATGGCATCACCAGTTATCAGGGAGATGAAACGGAGAATCAGAGATACGGAGATACGGAGAAACGGCGAGAAGGAAAAACGAACACTTAACCATTTAACCATAATTGATGTTCCACCGGGCACCTCTTGTCCGATGATTGAAGCAACAAAGGGAAGCGATTTTACTGTGCTGGTTACAGAACCCACGCCCTTTGGTCTAAATGATCTCGTTTTAGCAGTTGAAACTATGAGAAAATTGAATATACCGATAGGGGTCGTAATCAATCGAAGTACCGAAGGTAATGATAAGATAATAACGACATATTGTGATAGTGAAGGTATACCAATATTGACGCGCATACCAATGGATAGAGAGATTGCTGTTGCGTATTCAAAAGGAATTCCGATAATTCATTCTAATGATGAATATAGAAAGAACTTTCAAGAACTGCATCAAAAAATATTCGAAGCAATAAGTGAAGAGAAAAGGCAAGATGAATAAAGATTTCTACGACCGTTTAGAACCGGCCGTCTTTAAGAGAATTGCCGAGAGAATAAGAGGTGTTGAAAAAGTTTTGGAGATTGGCTGTGGCGATTGCAGATTGGTTAACTACCTGGCACAGCATGCGGGTTGTGAAATGGTGGGGATTGATATAAATGACACGGATTTTGCCAAAGGTCAAAGAGAAACTAAGAGATTGCGATTATCTAATTTGGTAAGCTATGTAAAAGGTAATGCCGAGCATCTTTCATCTTTCTTAAGAGATAAGTTTGATGTCTGTATTTCCATGTATGTATTACATGAACTGAAAAATCCATCGACGGTATTGAAAGAGATTAGAGAAGTATTGAAACAACACGGTAAGATTATTATGATCGATTTTCCAAAAGACTCTATCGCGGAAGACATTTGGTGCGAAGAATATTATCCACCCAAAAAAATGGCGTTATTACTTAGAAAATCGCAATTCAAGAATATAAATTTGGAATTTATGGGTGGTAAAGAGTTGGTTTTTGCAACAGCAGAAAAATGAAACAAATTCTTGTGATTAGTGGTAAAGGCGGCACTGGTAAAACCGTTATAGCAGCTTCAATTGCTGCCCTTGCTCGAAATATCGTGATAGCAGATTGTGATGTAGATGCCGCAGATTTGCATCTGTTGCTTCATCCCAAGATTAAAGATCAGTTTGAATTTAAAGGTTTATCAAAGGCAGTCATTGACCAAGAGAAATGCACTGGTTGTTTGGATTGTAGAAATGTATGTCGGTATGATGCTGTCGTGCAGACTGAGAACGATGGTTTGAGCGTAGCCATTGATTCAATATCTTGCGAAGGCTGTAAAGTTTGCATGTATACTTGTCCCGTTGATGCGATAAGCATGTGTGATAATGTTGCTGGCGAGTGGTACATTTCAGAGACAAAATATGGTTCAATGGTTCATGCTAAACTGGGTATAGCAGAGGAGAATTCAGGAAAACTTGTGAGTGTGGTTAGGCAGAATGCAAAGAAAATTGCCGAGCAGAAACGATGTGATTATGTAATAATTGATGGTCCACCAGGTATTGGTTGTCCTGTAATCGCTTCACTTTCTGGGGTTGACATAGCATTAATTGTTACAGAGCCAACCCTTTCTGGTATTCATGATATGGAAAGAGTGGTTAATGTTGCAAAACATTTCAATGTTAACACCGCCTGTGTAGTAAATAAATATGATATAAATTTAGCCAATACGCAGAACATTATGGATTGGTGCAGAAATAACGACGTTCCATTTCTTGGTAAGATCCCCTTTGATCTATCTGTTGCTGATTCTGTAGTGAAAGGAGTGCCCATTGTTGAACATACGACTAATTCAGTCACAAAGGTATTGGCGGAAATATGGGAGAGTCTTTCATGAACGAAGAATTTGCTGCAGATCTTCAAGATAAAATCATGCGGGATCTTAAAAAAATATATTCACCAATGATTCTAAAACACTGGCAAAGCCCCCAGAATTGGGGTATAATGAATAATGCTAATGGTTATGGGAAAGTGACTGGTCCCTGTGGAGATACGATGGAAATTTCGATAAAAGTTGAAAATAACAAAATAGTGAAATGCACATTTGATACTGACGGATGCGGTACGAGCATCGCCTGCGGTAGTATCATAACTGAAATGGCACAAGGTAAGACTATTGACAAGGGGAGAAAAATCACACAAAATGAGGTGCTACAGTACTGTGGAGGTTTGCCAGAAGGGGATAAACATTGTGCATTGCTGGCTGTTAATACATTACATAAGGCGATTAATGATTACGAAGCAACAAAAAACGAACCGTGGAAGAGATTGTATAGAAAAATTTAGTTCTATCAAATAAGGGGATAATATGTTATTTGATGATGATAGCGTTTGTCAAAAAAATTATCAGCGGTTGAAAAGAGTTGCCGATAAGAAAGACTACATATTCAACCCTAACCAGGATTGGGTTGAACAAGTAATCAGGCTCATGACCAATAACCAGAAAGAATATGGCAAATATTACTGCCCTTGTAAACAACACCATCCGGTAGATGTGGAAACTGATGCGGTGTGTCCCTGTCCAACTATGGATGATGAAGTAACGCGGGATGGTTACTGCCACTGTCACCTTTTTTATAGGAAAGGTTTTGAAAAGGAAAAATTCAACATTTTAGAAACCATTACCTGTCCTGGTTGAGCGTCTAAGATGTCAGCTGCGCAGTTGGCGCAGGCACTTGCTATCCTTCCCAGGATAAAAGATAAAAACCTTCTGGTTGGTGTTAATACTGCTGATGATGCTGGTGTCTATCGGATAAGCAAGAATACTGCTGTGGTTTCTTCTATCGATATTCTTACTCCTGTTATTACTGATCCTAAAGTATACGGTATGATCGTGGCGGCGAATTCAATTTCAGATATCTACGCTATGGGAGGGGATCCGACAATTGCTTTGAATATCATCGGCTTTCCAGGAAATGGTGATCCAGAAATTCTCGGACAGATACTATGGGGTGGTCAAGATAAGGCACAGGAAGCAGGGGTGACGATCGTGGGCGGTCATACTTTTGTTGCAGACGAGATTAAATATGGCCTTGCAGTTTTTGGCTATATCCATCCTGATAAAATCATAACGAATGCTGGCGCAAAACCAGGCGATATTATTATCCTGACCAAACCAATTGGAGTAGGAACTCTTATTCAGTCGGTATTGGAAAAGAAAGATCAGGGAATTGATATGCGACGAGTCATCAAGGCAATGACCACATTGAACCGCGATGCAGCGCATGCAATGAGGCAGGCTGGAGCACATGCTGCTACTGATATTACTGGTTATGGATTGGCCGGTCACTTGGTAGAGATGGCGCAAGCGAGCCGGGTGGGAATCGAATTGCGGCTTTCGCACATACCAGTACACAAAGGTGCTTTGGATATCTTAGAGAGAGGAATAAAAGAGCCAGGAATCGCCATGAATCTAGGTTCCTTTTCACAAAATGTAAAGAGAAAAGACAATAATTCACTTCTTGGTAATCTTATTTTTGGTTCTGAAACATCTGGTGGATTGGCGATCGCATTATCTGAGGATAAACTGAGTATTTTTAAGGAGAAATATTCAGATGCAGCACCTATTATAGGAAAAGTTACTGATAAGAATCCGGGAGTAGTTACAGCTTTGCCGTAATAGATAAATGAGAATACGAATCAACGTTGTATGCATGGAGTGAAGCGCTATTGATAAAACAATGAGGTTGACTATAATTGACGAAAGAGAGCAACGATGAAATATCATCTAAAAGATACTGTGCTAAAATATTTTTCTATTCTGGCTGTTGATTCTGTAGTTGAATCATTTATCGCTGATAGATTAATAAACAGTCGTATCTTGAAATGTAGGCATGAAGGAGGTTGTGATACATGACAGCAAAAGTTCAGACACCAAATGAGGGGAATAAGAGAGTAACTGAAACATTGAGCAAAATAAAACATAGAGTTCTTGTTTTCTCAGGCAAGGGTGGTGTAGGTAAGAGCACTGTGGCGGTAAATCTCGGTATTGCCTTGAGTGAGAGGCAGTTGAAAGTTGGATTATTAGATGTTGATATCCACGGACCAAATTTAATAAAGATGTTGGGTAAAGAAAGAGAGAAGTTGGCTCCAGCGGCTGATGATAGAATTCTGCCCGTGCTGGTGACTAAAAATCTGTCGGTTATATCAATGGCACTATTACTGCAAGATCAAAGTACCCCGGTTATCTGGCGTGGTCCTCTGAAGATGAAATTGATAGAGCAATTTCTTGGTGATGTTATATGGGGTAATCTGGATTGGCTGGTGATTGATTCACCTCCTGGTACTGGGGATGAACCGCTTTCGGTTGCCCAATTAGTACCCGCAACTGGTGCGATAATCGTTACTACACCGCAGGAGGTATCACTTCTGGATTCGCGCAAGGCTGTAAACTTTGCTCGAAAGCTGAATTTAAATATATATGGTATTATTGAGAATATGAGCGGTATGGTTTGCCCTCATTGCGGAAAGCGGATAAACCTTTTTAAGGAGGGCGGTGGTGAAAAGGCTGCGAAGGAACTTGGTATTCCGTTCTTAGGAAAAATTCCGATCGATCCCATGATCGTTGAATCTGGAGATGATGGCAAACCTTTTGTTATTCATTATCCAGAATCTAAGGCATCAAAGGCTTTCAATGAAATAGTTGAGAAAATCCTACATAACGGGAAAAAGGAAGAGAACATCGCCAAAGGCTAGTATTAATACACCAAATACGCAAATAGCCAAATATTCAAGGCATTCATGAAACGGAACGTTAGATTTTTTTCTTTTAAACACCACAAAGGTATTATGTAGGATGAGTATCGTGCCTCTAAAAAATTAAGTACGTTAGATGTGTGGCCAAATCTCACGTTATGTGTAAAAATTCATTATAAAAGTCACCCTTGGATGAAAAAATATCTTCATACTGTGCGAAAACCGATTGAACTCAGATATATAGAAAAATTCATGAAATCCCTGAACAAACATTGCACAACAGATAATCTTAAATCAAAATTAATTACTGCGTTGACAAAGATAGTCTATAAAAAACCGTGTAGCGATTTATGCGATACGGCTATTAAGGAAAGAACGCATCTCTGGCATTTTTATGTATCAAATTTTTGGCGTGTATTTTATAAGAAGAAAGACGGCTACATATTGCTCGAGGAATTCTGCCCGCACAAAAAGCATTTGTATGCGAGACGATATCAGAAAAATCGATAGTTAAAAAAATTATCTCTCACCAAATAAATCTCTTCACAAAACTATTCCACTCGTCATCCGTGAGCCGTTCGTACAGGTTAGCAACGAGTTCACCACCATCGGTGATTATGACTTTTGCATTATCGCTTAACTCCTGATGGAGTTTATCGAATTCACTCTCGAGCCACTCTGTAACCTTGGTTCCTTTCATTAAATCAGTGGTATCCTTTGATGATTTAATTTTCAATAACCATCCACGATCATATTGATCTTCCTGGAGAATTGCCGGGTCAGACATAATTTCTTCGTTTTTTTCTATGATTTCAGCATTCATGGGCAAGGACATTTTTACGATTCGATGTGCGCGACCTAAACTCCAACATTGATGATCTTTCGAAATTACGTTTTCATCAGGGAAATTGATTTTGTCAATTTTGCCTATCAGACGTGCTGCGAAATTGTCAATACCAATCTTCAGCGTTTCACCTTCAACTTTTATCCAGATGTGATTAGGCAGATAGTAGAAATCCTCTCTTAAAGTAAAGCCTTTCACTTTCTTGATTCTCTTCAGCATCTTCTGTCTTCTTTTTTGGAGATATGGATGCGTATCGATCGTGTCTTGAATATATTGATCAAAAGCACAATGCCAACACTCGTAATTGTTTGGACATATTTTGTAGGTAAAATCTCCAGTAAGCATATACCTACATTTTCTTTCTGAGGCGGGCATTTTCCGCAATTTCTCTATGGCCTGAGCTGCTGCTGACGATTGACCGTAGGAACCGCTTTGACTAGTAAGAGCTTTGTCAAATTCACAATTTTTGCAGTCATAATTATTAGTGCACATTCTGTATGCCACGACACCTGCTTTCATCCAAATGCAGGGTTTTTCGGCCTCAACGTTTTTCTTCTCCTTGCTTACTTCCTGCGGCATCATTGCCTCCTTTTTCTGATTTGACAGGAATTCTTTGAATATGGGGCAAGTATGATAATTGCCCTCACATGAATTTTGCGCGAGCAGTTGGTCTTTTGGTAACATTTTTCTTGACCTACATGCATTGCAGTAAACCATGATCACTTCTTCCAAAAACGGACATTTTGTTTTGTTCATCGTTGTCTCCATTTACATGTATTAGCAATATCTATGCCAGGGGGGTAACATATGATCCTTCGATATTTCATAGTTTTCTCGTCAGATATTATTCAATGGATGCCTGAGTAGTAATAATTATTTACATTGCAATAATATGCCGAAATTTCGAATGTTTTATTGTATATTTTTTAATCTATTGTTGATTATTTATACAACTATAGAAAAGACTACTCTTTCTTGAGTTTGTACTTTTTGATTTTGTTATATAAAGTCACTCTGTTTATCCCCAATATAGTGGCTGACTTCCTGATATTCCAGTTGTGTGTGTCTAAGACTCTTCTAATATATTTTTTTTCCACCTCTTCTAGAGACTGACTAGTTTGCGGGAGATTCTGTTCAGTTTCATGCGTGATGAAATATTTGGGCAAATCTTTTGTCTGTATTTCCAATTCGTTCGCTACTACAACAGCATGTTCTATTGCATTCTCTAATTGTCTGACATTGCCTGGCCAGCTGAATTCCATTAATGCCCTCATTGCCTGATCAGAAATACCATACATTTTTTTACCTGCATCAAGGCTGAATTTCTCCATGAAATGATTAGCTAATATGGGGATATCTTCCTTTCTTTCCCGTAATGATGGGACTTCGATTGTAATAACATTAAGCCTATAATACAAATCCTCTCTAAACTCCTCTTTTGAAATCATTTCCTCAAGATTTTTATTGGTTGCTGCGATAATTCGAATGTCAACTTTTATTGGTATTTTCCCGCCGACTCGGCGAAATTCTCTTTCTTGGATAAATCTCAAGAGATCAACCTGCGTTTTGGAGCTAATATCACCTATTTCATCAAGAAAAAGTGTACCTGTGTCTGCCAACTCTATCCTGCCTTTGTGTTGTGATACGGCTCCGGTAAATGCTCCTTTTTCGTACCCGAATAGCTCAGCTTCGAGTAAAGATTCTGGTATGGCACCGCAGGCCGCAGCTACGAAAGGGAATTTTTTTCTTGGACTCAAATCGTGGATAGCTCGCGCAACAAGTTCTTTTCCTGTGCCACTTTCTCCTTTGATGAGAATCGTTGATTTCGTTGGTGCTACAGTTTTTATCATTTCAATCAATTTCTGCATATTCGCACCCTTACCAATAAGGTCCTGAAATTTGAATCGTTTGCTGAGTTCTTTACGTAATTGAATATTTTCTTTGACCAAACGCTGATGCTCAACAAGTTTTGCGATGACCACACTAATCTCTTCAGGATTGAATGGTTTTACGATGTAATCAGCTGCTCCAGATTTTATTGCCATTACTGCCGTATCTACCGTTGCATAAGCAGTAATAATAACAACAGGAAGTTTTGGTCTTATTTTGCTGATTTTCTTCAAGACCTCGAGTCCATCGATCTTGGGCATTTTAAGGTCAACTATAGCTAAATCCCAATCTTCCTCTTCAACTTTTTCAATTGCTTTATAGCCATCTTCGACTGCTAAGACATAGTAACCATCTTCCCTTAGCCAGTCGCTGAGCGAGCTTCTCATTATTTCTTCATCATCAACTATCAAAATTTTGTTTCTACCCACAATTCTCCTTTCTGTTTCTTTTATTGAAAAAATCTGCACACCTTACACAGAAAGTTCTTTTTTTACTATCAATACCCAAAATGTTGTTTGAAAGGTGCATTACACATTTAGGGTCGTTGCAATGAAATAACCCATAGCAATGACCAAGTTCATGCGTGCATACCTTTACAAGTCTTTCAACTAATAACTCGTTGTTGGATGGCAAATCATAATACTCTTGTCTTAACCTATTTAATGAGACAAGTGCTACCCTACCATCAAACTGCGCTTCACCGTATACAAAGGTCAAAACTGGTGTGCAAAGGTCAATGTCTGTGACACCTATTAATTTTTCGCAATCGGGCGGCAATCCACAGACTAATCTTTCAATAATTTTCCTTGCATAATACTGATTTCTTTTGGGTTCAAACGCAAATAGTGGATATTCGTGATCTTTGATAATCCTGCATGGAGATATCGAACTCAATGATTTGACTGCATCTTCTAATATAGATGGTTCAACTGACCCGATCGCCTTGAGATATATGTATTTTTTTGCCATTGTATAATTATAATGATTTTTTAAACAATGTCAATTTTTTAAACATTATGCTTAGTAAATTCTGACTATTTCCTGCATCCTTATCTTGACAGCACCCATCTGCTGCACTATAATTGCTCATGAAAAGGGTCAAATCAGTAGGTCTTGATGCTACTGCAATGAATGCGCTTTTTGATGGGTTGCTTAAAAACATGAATGGCGGTGTTTTTGTGATCGATCGGAATAAGAAAATCCAGTTTTTTTCAAAGGCGGCAGAATGGATCACCGGCTACTCGCGTGAGGAGGCTCTTGGCAAAGCTTGCTATAAAATATTTAGGGCTGAGGCATGCAATGATTCTTGTCCATTTGACAAAGTCGTTAAGAAGGGCGTTCCCATTAAGAGGATGAGTACGGGTATTTTGGGCAAATATGGGAGCCAAATATCGATCTCGCGAACAGCTTTTCGCCTTGAGGAATCCGATGGAACTACTATAGGCATGGCGGTTGTCTTTCGTGACACTACGGAAGTACAGAATTTAAGACAACAGTTGCTGCAGTCTGAGAAAATGGCCGTTATGGGACAATTAGCCGCAGGCGTGGCTCATGAAATTAACAATCCTATTAATGGCATAATTACCTATATTCAATTATTGCTAAAAAAGCTTGATAAAAATGACGTTGATCCTGTGGTATGGAAGAAGAAATTAAATCTTGTAGAAAGAGAGACAAAGAGAATTGGGCAATTAGTAAAAAATCTTCTTAATTTCTCTCGGAAGACAGAACCCGAATTCAGTGCTGTATCGCTTATACAGCTGATTGACGCAACTTTGCCACTTTTGAATGAGCAGTTGCTGTTAAAAAATATCAAACTAACAAAGGACTGTAAAGGAGATATGCCTGATCTCCTTGGTGATTTCAATCAGCTTCAGCAAGTAATACTGAATATTGTCATGAATGCTGTACAGGCCGTGGATAAAGAGGGTGAGATAAAAATAGCATGCCGTGCTGAGGGTACGAGTTTTGTCTATTTTGAAGTATCAGATAATGGTGTCGGTATACCAAAAGAAGATTTGGATAAACTCTTTGATCCTTTTTTCACTACAAAAACTGGTAAACAGACCGGTGTTGGACTTGGGCTTTCTATAGCCGACAAGATTGTAAAGGCACACCATGGTCGTATTAGAATACAGAGTGAAGTAAATAAAGGCACTACTGTATCGGTTCGTTTGCCAACATTGTGATTTGATACTTATATAGTTGCCAGTAGAGTCCACGTTTTTTGAGTAAGCCGTTATGCGAACCTTCTTCAACAACTCTACCCCTATCTAAGATATAGATGTGATCGCAGATTGAAAGAATTGAAAGTCGGTGGGAGATTATCACCATTGTTGTGGCTGTAGTTTTAGAAAGTTGGGTTACCAGTTCTTTTTCGGTTTCAGCATCAAGGTTTGATGTTGCGTCATCAAGGATCAGCATTTTGGGTTGAGCCAAGAGAGCGCGAGCAATGGCAAGCCTTTGTTTTTCACCACCTGATAATTTCAAACCACGTTCACCGATCAGTTCATTCATTCCCTCGGGTGCATTTTTTACGAAATCATCCAGCTGAGCAAATTTTATTGAATCATTAATTCTTTTGTCATTGAACGTTCTACCACAAATTACATTATTACATATGGTGTCAGAAAACAGTATCGGTTCTTGTGGAATATAGCCAAAGAGAGATCTGAGTTCTGAAAGAGGTATATCTTTAATATTGGTCTTGCCGATTTCAATACTTCCTTTCGTTGGATCAGCAATTCTCATGAGCAATTTGACAAGCGTTGTTTTTCCTGATCCCACAGTGCCGGCAAAGCCAATTTTCTTGCCAAAGGGTATTTTCACGTTAATATTCTCAAGTACCAAAGCAGAGTCTTTTGAATATTGGAAAGACACATTCTTCAAACTAATAGTGTCGTCAGAAATTCCGCCTGATGTACCTGTATCCAATACATCAGGTAGAGCGTTCTTTATTTCTTCGGTACGCTCATGCTGGACCTGCGCGCGTTTTTTTGCAACAAAGAAATTGCCGATTCTTATCATAGGATCCAGAAGCATCAAAATATAAGCATTGAAAGCGACAAACTCACCGATAGTCAAATAACCTTTAATAATAAACATCCCGCCAAAGAGTAGTATCAAAATAATGCCGATTTCTTCAATTGAGATAAATAATGTGTTTACTAACGCTTCCACTTTGATCACTTTAACAGCAGTCCCTATCCTCTTCTTTAATATATCATTGAACCGGTCGTGGGTTTTTTCTTCGATTGTATAAGATTTTATTAATCTGATACCAGAGAAGCTTGATTGGAGATGATTATTCGCCTTTGATATCATCTCTCTCCAGGCATAATAGTATTTATACATAACCGGTCCTATTTTCATCCAACCGAAAGTTGCCAGGCTCATCGGAAGCATTGAGATGAGTGTAAGCAGGGGGTTGATTTTGATGAGAAAGAATAGTGCGATTGCGATCATTACAATTCCCTGGATTGGTCTAAAAATACCAGAACAGGTAAACCAGCACAATTCGTTCAGATCATGATCGAGCCGTTGCAATATATCGCCGGCAGGATACGTGTTGGTGAACGAATGTCCTTTGCGCAGGATTTTAGAAAAGATGTTAGTTCGTTCTGTCAGAAGGAATTGTTCATTTGTACGCCCCCTACAGTATGGAAGTAAAGTGCTAAATAGAGCTCTTAGTACGCCGATTCCACCAAGAATGAACACATATGTAAGCAAATCTTCGCGTGCGAATTGGATCTTTATACCGTCGATCATGTCCTTCAATATAAAAGGAAAGATCATCATGATGACTGTTGTGAGGATGGTAAAACCAATTAGAAATATAAGCCACGGTATTCTATTTTTCCAGAAACAGATTAGTGCTCTCATATCACACCAGTTAAATATTGAAGGCGATACATTGCATAGTAATGTCCCCTGTTGAGTAATAATTCTTCGTGCTTACCTTGCTCAATCAGTTTTCCATGGTGGATTACTAAGACTCTGTCAGCAAGCCGCGTGGTTGTGAGTCGATGGGCGATGATGATTGCGGTGCGATCTTTTAGAAGCTCTTTCATCCCTTGTTGAACCAATCGCTCACTTTCCGGATCAACTGATGAGGTCGCTTCATCAAGTATTAGGATTTCTGGATCAAACACCAATGCTCTGGTATATGAAAGCAGCTGCCGTTCACCAAATGAAAGATTTATGCCCTGCTCAACAATGTTTGTGTCATAACCATTAGGCAGGTTTAGAACGCGAGTATGAATTTTTGCCCTTTTTGCTGCCTCAAAAACCACGTCTTTTGTGATGGTACCATCGAATAATCGTAAATTTTCTAAGATTGAACCTGGAAAGAGAATTACATCCTGGGGCACAAATCCGATTTTTGAACGAAGCGAATGTTTCTCTATATCAAATATGCATTTTTCATCGATGAAAATCTTGCCCTCTTGAGGAATATAGAATTTTAATAGCAAAGAGACGATTGATGTCTTGCCGCCGCCCGTTTCTCCGACAAGTGCAATACGTTCGCCTTTTTTAATCCCGAAATTAATATCCTTTAAAATCCATTTGCCGTTATCGTAATAGTGACCGATGTTTCTGAATCTGATTTCGTGATGAAAGCTTTCGATTGATTTTTTATCTTCTTCTTTTTCTTCTCGGTCAGTCGACAATACTTTGAAGACCCGTTCTGCTGATGCAAAAGATCTTTCAAGGAGATTTATCTGATCCGATAGGGCACGGAGCGGAACGAATAATTGCGTGATGTAACTTAAGAATAAATAAAGTACGCCAATTGTTATCATCCCTTTTAATGCCCACATACCACCAATGCCTAAGACAAGTAGTAGACCAATAATCTCTCCCAGTTCGACGAAGAACCAAACTCGATACCAGTAGGAGAGAGATTTCAGTTCAAAGTCATATTTTTCCTTACCCAATCTGTTGATATTCATGATGAAATCGTTTTCGCACACAAATGATTGGATAATGCTTAATCCTTTTATCGCTTCGATAATAAAACCGTTTATCTCAGAGACTTTTCTTCTCAGATTTAAATAGACCGGACGGACGCATCGTTCAAACCACCAAAAGCAAGAGAGAAAGATCGGTAGCAAAATTAGGATTAAGAGATAGAGTTTGTAATTCACTACTATCATTACTACAGACATGCCCAAAAGCAATGACATATTTCTGATCAGAACAACTCCGGTTGAAGAAAAGAGATACTTTAATGTTTCTGTATCACTCTCGACGCGTGATATCAATCTACCAACAGCATTTTTATCAAAATATGATAGGGGCAAGTCCATTAGTTGCCCGAAAATATCAGATTTCAAATCGGCGATTGCTTTTTCACCGACAGTCATAATTTCGATTTGTTGGAAATATCTGACCAGAAGAATGAAAACTTGGGTCGTCAAATAGATGAGTGCAATGATGATTACACCTTGAATACTCTTGTTCGGGATTTCGACATCGATTGCATGTTTGATCAATATTGGTCCGAGGAGGGCAAGTAATGTCGAGGAAAGCAATAAGGCAGAAGCAATGATTATTTTCTTTGTGTATTTCTTGAAATAGGGCATCAGTCTCTTAATGAGACGCCAATTTCTCTTTTTTGTTTTTTCTTCCTCTTCGGGAAGGAACTCATCTTCGTAAAACCAATGCATGAACAGTATTATCCTTATAAATTGTTCTTCGTCAACTTCCAGACCAAATATTACCAGAAATGTTCATCTGCTCTATCCTTATGTGCCCAACCAATTCGTTCATCAACTTGACGGACCAGGGAAAAGCATGTTGGCCGAAAATGTCTTAGCCAGAAGGCGCTGGCCAAGATGTTTTCTCCCTCAAAATCAACCGCACATTTCTCATAACCCTGTGCCTGAGCCCAGTCCAAAGCGCATTTCAACAACGCTGCTCCGAATCCTTTGCCACGCAAGTGCTCTTTTGTGTATGCACCTTGTATCCAGACAGTTTTTTCATCAGTAATCACATAATCCTCATTGAGCGAGCCAATTTCCATATACGCAACAGCCTCTTTCTTGTACAAACCTAACCACAATGCGTTTGCAGGATTTGATAACCATTTTTCATTATATTTCTTACTACTTTTCTCAACCAATGGCATGAAGATAGGGGGTCCAGCCATGTATCGTCTGAACTCCTGGCTTAATAGTAAAATTATTTCCAGATCATCAAGACTAGCTCGTCGAACCTCAATATCCGCAAGGGGACTTTGTAGATCACTAAAATCACGTATACTGTCAATCACTGCCATACCAAAGCCAAACCAGAATAGCGTATCGAGCATTTCCTTGTCATTAGCTAGAACACTGATTAGATGAGTGAAGCAACCATTGGCAGTCCAGTTAGAAGAGAGATGTGCGTACATGTATTGAAGAATCATTCTTCGTTTCTTGCCGGTCACAGCATGTGCCCAAAAAGGAACGAACGTACTCCGTCTTCCTCTCCAGGCGGGAAGCAATTGTCCAATTAAGTAACCAGAAAGATTTCCATTCTTCAGCGCAACAACACCAGGTGCTTTTTGAATCAACTTACCAAGCAAAGGCAGGACAGTATTATGGTTTTCGTATCTTGGAGGCAAAATAGGCATGCGTCCCCGCTCTGTTCTGTAATTGTCCGCAAAAAGCCTGGCGGCATCTTCTAGATGCTCTTTCTTCATCGATTTTAATTCATAATGATTCATTTTTTTCTCTCCTTGTCTATCCCGTTAGAGCACACTGCAGAGCTCTGAGAACGATATTTTCTGTTACCCATCAGATTTGTTCTAACGGGATTAATAAAAAGGCCGCGAGAGAAGATCGTGCCCGCGGCTCTATATAATAAAAACAGCCGCCATGCAGGCGGCCGCAATTTGCTCAAAGATGAATGTTCAATAGCTAGTCCGCCTGAGGCATGACCGTACAAAAACTTCTCGCCCAAAGACTTTCATGGATCATACCTCCTTTCAAGGCGGATTAACAAATGTGCCTTTGACTGCACACATTATAATGATGATTGGCTGATTGTCAAGGGGTAAAATGGAGATTTTGACTTAGGACTTCTGCAGTAGAAAAACCAAATATCTTGCTGTTTTTTCAAAAATACTGCTATTGAGGTGCTCATACAGATAATTCTGCAAGGAAAAAAGTCGCTTGATATCTTTTGCAAAAATCAATTCAATTATTTTTGCCCTTGCAGGACTTGATTTCTTAAAATAGACATCTATTATTTCTCCAATAGGTGCCAGATATTTCTTATACATTTCTTCTCCAAAAACCAAGGTCGGTAGAACATTTTTTGTAATATCCCTTCTCTGGATAATGTTGAAACCATATTTCTCTGCACAGTTTACCCATTCTGATTCAATATGTGTTTCACCAAATTCTTTGCTCTGTTTTTTCCTAAAGATATTAGCGACCAGTAGATATCCATTTCTTACCAATAGATCCTTTGATTTTTTTAATCCAACATCCATATCGAAATAATGTGATGATTCACTCATTAAAATACAGTCAAATTTCTTGTCTGTTTTTAGATTTTCAAATTTAGTTAGCTCAAGACTTATATTGTCATTGTTCATGCTTTTTAGTATTTCATATTGATATTTGTCTGGTGTGACACCGGTGACGCTGTATCCTTTCTTTTCTAGGACCATCGCGTTGTCACCGACACCACAGCCTACGTCCAAGATATTCTTCGTGCCACGTGGGATAAAGTCAAGTAGATGTTTGGTATATCTTGCCTGTGCTTTTCTTAAGTTGTTAATATCTATTTTATCAGATGGTCGCCAATAACCATAGTGCAGGGAATTCAGTTTTAGGATTTTGTGACAAAATATAAGTTCTAATTCGAAATAATTAATTGAAGTCAGTTTATGTTTCATGAAAACTTAGACAGATCCTTTCCGTTCTTTGCATAAATAGCATGCTATTCTACTCTTATTTTCCTCAAAGTCAAGCAAAAGTTGCACCGCAACTGTTGCATCAATACAACAAGAGTTTTATTTGTATTCATAGACTACTATACATTAAAAGAGATCGATATGAAACATAGAAACAAAGTGGCTGAGAGCGTTTTCTACGTGAAATATACATCCATTTTTTTGACGTTATGACATTATTGGACAGGCTACGCAATTTTTAACATGGTCCTGTCAATTGTGGGAGAGATCATTCAGTTGAGTGAATGATGCGTGAATATTTTTTTGAGTGTTTTGATAATACCTGCCGTCGAGAAGATGTTTTTGTCCAAAACATCCTTCTTATATGTGCTTCACTATTGAGGTATCAGGAGGCAGTATTTAGTCTCTTTTGCGCTCCCACGTTACTCGGAATTCCTTTGTTGTCATATCGACAAGGGTATTGATCAGTTTACCATAAGCTTCCTCAGGATCTTTGGCGTCAAAGGCGAAAGTCCTACCACCAAAAAGGCTTACATGACCGACGTTTTCTGTAGCACTGGCAATATTATTCCAGATTGATGCGCCATTCCCGGTTTCGATCATCTCCACGCTGAGCGTGGCATCCACCTCAGCCTTGAAACTTACATAACCGCCTCCTGGTTTTATGGTAACATCCGGCCTGACATCAGAGACGACGAGTTTGCCGGTAAGGATAGTGCTGACCTTATGTCTCTCACCCAGTGCCATGAATGCAGCTTGGGTTAGCCAGTTCTCATCAACTGATTTAAGAAGATCAGCTTCACTTCCTAAATGGACGATCCGGATCATGCCCTGATCCATTCGCATCGCTTCGGTAAATTTCTTTGTCGCATAAGGTCCGAGTTCGCCTTCACTTGTAGACTTAAACTCAATAACACCGATGACTTCGTATTGTTTAAGGTCAATCCTCGGCGGTACCATCACCTTTTTACCACAGCTCAAGACTACAGCCATAATTAATATGGCGATACCTAGAATCAATGTTCGCTTCATATGATAGCTCCTTTCAAATAGATTGGCTTTCATTAAATACACGATAGTATATAGCAAAAACATACAAAGTCAAGCCGTAGATCGAGATTGTCGGGAAATTGTGATTGACAAAACATATTTAGTCCATTATCATATTTCGTGGTGGAATTTAAGTTATGGGAGATTTGCAGACAGTAGTTTTGAATATGGAGAAATTGTGGATCATCGTGCGATAAACAATACAAGATTTATGAATATCATGGTGATTAATATATGAAGAAAACGGTACTGGCACCGATTATACTTATGGGTTTGTTTCTGATAATTTTTATAATTGGCGGCATGCCGTTTTTTCATAGCTTTGTGAAAGGAAAACTTGAAGGTGTAATCGAAGACGAGATCAACGTTCTTGCGCACATTGGGTCAATCAGAGGGAATATATTCTATTCCGTAGAATTGGTCGATGTTAATATTGATAGTACAGTGACACTTGAGAGACTAAAAATTTCCTATAATATTCTGAAACTACTATTCAAAGAAATAGATATAAACACTCTGTTGATCGATGGACTCAAGGTTAATGTGAGACAGATGCAGACACTTATCCATAGCATAGAAAAACAAGAAGCCAAACCAGAAAGGGAAAAGGCTACTCCGTTTAAAATCCGTATCAGGCAACTATCCGTAATGAATAGTGGTATTTTTGATTTTCTAGATAGTCGAGATATTAATGCAATGTTTGATATTAAAGGTGAGTTGTTAGCGAGCACATTGGTTATCGACACGCTCACAGTCAGAATAGATGAATCATACGTTTTCGTGCGAGGAGAGGTTCCGTTGGGTGAGGACGGAGAATTGGACCTCTATTATAATATGCGTATAATGCTCGAAGAATTACCTGTTGATGATCTACAGGGTGCTGTTGTAGGTCATGGTAATCTAAGGGGAAAAACATCTTCGCCACGGATTGAAAATTATTCAAACATTGACATCATATATCGAGAAAATAAGATAGGCGGAATAGTTGAATTGCAGTGGCAAACGCCGATGCTTGATAGCATTAGGCTGAATGCAAAAATTGATGCCATGATGCCTTCTATTCAAGACGATACTAATCATAAAGATAGATGGAAGGCAGTTCTTAATATAAGAGAGCAAGACCTGTTATTCAATGTTAATTCGTCGTACGGAAACATCGAATTGACCGGTTCTTTGTCAGGGCATATGGAAAATCCTGATTTAAATACGACAATCACAGGAAAAATCAGATACATGGATTTTCGCCCTCAGATGAAAGGTAAGATAATATACGAAAATTCTCAACTTGTTCTCAAGGATTTCAGCATCAGCAGTCCTGATTTACTGATGCAATGTGATGCATCACTGTCTGTAGTGCAACCTCAGGATATAAGTGGGAGTTTTCTAATACGCTGTGATGATTTAGAACTTATTAATAATCTCGTCAAAACTCCACAACCAATCGATGGTAAGCTAACCATTGGAGCAGAAGTTAAAGGTACAGTGTCAAGACCTGTTATCACAAGCAAGGCAAAAATAGAAAATGCGCATGTGTACACAGAAACGATTACTGATGCTGAGTTTAGTGTTGTATTTAAAGATTCTATTATTTATCTTGAACCCAGTGTAGTTAGTAGCTCCCGCGGTACGATTAATCTCACTGGCCAATATGGACTTGCTGACAGCCTTTTTTCTGTACATATCTTTACTGATGATCTTGTGATAATATCTCCTGAAATTTTTAACGGAGATACATTCTGCATTGACGGTCATATTGGATTCGATATAAATTTTTCAGGCAGCATTCTAAATCCGTCTGGTAAAGGTGCTGTGTTGTTTAAGAATTTTGTCTTTGATACTGTGGTATTTGATGACTACTCTCTTGAATATGTATTCAAAGATAGCATTGTTAATGCCAATTTTTCTAATGATAGCAGGACTTTCGATCTTGCCGTTGAAGCCGGACTTTACACACCATTCATTTTTAGAACGGAACTTACTTTGCATCACTTTGATCTCAAGAGATATATCCCCGTTGATGAGGGTCATATAACTGCGAGAATGTCTGCATATGGTTACGCCGAAATGCTTGAGAGCATTAATGGTGATTTACGAATTGATACCATTTATTTATCAATGCAGCAAAGTAACATACAAAATGAAGATGTTGTAAGAATTAGTGTTGATCAGGGTTTTGTAAATATTGTCTCGTGCGTATTTATGATTCATGACCAAAGGTTAGTGTTGCAAGGTAAATTACCAATAGAACCGGAAAACAACCAGGTGGATCTCTCCTTAAGAATACCGAAAGCTGATATATCCCATCTGGTCATGGCACTGCCAGATGCTCCTCAAATCAATGGTTTTCTTTTTGCAGATGTGGATCTCAAAGGTTCCTTTAAGAAACCGCAAATAAATGGTCAGTTGATTTTAGAAAATATAGGGTACTCGATGCCCGACATCAAACTGGATTCAGTTTATAGTATCATACAATTTCAGAACAGTCACATTTCAATCGAACATTTCAAGGGTAGAGTGAATCAAGGATCTTTCAACATAGGTGGTTTTGCCGATGTATCTGGGGGCAAAATTAGTTCCTTGAACCTTGATGTTGCGTGCGAAAATATCCATATAAAACATAAAGACTTTGGTTCGGCAGTTCTAAGTAGTGCGATCCATACTGCTGCGCAAAGAGATTCCTTCAAGATTAATGGAGAAGTCGTAATTAATAAAGCAGTTTATGATATCCCTTTTGATCTGGAAATGATTTTAAAAATGTTGACTCAGGTGAATCGAGAACCGCCTGAGCAGAGCGAGATTGTAAAAAGAATCTATTGCGACATAGGTATTACTTCACCTCGTGGCGTAAAAGTTATAAATAATGTTGCTGATGTAAATATTGATCTGGATTTACAGATTAAAGGATATCTTTCAAAAATCAATGTTTATGGTACGGCTACGACCTCAGAAAAGGGAACCATAAAGTATCTTGGGAAGCAGTTTGAAATAATACATGCAGTTATTCAGTTTGATGACCCGTACAAGATAAATCCCATATTGGACATTGAAGCATCCAGTATTGTCTCCACTGCTGATGGTGACTATGAGATATTCATGTATGTACAGGGTCCGGTAGATAGATGGCGTCTCGAGCTGACATCAAACCCACCGATACCTGAACAAGATATAATAAGCCTGCTGGTACTTGGCAGGAGAAGGCCGGTTTCAGGAGTTATGATTCAAGTCAAAGATCTTGGTTTGGATGGTGCTGCAAGAGACTATGCAGAGGGGTTAGTGAGGGGTACGATTGAGAGAACCGCTGAGCAGACACTTGGATTAGAGAAATTCACTATTACCGGCGATCTGCTTGATTCAAAAAGTCTTGATATTAATATTGAAAAAAGAGTCGCCAAGAAATTGACTTTGATTTATGGCTCAGGCATAGAATCTTGGGAACTACGCAGGGTTGGGATCAACTATGACGTAACAGATAATATATCGATCTTCACTCTCCACGATCAAGAAAATATGAATTCAAGCATGGATTTAGATTTTCATTTCAATATAAAATGATTGTTATAATTATAATGCTACTCAATGCTGTTCAATTCAAAGTTGGAAACATAAATATCTATGGGAATCAATATTTTAAAGAATCTGCGATCAGGAGAATGATGCTGACTAAAACGGCGGGGCTTTTTAATAGAGGAGAGTTTATACAAGAGATATTCGATGGCGATATAATAGCTATAGAAGATCACTATAACTATAACGGTTTTCTTGAGGCAAAGATTGCGCATGACCTGACTTTTGACAGCACGCAAAAAAAGGTGAATATAGAAATCAATGTAGCAGAAGGGAAACAGACATTAGTTGAGAATATTATTTTTGCAGGGAATACTTTATTTACTGAAGATTTTTTGAGACAGAAAATGTCTATGATTCCAGGTGAGCCTTTTGACAGTAGAAAAATTGATATTGATAACTACGTAATTACCTCTTTATATGATGATATCGGATATTCAGAGGCACAGATAAAATCAGATTATACTATCGCTGGCAATGGAGCAGATGTTACTCATAATATCATTGAGAGTACTAAGCAGTTTATTGGCGGAATAGAATTCGAGGGATTAAAGAACACGCAAGAAGATGTTTTAAGAAGAGAAATCACTCTCAAACTTGGTGATCCATTTCGTTACGCAAATATCTTGAAAAGCCAGCGTAATTTATATACCTTGGGAATATTTCGGTCAATAAGAGTTCAAACTAAAAAATCGGATAGGCAAAATGCAAAAATTATACAGTTTATTCTAACTGAAAAAGCACCTATGGTTATAAATTTTCGCGTCGGGTATGGTACTCAAGACTATTTACGACTTGGTGCTGGATTTACTCACATTAATATGTTCGGTCGCGCATGGCGCGGTCAAGTTGAAAGCAAGGTTAGTTTAGCTGAATACAGGATGAGTACGAGTGTTACTTTTCCACGACTCTTGATGATACCAGCAAAATATAGCATTGGAGTTTTTTATCAGTTCAAAAGAGCAATTCATTTTGAGACACGTTCTATTGGTGGCTACAATGAAATTCACTTTGATGTTGCAGGCGGCAAGCTTTCAACAAAATATGATATTGAAAATATTCGAACATACTTCGCTATTTCCTCTACCGCGGAAGATGATTGGTTGCACAGATTGATATTGAATTGGTCAAGAGATAATAGAGATGATTTTCTTTTTCCGGAGCGAGGTAGTTACTTGAACATTAACTTGGAGACAAGCGGTATAATACTACCATCAGACGTCGATTATATTCGTCCCACTATTGAATATCGCATTTTTGTTCCTCTTTCCATATTAGTCGGTGCGTCTTCACTAAAGCTGGGTCTTGTACAAGAGGTAGCGCCCTCCACCGATGTACCTGTTCATAAAAGATACTATTGTGGCGGTGCAACTTCTGTAAGGGGATATGAGGAGTGGGGGATTGGACCAAGGGACAATAATGGTGATCCTCTGGGTGGCAGAGTATTGTTTGAGTGGTCTGGTGAGGTTCGTTTTCCCATCTATAAGATCTTTGGTGGTGCATTTTTCATTGATGCAGGTAATGTATGGCGGGAATATAGAGATATCAATGGAACATTAAGGTGGGGTATTGGTTGTGGATTGCGTGTAAAAACTCCTTTAGGTAGTATTAGACTCGATTATGGCTTGAAAGTTGATCGACAACCTGAAGAATCTCAAGGTGCGCTACATTTTGCAATAGGAGAGGCATTTTAATTTTTCGCTAATGTTGATTGATTTAAGTGAAATAATAAGAATGAATGTGATAGTAAGATCTATACTTACATCAAAATTTAATGAAAAACTGATAATAAAACCCCGTTTTTGTTATTAAAAGAGCGGGATACTGATTTTTATAATTAAAGCAGGTTTTAGTAAACTTACGAAGAAAAAGCTTATCATCTTACCAATGATGCTTTTACTCTACGGTCGCAAATAGAATATTTGAGAACGAATCATCAAGATGAAATGCGCTGGATCATTGCCAGCGTTACCCCAGATGGTTCATTGAAAAGACAGATCTTTGTCCCCCGGGCTATTTCAAATGGCGGTATGACAATAAAACCACCAAGTTCTTCGATCTTTTTCGCTTTTGCATCTATGTCGTCAACCTTGAAATAGACAGTAAGAAATGGTAATTTTGCTTTCTTTAATGTAAAGACACCTCCGCCTGCGAATTCTTTGCGCGAATCACCTGCAGGAACTTCGTAGATTCCCGATTTCTTGTCGAATTCAACGTGTAGGTCAAAAATTTTTTCCAGAAAATCGATTGTTTCTTCTGCATCATGAGATGCAATTTCCCAATAAACAACTGGATTTTTTTGCATGTTTATGCCTTATCTTTTTTTCTTATATCTTCTAACATTGCCTTGGCCTGTTTACTGTGTTCACCTATTATCGTCCAGAGCTTGTTCAGTTTGTCGCAGATATACTCCTCACAATAAGCACAATTTTTTACCTTTTTCTGCTGTCCGCATTGTCTTACTTTACAGTCCGCACAGAACGCCATAAGGTCTTCATCGGTTGCCAAACAGCCATAGCAATTAACATCTTCTGGTTTCAACGGATACTTATCAGACGACCACTGTGCAGCAACTTCCTTTCTTTTAATCTCATCGTTGTTCTGAGTCGCCAGATATGCTGGGCACTCAGTGCAAATGATTCCACAAAAGGCTATCATTTTTTCCATAATGTTACTCTCCTTTCTTTGATGACTACCGTTATACAATCCTTCTTCATTTTTTTTCAAGATTATTTTCTTTTGATGAATGATTCATTAGATTATTCTTTTTTTGTGTTAAGCTAATAATTGCTGGAATGAAAAGAACCGTGGTGACAAAGCAGGCTGCCACACCCACGGCAAGTAGGGTTCCAAGGCTTTGATACGCAGGATATTCGCCAAATGATAGTGTACCAAAACCTGCCATCGTGGTAAGTGATGTGAGTAGGATCGCTTTTCCTGTGCTGCGCAGCACAAGAGGTGTTTTATTGAATCCTTCGTATCTATATCGGTGGAGAATATGAACACCATCATCAATACCGATACCTACGATCATGGGGATGCCCATCACATTGATAAAGTCGAGGAGCATGCCAAACGATTTCATGATTCCCATCATCAGAATACCTCCAGTGATCAAAGGGATCATAGCAAGGAACGCCAATTTCAGACTACGGAAATCGATCCACAAAAGGAAAGCAACGATGCAGAGCGTGAGTATCGTTGCCCATAATCCATCTTTACCGATTAGGCTTATAAGGTGCATGAACATTGGCGGTGTGCCGGTGGCTCTGGGGCTAACAAGTTCGAGCTGCTTGGTGAAACGGGTGAGGATTTGCCAATCCCATATTTGCTGACGGGCATAGATCGTGACCAGAAAGTTGTCCCGGTCTTCATTCACATAGCGTTCGCGTATGTGATCGGGCAGCATTTCCAGTGTGATGAACTCTGGGTTTGCCATTTTATACACTCTATTATGAAGATTAGGAAAATAGTATTTTTGGAATGTGTTGAGTTGGCGCAGTGCGATCTGGGGATTCTTTTCTATCAGTTCAGCAACCTGGAGAATATAACTTTCTGAATTTTCCTTTTCTGGGTCACCGATAAGTTGTTTGCATTTATCATCGATTTTGTCCTGCCCGCCAATAAAGGCGAGTTGTGCAAGTTCGTACATGTTCAGATCAAGGCGCTTAAGCTGCTCGACGAGCCGGTCAAGGTCCTTGTATGTCATTGGCTGTTGTGTTTGGTAACGGACAAGCGATTTTCGTATACTTTTCACATATGGTTGCCGTGCTCTTTGAACAGATTCAGGAGGACAGACATCACCAATGCCTTCGACCATGCTCAGTGCGGGCATGGATTTGGCTTTCTGTTCAAGTTCCCATGATTCTTCTATTGATGATCCGGTGATCATGGCAAAATCCGGACTTATATCAAAGGCTGCGATTATCGTATCCTGCAAATGCACAGTCTCGATATCAGGTTCGATTTCGAGCATATTGTAATTGAACTTAAGCTTCATTGCTTGATACAGGCAGAATGCAGTAATCACCACCGCGATGATAAGGTAAATCAGCGGACGGTTCATAATACTCTGACCGATCTTACCAAGGATTTTAAACTCCAGTATTTTGGGTTTTACAGGCTGTTTTTTAATCCTCGAGAGTACACGCTCACGCACAATAAGGACCGCAGGTAATCCTGCTAATGATGTAATCATTGCACTAAGGATGCCGATGCCTAGGACAATGCCCATCTCTTTGATGCCACGGGTTGAGGAGATTGCGAGCGCGAAAAATGCCGCCGCAGTGGTCAATGCTCCGGTCACGATACCGGAACCGGACCGTGCAAATGTTTCTTCCATGGCTATTACCCGGTCAGGATCAATATTGCGCCGTTCATTATAGACCGAAATGAGATGAATCGAATAATCGATGCCCAATCCAATAAGAATGACTGCAAACACTGAAGTCATCATATTAAGACGCCCGATCGTGATGCCTACGATACCGAGGGTTATGATTATCGCTATCACCAGGTTAAGTCCGGCAAGGATCGGCGCGCTCCACATGCGGAAACCGATAATGAACAAAGCGATCACCAGGAGGAGAGCGAGAACCGAGCTTATGACCATGGTTTTTTCCATATATTCCATTTCCATTTTCTGGAGTGGGATGACACCGGTAAGGCCGATGCGGACATTGGGATACTCTTTTTTTACCTCGTCGAGTATTTGTTCTATTGCAATTGTTGACGCAACATCTTTATCTATCTCAATCGACGAAAAGGTCGGTTTGCATGAGAGTAGTAAGGTCTTTTTATCGTAGGAGATAAAATATGGGTCACCGTACAGGAATTGCTCGACTGCAGCATCGACAAGTGCTTGATTTGCCTGCTGTGGTTCAGTAATGAACTTATCCATGGTCTGGAGCCAGGATAAGAATCCGTCGATTGAACGCGCAGCTTCATCCTCTTTAGTTTTTGTGCTCAGTGCATTTTCGTTGCCGACATACTCTTTTTCAAAATTATCATTGATGTTGTCAAAGAACGGTACTAGGTTGAGATTGCCAAACATCTCCTGCATTGTTTCAAGGTCCTGAGTTTCAGCAAGCATGAATCCGTGATTGCTGAAGAATTCCTTGTCGAGTTTATAATCAACCCGTTCAACATATTCCTTTAATTTTTGGATCTCAGGTGCGATACGATCAGCAACTCTTTTGATTTCCTGTTCATCACCCTGAACAACGATAAGGATCGTTGACGCACTTTTGTATTCATTTATTATCCGTTCAAATTCCTGGGCCATAGGATCACCCTCAGGCAGCATATCTGACCAGCGCATATCCATTTGTAGATCTGAAGCGGAAATTAAGGACAGAATTACCAGCACAAATAAGCCACCGATCACCCACCAGGCATGAGTTGCTGCAAAGCGTGCCCATTTTCGTAAAATTCGTTCTTTCATATATCCTCCGATTTAAAAATATACGGTTGTGCGCGCAAAGCCGCCAGCGCCCAGCTTATTGCTGAATGTCTCGCCTTCATTACCAGTACAGAGATTGAACATGAGCGTGATATCTACGTTCTCGAACATACTGTAGTTCACCATGGGAATGATCGCAGCACTTTGATCCGATACGCTGAATAGCCCCATGCTACCGATGATTATGAAATCGGTAAGGGGATATTGGATGAGCCCATACAATTGATTCTGCGCAAGGCTTTTTGATTCACCGGTAAAATGGTGCATCCAGTCATTAAGGTCATAGTTCTGAGGATCAGTCTTGCCCAGCGAGTTATGATGGTATTCGAGCATGGTATATAACCCGCCTTCAAACGTATAATCAAAACCAGTAAGAAATTCGTAAGAATTATCATCGCTTTCCATTATGTTATAAATACCTTCTCCCCAAACGCCGAAACCCAATAATTCGCCAACAATATCACCGCCGATGATTACGCGCTCCTGGGCGGTTTGTTGAAATGTGTAGTAATCAGTTGAGCGATACTGAAACTGATATCCAATCAGCGAGATATCGAAGTGACCGAGGCCAACCTTGATACGACCGAGTTTTCCTGAATTCTTCCAACCATCGGCAATCGGGGTATAGAGTGCAGTAATACTGACACGTGGGATCGGATAGACCTCAAGTCTCAAGGCGTTGTGCCCCGGCTGTTCGTAAGTCGGGTCGAACGCGTCTTTCATATTGAAAACATCGGTCGGGTTGGAAAAGTAGCCGGTGCCGAATGATATCTGCTGCTTGCCGACCATAATTGCCACACGGTGCGTACTGAGGCGGACATAAGCATTGTCCAGATAGAACGTATCCGTAAGAGAAAACTCGTAGTATGGTTGTTGTTCTGGAGGGATAGAGGATACGATATCACCAGGTAGGAATTCAAGAAAGTTCCATGATGTTTTTCCAAAGTAATTAAGGTAAACGATATCCGCACCAAAACGTACGTTCTTGATTGCGGTGCTTGCTAAATCGAGCCTGAGCTTTCCGTAGGATGATTGATAGTATGTTGAATTAAGTGCGAGCCCAGCATACTCAGGTTCGAAATAGCCGTATAGATCTACCTGGCCATAACTTAGGTTGATAATGCCAAAGGTCAAATTACATATGATGAGTAAAAATGACGGTATTATTTTCATTGTTTCATCCCCTCTTCAGTGAACAAGTTGTCGGGCAGATCGACTTGATAATCAACTTCAATAATCTCCATATGCGTTTTTGTGTCGTCGAGTTTATTGTACATTGTGTACTGCATCGGAGTGTGGATTCCGTCAATGAGTTGGATGTCCCGCAGGATCAGCTGTTTTTCACGCATGTCAGGATCGTCTTCATGGAAATAGTCGATCACGATCGGGACAAGCGTCTCCTTATCCACCCACAGCACGAGGCGTGAATAGCCGGCGTCGCTTTCTGGTTTGCGATTAAGTTCGAGCTTATAGCAGTTATAACCTTCTTTTTTCTCGTCCTCCAGGCGCACTGATGTGTACTCTTCGATGAACGTATTAGAACCGCCCATATCCTCGTATGAGAAATCGCTGCCCTCGACCTTCTGTTTTTTCGCATGGGAAGCGAGTTTCCTGATATGGTTTCTTTTCGGAAAATACATCCAGATATCATCCCCATCATTGAGCATCAGGATTGTCTGTCCTTTCACGCGCGATGGCTCGATGTATTTCATCAGGCTTTTTTCACCGCCGTTCTTTGAGTAGGCATGATAGACGAAAGTACGCTCCTCGCCCGAGGTTGTCATGATCGTCATCTTCATCTTGCCTTCAGATTGATCAGGGTTCAAGGTTTCGGTCATGGTCTGAATGATATCTGCCGCAGTCATTTCTGTTTGAGCAAACAGCGTAGTAGCATAAAGAAAAACTGTTATTCCGATAACATAAAAATTGCATATCGAATGGCTAAACATAATTCCTCCTTTTAGTCAATAAATTTCATATCATTCTTTTGTAGCTTTGTCAGCATTACTGTTTTTCTGTATTGCATTGAGGAAGTGTTCGACGATTCGGTCAAAGTCTCGGCCATCATATATTTTGATCGAACCCTTGGGCGCGCCAAGGATGCGTTCGATCATGTCCTGATACATTTCCATACTTCTCTTCATGTGGGCAGACATTGTCTTGGCGTCGATTTTTTCATTAAGGAGTGTGTTGCAGATCGTTTCATTGATGCTTCTGCCTAAATTGATCATAACTTCTCCCATATATTCAGGATATGAGGTGTTGAAAACACCCTCTTTTATACCCTGGTTGACGATCTTGGCAATGGTCGGCGAATTCTTCTGTATGGATTTTTGAAACATCCTATCTCTTATGATCTGATTTTCGTCACGGTAGAGCGTTTTAACGATAACAACAAAGGCATCCAGATTTTCTATTTTATATGCGGCGCCGAGCTGGAACACATTGTTGATCTTTTCAACCGCGCTTTTCTTTGCCGTAACCAGGGGCTTAAAGAGTTGGGACATGTCGGTCATGATGTGGTCAACCAGAGCATCAAGCAGTTCATCTTTGGATTTAAAATAGTGATAAAATGTTCCTTTGGCAATAGCCAGTTTATCGATTATATCCTGGATTGTCGTCGCCTCATATCCCTTTTGGAAAAAGAAGATACGCGCAGTTTCAAGTATCTCGTTTTCTCTTATATGATGTTCTTTGATCTCTCGGGTCATTATTTATCCTCCTTTAGACCGACGGTCGGTCATAAGTAGGCCTAATAAATAGACCGACGGTCGGTCTATCATATAATAATGATCTTTTTCGATTTGTCAAGGGATGAAATAGACGCATTGCATAATTACCTCGATATTTCGAACCTTAAAAATATAGCAGATATTTTGCTTTAATGGCACCGATCGAATACTGCGGCTGCATGAGGCCTTGGTCATCTTGTGCTCGGTAATCATTCAGTGCAATAATAAAAATCCACGATTTAGGACGGAAGTTCCATGAAAAGAGCAGGCCGGGGCGCATTGAGTATAATTCGGTTTCATCAATTGAGAATCTGGTGTTTGTGCTGAGAGAATACGCAAACCTATTCCAAAAAAGGTGGTTATTAAATGTGTTTTGCATAAAAGGTAATTCATATATGCTCCTTGCTATTCAGTTACAAACATTTTTTTGATTTGAGAGTATCTTCTCATAAATTTTCTCAGGCATCATCGTACCTTTATTATTTTTTGCAATGCGACACTGTTTATTGTTATAAAATAGACGCCCGGCGCAGGATTCATTTGTTGGATTTCCTGACCGGCTATGTTGTAGACTTTACACGCGCTGCCCGCAGGCAGGGGGAGCGGTCCAGAAATAACCGTTGCACAACATGGTGGATGGCCAATGTCCCTTCCGGTTTTCACCTTGATACGCATATCCGGTAATGTTTTGATCACGTACACATCCGCGTTGCCAGCGCCTGAAGACCTCGTATGACCTACAATCGCATAACTGCCATCATTGTCAATACAAAAACCAAGGCTTGCATCGCGCGCTGATCCACCATAAGTTTGTGTCCAAGCAGTATCACCCAATTCATCAGTACGCATGAGCCAGACATCAACCTGACCAGCTCCGAATGATGTTTCTCCAGCAATAATGAATCCACAATCCGGAGTCTCATAGACTTCAAAGCCGAAATCTTCACCCGTGCCTCCATACATGCGGGTCCAAACAGAGTCTCCGAATGCATTGGTTTTAATAAGCCAGAGATCACCAGCCGTCCATGGCGGTATCCCATTAATATAGCCGGTGATGATATAACCGCTATCAGACGTCGTGTTGACACCATAACCAATATCCTCGAGTGATCCTCCATACGTCTTGGTCCAGATCGTATCACCAGAGGTATTTACTTTGAGGAGCCAGACATCCTTTCCTCCCGCACTCTGATAGCTGTTAACGCCGGATATGATGTAATTGCCATCCAAAGTATGGCGTAGTGATATGCCATAATCTTCTCCGGAACCGCCATAGGTTTTTGACCAGACCGTGTCACCACTCTCGTCCATTTTTAGCAGCCATAGATCACCTTTTGTCCATGCTGCAGGACCATTTCGGTAGCCAACTGCCAGGTAGCCTGTATCATTGGCTATGCAAAGAGCATAGGCACAGTCTTGAAGAACACCTCCATAGGTTCTCGTCCAGATCGTATCCCCAAACTGATTCAATTTTAGGAAGTACATATCTTTTCCTCCGGCACCAAAAGATTCGGTATATCCCGCAACAAGAAAACAAGTATCAGGGGTGGTCAGTACATAGTGTGCCCCATCCCATGATGTCCCGCCGTAGGCACGTGTCCAGACGGTATCACCCGCGTTGTTGATTCTCACCACATAGGCACTTTGCGGTCCACTGCCCAGAGATGATGTGTAGCCAGCAACTAGATAACCGCCTGCCAGACAGGCGCAAATCGAATATCCTATGTCGTTATTACTACCACCGTAGGTTCGAATCCAGGCGGTATCTGGCGGTATTGCCTGCACGACGAGTGGTGTGAGGATGGCTAGTATCAGATAATTGTGTCTTCGTACAGATTTCATTGTTCCTCCTACTAAAAGAAAAGCAAATATTTCGCCTTAATGGCACCGATCGAATACTGCGGCTGCATGAGGCCTTGGTCATCTTGTGCTCGGTAATCATTCAGTGCAATATAGATCCACGATTTAGGACGGAAGTTCCATGAAAAGAGCAGGCCGGGGCGCATTGAGTATAATTCTGTTTCTCCGAAATCAGTATCGGGTGTGACCATAACGAATTCATTGAAAATCGTGAGACTGATATCCGCAGTGAATCGGAAAAAGAAATTTGGACTAATACGTGGAACCATTTGTATAATTGTGTTCGTGGTATCCCATTCTATCCAGTGATTTATGTTTATGCCGGTACTCCACCATGGAAGTATGGAGTAACTCAATACGAACCAGTTCGAACCCTGATATGCCAAAAATCCCCGCGCGTAGTTATACGTATACCCGTACCAGCACCCACAATTAAAATGCTGGCTGAATAGAGGACCCCATGTGTTTAGATTAAATGAACGGTATGTATAATTCGTATCAGCCTCATGTCGCTTTCCATAACTTACTCCGAGGTAGTTACCCCAGCGGTTCCTGTATTCAGGGATTATTTCGATCACACCTTCATATGAGTAACTAGTCTCTCCTGGTTCCTTGGTTAAACCCCCGCCAATATTCGCGCTGAATTGACGAAGGAATCCTTGAGTGATTGATAAGACAGGGCCAGTGAACAAGCAGTAGCGTTCGATTCCTATCCACGGTACGAAGCCGATGTTACTTACATCAAACGAATCCTGGACTACTCCTGCAGAGCCAAAAACCCGAAATTTATTTGCCAGGATGTGGAATCCTGAGGTAAATGCAAAACCGCGTTTTTCATTCTTTTCGCTCATGGCTCCTTGGATGATAAGTTGGTTCGCGGCTTTGCGGTACACTCCATCGATACCGAGTGCATAATTGTAATTATCTGTATCAACCATCGTCCCACTGAGCAGAAATCCGATATTGGAACTGCCTAGGATATTCCGTTTCACTCGGAATACTCCAAAGCCCCTTTTTGGTTCAATGATCGAGTCGTATTCTTCATGCTGACTTGTATACGCACCCAGCAGACCCATGTTCCAATCATGGGATGTGTGGGTGACTTTTATTCCGCCAATTATTGGAATCGCCTCTCCATTCAGTGATTTTCCGATCCTACGGGAATAGAACAGCTCTAACTCCTGAAAGAATCCCCAGTCGCCGAAGTCTGACATGTGAAAGATGTCAGTACCTTCAATGAAGAATGGTCTGCGTTCGTTCAGATACGTCGGATACCTGCTTAGGTTCAGTGTGAACGGATCAGATTCGATTTGTGCAAAATCTGGATACACTGTACCATTAATCGTGGTCTGGGGCGTAACATCCCATTTTAGATTCAAGGATACACTGGGTTTTATGTCGACACTATCTGTATTCTCATACCAGTTTCGATCGACTCGCAAATACGTTTCCGGATAGAGCTCAAAATAATATCCTGAAGATTGTGGATTAATACCTTTCAGTGTTCCCCACTTGGAGACAAGCTCGCCCTCTGCATGAGTAACTCCTGTCCAGAAATCGGTTTCTCGCGTTTCGGCTGTATAACGCATAAATTGGACACCCCATTCGTCCGAACCTTTTTTGTAGCGAATTGACTTGAAAGGAATTTTGATTTCAACTTCAAGTCGGTTATCATAGACACGAACTGCTCGGTACCACACTCCTTCCCATGAATCGTCCCAGCTTCTTCCATCATCGAGCACCCAGCCATCCCAGAATATGTTACTCGCGTAGACTAGGAAATAGTAACCTGTGTGCTGACTGCCGAGGGGATCAATACTGACCCGCACATTATCTTCATCTTTTGTTAAGCAAGCGATGGGTGGATGTTTATCAGCATAACAGCGAAATGCGAAGTAAATGTTATCGTTATCTTGTAATACATAAACAGAGGTTTTCTGCTTAGGCTCTGCATTCTCATATGGTTCATATTGCACGAAATTATGGGCTGAATCTGCTTGCATCCAAATATCTTCTATCACACCATCAATTTTTGGGGCTATCTCCGTGAACCTTACTTCTACAGTTTTTTCACTGTTTGATATTAACACAAATAAAAGTATTAACTGCATATATATTCTTCCTTATATGTATATGTTAGTCTAATAATTGATAATATCACTTAGTGTTCCTTATATATGTGTCGCATTCCCTTTAACATGTCGCTATTTTAAAATCAGTTGTACTGATCTCTTGCTATAGAATAGTAAATCCACAATGTTATGACTCATTATTTATTTTTCTATTCATAGATCTCTTGGTCATGCATGTAAACACCGTCCTTGGGATGGGTTCCGAGTGGTTCGTCCCAATAACAATTGTCTGGTTCAGTATGGAATGGTTCAGTTTCTGGATCGGTCTTGCGTGATTTATTATTGGCTATTATATTTTCGTCGTATGCTTCATTTTTCTCATTGCGTGGCGCTATAACAACAACGGTATCCATCAAACCGCTCCAGGCATCATCCTCGTATTCATACCGTGGTGCAGTGACCACAATTTCCCGCATCTGTCCAATATATTCACCCTGTTCCGCAGCAGTGTTACCTGCCATTTGCATCATCAAAAAGAATATAGTATTGAACGCCAACATGATTACCTCCTTCATTTTATTTCATATTTTCTTAGTTTCTTTATTTGCTGTCTCTTTACCCACTCGTGCAATTGTGTCATGTCAATTTTCCCTTTTGTCGCTTCATGGTGTAGGTGGAATATTTTTGTAAGAGCAATTATTCCCCAGGTTAGAGTGATTATTGCCATTAAGATGTACACTGCGTATTTTTGAAGATATGATGAGAGCGATTGAAACGAACTTCTGTAATTTGTGTAAGTATCGAATAGAACGTGTTCATTCTGCGGGGCATACCTTTCTCCGAATACAACAATCCCAGGCATCAAACCGATAGAATCAGCCTTTTCACTATGGTATCGTGGCGCATTGATTTCAATCTCTGGCATTTGTCCAATATCGTCATAGGAGTTACCTGCAGTCGCACTGCTCACAATGTACGCAAACAGAGATGACGCTAAAATGATGATTTGCATTTCAAGCCTCCTTATTTTTGAACTTCTTACTTATATTTGTAATACCGTAGAGATAAACCTTTGTGAGCATTTTGGCATACTTGTCAAAGAATGCATCATTGAGCTGAACTGCATGATCGTCATGTTTAAAATGCTCCTTGACATATTCTGATTTTTTTGACTCCTGCGCGATTCGATCGCAGCAGTAGCGGGCTCTAAAGAAGCCGCTGATAATTTTGTCTAGAAAATCTCTTAAAACAGACATCTGAACAGCATCCCCTGGATCAAAGCCGAGCAATCTGAACCAATTGTTCGCTGCCTCACGTCCACTCTCAAACCACTTTATTCGATAATCAATGATTTCAGGAATATCAACTGGTATCGCACCGAACGCTGCATTCGCGAGTTCAGTATTCTCTCTATAAAATGTGATGAGATTATAAATCAGCCTATATACTAGATCTTCCAGAGAACTATTCTCATCACCAACATCTCTGATAGCCTCACCGTATCTGGTGTAGCACTCACCCATTATTGCCTTCAGTACGCCAACCTTACCTTCATAGTAATAATTGACCATTGATATTTGAACATCAGCTGCCTTTGCGATTTCTCTGATTCCTACGCCTGTATAGCCTTTTTGCGCAAAGAGAGAAGTCGCGGCATCAAATATTTTTTGTTTTGCATCTATTTTTGTCGCTTGTTTCATGACAGACCTCCTGTTAAAATCGAACGATTGTTTATTTCATACGTTCGCTTAGGTCAATCGTCCGATTAATTATAATGAAAATTATGGTTTTGTCAAGGGGTTAAATTTTCCTTTATTTACAACGGTTTACTCGTATATCCTCAGGAAATCATTGCAAGACAATGATTTATAGATGCTATTTCATTAAATGCTTGATATATATATCTTCTAGAAGCGATAATCAGCAAACCATTGTAATATAAGGATAAAAATGATGGCGCGAATCTTTTTAAATTTCGAGCTTTATACGATGCTGAGTTCATGCAAATAGAAAAAGATGATAGCTTGGGACCTATTCTTTCTTTCTCTTCTTTGGGATTACTCCCCTCACGCCATCGAAATAGAATCTTGTCAGTGTTTCTGTATAACGCGCATAGAATGCGTCATCATATACCGATGCAACCTTGCCAGTCGCCTGCTCCAATGAATACCTACCTCGGAAATGCGTAAGAATAATATTGCTTAAAAAGCCGTTAAAAATACTGACTTGCACTTTGTTCTCTATATTCAGACCTATACCCGCGAAGAGTTTTCTCACAAGATTCATCTTACTTTCTTCCCATTTTTGCCTGAGCGCGATGATTTCAGGATTATCATACGGAATTGTATCAAATGCTACCAAGGCAAGTTCAGTATTGTTTCTGAAAAATTCGATGAAATTCCTGATAACTGCCCGAATGTGTTTTTCCGGCTCCTGAAGCATGTCAGCATTGGTTATTGCAGCCGTATGTTTTTCATATGCCATGTTAATTATTGTTTTAAGTATACCAGCTTTTCCTCCGTAGTAGTAATTAATCATCGCTATATTTACTTTTGCTTTTTTTGCTATTTCTCTTGTGCCAACCGCATTATAGCCCTTTTGCGCAAAGAGAGAAAGCGCGGCATCATATAGTCTTTGCCTTGCACCTTTTTCCTTTTCTGCTACCATATCCACTACTCCATAAATTGTGTTAGAGCATGTATATTAATCACTTGTTTAATTATAATGAAAATAGTGCTTTTATCAAGAGGTGAGTGTGGAAGGGGTTAGTAGATTTCTTCTAAGGCCTCTCTTGTTATCCAACCACCCATGCCACCAGGTAACTGAATCAAGGTGTAGTCGCCTCTTTCCTCTCTGATGAAGACCTCTGAACCATCATGGATCACGAGGATTTCTTTGTAATCTTCTCCAGGGCCACTTAAGGCCTTTACCTCTGGCGCTATTATGACGGCATGGTGAGAAGTGAGTTCATGAATCCAAATCTGCCAATTAACAAAGAAAATCACACAAAACAGAACGCCGATAATTGCAATATAACCGAAAAGATTCCTTCTTTTAATAACATATAATGACACAGAAATTGCATTTAGGAGGAATAGAATGGTGCAAAGAAACTGAGCTTCATATAATGATAAATAGTGAAAAATGCGTGACAGGATATTTGCTATTGGACTCTGGGCTATTTGAATTTTGTCAACGCGATAGTTGCGAGCAAACATGAGATTATGGTTTATATCAACATCTCTTGGCCTAAGGGATCGTGCCCTTCGATAATTGAGTATTGCCTTGCCGATTTTGCTTACTTTGAAATAACTGTTACCGATATTGTAAAAGAGTTGCGCATTTGTTACCTGCTTTATCGCTTCTTCATAAGCATCAATCGCATCGTAGTAGTTACCGGCTTCGTAATGGCGATTACCTTCGTTGTATAATTCGGCTGGTGTCAAGGTGAGTTGGACAGTTGCGAAGAGAGTGATAATAATATTCATCACAACTCTTTCAGAATATCTTTTGTCTTCTTATACAATTCTTTTAGTTCCTGACCTTCCATGCCTGGCGAAAAACGCACAATATCACACTGGTTGAGAAACTCCATTATTCTATCAACGATTTCTTTCTTTATTTTCTTTGCATGCAGTTCCTCAATCAATTGTCCCTTGGTGAGAGCACCAATATCGAGGTTATATTGGTCACCCACATACCCAAGAATTATCTTTGGCAACGAGGCATAAAATTCTTTTTCATTATTTTTCTTCAGATAACCTTCTGCTTCTCTTAGCCGTTTCCTTAACAGGCTGTTGGCTCTTAGTTTTCGCGCATACGCCTGGTCTGTGAGTAGGCGTGCTTGGTGTCTATTATACAAGACAGATGTAGCAATTACGATGACAGAGCCTATATAGAAAATAATTATCCACCATCCGGCAGAGATATTTTGAGATTTAAGTTGAGCAATATTTGGTTTGATATAGTGGATATCGGTTCCCAGAACTTTAATGCCGCTTGTTTGTGCTACTTCAGTTGCTGATGTTCGTGTTGCGGTAAATTTTAATTCTTTTGTTCTAATAAGATGATACTTCTTTTCCTGTGGATTAAAATATGCCATTTCAATTTGTGGTATCAGGTGTTCGCCGTCAGTCTGTGGTATGAGCGGATAATGAAATTCTTTACTGCCTTTAACTCGGTTATCAACAGTCCTAACATCATCTTTTGTTTCCGGGGCAAGGATTTTCACTCCTGGGATGGTTGGGATAGTTGGTTTTTCAATCAGTCTGATATTTCCAGTTCCACTAATCTTCACAATAAGATTTATTGGTTCTGCCGCTTCTGATGTTGTTCTGTCAACTGATGCATCGATGCTGAATGTACCTACACCACCAGTAAACTCTGCAGGTTTCCCTTCCATCGGTAATGGTTTGACGTTAATATGTAGTGGGTCAGACTCGATACGTACTCTTTTACTTCGGCCGAAAAAATCGAAGAAATCTCGAGGTGGTTGAATCAAGGACGCGTCGATTTTCATTGAACCTATAGTCTGCCGCCCGGCTGACATGGGGAATAACGCAGCCTTTTTCAGCAAACAAACGTCATATGATTTTCCTTGAATTGACTTTCTCCTAAAATCCCATGCTTTTGCATCAAAGATCGGTTCTATCCAAAACCCGCTGAAAGTAGGCATCTCGGCTACTCCGAGATTCCCTATTCTGAGTCTGTTGTAAACAGCACACTCCACTATTAGGTATTCGCCAACATAGACATCCTTACGATTCACGCTAACAACCGATTTTAGATCTTCTTTAATAGGAACACTCGGTTCTGATGGTGTCATATCTGGTGCGGAGGGCGGTTGCTGTGGGGGAGGTTTCGCTTTTCCCTCTACAACAGTGATCTCGATCGGTTGAGTTTCATACGTTGCGCCTTTAAATTCTAATTTGCAGGATCCGACAGTTAGTGAACCAATTTTCTTTGGATAGAGAGTATAGATAAATTGAATGGTTTGCTGTTGGGTGAGTTTGCCATTTATCAGTTGTATATTCGTTGACTGAGAAGAAGACGTACCACCTATATCAAAATCTGGCAGATCGGGTAATTGTGGGGATGGGACTCTGCCAATGTTTTCTCCAATGACTGAGACAGTAAGTATTACAGCTTCATTAAGACCGACTTCAGTGCGGTTCACCGAGGCATCAAAATTCAGCTCGCCAGCAAAAATGAATGCAGGCAGTAGAATCAAGAACTTACCAATCTTTTTCCACACGTTCTTTTCTTTCCTTCTTTTTCGATTTTTCTAAGTTCTCTTTTTCTTTGTTCTTTAGGGCCTGAAGAATACGTGCGGCCTCTTCGCGGCTGACTTCGCTTTTTCTTGGCTGGGGTTGAGGCTGGGGCTGTGGTTGTTGCTGCTGGCTCAGCGAATCACCTTGTGGTTGGTTCTCTAAATGTTCTTTTACTTTGAGACAGAATTCCAGGTTCTGCTTTGCATCAGTATCTTCAGGATTCAGCAATAGTGTTGTCTTGTATGATTCAATCGCCGCATTGAGTTGTCCTTTCTTGAACTGACAATTTCCTATATTATAAAAAGTATTTGCGTGAAAGTTTTTATCTTTTTCTAAAAGTCCTAACTGGAACTCACTAATCGCCTCGTCATACTGTTCCATCTTGTATAGTGCACGCGCAATATTGTAGTGTATTTTTGGGTTGTCAGGTTCTTGGACAAGTGCTTCCTGGTACTTTTTAAGTGCCTCTTCATACTTACCCTTACGGTACAGGTAATTTCCCCTGCGCATACTTGAGCCGATATCGGCATTGGTTAATTGCACAAATAGCGTACAGATAATGGAAATGTATAAAATTATGTTGGCCTTTCCAAGTCGCGATCCGATACGGGCTTCATTACCTCTGGGCACTCTACGATCCTTTATCATATCCACTTCCCTTTTCTGTCAGTTAAAGCGACACCGAGGATAATGAGAGCGAAGGCGGGTATTAAGAAATATTGATATCTTTCTTCATATTCAATATATTCCCCTCCACCGATCTCTTTTTTCTTGATTCTGCTGAGTTCATCTACCAATCTATTCATATATAACCCTTCAGTCCTAAAATATCGACCATTAGCGGCCTTGGCAAGAATAATGAGTGACCTTTCTGACATTCTGGACATGACGATCTTATCTTCTTTGTCTTTTTTATAAGCCAATAGATTACCTGCTTCATCGGTCTCTGGGATTGGTGAACCCTCGATCGTGCCAATACCGATAGTAAACAGCTTCACACCTTCAGTTCTTATCCTGTCGACCGCAAGCGTTGGATTGCCTTCCAGATTATCACCATCAGTAAAAAGTATCAATGCCTTATAGGTGTCCTCTTCCGGATCAAACAAAGCACTGGAGACTGTCATGGCTTTCTCAAGGTTAGTTCCGGGTTTCGGGACTACGTCTGGCGAGATTATATCCAGGAAAAGCTTGGCTGCCTCAATATCTGTGGTTAAAGGACACATTACATAGCAATCTCCAGCAAATGCAGTGATACCGACACGGTCAGTTGTGAGATTGCCGAGCAGCAAGGCTATTTCTGTTTTTGCCCTGCTTAATCTATTTGGTTTGATATCCTGAGCAAGCATACTCTTTGATGCATCCAATGCAATAACGACATCTATTCCCTTGCCCTTATAGATCTGCAGTTTTTCACCCCATTTTGGTCTGGCTAGTCCAATGATCAACAAGAATAAACCAAAGATGAGTAAAGTGGCTTTTAATACTTGAAGACGTTGGCTCACGCTATCAGTGATTCTTGGAATGACATTTTCATCTATATGTTTTTTTAATGTGCTTTTTTTACGAATAATGTAAACAATTGTAACGGTGATAAAAAAAGGTATGATTAAAAGTAAATATAGAAATTGAGGTGCCACCCACTTAATCATGGTAATTTTCTTAAAAAGGTGAACCCCAGTAGAAAGTTCGTAATGAGCACTATTAATGCAGGGAGCATAAAAGCACTGGCTTTTTCAGAATAGACCGTGTGCTGCGAGACCTTGAATTTTGTTGGTTCCATTCGGTCAATTTCTTCATATATTATCTTCAAGGCCTCAGCGTCTGTAGCAAGAAAAGCTTTGCCTTCAGTGAGCGCAGAGATTTCATTTAAGGTATTCATATCAATCGGTTCGGCTCTCATGCGACCCCTGCCGACTGCTGGATGATTGGCGAAAAAGATAAATGGTTCCTTCTTGCCTACGCCAATACAATAGACTTTAATGTGATATGTCTGGCAAAGTTTTGCAGAACTGGTCGGATCGAGTTCACCCGTGTTGTTTACTCCATCTGTAAGCAGGATTATCATTTTTTCCTTTGCCTTTGAATCTTTTAGTCGTGTCACCGCAGTTGCCAATCCTACGCCAATTGCTGTACCATCCTCCAGGATTCCAAAGTTTACATAGTCAATAAGATCGCGAAGGATTTTATGATCAAAGGTCAAAGGACATTGGGTGAGTGCATCTGCCGCAAAGACAACAAGACCAATTCTGTCACCTTTGCGTTTAGAAATGAATTCTTTTGCTTGCTCTTTCGCGACAAAAAGGCGATTTTTTGGTGTAAAATCAGGGGCTATCATTGATGTGGAGATATCAAGGCAGAGCATAATATCTACACCTTTTGTTTCAACTTCTTCATAAACCCGTCCCCTCTGGGGTCTTGCAAGTGCAAAACTTATTAGGGTTAATACGGCGATATTCAATATAATAGGCACATATCTCAATATTTTTGCTCGATTGGGTATGGTTTTGAAAAAAGAGAGATCAGAAAATCTAACTGCCCCCTTTTTCTTTCTAAATTCAAAATATACGAGCGGTACGATGAGCAGAAGCAATAGAAAATAGAATGGTTGAGCAAATCTCATTTCTTCTCCAATAGTTCTTCTTCAGGTTTTGTTTTATTCACCAGGTCTTTCACCTTTTGAACTGCCATGTGTAGTTCATCTTGAGGCGGCATGAATTTGGCGTACTTTACCAAATCTGCACGCGTGAAAAATCTATTAAAATCATCACTCAAAGGTATCTTTTGCAGTTTTAGATTCGCCATTATTTCTGTTGTTGTCTGTTCGGCAGCGTTGAATTCAAAGCGGCGTTCAATGTATCGTTTCAAAATCTCTGACAGCGCATAGTAATACTTCTTAATCAATCCTTTTTCAATCCATTCTTTAATAGGGATGTTCTCAATTGCAATAATTGCCTCAATCCAGGGTGGTACGACCGGCTTAGCGATTGCGCGGGCCTTTTTTAATTTTTTTAGGTATTTGTAACCAAAATATCCGGCGATTGCACAGATTAAGGTTATTCCAGCGACTATGAGCGGTAGATAGTTAGGAAACTCTACGGCCTTCTTTAGATCATTGATATCACTCATATCCTCAGGCATGACACTTGTTATTGCTACTGGCACAGTATTGCTCTTCAGTGTATCAATGGTATTATCATGGGTGTGCAGAAATAAGAACGCAGGCATTTCGAGTTCACCGGCATTAAACGCGACTACTCGCATTTCATACGTATTTGTAATAAAACCTTTCTCTTGCACTATCTTATTTTTTTGATCCAGTATGCCGAACGGTTCGATTGAATCGACGAAAGGCTCTGATATATCTGTGTTTTGCGGATAGGTGAGGGTTAAGATAATCTCAAAGGGATCGCCGATTGTGAGCTTCTTATTTAGATATTGTTTATTCAATTCTGCTTCTATTTCAATTTGAGATATTATAAAAAATACTAGTAACATAAGTCTTACCGATACCTCCTGGCACGCTCCCGGAAAAATTTGTGAAGTTTAGGGGTAAAATCTTCTGAAGTGAGGAAGTCAATGCTGTCTATGCCCAAAGATTTTAACAATCTTTTTCTTATATCGATATTCTGCAGCCGGTGAGCGCGATAATTATTTGAAAGATTCCTGTCTGATGTATCTATAGTGATTATTTCTCCTGTTTCCGCATCTTCGAGTTCAATGAACCCCAATTTTGGTAATGTTTCTTCTGTAGGATCAGTAATCGTTATTACAACAAGGTCGTGTCGTCGTGCAACAACACCAAGGGGTATGCGTAACACCTCTGGATCAAAGCTCTTACCAATGAAATCGCTAATAAAAAAGACGATCGCACGATGCTTTAGAAGGTGCATGAGAAACTCGAGAGCAAGTACTGGACTGGTGCCTTTATGTTGCGGTGTGAAGTAGAGAATGTCACGTATTAGACGCAGAACGTGAAACCTCCCTTTTTTCGGAGGTATATATTTTTCCACATGATCAGTGAAGAACAAGAGACCGACTTTGTCGTTATTCTTTACTGCCGAGAATGCCAGTGTTGCTGCTATTTCAGCAGCTTGTTCCAGTTTAAACTGGTTGCGTGTGCTGAAATGTCCTGAACCTGATGCATCAACGCACAGGATTACGGTTAACTCACGATCCTCAGCGAACTTCTTGACATACGGTTTCGCCATGCGTGCAGTGACCTTCCAGTCAATGGTTCGTACATCATCACCCGGGAGATATTCCCGCACATCGAGAAATTCGACACCAGTTCCTTTGAATGTTGATTTATACTCGCCAGCAAACATGGTGTTAACCAGTTTTTTGGTTCGGATCTCAACCTGTCTTATCTTTTTTAGAAATTCAGTCGATAACATGGTAAATGCGAATTGCTCGAATTGAAGCAAATTTCTCGAATATAGTTATAGTATTTGCGGCATTCGTTGTCATTTGTGTTATTCGTATTCTACGGTACTTCTACACCGCCGAGGACCTTCTGAATAATATCATCGGTCGTTACCTCTTCTGCTTCGGCTTCGTACGTAAGTATGATTCTGTGTCTTAAGATATCAGGCGCCAATTCTTTTATATCCTCTGGTATTACAAACCCGCGGCGTTTTAGAAATGCGAGCGCACGCGCAGTGCTCGTTAGGTAGATAGAAGCACGCGGTGAGGCACCATAGCGAATAAGTCCAGAGAGCTCATCAAGGCCGAACTTACCGGGTTCTCTTGTCGCAAAAACAAGTTCGATTACGTAATCTTTAATTTTATCATCTATATATATTTTCTTACAGAGTTCGCGTGCCTTGATTATTGCTTTGGGATCAACGACTGCCTTGATCTTTGGTTCGCCAGCAACAGCAATACGTTCAACTATTTCCTTCTCCTCTTCTTTATTTGGATAGGTAATCTTAATCTTCAATAAAAACCTATCTATCTGTGCTTCAGGTAAAGGATATGTACCTTCCTGCTCAATTGGATTCTGAGTCGCAAGCACCATAAACGGATTATCCAGTTTAAAGGTCTCATCGCCGATTGTGACTTGTCTTTCCTGCATGGCCTCGAGCATCGCACTCTGCACCTTTGGTGGTGTGCGGTTTATTTCATCTGCAAGTATTAGGTTTGCAAAGATTGGACCTTTGCTAACACTAAATTCATTTGTGCGTTGATTAAAGATCATCGTACCGATAATATCAGCAGGAAGAAGGTCTGGGGTAAATTGGATGCGGTGGAATTTCGTTTTTATCGCATCTGCAAGGGTTCGCACTGCGTATGTTTTTGCTAATCCTGGAACCCCTTCAATTAGAATGTGGCCATCTGCAAGCAACCCAACCAGGAGTCTTGATATAAGATATTTCTGTCCAACAATGGCTCTATTAATTTCATTGGTTATAGTCTGTACTATAATGCTCTCTTTCTCGATTTCTTCGTGGATTCTTTTAATTTCGTCCTTTATTTCTGCCATACCTACCTCCTTATGCCAATAATATGCAATAGTTTTAGTTCATACTGAGGAAAAGTTCCTAAAAATCGACCAGTCCTTTCTTATTTGACAAACAAAAAATAGCAATGGTTTAGCCTATTTTTTCATCAAAAACACGAATTTATTCAGGTTTCTGACTTAAAATTGAGTCTAATCGAGCAACTATTTCTCCTGGTAGCAAATGCAATTCTCCATTCTTAGAGGCGGATGTGATGACATCGATATCATAATCTTTTGTTTTCCATTCTCCAGAACCTGATGTTGTCACAAAAATAACTTTGTTCAAATTTTCTGCTCTATCAATGTATTTTTTTACATCGGGCTGTAATTCCCATTTTTCAGTCGTGTGAATGATAACCATAGCATCCCATTCTTCCTCGTTGACCTCATGCAAGGTTGTGACGTCTATGACCTTGATATAGACGGCTTTCTTTTTCAGATAAAGAGTGAGACTTTCCACTAATGCATTCTTAAACTTACTCCCCTGGCTTGCAATTAACACTTTCTGCTCTACATCGGGGCTACTAATCTCAAAAGACTCTATCACCCCTTGTTTGTTGACTAGCAAAAAAATTCCAAAAGCAATAACGAATAAAATGACAAGAGATCCTAACACAATTAGTACTGATTTAAGTATTTTCATTTATACCTCCAAAGTAGATTTTATCTATTTAAACGGCAAAGTCTATACTGTTCTGATACTCGAATGAGACTTAATCCTTAATGTTGGCAACTGCATTTTAAATTCTAATAGCATAAGAATTCTTTTGCATCCAAACATGGAGTTTATCATTATACCGGCGTGAAAGTGAGTAATTTATGATTTAATGTGTTGCCTTTAATCTCAATTTCTGTATAACATAAGCAAAACCATAGACCGCGATTCCAATGAAGTACATATAGTATCTTAAATTATGATTAAGATCGAAAATGCGCGTTATAATTGCAGGGTAGAAAAAAATTACCGATGCGATCAGAAATATTGGCATTTCGTACCATTTATTTTTTACTAAGAACCATCCTTGTACTGCATTCGCAAAAGCAAATGCACCAAATATCGCCATCACGAAAATGAGTAGCGCCTGTGCGAAACTGTGAACGCCAAAGACGACAAGTTCTGCATTGAAGACAAACATAAAAGGAATAACAGCAGTACGCAGGTCATACATGAACCCTTTTATGCCTGTGGGTATGGGATCAGATTTGGCAATGGCGGCAGCGCTGTAGGCAGCTAAACCTACAGGAGGTGTATCATCAGCAAGGATGCCAAAATAGAAGCAGAACAGGTGCGCAGCGATTGCCGGAATAAATCCTATGACACCTCGTGCACCGAGTGTGATGATGACTGGGACCGTTATTGAGGCCATGACAATGTAGGTTGCGGTTGTTGGCAGTCCCATACCAATTATTAAACTTGCGATTGCAGTTATTACCAACAAAAGAAAAATGTTACCGGCAGATAGTATTTCGACAATCTGAACGATCAGACTTCCAATACCCATGGTTACAATTCCCACAACAATACCCGCACAGGCAGTGGCCAGGGCCACAGTGAGCATATTGCGTGATCCTGCAATGAATCCATTGCCGATCGTTTTGAACGCTTCGATTGCGCCTTTTATGACTCCAGTATTGCTCTTCACCGCCTTGACAATCTCACGTACGAAGATCATGATCGCAAGAATAATGATCGCATTGAAGGCAGCAAGTTTTGGTGTATGTCGGAGTACCATTAGTTCGTATATCAATGTGAAAAGTGGAATAAGATAATAAAACCCATTTTTCACGACCGTAATAAATCGAGGGATATCTGGTTTTGAGAGACCTCTCATGCCAAGTTTTGAGGCCTCGAGATGGGTAATATAAAAGAGGGCAAAGTACGACACAAATGCAGGGATGGCTGCTGCCTTTACAACATCAAGATACGGTATGCTGAGATACTCGGCAATGATAAAGGCGGCGGCACCCATTATCGGTGGCATGAGCTGTCCGTTTGTGCTCGCCGCAACCTCAGTTGCTGCCGCAATTTTCCCCGGATAGCCGACTTTTTTCATCAGTGGGATAGTGAAGGTCCCAGTTGTGACAACGTTCGCAATGCTTGACCCTGAGACGAGTCCAGTGAGTCCGCTTGCGACAACCGCGGCCTTTGCTGGACCACCCTTGAACTTACCGAGAAGCGAGATGGCAAGGTCATTAAAGAAATGAACTGCTCCGGCGCGTTCAAGCATTGCGCCCAGCAGCACAAACAGGAAGACCGTATTTGCAGAGACATCAAGAGGAATACCGTATATGCCTTCAAGCGAGAGGGCAACCTGGCTCAGATACTTTTCGAGTGAAACTCCGCGCAGGGCAAAGACCGATGGCATGTATGGAGCAACAAATGAATAGATAGTGAACAGGAGCGCAATGATGACGAGGGGCAGACCGATGACACGGCGTGATGCCTCAAATACAAAGATGATCACAAGAATACTCATTACGATATCACGGATATTAGGAATGCCTGCACGCATGGAAATGCCAGTCCAGTCAATAACAATGTATAATACTGCAAGGCACGAGATAATCGCAAGAATGTAATCGAGGAGTGGAATATAGTTTCTTGCATTAATAAATTTTATCTCTTTCCTGCGTTTCAAAAAAGGAAAAGAGAGAAAAACGAGTGCAATCGCGAAGGCAAGATGGATTGCTCTTATTGTGACACTATCAAGTATGACAAAACGGGGCAGGGTCAGTTGGAAAAGTGCCCAGGAGATAGAGACAACAGCAGTGGCAGTTCTGTCTACTTTTTTCTTGTTGCGTATGTGACCGGTTTCCTCTTTGAGAAACTCTTGCGCTAATTCAAGCTCTGTGTTTTTGCTTATTGGTTTCACAAATTTTCTTTAAAATATTGTCTGGTGTTTAATCAATTATGAGCTTCGGATCGATGAGACTATCCAGACCGACTTCTTTATAGTATTTCAAGGCACCCTTGTGAATTGGAGCCGAGAGTCCTCTTAGCATATTCTCTTTTGTCAATACCTGGTATGCAGGATGAAGTGATTTAAATTCTTCAAAATTTTCAAATACTACTTTTGTAATTGCATATACAACATTTTGATCGACATTTTTTGATGTGACAAAGGTTGCTTTAACACCGATTGTCTCAATATCTTCTTTGTTAAGTGAGCGAGGATAAAATTTTTGGGGTATGATTGCGTCCGCATAGTAGGGATACTTCTCAAGCATTGCCTCTATGGCATCAGCTTTAATCGATACAATAAGAACTTTTATTCTTCCTGATGTTGCTTCCTTAATATTGCCATTAGGGTGTCCAACAGTATAGAAGAAGCCGTCAAGCCTTTCGTCCTGCAGCAGACTTGGTGCTTCAACCGCCTTAACATATTCTGCTGAAAGATCATCTTCAGTAAGTCCTGCTGCGGCAATAACATCCCTTGAGTTTTGCAGTTGCCCAGATCCAGGATTCCCTAGATTTATTCTCTTATCTTTAAGATCTTTAATGCCTTTAATGCCGCTTCTTTCTGACACAACCAGAGTGATCGGCTCTGGATGAATTGAGAATATCGATCTTAAGTTATTTTGCGCACCCGTTTCAGACCATTCAGCCAAGCCATTATATGCTTGATACTGTCTGTCTGATTGTGCAACTCCAAATTCCATATCTCCTTTTAATACTGCATTGATATTGAATACAGACCCACTTGTTGATTCAACAGTCGCCTTAATCTTGAATTCGTCGAATTTCTTATTCAACATCCTACTGATTGCTCCACCAGTGGGATAATACAATCCTGTCACTCCACCTGTGCCGATTGTAACAAAAGTGATTTTCTTTGCTTCACATCCGACCGAAAGGCAAGCAATACCGATTAGTGCAAACGTCAAGAAGAACATTCTTTTCATCTATGCCTCCTCTTTCAGTATAATAATATGCAATCTATTGTCAAGTAAAGGAGGCATAAATCGCTGCGCGTACACAGGACTATCATTGTAATCTCCATAATCTTTTCGTAATTGCTGTAATTGAACTAAACCAATAAACCAATTCTTTGTCTAAAAGGTAGAAAAAGGAGGTGCTAAAATGAAAGAAAGATACTTAACGCCGTGGCAACCTTTAAGAGATATGGTGAGTTTAAGAGACGATTTTGATCGTCTTTTCGAAAGTTTCTTTGGTACGAATCTTATTGAAAAGGAAGGCTTTTGGTCACCGATTCTGGATATTGAAGAAAATAATGGCAATATTGTTGTGAAAGCGGAACTGCCTGGTATGAAAAAGGAAGATATTAAGGTGACTGTAAAAGACAATATGCTTTCTGTTTCTGGTGAACGAAAGCAGGAAAAGGAAACAAAGGATAAGATGTACCACCGCATTGAGCGTTGTTATGGTAAATTCAATCGCACTGTCATGCTGCCGTCAGAGGTTGATGCTGATAAGGTCAAAGCAGCCTACAAAGATGGTATCCTTAACATAACTCTACCGAAACCAGAATCTGCCAAGCCAAAACAGATCGAAGTCGATATTAAGTAAGACGCCTATCATATCCCTCAGACAGGGCCGGTTTGATCCGGCCCTGTCTTTTTTTATCCCTCTTGCTTGACGGAAAAGGGACATGGTGAAGGTGATTAACTCAGGTTGCTGTGCTTTCAAGAACTATTTTTAAAACAGATTGAGACGGCGTTGACTTTTTTTTGTAAGTTGGTATAATGGTACATGAAAAATAGAGTAAGTACAACCCAATTTTTATTTGTACTGTTATTAACTTCACTGGCTTTTAGTGACCGTGGTATGATACCGGTGAATCCCCATGTTCAAATATTCGAGCCTAATCAGCGTGCAATGATTGCCTGGAATGGCACTGAGGAAATTCTTCTGTTGAGTACAGATGTGCGTGCTTCAGATTCGACAACTGTGTTGGAGGTACTGCCTCTTACAGCAGAACCAGAGGTGAAAAAGGGTGATCTCGAGACATTTCGTAAGGCTACTGATTTAATAAATAGCAAAATGCGCGTAGTTTTTAGCAAGAAGAACGGTGGTGATGATAGAGCAGAGACACCTGGCGGAGAGATAACCTTCCATGAGAAAATAGGTGCACACGATATTTCTGTAACACATCTTCTTAATGCGAACGCATTTGTTGACTGGGTCAAAGATTATTTAAAATCTATTGGTGTTGAAGCGGATGTGATCTCTGACGAAATGAAAGAGTTAATTGAGGAATATGTTGATGAAGATTTTGAGTGGTTTGTTTTTGATGTTATCTCTTTAGGTGAAGAGACGGTTACCAATGAGCCAATTCAATACCGTTTTGAAACTAAATCTTTGTTCTATCCTTTAAAGATTACACGAACTGGTGAAGGGCATACATCTATTGAGCTTCTGATTTTAACGCCGTGTTTACTACAGAAATTTCCTGGATTGCCGATTAAACGTGTGAGACTAAAACACGAGCCGATTACAATTACGAATGATGAACTAAGAGATTTGAACGAAGATATGTTTGACCTATTGGGTGAACGTAAAGAGATGAGATTGCGTATCTGGAGTATCGAAGGAGATCTGAAGTTATTTGATGAGGATCTGATCGCGTATTGAATAACAGAATAAGCGTAAAAAGGCTACGGTTACGATACCCGTTTCGTAAAGAGGTTACGGTTACGTAAAAAGACGTTGCCAAAAGACGAAAGACGATACGGGCATCGATGCCCTTTAACGATATACATGGACTCTGGCTTTTGAATTGAGGAGTGTGCAATGAAAAAGAAAAAGAAACGCAAACCATACAAGACTTATGGTCTTGTCCCACATTGGTTAAAAGGGAAAAAGGCTCCGCGCCATGATCAATACCTTTCAGGTAAAAGAATCTTACCAGGTCCTTTGACTGGCAAGGAGAAGGCAGCAGACCTTATTGACGATGTGTTTCTTGCCTACAATGCTGCGCGCATAAGAGAGGCAAGTCAATTGTACGTGAAAAAAATGCTCAGATCTAATGTGTTTGTTGGCATGAGTCTTTCTGGCGCACTCACACCTGCAGGTCTTGGCAAATCTGTGATCGTGCCGCTCATCAATGCCGGTTTTATAG